>Ga0210362_1081065_pt1 | contig 44503 bp, 45 predicted proteins | sample S625metaT_FD_159713 | JGI IMG/M metagenome (GOLD analysis project Ga0210362, IMG submission 159713) | Metatranscriptome of estuarine sediment microbial communities from the Columbia River estuary, Oregon, United States - S.625 (Metagenome... | ecosystem: Environmental > Aquatic > Marine >... | reverse complement strand
CGCGCGTCCCGCAGGCACTGGGCCACGGGCCGGCCTTCGGCGAGTCCCCCGTGTACCCGCGCCAGGGCCCGGATGTCTTCGGTCAGGGCCCACAGCACCAGGGGCGTGCCGACTCCCTCGCCCTTGAGCCCGTCCAGCACCCGGGCGAGGCGCGCCGCGTCCCCCGCCAGCATGGCCTCGCTCGCCTGGTAAACATCGTACCGCGCCACGTCCATGACCGCCTCCCGCACCTGGGCGAACTCCAGGTCGCCGGCGGGAAACAGCAGCGCCAGCTTCTGGATCTCCTGCCACGCCGCGAGCAGGTTGCCTTCCACGCGATCGGTGAGGAACTGCAGCGTGTCCGGGTCCGCCTTCTGGCCTTGGGCGGCCAGCCGGCCCGCGATCCAGGCCGGCAGCTCACCGCGCCCGATGGCGTTGGCGGCGACGGCCACGCCGGCGCCCTCCAGGGCGGCGAACCAGCCGCCCTGCAGTTGCGCCCGCTCCAGCTTGGGCAGCAGCACCAGGGTCAGCGTGTCCGGCGGCAGGCGCCCGCAGTAGGCTTCGATGGCGGCGGCGCCCTCGACCCCCGGCTTCCCCGTGGGGATGCGCAGCTCCAGCACCCGCCGGTCGCCAACAGCGAGAGGCTCGAGCCGCTCTCCGCCAGCCGGCTCCAGTCGAAGCCCGATTCCGCGATCAGCACCTCGCGGACCGAGTAGCCCGCGTGCCGCGCCTCGGCGCGGATGCGGTCCGCCGCCTCCAGCGCCAGCAGCGGCTCGTCGCCGTGGATGGCGTAAAGCGGCTTCAGGCCGGACTTGAGACTTCTTGCGAGTTGTTCAGTGTCGATGCGCAAGCGTGGCGTATCCGCTTCGGGTTTCCGAGTTCGGCGACATTGTACTGGATGGCAATTGGCTGTCGGGGAGGGGAGATCAACAGCGGGCGGGCCGGATCCGGTCAGGAGCCGGGGCGATCAAGGCGCGGGTTTGCTAGCATATGAAGCATCAATAGCTTGCATGGTTTTTGCCCGCCCGAAATGATTAATTTCGCCGCCTGGCACGGATGCTGTATGCACCGCCAGCTCCGCAACCGCATGATCTTCAGCAAGAAGGAGCCAACGATGCCCAAGAAACGGGTAGATTGTTCGGCATTTAGGGCGGCGGGGACGGCCCCGGCGCCGGTTGTTTTGCGTTAGTCCTCCTGGAGGAATGCTTTGGCGAAAGAAGAAGAAGGCGCAAAGTTCGTTCGATACTTTGGTCCATTGCTAAATGCCCTGCGTGGCCTTGGCGGTTCCGCCAAGGCCGATGAGGCCGTAGATCGTGTAGCGGAGGACCTAAAGCTCTCCGACGACGTTCTGAACGAAACCCTCCCCTCGGGAGGCTCGCGCTTTCGAAACCAAGTCGCTTGGGCGCGGTTCTACCTTGTCCGGGAGGGATTGCTGGACTCGTCGAAGCATGGCGTTTGGAGTTTGACGAACAAGGGTCTGGAAACCAGCCTTACCCCCGAGCAATCTCGGCAAATTTTTCTCAAGTGGGTGAAGATTTTTCAGGAGCAACGTAAGCTCAAGGAGAAGTCCGAACCAGCCGCCGAAAAGGTAGCCGAAGGCACAGGCGGTGTTTCGAACGATTATCGGGACGAAGTTCTCACAATTCTCCTTAACCTTCCACCCGGTGGCTTCGAACGATTGGCACAGCGCATCTTGCGCGAGGCCGGATTCACGCAGGTGGTCGTGACCGGTCAGAGTGGTGATGGGGGCATTGATGGCTTTGGGACGCTGCAAGTGAATCCGCTTGTTTCATTCAAGGTGCTGTTTCAATGCAAGCGCTATGCGAAGTCCGTTCCACCCTCGCAGGTACGAGACTTTCGCGGGGCGATGGCGGGGCGGGCTGACAAAGGCATCATCGTTACGACGGGAACATTCACGGCGGAGGCTAGGCGTGAAGCTACCCGTGATGGTGCCCCACCCATCGAGTTGATTGACGGGGAAAAGCTGCTTGATATGCTGGAAAAATTGGAACTTGGGCTCAAGTCGGTTACGACTTTTGAAGTTGAGCACGGGTTCTTCAAGGAGTTCGAGGCCTAACCCGGTCGTCAACGCGGATGCGCCCGCACACGGCTTCACTTCGGTTGACATTGCTAGCCGCGCGCCGATTACCTTGATACGTTAGCCGACTCAGTTCCGTGTACCACCCGCACCCCTGCGGCGAACTCAACGCACTTTTCCAGCACCGGCCGTTCCAAGGTGCAGCGCCGGAGCAGGCACGTTTCGTTTTCGTTGGACTCGACGCAAACTACGACGCGACTCTTGAACACACATCAAGCTTTCAGTTTGTGTTGGAGTATCACGCCAACGGTGTAGCGTTCTGGCAGCGCTACGGGGTCCACCACCCGTTCCTGCTGCCAAACTACCGCGGCGACGGGCGTCGTTACCACCTGAACTTTGCAAGAATCGGCTTTACGCCCGACAACGCACCAGAGGTCTCATTCGTCGAGCTTCTGGATGTTCCTACCGTTGGTCGGAGCGGGCTTGAACCGAAGGACCTGAACCCGCAGCACCTCAGCAGAATCAGTGCACTTGTCACTGCCGGAGAGCTTCGACACGTCTTCGTCTCTGCCGGTGTCGTCCGGCTCATGCTGGCCACTCGGGCTTTTCCTTGGCTTGGGCGCCCGGTCCGCTCACACGACCTGGTGCCTCTGCTGTACGCTTTTGGCAAGACAAAAGTGCACCTGCATCTGCACTTCTCCAACTACGGTAAGTTTCAAGCGCAGCTAGCGCACGAGGCACTCGCAATTGCCCAGCTCATCAAGCACGACGACTGACCCTTCGTTCCAACCGACGTGCTACAGAGGGCTACGCCCGCCCCCGCACGCCACTGGCTGCGAACTTCAGGTCTTGCTTGGGGCGCCCACGGCTGCCTAATTTTTGATCGGCAGTCCTCTGGCATCACCCGAGAACCGACGGTTCTCCCGGCGATTCCCGGATGTGTCTCTCCCGGGCGACATGATCCGCGCCATTTGATCTGTTTTGTAACATCGTTCTCATTTTTCCGTCGCCGTTTGGCGACAAAAAGGCGAGTCCCCTCTTGTTTGGCGCGTTATGCCCACGGGTTTTCTGTCGTTCACCGGCGACAGCGAAAAACGCGAATGGCGTAACTTTTCAAGCGTTGCCTTCCATCCGTTGACACCCATCAGGGTGCTGCCTAAGGTCGCGCCCAAGTTTCGCGCGCGCAGCCGCGTCTGGTCTGACTTCACGCCGGGCCGGTTCTCATAGCAGAAGGGCCGCGGGAGGTCGCCGGGAATCGGTGCGCGAACAGGGCCGGAGCATTGCGCTCCGGGGTCAGTTGCCGCAGGACCATCGTCGCCCGGGAATGCCTGGCATTCCGCGGAGGGAAAGGGAGAAGTCAATGTCATCTGAATCGCTGTTGCGGGCTTTGGGGCGCAGGTTCGGCCTGTGGGGCCTGTTGCTGGTCCTGGTTGGCCCCGGCACCGTCCTCGCCCAGGTCGCGCCGTTTTCGTTCGCACCCCAGACAGGAGTGGCCCCGGGCACCCTGGTGACCTCCAACACCATCCAGGTCAGCAGCACCATAACATCCTCGTCTATCAGCATCGTTGGCGGGGAATACAGCATCGGCGGCGGGGCGTTCACCTCGGCGCCGGGCACCGTGGCGAGTTGCCAGACGGTTCGTGTGCGCCTGCTCTCATCATCGTCGTTCGGCGCCACCACTTCGGCGACCCTGAACATCGGTGGTGTCACCGGGACGTTCAGCGTGACCACGGTTGCCGCGGACACGGCGCCGAACGGTTTCACCTTCTCGCCCCAGACGGACGTCGCCCTGTCCACGGCCACGCTCTCCAACGCGATCACGGTGAGCGGGACCAACGCCCCGGCCCCCGTCAGCGTCTCGGGAGGCGAGTACCGGATCAACAGCGGCGCGTTCACCGGCGCCGCGGGAACGGTGAATCCCGGCGACACGGTCGCGCTCCGGGTCACGTCCTCCGCCAACTACGGCGCCACGACCCAGGCAACCCTGACCATCGGCGGGGTGAGCGGGACGTTCGCCGTGACGACCCTGGCGGCCAGCGTCTCCTCCGTCAACTTCTCGCCGACGACGCTCAACTTTACCCAGCCCGGCCTGGGCGGAACCAGCGCGCCCCAGACCGTGACCGTAACCAACGCGGGCAGCAGCCCGGTGGCCATTAGCGGAGTCGGAGTCACGGGCGCCGCGGCCTCCGATTTCAGCAGAACCAGCAACTGCGGCGGCAACCTGGCGGCGCGTGCGTCGTGCACGGTCTCGGTCACCTTCACGCCCTCGGCGGCGGGGGTGCGCGCCGCCGAGATTGCCCTGACCACGACTCCGGCGACTCCGGGGCGGGTCGGACTGGTCGGCAACCGTAACGGTGGAACGCTGAACGACGTGAACGGCGACGGCAGGAGCGACATCCTCTGGCGAAATGATGCGACGGGCGCCGTCGTGGTGTGGCCCATGAACGGCTTCAGCGTCACGGGCGAGGCGTTGGTGAACAACACCTCCGAACTGAATTGGGTCGTGGCGGGGAGTGGAGATTTCAACGGCGACGGGAAGAGCGACATCCTCTGGCGGCATAGGTGGCGCCGCGATGTGATCGTGTGGCTGATGAACGGCAGCTCTGTTCAAGCCGGCGCCCGCGTCGCGAGGATGTCCCGCGGCTGGGATATCGCCGGGACCGGGGACTTCAACGGCGACGGCAAGGCGGACATTCTGCTGCGCAACGGTTCCACGGGCAGCAATAGCATCTGGCTGATGAACGGAACCGCCCGGCTGGCCGTCTCGTCGACCTCTTCGGTGGATCGCACTTGGCAGGTCGCGGGCACCGGCGATTTCAACGGCGACGGGAAGAGCGACATCCTGTGGCACCAAAGCACCGGGGGCCAGGTGGTGGTTTGGCTGATGAATGGCGCCACTCGACAAGACGGCGCCGTGGTCGATACCCTGGCGTCGGAGTGGCAGATCGTCGCGACCGGTGACTTCGACGGCGACGGGAAGTCAGACATCCTGTGGCGCGATGGCAACCTTTGGCAGCAGGCCGGCGGCGGCAATGTGGTCATGTGGCTCATGGACGGTACAACGCGTCGGGTAAGCGTCGCGGTCAACACCGTGGCCGACCTGAGCTGGGCCGTGGAAGGGACCGGGGACTACAACGGCGACGGCAGAAGCGACATCCTGTGGCGGCACCGCTTCGCCGGCAACAACCAGGTCTGGCTGATGAACGGGGGGAGCGTGTCAAGCACGGGTAACCTGCCGACGCTTCAGGACATGCAGTGGGTCGTCGTGCCGTGACCGCGCAGGGCGGCGGGCGGGTTCATGTCGCCGGCCGGATCAGTTCCCCGGACCGAGGGGAATGTCGACAGACTCCTGATGCTCCCGCCGCGCGGGAGTAGTGATCATAGGAACGTCCTGCGCCGGCGGTGTCACGACCATCGGATTGTGTTGCGGCGGAGGCGTGACCTCCATGGGCATGGGCTGGTTGCCCCTGTCCACCGGTGGCGGGGCGATCATGGTGCGGATATCGGCTTCCGGGATGTCCCGGCTCGCGGGAGCCTCCGGATTCGACGGGCGCGCCGCTTCCAGGGGGCTACCTGCACTTGGGAACTCCAGGGGAGGCGTCGGCACCGCCTTGCGGGTTTGGCTGGAGGCGGGAACCTCCGGTGCCGGTGCCTCGGGCGGCCGGTATTGAATGTCGGCGTAGGGAACGACGATGCCGCCATCGCGGGAGTCAAGGTCGGTCAGGACCAACTCCTCCGCCCTTAGCTCGTCGATCCGGTAGCGGTCGCCAACCACGTCACCGACCCGTGCCACGATGGACGTGACGCCGTCGGTGAGCGCGAGGAACTCCGGTTTGCCGCCGGTGCCGCCGAGTCCTACGTAGCGATACGGAAACCGCTCGGCACCTGTCGCCGGTCCGGCGCCCGCCGCGGGGCGCCCGGAGCCCGCTTTCCCTCCCGCGGCAGCCGGTACGCCGGCCTCTTCCAGCCCCGGCGGGGGTGGTGAAACAGGCTTTGTTTCCGTGCCCTGGGCGAACACGGGCGCGGCCACCTGGGCCGCGAGTAGAAGCAGTGCGACCAACGCCCGCTGTTCAGGCCGGGGATCCGTTGGCGGCGGCCCTGAGTGTCGTTCTCGACCATCCATGATGATGTGCAATTCCCCTTCCCGCGCATCGGCTCCGGGACATTCCGTGGAACCGTCAGAGCGAAACTCATTCTATTCCTGCCTGGTACCGCCTGTGTCCGCCAACGTCATACAACGAGGTCGATCTCGGGCCGGCCTCGAAGGGCCTCCCGTCGGCCTCAAGCGGCACGAACCCGAGCCGCGACGGTGGCCGATGACCGGCGCTTGGCAATATCATTCTTTATAGCCGCTGTAATTTGACCTGCGCGCTGGGTGACCCACTGTCATGCCGGCGGCGCTTTCTTGCCGGAACAGCAACGGGCGAATGAGACTCGGGCGCGATGGCTTGATTTCAAAGCAACTAGAGGTCAAATTTTTGGAGGGGGTGCGGAGTCTATGGGGAATCTTCCGGGCTGCCGCCCTTTGTTGCATCGAGTCCCTCGCGATGGCATGGTTTTTTGCGTTGAGTTTCGGCCCGGAAAATCCGAGGGCCCCGGTTGAAGCCGAGGGATCACGGAGTGCCGATGAATGATTGGAACATGAAGCGCCAAAGGCGCGGTGCGCCCTCCGAATTGATGCAAACCCTGCGCGAACGGTTCGGGGAGCGCTTCAGCACCGCCCCGGCCGTGCGCGAGCAGCATGGCCGGGACGAGTCTCCCTACGATGCCATCCCGCCCGACGGCGTCCTCTTCGCGACCACCACTGAGGAAGTGGCCGAAGCCGTGCGCATGTGCGCGCGGCACCGGGTGCCGGTCATCGCGTTCGGCGCCGGCTCCTCCATCGAGGGCCACGTCCTGGCCGTGCAAGGGGGCATCACCATTGATCTCTCCCGGATGAACAAGGTGCTCCTGGTGAGCACCGAGGATCTCACGGCGACCGCCGAGGCCGGCGTGACCCGCAAGCAGCTCAATGCGGAGATCCGGGGCACGGGGCTGTTCTTTCCCATCGACCCGGGCGCCGATGCCTGTCTGGGCGGCATGGCGGCCACCCGGGCGTCGGGCACCAACGCGGTCCGCTACGGCACCATGCGGGAGAACGTCCTCGGCCTGACGGTGGTTACCGCCGAGGGCAAGGTCATCCGCACCGCCCGCCGCGCGAGGAAGTCCTCGGCCGGGTACGACCTCACCCGGATTTTCGTGGGCAGCGAGGGGACCCTCGGCATCATCACGGAAGTCACCGTCAGGCTTTATCCGCAGCCCGAGGCCGTATCGGCCGCCGTGTGCTCGTTTCCGGATGTTGTGAACGCGGTGAATACGGTCATCCAGGCGATCCAGCTCGGGGTTCCGCTGGCCCGCGCCGAGCTGCTGGACGCGCTCACCGTCAGTGCCGTCAATCGCCACAGCGGGACGGCCCTCAAGGAGCAGCCGATGCTGTTCCTGGAGTTCCACGGCACTCCTTCCAGCGTCCGGGAACAGGCGCAGACCGTGCAGGAAATCGCCCGGGAGAACGGGGGCGAGGATTTCGACTGGGCCGACCGGCCCGAGGAGCGGACGCGCCTATGGAACGCACGGCACACGGCGTTCCTGGCCTGCATCCGGCTGCGGCCGGGAGCGCGCGCGTTCACCACCGACGCCTGTGTTCCGATCTCCCGCCTTGCCGACTGCATCCGGGAGACCATCGAGGACACCCGGACCTCCTCTCTCCCATGCCCCATCTTCGGCCATGTGGGGGACGGCAACTTCCACTGCGTGATCGTTGCCGACCCGCACAGTCCGGCGGAGATGGAGGAGGCGGAGCGCCTCAACCAGCGGGTCATGCAGCGGGCGCTGGCCATGGACGGGACCTGCACCGGCGAGCACGGCGTGGGCCTGCACAAGATCCCGCTGCTGAGCCAGGAATTCGGCGACGATGCCGTGGATCTGATGCGCCGGCTCAAGATGGCGTGGGATCCCTTGAACATCCTCAATCCCGGGAAAATCGTCCTTCCGTGATCGGCGCGCGGAGAATCACCTGCCCGTGATGGACCGGGACGCGGTGGCCAGGAACTGGACATCGCGCGGCACAGCGCTGTTACGTCCCGGCCGGGTTGGGAGATAATGGCTCATCCGGCGGTTCCATAGCGCCGGGTCTTGGCGCGCTGACGCTGCCGAGGCGATCAGGTCATTCAAATCAAGATCGAGAGGCCACCATGTTTCCCTGGTTATGGTATTGGGCGCCACAGCTTCGCTTTCCCTTGAGCGGCGATGTGGCCCAGGACATAGAACCCAACACCAACTGGTTTTTTGACGCCATTTCCCGGGATGCCGGCATTGCCTCCGTGGAGAAGGGGGCGTTCGGCGTGGCGTCCTATGGCCGGCAGCTGGGGCTCATCACCGAAGTGCTCCTGAGCCTGGCGGACCCGGACTCCATGGATCCCGAGAAAGCCGCCCGGTCCCTCGAGCGTCTGAAGGCCATATACGGGGAAATCGAGGCCCTCAAGAAGGATGACGTGGCGGCGTCGGCAAAGGCCATTTCCGAGGAACTCGATCTGCTGCGGGCGCGGAGCCCGGGCGAATTCACGCGCCTGATGGAGCGCTACGGGGCCGCCACCGGACAACGGGCGGACTGACCCCGACATCGCGAAGGATGTATTAGCGTCTGGCAAGACCCATCCCTGGCGAAAAACCGTGAATCATTCCCTGCGCTGCCGGGGCCCCGGCCTGGGCCAGACGCTGGTCTCCCCGCAGTTGCGTCGGCCATTGCTTCCGTCGCCATGTCCCCCATAGACGAGAGTTTTGTTTTTCCCGCCGAATACCTGAAGGCGTTTTCCGCGTCGGTGTTCATGGGCTGCGGGGTGCCGCAGGCTGACGCGATCCAGGCCGCGGACGTGCTGTCCAGGAGCGATCTGCGCGGCATTGACTCCCACGGCGTGGCGCGCTTGCGCAGTTACTTCGAGCTTCTCGAGGCCGGGAGGATCAATCCCCGGCCTAACGTCAGGATCGTCCGGGAACGGGGCAGCGTCGCCACGGTGGACGGCGACAACGGCCTGGGCCTGGTGGTGGCGCCGAGGGCCAACGACATCGCCATGGACAAGGCGGAGCGGCACGGCTCGGGCTGGGTGAGCGTATGCAACTCCAACCATTTCGGGATCGCCGGCTATTATCCCCTGCGGGCCCTGGAACGGGATCTCATCGGATGGGCCATGACCAACTCGACCCGGCTGGTGGCGCCGCTCTGGGGAGCGGAGCGCATGCTCGGCACCAACCCCCTCGCCATCGCTTTTCCCGGCTACCTCGAACCGGCCGTGGTCATCGACATGGCCACCAGCGTGGTCGCCTACGGGAAGATCGAAATCGCGCTGCGGGCGAACCAGCCGATCCCCAAGGGCTGGATCGTGGACGGCAGCGGCCGGGACACGATAAACCCGCGGGACATGCTCGAGGGCGGCGCCCAGCTGCCCCTGGGCTCGGAGCGGGAACTGGGCGGGCACAAGGGCTACTGCCTGGGGGCCATGACCGACATCCTCTGCGGCGTCCTGAGCGGCGCCAACTGGGGACCGTTCGCGCCGCCCTTCGCGCTCCGGCAGGAAATGCCCGGCCGCAGCGTGGGCAAGGGCATCGGCCACTTCTTCGGTGCCCTGCAGATCGAAGGCTTCATGGACACGGTGGAATTCAAGAAGCGCATCGACGAGTGGGTCCGGGTCCTGCGCAACACCCGGCCCGCGCCCGGTACCGGCGGGCCGCTGGTTCCGGGGGATCCGGAGCGGGAAGCCGAGGCGTTTCGGAACGTGCACGGCATCCCGCTGGTGAAAGCGGTGGTGGATGACCTGCTGGCGATCTCCAGGAAAACCGGGATTCCGCTCGAGGCGCCGGCGGCGGGTGGTTGAGATGGCCGGCCGCGCGGGTGGCCCGGCCCTGAATGCCGTCACCACTGCCGGTCGGCAACCTCAGATTTTGATCTTGCGCAGCCGGCGCAGGATCTGCTGCACCGCGTCGCTCTGCATGTCCCGGTAGAGAAGGTTCTCTTCCGCGTCCTTCGCCAGCACCTGGGAGTTGTTGAAGGCGTAATCCCGCGTCAGCAGGATCTCGCTGCGCGGAACGAGCTCGCGCCCGTCCTTGGCGCGCAGGCGGTAGGTGACCCGGTAGCGCAGCATGAATTCGGCCACGGTACCGCCGCTGGTGAGGGTAAGGATCTGCTTTTCCCGGGCGTCCTGGAAGATCTCCAGCACGGCCTCCGCCTCCTCGAGGGTGGTGGTGACGGCAGCGTTGCTGCCGCCGGCCAGGGCGCGCGAGAGCTCGGCCGCAAACGCGGAATTTTCCGGCGCGCTGATATATACAGTCTGGAAGGGCAGGGAAACGTCGCCCCGCAGGCGGAAGCCGCAGCCGCCCGCCATGGCGGCGGCGCCCGCCGCGGCCATGGCGAGGAAGCGGCGCCTGCCGTTGTGCTTCGGGGCGGTCATACGACGATGTTCACCAGCCGGCCCGGCACCACCACCACCTTCTTCGCCGGCTTGCCTTCCATGTGCTTTACGGCCGCGTCGGACGCCAGGGCGATGCCCTCGATCTCCGGTTTCGCCGCCGCTGCGGGAACGCGCACGTGGCCTCGCAGTTTGCCGTTGACCTGCAGGACCAGCTCGATCTCGTCTTGGGCCAGGGCCTCGTCCAGGGGCTCCGGCCAGGACGCCTGCAGTATGTCCTCGCCGTAGCCCAACTCCCGCCACAGGACGTCGCAGATGTGGGGGGTGACCGGGGAAAGGAGTCGCAGCAGGATGCTCACGCCCTCGTTCACGATCTGGCCGTGGATGGCGGGATCGTCGGCGGGCAGCCGCTCCAGGGTGTTGAGAATCTTCATCCCGGCCGAGGCCACGGTGTTGAACTGGAATTTCTGGAAATCGAAATTGGCCTGCTTCAGGTTGAGGTGGATCTCGCGCCGCGCCTCCTTCTGGGCGGCGGATGCCCGGGACCAGTCGGTGCGGCTCGCGATGCCGGCGAGCTGCGCCTCCAGGGCCAGCTTGATGACGGCTTCCTGCTGGGCGGCGAAGGCCCACACCCGGCGCAGGAAGCGGTACGCGCCCTCGACGCCGGAGTCCGACCACTCCAGGGTCTGCTCCGGCGGGCTCGCGAACATCATGAAGAAGCGGGCGGTGTCGGCGCCGTATTCCTCGATCAGGGCCTGGGGATCCACACCGTTGCGCTTGGACTTGGACATGGTGCCCACGCCCTCGTAATCCACGGGCCTGCCGTCGGCCCGGGAGGTAGCGCCGGTGATGCGCCCGCTCTGGTCCAGGACGGGGTCGATTTCCTCGGGGGCGAAGTAGCTGATGCCGCCCTTTTCATTGCGCCGGGAGAATATGTGGTTGAGCACCATGCCCTGGGTCAGGAGCCGCCCGAAAGGCTCGTCGTAGCCCACCAGCCCCAGGTCCCGCATCACCTTGCTCCAGAAGCGGGAGTAGAGCAGGTGCAGGATGGCGTGCTCGATGCCGCCGACGTACTGGTCCACCGGCATCCAGTAACCCACGCGCCGGTCCACCATGGCCTGGTCATTGTCGGGGCAGCAGTAGCGGGCGTAGTACCAGGACGAGTCCACGAAGGTGTCCATGGTGTCGGTCTCGCGCCGCGCCGGCTGGCCGCATCGGGGGCAGGCCGTGTCCACGAATTCGGCGCGCCGGTTGAGGGGGTTGCCGGTGCCGTCGGGCACGCAGTCCTCGGGCAGCGCCACCGGCAGCTGGTCCTCGGGCACCGGCACGTCGCCGCAGCTGTCGCAGTGGACGATGGGGATGGGGCAGCCCCAGTAGCGCTGGCGGGAGATGCCCCAGTCCCGCAGGCGCCATTGCACCTGCTTCTCGCCCAGGCCCTTGGCGCTCAGGTCGGCGGCAATGGCGTCCACCGCCTCGCCATAGGGGAGGCGGTCGTATTTTCCGGAGTTGACGCACAGGCCGTTCTCCTTGTCCGCGTACCATTCCTGCCAGGCTTCGGTGGAGAAGGTCTTGCCCGGGACTTCGATGACCTGCCGGATCGCCAGCCCGTACTTCTTCGCGAAATGGAAATCGCGCTCATCGTGGGCCGGCACCGCCATCACCGCGCCCTCGCCGTAGCCCATGAGCACGTAGTTGCCGACCCACACCTCGACTTTTTCGCCGGAAAGCGGATGGGTGACGAAGATGCCGCTGGGCATGCCTTCCTTCTCGATGGTGGCGAGATCCGCCTCCATCACCGAGCCCCGCTTGCACTTCTCGACGAACGCGGCGAGGGAGGGGTTATCCCGGGCGGCGCGCTCGGCCAGGGGATGCTCGGCGGCGACGGCGCAGAAGGTGACGCCCATGATGGTGTCGGCCCGGGTGGTGAACACCCACAGCTTTTCCTGCCGGCCGTCCAGCTCGTAGGGGAAGGCGAAGCGCACGCCGTAGGACTTGCCGATCCAGTTGGCCTGCATGGTGCGGACCCGCTCCGGCCAGCCCGGCAGCTGGTCCAGGTCCGCCAGCAGCTCCTCGGCGTAGCGGGTGATGGCCAGGTAGTACATGGGGATCTCGCGCTTCTCCACCAGGGCCCCGGTGCGCCAGCCCCGGCCGTCGATCACCTGCTCGTTGGCGAGCACAGTCTGGTCCACGGGATCCCAGTTCACCACGCCGGTCTTCTTGTAGGCGATGCCCATTTCCAGCATGCGCAGGAACAGCCATTGGTTCCAGCGGTAATACCGGGGGTCGCAGGTCGCCAGTTCCCGGTCCCAGTCCAGGGCAAAGCCCAGGGACTGGAGCTGCTTCTTCATGTACGCGATGTTGTCGTAGGTCCAGCGGGCGGGAGGCACGCTGTTGGCCATGGCGGCGTTCTCCGCCGGCAGGCCGAAGGCGTCCCAGCCCATGGGCTGCAGCACGTTGTATCCCTGCATGCGGTGGTAGCGGCTAAGGACGTCGCCGATGGTGTAGTTGCGCACGTGCCCCATGTGCAGCTTCCCGGAGGGATAGGGAAACATGGACAGGCAGTAGTACTTGGGCCGGGAGGGGTCCTCCGCCGCGCGGAAGGCTCCGGTTTTCCGCCACCGTTCCTGGGCCTGCTGCTCGATCTCGGCGGGACGATACTGGGGCTGCATGGGTTGCTGGGCACTCGCGAAAGGCGGGAATTATACCCGCTGGCCCTTATCTGCTGGCCGGACGCGGCGGATGCGCCCGTCCGGCCGGGAGGCGGGGCCGGAATCCGGTGGCACAGAGCCTTATATCTCGACGGGGGTTCATAAGTTTTTTGGATTCCCATGATAAGAAGACGTGACTGTTTCGGCTTTCGTGGTTTTGCTACATTCGGCACTTAATCAATAAGGCCGCCGCCAACGCGGCCCAGGGAGGAGTCGTCATGTCCAGGAGGCATCCCATCATTGCCGTGACCGGTTCCTCCGGCGCGGGCACCTCGACCGTCAAGGTCGCGTTCGAGCACATCCTGCGGCGCGAGAACATCAACGCCGCCGTCGTGGAGGGCGATGCCTTCCACAAGTACGACCGCCAGGAGATGAAGAAGGCGATCGACCAGTCGGAGAAGAAGCAGGGCCGCGGCATCAGCCACTTCGGGCCCGAGGGCAACATCTGGGAAGAGCTGGAGAACCTGTTCCGGGACTACGGAAACAGGGGCACCGGCAAGACCCGGCTTTACCTGCACAACGAGCAGGAGGCCGAGCCCTACGGCCAGGAGCCGGGCACTTTCACCCCCTGGATGGACATGCCCGAGGGGACCGATCTTCTCTTCTACGAGGGCCTGCACGGCGGCGTGAAGACGGACAAGGTGGACGTGGCCCAGCACGTGGACCTGCTGGTGGGCGTGGTGCCGGTGGTGAACCTGGAGTGGATCCAGAAAATCCACCGGGACATGAACATGCGGGGCTACTCGGCGGAGGCGGTGACCCACACCATCCTGCGCCGCATGTACGACTACGTTCACTACATCACGCCCCAGTTCTCCCGCTCCCACATCAACTTCCAGCGGGTGCCCATCGTCGACACCTCCAACCCGTTCATCGCCCGCGACATTCCCACCCTGGACGAGAGCATGGTGGTGATCCGCTTCCGCAATCCGCGGGGCGTGGATTTCCCCTACCTGCTCACCATGATCAGCGGCGCCTTCATGTCCCGGCCCAACAACATGGTGGTTCCGGGAGGGAAGATGGGGCTCGCCCTGGAGCTGATCCTCACGCCTCTGATCTGGGACATGATCTCCCGGGCCAAGGAGCGCGAGTTCTCCATCTAGGGGCCGCTGCGGGACCCCCTGAGGGGGGTATAATTCGGCCACGCAAATTCGAGCGGAGCGCAAAACGCCCGCTCAATTTGTTTTTGCGATTCCCGCGTATCCAGGACCCGTGTCGTCGATACTTACCGGACTCAATCCCGAGCAACTTGAGGCGGTTACCCTGCCTCTCCATTCCCCCGACGGCGAGCCCGTATCGGCCCTGGTGCTGGCGGGCGCCGGCAGCGGCAAGACCCGGGTGCTCACCACCCGCATTGCGCACCTGATCCAGACCGGGCAGGTGAGCCCGCAGGGCATCCTCGCCGTCACCTTCACCAACAAGGCGGCGCGGGAGATGCTGGTCCGGCTTTCCGCCATGCTGCCCATCAACACCCGGGGCATGTGGATCGGCACCTTCCACGGCCTGTGCAACCGCCTGCTGCGGGCCCACCATCGGGAGGCCGGGCTGCCCCAGACCTTCCAGATCCTGGACGCCCAGGACCAGCTGGCGGCGGTGAAGCGCCTGCTCAAGTCCCTCAACGCCGACGACGAGAAGTTCCCGCCCCGGGAAGTGCAGTGGTTCATCAACGGACAGAAGGAAGCGGGGCGGCGCCCCAACGCGGTGGAAGCCTGGGATGACTTCGGGCGCCGGCTGGTGGAGTTCTACGCCGCCTACCAGGAGCAGTGCAACCGGGAAGGGGTGGCGGACTTTGCCGAGCTCCTGCTCCGCTGCTACGAGCTCCTGGAGCGGGACGAAATCCTGCGCGAGCACTACCGGGAGCGCTTTCGCCACATCCTGGTGGACGAGTTCCAAGACACCAGCCCGCTGCAGTACCGCTGGCTGCGGCTGCTGGCGGGGGGGCGCAACTCGGTGTTCGGCGTGGGTGACGACGACCAGTCCATCTATGCCTTCCGCGGCGCCTCGGCCCAGAACATGCAGGAGTTCCAGCGGGACTTCCCGGTGCATCACCTGGTGAAGCTGGAGCGAAACTACCGCTCCCACGGCAACATCCTGGAGGCGGCCAACGCCCTCATCCGCCATAACTCCTCCCGGCTCGGCAAGAACCTCTGGACCGAGGACGACCGGGGGGAGCCCCTGCGGATTTACGACGCGGCCACCGACCTGGAGGAAGCGTCGTTCATCGTGGACGAGGCCAGGGCCCTGCGCGACGACGGCGTTCCCCTCAACCACATCGCGGTGCTGTACCGGTCCAATGCCCAGTCCCGGGTGCTGGAGCACGCGCTGTTCAACGCCGGTGTTCCCTACCGGGTCTATGGCGGGCTGCGCTTCTTCGAGCGCCAGGAAATCAAGCACGCCCTGGCCTACCTGCGGCTGGCCGCCAACCCCGAGGACGACAACGCCCTGCTGCGGGTGGTCAACGTTCCGGCCCGGGGCATCGGCGCCCGCACCGTGGAGCAGATCCAGGAGGAAGCCCGGGCCGGCAACGTGAGCCTGTGGCAGGCGGCCGTCAAGAAGGCCGAGGCGGCCCGGTCCAGGACTGACGGGCGGGGCCTGCCGGCGTTCGTGGCCCTGGTGCAGTCCCTGCGCGAGGGCATACCCGGCCTGCCGCTGCCGGAGATCGTCGACCACGTGGTGGCCCGGAGCGGGCTGGTGGAGATGTACCGCGCCGAGCGCGAGGGCGCCGACCGGATCGAGAACCTCGGGGAACTGGTGAACGCCGCCGCCGGCTTCGTGATGGAGGCGGAAGACGATTCCCTGACCGCGTTCCTTACCCACGCGGCCCTGGAAGCGGGGGAGCACCAAGCGGGCAGCGGGACCGAAGCCCTGCAGATGATGACGGTCCACTCGGCCAAGGGCCTCGAATTCCACACCGTGTTCCTGAGCGGCCTGGAGGAAGGCCTGTTCCCCCACGAGAACAGCCTCAATGACAGCGGCGGCCTGGAGGAGGAGCGGCGCCTGATGTACGTGGCGCTGACCCGGGCGCGGCGCCGTCTCTATCTCACGTTTTCCCAGTGCCGGATGCTGCACGGGCAGACGCGCTACAACGTGGCTTCCCGCTTCCTGCAGGAGGTTCCGGAAAGCCTGATGAAATGGGTAGGGCCGGTGGCCCCGGGGTTCGCGGGCTACCAGCCGGCCCCGCGGCCCGGCCACGCCCACACCGCCCCCGCCCTGGCGGGCAACGCGGCCAGCGCCGGCTGGCGGGTGGGGCAGAACGTCACCCACCCCAAGTTCGGCGCCGGGGTCATCCTCAATTGCGAGGGGCACGGGGCGGATGCCCGGGTGCAGGTGCGCTTCAGCTCCTGCGGAACCAAGTGGCTGGCCCTGGAGTACGCCAAGCTCAGTCCGGGTTAGGTGTTTCCGGGAGCGCCGCCGCCTCGGGCTCGGGCTCCGGGAACAGGTCGCGATAGGCGGCGTAGATGGACGCGAACACCGTCGGCACCAGCAGAAACAGGCCTAGGCCGAAGGGGATGAGGGCGATCACGGCCAGGGCGATCACGGCTAGCCCGTAAACCAGGAACGGCAGCACGTTCTTGAGGCAGGCCACCACGCTTTCCAGGAGCGAGCGCGCCACCGGCCGGCGGTGGAAGACCACCAGCAGCGGCGCGAACCACATGGCCATCACCAGGGGCAGGTTGAGCGCCAGTGACAACGATGTGGCGAGCTGGGCCCTGGCCAGGGCCGACGCGTCCATGGCGCTCACCGCCTCCACCGCCTTCTCGAGGCCTTGCTGGCTAGCCACCACCAGTTGCTCGAAATCCTCGCCCCCCACCAGGATCACCAGGAAGGACAGGGCAATCTGGGCGGCCAGGGCCACGCCGCCCAGGGTGATCAGGGACGGCGCCGATGGGCCGAAGGCCGAGAACACGTGGGTGAGGTGCATGCGGCCGCTGCTCTCCAGGCTGCGGCATCCCAGCATGAGGCCGGCCAGGAACACCGGGTAGAGCAGGTTCAGGGCCAGCACCCCCAGCAGCCCCAGCTGCGTGGAGATCCCGAAGATCGCCAGCAGCGCCAGGCATTGGGCGATCCAGTTGAGAGGCGACCGGCGGAACAGGGCGAAACCCTCGACGATCCATTGCCAGCCGCGGCCGGCGTTAACGGTTTTTATTTGTTCGATCATTGGAGTCTCTAGTGCGTTAGGCCGGCCCAGAGCCGGGTGGCGCGGCCATGGGACGCCACGCGCAGGCTGAGGATATCGCGGAAATGGCGCGGATCCTTGGTGTAGGTGAGTTCCCCGGGCCGCGGCGCGTGGTAATCCGCCAGCCGGGACAGCCAGAAGCGCAAGGCCGCGGCCCGCAGCAGTACCGGCCAGGCGCCGCGCTCGATGGCGGTGAGGGGGCGCCTGGCGTGGTATCCCTCCAGCAATGCGGCGGTCCGCTCATCATCCAGGCTGGCGTCGCCGGCCAGGCACCAGTCGTTGGCGGCGATGGCAAGATCATAGAGCAGCACATCGGTGCAGGCGAAATAGAAATCGATGACGCCGGTGATGGCCTCCCCCTCCCAGAGCACGTTGTCCTGGAACAGGTCGGCGTGGACGATGCCCCGCGGCAGGTCAGGAAACCGGTACAGGGACTGGAACCTGAGCTCTTCCCGGAGCAGCGCGGCGTCCTCCGGCGGCAGGCCGGGGAGCAGGGCCTGGGCCGATTCCTTCCACCAGCGGGGTCCCCGCGGATTGGAAAGCTGGCGGCCGAAGCCGGCGCCGGCCAGGTGCAGGTCGGCGAGGATGCGCCCCACGGCCGCGCAGTGGTCCACGCCGGGCGCCGTGACCGGGGCCCCGGGCAGGAAGGTGACCAGGACCGCGGGCTTGTCCTGGAGGCGGCCGAGGGTGCGGCCCCGGTCGTCTGCCAGGGGCCGCGGACAGGGAAATCCGCGTTGCGAGAGATGAAGCATGAGGTCCACATAGAACGGCAGCGCCTCCGAAGGGAGGCGCTCGAACAGCGTCAGCACATAGCGGCCGGATTCCGTCTCCACCCGGTAATTGGTGTTTTCGATCCCCTCGGCGATGCCGTGGAAGCCCCTCAGGGCGCCGACGGGAAAGCGCGCGAGCCAGGTCGCAAGCTGTTCCGCGGTGACCGGCGTGTAGACGGACATGAGGGCTGACGCTTGGAGTCGGGGAAACGCCGCCCTGGGCGCGGCAATCCCGATACTGCCCGTACTCAGAATTCCAGAATCACCCACATGGGCGGCTGAAAACCCTCGTCCAGGCTGTCCCGCCGGACGAAGGACCCGTTCCCTTTGGGGTCGATGAGGTAATAGGGGACGCCGACCCGGGGAATGATCTTCATCATGTAAAGGCGCCCCTGGATTCGGTACTCCTCCACCAGGTCCTCGCCACGCTTGACGATGGTGACCTGGGGCTCCAGGGAGGGATCCAGCTCGTATCCCGCCGGAGGGGGAGGCGGCTCCGGCAGCGGCTCCAGGTTCGGCGCCGTCTTTTCCTGGGCGAGTGCCAGTTGGAATGCCAGCGCCAGTGCCAGGGAGGCGGCAAGCTTCAGGGAGCGTTTGTGCATGGCGCAATTATCCCATAAACCCGGAAGCCCGCGTTTCGCGGGCGTGCTCCCGGGGGGCTGGTGCCAAGGTCCTAGAGGTTGAGTTGCGCTTCGCGCTCCGCGGCCGACGGCTCGAAGCCCCGGGCCTCGTAGTGCTTGAAGATGGCTTCCACCACCGCCCTGGGCTCGTCGATGATTTTTACCAGGTCCATGTCCGAGTCGTCGATCATCTTCTCGTCGATGAGGGTGGTGGTGAACCAGTCCAGCAGCCCCTTCCAGAAACCGGAGTGGACCAGGATGATGGGGATCCTGCGGGTCTTCCCCGTCTGCAGCAGGGTCAGCGCCTCCATCAGCTCGTCGAGCGTGCCAAAGCCGCCGGGGAGCACCACGTAGGCGGCCGCGAACTTCACGAACATGTACTTGCGGGCGAAGAAATGGCGGAAGGTCTGGCTGATGTCCTGGTAGGGATTCGCGTGCTGCTCGTGGGGAAGCTGGATGTTGAGGCCCACGCTGGGGGAGCGCCCGAAGTAGGCGCCCTTGTTGGCGGCTTCCATGATGCCGGGCCCGCCTCCCGAGATGACGCAGAAACCCGCGTCGGACAACTGGCGGCAGATCTGCTCGGCGAGGAGATAGTAGCGGTGATCGGGCGGCACCCGCGCGCTGCCGAACACGCTCACCGAGGGGCCGATGTTGGCGAGCCGTTCCGTGCCCTCCACGAATTCTGACATAATCCCCAGCACGCGCCAGGATTCCCGCGACGTCCAGCTCTTCTCGGCGACGATGGGTCCGCCGACGGGAATCTTGCTTTCGATGTTCATGGTCAAACCTTTCCGGAAATGTCCGCCATTGCCATGACCCCGCAGGATTCGCAGGAGGCCGGCAAGACGCTGCTGCTGGTGGACGGCTCATCCTACCTCTACCGCGCCTTTCACGCGCTGCCGGACCTGCGCAACCGTGCCAACGAGCCCACCGGCGCCATCTATGGCGTGATCAACATGCTGCGGCGGCTGCGCAAGGAGTTCGCGGCCGATTATATCGCCTGCGTTTTTGATGCAAAAGGCAAGACGTTCCGCGACGACCTTTATCCGGAATACAAGGCCCACCGCCCGCCCATGCCCGACGACCTGGCGGTTCAGATCGAACCCCTCAACGACTGCATCGAGGCCTTGGGCTGGCCCCTGTTGGTGGTCGAAGGCGTGGAGGCCGACGACGTCATCGGCACCCTCGCCAGGCGCGCAAGCGCCAACGGCATGCGTACCGTCATCTCCACCGGGGACAAGGATCTCGCGCAATTGGTGATGCCGGGGGTGAAGCTGGTCAACACCATGAGCAACGAGACCCTGGACGAGGCGGGCGTGCTCGCCAAGTTCGGCGTGCCCCCGGAGCGCATGCTGGACTATCTCACCCTCATCGGCGACGCGGTGGACAACGTGCCGGGCGTGGATAAGGTGGGCCCCAAGACCGCCGCCAAGTGGCTGGCCCAGTATGGCTCCCTCGAGGAAATCATGAATCACGCCGAAGAGATCAAGGGCGTGGCGGGGGAAAACCTGCGGCGGGCGCGGGACTGGCTGCCCAGGGCCCGCCAGTTGCTGGAAGTGAAATGCGACGTGGATCTGACCGCCTCGCCCGAGGAGTTGACGCCCAGGGAACCCGATACGCCCCGGCTCAAGGCGCTGTTCGAGCGTCTGGGATTCAGGACCTGGTCGAAGGAGCTGGAGAATTACTCCGCTGATGACGACACCCCAGTGGCCGAGCGGGCCGGAAAGGAGGGGCGTCCCGCAGATCCCGGGGAGCGCCAGTACGAAGCCATCCTGACCGCGGACCAGCTGGACGCCTGGCTGGACAAGATCGCGGCGGCGGAGCTGGTTTCCCTGGACACGGAAACCACCAGCCTGGACCCGATGCAGGCGCGGCTGGTGGGCATCTCGTTCAGCATCGCGCCCGGGGCGGGGGCTTATCTGCCCCTGGGGCATCGCTACCAGGGCGCGCCGGACCAGCTCGGCCTGGAGCCGGCACTGTCGCGGCTCCGGCCCTGGCTCGAGGACCCGGCCCGCAACAAGGTGGGCCAGCACCTGAAGTACGATGCCCACGTCTTCGCCAACCACGGCATCGGGTTGCGCGGAATCCTCCACGACACGCTGCTCGAGTCCTATGTCCTGGAGAGCCACCGCAGCCATGACCTGGACTCCCTGGCGGAGCGGCACCTGGAGATCAAGACCATCACCTACGACGAGGTGACGGGAAAGGGCGCGGGCCGCATCGGCTTCGACCAGGTGGAGGTGGGGCGCGCCACCGAGTACGCGGCCGAGGACGCCGACGTGGCCCTGCGGCTGCATCAGCGCATGTGGCCGGAGATCCAGGCCGATGAAAAGCTGCGTCATGTGTACGAGGCCATCGAGATGCCGCTGGTGCCGGTGTTGCTGGACATGGAGCGCAACGGCGTTCTCCTGGACGTGGCTGCCCTGGAGAGTCAGAGCCGGGAAATCGGCGAAAAGCTGGTGGCCCTGGAGCAGCGGGCCCACGAACTGGCGGGGCAACCCTTTAACCTGAATTCCCCCAAGCAGGTTCAGGAGATCCTGTTCGAGCGTCTGCAGCTGAAGCCGGTCAAGAAAACGCCGGGAGGCGCGCCCTCAGTGGACGAGGAAGTGCTGCAGCAGCTGGCCCTGGACTATCCCCTGCCCAAGGCGCTGCTGGACTACCGGGCGTTGGCGAAGCTCAAGTCCACCTACACCGACAAGCTGCCCCGGATGGTGGACCGGGGCACCGGCCGCGTGCACACCAACTACGCCCAGGCGGTGGCGGTGACCGGGCGCCTCGCCAGCAACGATCCCAACCTGCAGAACATACCGGTGCGCACCGCGGAGGGACGGCGCATCCGCGAGGCGTTCATCGCGCCGCCGGGCCGGGTCATCCTGTCGGCGGATTATTCCCAGGTGGAGCTGCGCATCATGGCGCACATTTCCGGGGATCCGGGCCTGCTGCGGGCTTTCGCCGAGGGCCACGATGTCCATGCCAGCACCGCGGCGGAGGTGTTCGGGGTGCCCCTGGAGGCGGTCACCGCCGAGCAGCGGCGCTACGCCAAGGTGATCAACTTCGGGCTGATTTACGGCATGTCGGAATTCGGTCTCGCCTCCCAGCTCGGGCTCGAGCGCTCGGCCGCGCGCATTTACATGGACCGCTACTTCGCCCGTTATCCGGGAGTGGCCGAGTACATGTCGCGCACGCGGGAGGAGGCGCGCTCCCGGGGTTACGTCGAGACGGTGTTCGGGCGCCGCCTGTCGCTCCCGGAGATCCGGAGCGGCAATCCCCAGCGGCGGCAGGCGGCGGAGCGGGCGGCCATCAACGCCCCCATGCAGGGCACCGCGGCCGATCTCATCAAGCTCGCCATGATCGCGGTCCATGGCTGGCTGGGGCGGGAGAATCTCGCCACGCGCCTGGTGATGCAGGTCCACGACGAACTGGTGCTGGAAGTGCCCGAAGGCGAGCTGGATTCCGTCCGCACGCGGATCCCGGAACTGATGGGGGGCGTCGCGCAGCTGCGGGTGCCGCTGGTGGTGGACGTGGGGGTTGGCCCCAACTGGGATAAGGCCCATTGACGGCGGGGTTTTGACTTGAGCGGCGGTGTTGGCTAGCGTGTTGCCCATGGCCAAGCCCGCGGATTTTTCCCCGTCGCCGGAACCCAGGATCCTCGAGGAGAGCGGGGAGGACGGCAGCGCCCGCTGCATGCTGGTGGGAACCTGGAACCTGCAGGCGCTGGCGCGGCGGATAGCGGAGCTTTCCGCCAGGCTCCAGACCCATGGGATGGATCCCCGCGCGGCCTGGGACCTGACGGGGATCGAGCGCCTGGATGACGCGGGCGCGGTGCTCCTGTGGCGGGCCTGGGGAGGGCGGCGGCCCGAACTCCTGCGGTTGCGGCCCGAGCACGAAGCGTTCTTTCATCACCTGGCCCATGCCGAGCGCCCGCCGCTGCGCCGGCGGGGTTTCAGTCCCTGGAACGCGGCCCTCGCCCTGGGGCGCTTTTCCGTCCTGGTAGCGGACCATGTGGCCGGGTTCCTGAATCTTCTGGGCCAGGTGGTGATCGAGTCCTTCTGGCTCCTGGGGCGGCCGGCGCGAATCCCCTGGCGGGAGATTTCCGCCAACGTTTACCGCACCGGGGCCCAGGCGCTGGGCATCACCGCCATGGTGGGTTTCCTCATCGGCATCACGCTGTCCTACCTCACCGCGAGGCAACTCAAGATCGTGGGTGCCGACATCTTCATCGTGGACATTCTCGGGATCGGCATCATCCGGGAAATCGGGCCGGTGCTGGCGGCGGTGCTGGTGGCGGGACGCTCGGGGTCGGCGATGACCGCCCAGATCGGCGTGATGCGGGTCACCCAGGAACTCGACGCCATGGCGGTGCTGGGAATTTCCCGGATCCAGCGCCTGGTCCTGCCCCGGGTGCTGGCCTTGGCGCTGGCGCTGCCGCTGCTGGTGCTGTGGACCGACTTCATGGGGTTGCTGGGCGGCATTCTGGCGGCAGAGGTCCAGCTGGATGTGGGCATGCAGGATTTCCTGCTCCGGCTGCCGGACGCGGTCCCCGTTTCCAATCTCTGGCTGGGGCTTTCCAAGGGCCTGGTGTTCGGAGCCCTCATCGCCCTGGTGGCCTGCCACCTGGGGCTGCGGGTGAAGCCCAACACCGAGAGCCTCGGGGCCGGCACCACCAACTCCGTGGTCACTTCCATCACCCTGGTGATCCTGGTGGATGCCGCGTTCGCGGTGGCGTTCTCCCACGTGGGATTCCGGTGAGCGACGGAACGCCGGTCATCGAGGTGCGGGACCTGCACACCCGGTTCGGGCGGGCGGTGGTGCACGCCGGGGTGAACCTGGTGGTGTACCGGGACGAGGTGTTGTCCATCGTGGGCGGGTCGGGCAGCGGCAAGACGACCCTGATGCGCCAGATGCTGGGCCTGGACCGGCCGGCCCGGGGATCGGTCACAGTTTTCGGGTGCGATGTCCATACCGGCGATTCCCGTGAACTGGCGCGCCTGCGCACCCGCTGGGGCGTGGTGTTCCAGGAGGGCGCCCTGTTCTCGGCGCTGTCGGTTTTCGACAACGTGGCCCTGCCCCTGCGGGAACTTCGGCTGCTGCCCCAGGACCTGATCCGCGACATCGTCATGCTCAAGCTGGAGATGGTGGGCATCGAGGCACGCCACGCCTCGAAGCTGCCCGCCGAGCTCTCCGGCGGCATGTCGAAACGGGTCGGGCTGGCCCGCGCCCTGGCCCTGGACCCGGAACTGCTGTTCCTGGACGAGCCCACCGCGGGGCTGGACCCGGCACGGAGCGAGAACTTCGTTTCCCTGGTGGGGACCCTGCGCCAGGAACTGGCGCTGACCGTGGTGATGGTGACCCACGATCTGGATACCGTGGCCGCGCTGTCGGACCGCGTGGCGGTGCTGGCCGACCACCATCTGGTGGCGGTGGGTACGCTGCCGGAGGTGATCCGCGTCGATCACCCGTTTATCGAGAGCCTGTTCCGCGGCGAGCGGGGACGCCGGGCCCTGGGCGCCGCGCTGCCCGAGTTGCAGGTATCCTAGGGGCATTCGGGAGACATTCATGGAAAACCGCGCCTACCTCATCGCCGCCGGACTGTTCACGATGCTGCTGGGCGTGGCGGTGTTCTTCACCGCCAAGTGGCTCACCGGCGGCACCGTGGCGCGCGAGCCCTACGACGTGGTTTCGGAGTTCCCGATCACCGGCCTCAATCCCCGCGCCGCGGTGCGCTACCGGGGCGTGGAGGTGGGCAGGGTGGAGACCATTCGCCTGAATCCGGAGAATCAGGCGGAAATTCTGGTGCGGGTGCTGGTGGACGACACCGTGAAGCTCACCCGGTCCACCTATGGACAGCTGGGCTTCCAGGGGGTGACCGGCATCGCCCATGTGCACCTGGAGGATGACGGCTCCTCGTCGGAAGTGCTCAAGACCGGTCACCGGAATCCGGCGCGCATTCCCATGCGCCCTTCATTCGTTCAGCAGCTGACCCGAAGCGGCCAGGACTTGATGACCAACGTCAACGAGACCGCCCAGCGGCTCAACGTCCTGCTCGGACCCCAGAACCAGGAGGCCTTCAGCCGGTTGCTGGAGCGCATGGCGGCGGCTGCCGGCCGGATCGAGAACCTGGCCGCGGAGCTGGAGCCGGCCGCGCGCTCGTTTCCCGGCGTCATGAGCGAAACGGAGCGCGTGCTGGAGCGCGCCGACGCGGTGCTCGGGAAGATGGCGGCGGAGGGGGGCGCGATGGACGAAGTGGCGCGCAGCGCGGAACGGATCGGCGCGACCGCCGAACGGGTGGGCAGCAGTGCCGAGCGCGTGGGGGACACCGTGGCCGAGGACGTGATTCCTCAGGTCGTGAGGGCCACGCGGGACTTGAGCAGGACTTCGCGCAACGTGGACCGGCTGGTGCGCACCCTCGAGGATGAACCGCGCAGCCTCGTATTCGGGCGGTCGCCGGCCGCCCCGGGCCCCGGCGAGCCGGGATTCGCCGCGCCGGAGGGGGGACCGAGGTGAGATTTCCCGCCCTCCTTCTCGCCGCGGCGCTCGGGGCGGGCTGTTCCCTGGGCCCCACCCAGAAGGCGCCGGTGACGGTGTACGACCTGGGCATGCCGGGAACGCTGTCCCGATCAGGCGAAATTGACGCCGTCCTGGAGGTGCCCGACGTGGTGGCGCCGGCGTGGCTGGATTCGCCGGCCATCCATTACCGGCTGGCCTATCACGACGAGGCCAGGTATCCCGGCTACGCCAACAGCCGCTGGGCCGCTCCTCCTGCATTCCTGCTGACCGAGCGCCTGCGCCAGGGGGCGGCCGCAGCGAGCCGCGGGGTCGTGCGCCAGGGAGACGGCGCCCGGGCGGAATACGTCCTGAGGCTGGAGCTTGAGGAGTTCAACCAGGTATTCGACACGCCTGAAGCGAGCCGGGGCGTGGTTCGCGCCCGCGCCAGCCTGGTGTCCCGGGCCGATCGCGTGCTTTTGGGCCAGACCACCCTGAGCCAGGAGAAACCCGCCCCGACGCCCGACGCCGCCGGCGGCGTCAAGGCCCTGGGCCAGGCGTCCGACGCGCTGGTGGGATCCGCGCTGGAGTGGACTTCGAAGACCTTGAAAGAAGCGGGCAGGCCGGCGGCCGGGCGATGAGCCCTCTGGAGGGCTACCTGCTGATGGTGGTCGTGGGCGCGGTGTCGTTCTGGTGGTCGCGCAAGGCCAAGCCCAGGCCGGGAGGAATTCCCGAAGTGGAGCGGCGGCGCATGCGCGCCATGGGCTGGTCGGGGCTGGCCCTGGCCGTGCTCGGGGCGGCGTTCGCCCTGCGGCACTGGCTCGCCGGCGCCTAGGCGCTCAGCGGATTGCGCCGAAGACTTTCTGCAGCAGCTTGCTGGACTGGCCCACGGGATCCTGGCGGATCGCCTTCTCCTCCTCGGCGATCATGAGATAAAGGCCGTCCAGGGCCTTCCTGGTCACGTATTGCTCGACGCTGGCCTGTTCGTCCTTCACCAGGCCGAAAGGCTTGGCCTGACCGGCGATGGAATTGTACTGCTGGGCCAAGCCCACCTTGTCGGTGGCCTTCTTCACGATGGGCAGGAATTTCTTGGACAGGGCCTGCTCCGTGTGCTTCCGGAAATACTCGGTGCCCGCGGTGTCGCCCCCGGCGAGAATCTGTTTCGCGTCCGCCACGGTCATTTTCTTGACCGCGTCAACGAGCAGGGTTTTTGCCTCCGGCACCGCAGCCTCGGCGGCGCGGTTCATGGACAGGACCAGTTCGTCGAACTGATTGCCCATGCCCATCATCCGCATGGGCTTCTCAACGGTGCGCAGGGTGTCGGGCAGGGGGATCTTGACGCGCGGGTCGCCGTAGAAGCCGTTTTCCTTGCCCAGGGCCGCCACCGCCACCTGTGCCCCTTGGGCAAGCGCTTCTTTAAGGCCGCCGGTGGCATCCCGGCTGGTGAGGCTTTCGAGGCCCGCGGCGGCGGGGAGCGCGAGACCGGTGGCAAGGATCAGGGCGGCAAGACTTCGCATGTTGAACCTCCAATATAGGCTGGATGATGGTCGAGCGGGGCAAGCGCCCGTCAGTCGGCGACGCCCGCCAGGTGCGCCTGCTGGTCGGCATGGTAACTGGAGCGCACCATGGGACCGCAGGCCGCATGGGCGAATCCCATTTCCCCGGCGGCCTGCTCGAACATGCGGAAGGTTTCCGGCGGCACGTAGCGCAGCACGGGCAGGTGCCCGGTGGAGGGCTGGAGATATTGCCCGATGGTGAGCATCTCGACATCGTGGGCCCGCAGATCGCGCATCACCTGCAGGATCTCGTCGTCGGTCTCGCCCAGGCCCACCATCAGGCCGGACTTGGTGGCGACGTTCGGGAGCCGGGCATTGCATTCCTTGAGCAGACGCAGCGAGTGGGCATAGTCCGCGCCCGGCCGGGCCTGCCGGTAGAGGCGGGGCACGGTCTCCAGGTTGTGATTCATCACGTCGGGCGGCAGCTGCTCCAGGATGCCGAGGGCGATGTCGAGGCGGCCGCGGAAGTCCGGGACCAAGGTCTCGATGCGCGTGCCCGGGGACGCTTGGCGCACCTCCCGGATGCAGTCCGCGAAGTGCTGCGCTCCGCCGTCCCGAAGATCGTCCCGGTCCACGCTGGTGATGACCACGTACCTGAGCTTGAGCAGCGCGATGGACTCCGCCAGGTGCCGGGGCTCTTCCGGGTCCGGCGGCTTGGGCTTGCCGTGGGCGACGTCGCAGAAAGGGCAGCGCCGGGTGCACAGGTCGCCCAGGATCATGAAGGTGGCGGTGCCCTTGCCGAAGCATTCGCCGATGTTCGGGCAGGACGCTTCCTCGCACACGGTATGCAGCTTCTGGCCCCGCAGGATGCGCTTCACCGCGTAGAAGGTCTCGCTGGATGGCGACTTCACCCGGATCCAGGATGGCTTCTTGAGCAGGGCTTCCTGGCGCACGATCTTCACCGGGTTGCGGGCGGTCTTGGCCTCGCCCTTCTGGCGCTGGACGGGATCTGTCATCAGCTTCTCGCAGCGATTTCCGATATCAGTTTTTGAGCCAGCTTTCCGCCCAGGGTTTCCGCGCTGTCGCGGATGCCCAGGTCCCGGGCCTGGGTCACGGCCAAACCGGGGAAGCCGCAGGGGTTAATGCGCAGGAACGGCGAAAGGTCCATGTCCACGTTGAACGCCAGTCCGTGATAGCAGCAGCCCGCGCTCACCTTCAGCCCCAGGGCCGCGATCTTGGCGCCGCGGACGTAGACACCGGGGGCGCCGGACCGGCGCTCGGCGGTGATTCCGTGGTCGCCGAGCAAGTCTATCACCGACTGCTCCATGTTCCGCACCAGCCTCTTGACCGTGAGATGGTGCCGGCGCAGGTCCAGGAGAAGATAGAGCACCACCTGTCCCGGGCCGTGATAGGTCACCTGTCCGCCGCGGTCGATCTTGATGACGGGAATCTCTCCCGGATCCAGCAGGTGCTCCGGCTTGCCGGCCTGGCCCAGGGTAAACACCGGGGGATGCTGCAGCAGCCAAATCTCGTCCGCGGTGCCGGCGTCGCGCCCGGCGGTGAACGCCTTCATGGCGTTCCATGTGGGAACGTATTCCGCCAGGCCGAGGCTCCGGATCACGACAGGAAATCGAAGCCCGCCGCGGGAGACCTCCGGACCGGGGATCGGGAGCGGCGCCGGCGGGGTCATCATGGGGTCGTCAATGGTCGTGCCGCGCTGATGGACCGGTCACAGCACCATCGTCACCATGGGGTGGTCGCAGAGGTCCCGGTACAGGGCATCCAGCTGGTTCCGTGAGGTGGCACGGATGACGCAGGTCAGGCTCAGGTATTTGCCCTTGCGGCTGGAGCGCATCTCCATGGTCGCCGGGTCGAAGTCCGGGGCGTGCCTCCGGACCACCGCCTGCACCGCCTGGGCGAATCCTTCCCGCGTGTTTCCCATGATCTTGATGGGAAAGTCGCAGGGATATTCGATCAGGCTGTCTTCGGCATCCAAAGGGTTCACGCCGGAGCCGGCTGGCGCATCACGTTGCGTTTGAATTCCTGGTAGAGCCGGTGCAGCTCCCGGAACACGGGGCCCGGCTGCCCCTTGCCCACGGGCCTGCCGTCCAGGGCGGTCACCGCCAGCACCTCCTTGGTGCTGGACGTGAGCATCAGCTCATCCGCGGCACGCAGTTCCAGCTCCGTGATCTCCCGCACCTGGTGGGGAATGCGATGGGCGGCGGCCAGCTCCAGCACCACGTCGTAAGTGATGCCCGGAAGCATCAGGTGGTTCTTGGGGGGCGCCATCAGGATGCCGTCCTTCACCAGGAACACGTTGCTCACCGAAGCCTCGGTGAGGAAGCCGTCGCGGATCAGGATGGTTTCCATCGCCCCCGCGTCCGCCGCCAGCTGCCGCAGGAGGCAGTTGGCGAGCAACGCTACCGACTTGATGTCGCAGCGCAGCCAGCGAAAGTCGCTGGCGGTGATGGCCGCCACGCCGCTGGCGACCTGCTCCGCCGGGGGCGTCACCAGCGGGTTGCTCATGAGGAACACCGTGGGCGGGACCCCCTTCGGAAAAGCGTGATCCCGCTTGGCGACCCCTCTCGTCACCTGCAGGTACACGCCCTGGTCTTCCGGCTCATTGCGCTCGATGATGTCCTGGATCAGCTTCGCCCACTCGCCATCGCTGTGGGGATTGGCCAGGCGGATGCCGTCGAGGCTGTTCTGCAGCCGGCGCAGATGCTCCTTCAGGCGGAAGGGGTGCCGGGAATACACCGGGATCACCTCGTACACGCCGTCGCCGAAGATGAAGCCGCGGTCCAGCACCGGCAGGCGGGCCTCCTCCAGCGGCATGAACGATCCGTTGAGATATGCGGTCATGGTCAATTGAAGAGCATGCGCAGGCTGTCCCAGGCACGGCCGAAGATGCCAGCCTTGCCCACCGCTTCCAGCGCCAGCAGCGGGTGTTCCGCGAGGGGCTTGCCGTCCAGGGTGACCTTGACGGTTCCCACCTGCTGACCGGGACTGATAGGCGCCACCAGGGGCTCCTGGCGCTCCACGGCCGCCTTGATCTGATCCGACTTGCCCTTGGGCACGGTGAGATAGAGGTCCGAATGCAGTCCCGCCCTTACCGTTTCGGCGGTGCCCTTCCACACCGGGAGGGAGATCACCACCTGGCTCTTCTGGTAAACCCGCACCGTGTCGTAGAACTGGAAGCCATAGTTGAGCAGTTTCTGACTCTCCGCGACCCGCGCGTTCTCCGACTCGGTGCCGAGCACCGCCGAAATCAGGCGCCGGTCGCCCCGCTTGGAGGAGGTGACCAGGCAATAGCCGGCCGCCTCCGTGTGGCCGGTCTTGACGCCGTCCACGGTGGGGTCCAGCCAGAGCAGGCGATTGCGGTTGCTCTGGGTGATCTTGTTGTAGGTGAACTGCTTCTCAGAATACATGGGGTAGTACTCGGGAAAGTCGCGGATCATGGCTGCGGAGAGGAGGGTGAGGTCCTCCGCGGTGGTGTAGTGCTGGGGATCCGGCAGGCCCGTGGAATTGGTGAAGTGGGTGTTCTTCATCCCGATCCGCGCCGCCTCCCGGTTCATCATTTCCGCGAACACCTCCTCCGAACCGGCGACCGCCTCGGCGAGGGCGATGCTGGCGTCGTTGCCGGACTGCACGATCATTCCGCGCAACAAGTCCTGCACCGTCACCGGCGTTCGCGGTTCGATGAACATGCGGGAGCCCCCGGTCTTCCAGGCCCGCTCGGACACGGGAACCGTCTGCTCCAGGGTCAGGCGCTTCTCCTTCAGGGCGTTGAAAACCAGGTAGGCGGTCATCAGTTTCGTGAGGGAAGCCGGCTCCACACGCTTGTCCGGTGCCTGGCTGACGATGATCTGTCCGCTGTTGGCGTCGTAGAGAACGAAGGAAACGGCCGCCACGGTCGGCAGGGGCGGTGCGGCTTGGGCGAGGGCGATACAAGGCAGCAGTGCGGCGAGAAACAGGAAACGGCTCATGAGGAAGGGAGGAAAAGCGTGGAGAAACGCAAATTATATACCACTAAGTCTTGCCCGCCCTTAACCCCCGCAGAGGGAATGGTCGTGCCCCGCTGCTAGAATCCCCCTTCACTTTTGATTCCGGGGCAGCCGATGACTCGAACCTACTTTTTCAACCTGGCGGGCCTGGCCTTCGCCGCCTTTGTACTCCTGCCGGTGGCCTGGGGCGAGAGCCCGGTGAAAATTTCCGATCCCTGGGTCAGGGCCACGGTTTCCGGTCAGAAGGTGGCCGGCGCCTACATGGAGATCGTCAGCCAGCGGGATGCGGCGCTGGTCGCCGCCGCCAGTCCGGTGGCGGGCGTGGTGGAAATCCACACCATGAAGATGGAAGGCGACGTAATGCGGATGAGGGCCGTGGAGCGGATTGATCTTCCCGCGGGAAAGCCGGTCCAGCTGGCGCCCGGCGGCTACCACGTCATGCTCATGGATCTGAAGCAGGAGCTGAAGCCCGGCTCGACGGTGCCCATCACCCTCACCATCGCGGTCGAGGGGAAGGAGCGAGCCACGGTGCAGGTCACCGCGCCCGTGCGGGAAGGACCCGGCCACCACCATCACCAACCGGGCCATTGACCACGGGGCTCGCCCCCTGGCGGCGAGCCAGGATGTCCTAACGGTCGCGATCGTCGAAGGGCGCCTCGCCGGCGGCGAGGCGCCGGCAGGCCCGGCGAATCAGGTCCAGCTGGGTGCTGAAGTTGCGGCAGCCGTTGCATATCCTCAGGTGCAAGCGGAGACTGATGCGCTCGCCCAGGCGCAGCGGCCGGTCCTGGGACTGGGAAACGAGATGGGTGACTTCCTTGCAGGTCAGCATGGCGTTTTCACGGTCGGCCGCCGCCAACCCATTTCTGCTCCAGGCATATTCGGAGGCTCATGCGGGCACGGTGCAGCATGACCCAGCAATTAGTCGTGCTGATCCCGACTTCCTTACAGATCTCGTCGGTGGTGAGGCCCTGAATCTCGCGCATCATGAACACCCGGGCCACGGCCGGGCTCATGAGCTTGGCGCAGATTTCGAACACCTCCCAGAAGTGCTTGCTTTCCAGGGTGCGCTCCGGGTCTCCCCAGTCCCGGGGCGGGCTTGACCAGTGCTCGTTCTCCCGGAACAGGGCGTCGAATTCATCGCTCTCCCGCGCCGCCTCCGACTTGATGGCGTCCGCCAAGGGCGTTTCCCGGCTCTGCTTTCGAATCAGATCGGCGATCTTGTGCTTGAGAATGCCCGTGAGCCAGGTCCTTGCCGAGGATTTGCCGGCGAACCCGGATTTGGCGCTCACCGCCGCCAGCAGGGTTTCCTGCACGGCGTCCTCGGCCAGATGCGGATCCCGGAGCTGGAGCAGGGCGAACCGGTACAGGTACTCCCGATGGGTTTCCGGGGCTGGGTCCTCCGGCGGGCGCGGTCCGGTGGGGGGCGGGCTCATGGGCAGCCGAAATTTATGGCGCAACATTAGCTCCAGGGCACCGCGCTGGCAAGCCACGCCCGGGTTGACCCGGGTGCCCGAGAGCGCCGCGAGGGGTTGAAACTCCCGCTTGCGGCCCCCATATCGGTATCAGACACGGCGTCAACAGCGGCGCCGGCGCAGATTCGGCAAGAGCAAAGGAGAAGGACCATGGCAGATATCACCCGTTATGACCCCTTTGGGGAACTGGACGATCTTTTCCGCGGGTTTTTCGTGCGCCCCATGGCGTTCGAGGGAAAGCCCCAGTTGCAGATCAAGATGGACGTGTCGGAAACCGAGGGCGCGTTTGTCGTGAAGGCGGAATTGCCCGGGGTAAGCAAGGACGACATCAACATCACCATAGACGGCAACCAGGTGGCCATCAGCGCCGAGGTGAAGCAGGAGAAGGAAGCCCGGGAGGGCGAGAAGGTGCTGCGCCAGGAGCGTTACTTCGGAAAGGTTTACCGCGCGTTCTCTCTTGCCCAGGACGTGGACGATGCCGCGGCAACCGCAAAGTACAACAACGGCGTACTCGAGCTGACGCTGCCCAAGAAGCAGGCGGCCAGCGCCAAGAAATTGCGCGTGGAATAACCCGGCGCTCCCAGGTGCCATCAGGGAGGGCGGCTGCGGCCGCCCTTTTGTTTTTTGGGGCAATGAGGACTGCCTCCGGGGCCTTGCCTTCGGCTTTGGGTGATCCGCAGGAGGCGGTTTCCAGCGATCACCGGCCGAGCGGAGCCGTGCTAGACTTCGCCCGGTGCGGGGAAGGCCGAATAGGCGAAATTTTCCTGCCCAGCGACCAACCAGAACGGAGGAATGTCCGGCATGCCCCGAGGGCGAAGCAACGCGGCAGGATGGTGGCTGGTGGTGGTCGCCCTGGCCGGCTGCGCGGCCACCGAGGAGCGGGGGCGGGGCGCCCAGTTCGACAACATTGCCCTGGCCTACGAGACCGCCATCCGCTGGTCGGATTTCGAGCGTGCCGCGGGCGTGGCGGGAGTGAAGGGCGCCGATAAAGAGGCCCTGCAGCAGCTCAAGCAGGTCAAGGTCATTTCCTACGACCGCGTTTCAGCCGAGGTCTCTCCGGAAGGGACCCAGATCCGGCAGATCGTCCAGATCGAGTACACGCTGGAGACTTCCATGAAGCTGCGCCGCATTGTTGACCAGCAGGGTTGGCAATTCGACACCACCCAGAAGCGCTGGGTCCTGGTGACCGGCCTTCCGGATTTCCTCGGCAATCAGTGATATTTTTCGCGGTGGCGATCGTCAGGGCAAAAGAATGTTTCCTTCGCTGCGCCCCGCCACCCCCGTGTGATAGCATGGCGCCCGGCCCCTCGGACGTGGCCTGAGGGATTTTTTTCGGGACATCCGCATGCCAGATCTGCTCCACAACGACACTGAAGTTCTCGCCAGGTCGCGCCTGTTTCAGTCGGTGGACCTGGACTCCATCCAGCACCTGCTGGAGGACTGCAGCGTCCGCAATCTGAAACGCGGAAAAAAGCTGCTGGCCGAGGGCGAGGGGCCCGGCGCCACCACCTACCTGATCCTGGAGGGCCGGCTCAGCATTCACCTGGAAGGGCCCCATTCCTCCCCTCACGCCGTGGTGGGTCCCGGGGAATGCGTCGGCGAAATGTCGGTGCTGGACGGCAAACCCCGCTCGGCGGACGTGCTCAGCGACGAAGACGCGCGGGTGCTCGTGATACCGGAGGAGATGCTCTGGTCCATGGTCCACGCGTCCCACGCGTTCTCGCGGAATCTGTTGCGGGTGCTTTCCATGAGAATGCGGCGGGACAACGCGGCCCTGGTGGCGTCCTACGAGCGCCAGCGGGAACTGGAGCAGGCGGCCAGCACAGACGGGCTCACGGGGCTGCGCAACCGCCGCTGGATCAACGAGGCGTTCCCGAGACAGCTTGCCCGGTGCGTGCGCGAGGGCAAGGAGGTCAGCCTGCTGCTGGTGGACCTGGACAACCTCAAGGCCTGCAACGACAACGGCGGGCACATCCTGGGCGACGCCATGATCTGCCGCACGGCATCCGTGCTGTTGCGCCACCTGCGGCCCCAGGACCTGGTGGCCCGCTACGGGGGCGACGAATTCTGCGTGCTGCTGCCGGCCACGCCGGCGGAAGCGGCCAACCACGTCGCCGAGCGTTTGCGCGCCGCGGTGGAAGCCGAAGTTTGCATCGACCTGGGCAAGGGGCCCATGCGGGGCACCATCTCCTGCGGCATCGCGACCGGGGATCCGAAGGTCGGCCTGGAAAAACTGCTCGACCAGGCGAGCGCCGCCCTCAACCGCGCCAAGCACTCCGGAAAGAACCGCATCGCCAAATAGGCTTCGGGACCTCCGGCCTCCCGCGCGGCGGGCCGGGGTGCCCGCCTCAGGAAGGAGCCGCGGGCACCCGTTCCTCCACCGCCGTGGTTCGGGAACGCCGGGTCCAGTATTCCTGGAGCAGGTGGTCCAGGGAAAGCTTTCCGGGCCCGTGCAGCAGCGGCACCAGCAGCAGCAATCCCCAGTGAAAATGATCGCTGAAGCCAGCTTCGCTCAGCCCGGGGTAGGAGATGACCGCCACAGCGTTGAACAGGAACAGGGCGCCGGCGGCGAAGCGCCCTGCCAGGCCCAGGGCCAGCAGCACCGGCAGGGTGAGCTCGGCCGCGGTGCCGAGATAGGCCGCCATTTCCGGGGGCAGCAGGGGCACGCTGTATTCGTACTGGAACAGGACCAGGGTGCTGTCCCAGTTTTCGATCTTGGTGAGGCCTGACTTCCAGAATACGTTTGCCACATAGAGCCGGATCACAAGATCCAGAGCCGGCGCGAGATAGTTCAGGCCGCGGGCGCACGCTGAGGCCATGGCAGCGGTCTTGGGGACCAGGTTCATCGTGCCCTCCGTCTCAGGCATGGCGCGGGGCGTCGAAGCCCACGATGACACCCTCGGCGACAAAGCGCGCCAGGGCCGCGCCGAGTTCGAAATCGGCTTGCGCCCGGGCGGCGGTGTCTGCCGCCTGGAGCAGGGGCGCCCCCTGGCTCAGGCTGGAGAGGAATCGGAATTCCCCGTCGGGTAACCCCTCGATCTGGAGCGCGAAGTCCCGGCGCGTCACCAGCATGTTGACGCCGCCTTCGCCCAGGTCCACCTCCGGATCGCCTCTGTATTCGTCCTGGTTGACCTGCCAGATGCGGAGCACCGGGTAGGGCGAGGCCAGGAGGCCGCTCGCGGGATGCAGCCGGAAGCGAATGTCGTTGTAGGTCTCCGGCGGGATCCCGGCGAGGCCGGCGATGTCCAGGGGCGGGTGATCCGCGGCGTGGAACACCCGGTCGCAGGTCCACTCCAGGCGGGCCACATCCGGGAGATACGGGTAGTCGGCGCAGGGCGGGAAGCCCGCCAGGAAATCGGCGAACTCTCCGCCGAAATCGTGAAGATCGCCGCTGCGGGAAGGGCAGGCCTGCACGAACGCGGTCGCCACATGGTCGAAAAAGGCATTGCCCAGCAGCCTGTGTACCACCGGGTAGGAATCCCGCAGCGCGCCGCGCAGGGTACTGAGAACGTTGTTGCGATAGATTGCCAGCCGCTCCCCGGGGGAGAGCCTGCCTGCCCGCAGCAGGGCCACGGCCTGCTCCTCCTCGGAGGCCAACAGCGCGGCGGCAAAGGCGGCCTGGGTTTCACGCAGCGACGGCATGGCGTTCCCCGAGAATCTCATCGGCTTTCCGCGCCTCCCCCAGCAGCACCGGCAGCGGGGGTATGTCGGAGTCCCATTCGATCAGCGTGGGCCGGGGACCCCATCGTCCGACAGCGGCCCGGTAGAGATCCCATACCGCGTCCGCCACCGGCGTGCCGTGGGTGTCGATCAGGATGGGTCCCTCCCCGTCAAAACCGGCGAGATGGATTTCCTCCACCGCGTCTCCGGGGACCGCGTTGATGTAGCGCAGGGGATCGAAACCGTGGTTCACGGCGTTGACATAGATGTTGTTCACGTCCAGCAGGATGCCGCAGCCGGAGCGGCGCGCTGTCTCCGCCAGGAATTCCCATTCGGGAATGGTGGCGTGGGCGTATTCCAGGTAGCTGGAGACGTTCTCCACCAGGATGCGCCGCCCCAGGGCGTCCTGGGCTTGGCGGATGCGGCCGGCCACATGGTCCAGGGCCTCTTCCGTGTAGGGCAGGGGAAGCAGATCGTTCAGGTAACGGCCTCCCACGGAGCACCAGCACAGGTGCTCGGAAATCATGGCGGGCTCGAAGCGGTCGATCAGGGCTCGCAGCTTCGCCAGGTGCTCCGTGCTCAGCGGATCGGCCGAACCCAGGGAAAGACCAACGCCGTGCAGGCTCAGGGGATAATGGACGCGCAGGCGCTCCAGGAAATGGATGGGCTGGCCCCCCGCCCCGAAATAGTTCTCGCTGTGCACCTCGAGCCAGCCGGTGTCCGGCAGGGTCGCGAGCATCTCCCGGTAGTGCCGGGGACGCAGCCCGATGCCCGCGCGGGGCGGGATGGGACTGTGGATTCGGGGCGGGGGGGCCATGGTTGTTTCCTCCTACTTCTTCATCTTCATGTCTTTTTCCATGTCCATGGCGGATGCCAGCTTGCCGCCCACTTTTTCGCAGGTGCCCTTGTCCACGTATTTCCAGGCGTTGGGATCGTTGTCCATCTTGGAGGTGCCGGCGCAGGAACTGTGGGCGGTGCCGCAGTCATTCTTCCCCGCCTTGGCGATGCCATAGCATTTTTCCTTGGACGCCTTGTCTTCGGCGGCGGCGCCAGCGGCCACCCCGAGGGCAAGCAGTCCCGCCAGGGCGGATCGGATGACGAGATCGGAACGGTTCATGATTTGCTCTCCTTACAGTAGGGTTTGTGAAAATTTGGCGGGCCCGCAGCCCTTCCGCCCCCTTGGTCGCGGAGATTGAAGGAACCTTACACCGGCTGGAAGCGGCTTCCGCCGTCGCAGGTTCCATTGCGCGGCGCGGCGCGGTGTACCAGAATGTGGCCGGCGCGCCGGACACGGCGCAAACCGGTAACTTCGAGCCATAACCACATCGGTGACGCGTCCATGAACCAATCCCGAGGAGACGGCGGCACGGCCGGGACCATGGTTCTCACCGAAGCCCAGCTCGCCGCCATACTCGGCATTGCCGAGGACGCGGTCATCATCGTCGATGGCGATCAGCGCATCCGGTTTTTCAACCAAGGCGCAGAAAGGGTTTTCGGTTACTCGTCCCATGAGCTGGCGGGAGAGCACCTGGAGGTCCTGTTGCCGAAGCCATCCCGGCCCGCCCATCACGCCCACCTGGAGGAATTCCGGCGCTCCGCGCAGGCCGCGCGCCGCATGGGAGAGCGCGGGGAAGTCGCGGGACGGCGCAAGGACGGATCCGTGTTTCCGGCGGAGGCCTCCATCTGCAGGCTGGAAAGCGCGGGCGGCGTCCTCTATTGCGCGATCCTAAGGGATGTCACGGAACGATGGCGCCAGGCGGAAGCGCTTCAGCGCGCCAAGGAGGAGGCGGAGGCCGCCACCCAGGCCAAGAGCTTGTTCCTGGCCAACATGAGCCACGAGATCCGCACCCCGCTCAATGCCGTCATCGGGATGACCAGCCTGCTGCTGGACACTCCCATGAGCGAGGAGCAGCGCGACTACGCGCGCACCATCCGCTCCAGCGGCGAGGCCCTGCTCACCACCATCAACGACATCCTGGATTACTCCAAGATCGAGCTCGGGAAGCTGGAAACGGAGCAGCAGCCCCTGGACCTGCGCCGTTGCATCGAGGAGTCCCTGGACCTGCTTTCCGCGAAGGCGGCGGAAAAGAACCTCAACCTGGCCTACATCGTCGAGGACGGCACGCCGGACACGCTGATCAGCGACGTGACGCGCCTGCGCCAGGTGCTGGTGAACCTCCTCGGCAACGCCATCAAGTTCACTCACCACGGGGAGGTCCTGGTGTCGGCGGATGCCAGGCCCGCCGGCAGCGGCGATTATCTGGTCCATTTCGCCGTCAAGGACACCGGCATCGGAATCCCGGAGGAGCGTCTCGGCGCCCTGTTCAAGTCCTTTTCCCAGGTGGATGCCTCGACCACCCGCAAGTACGGCGGCACCGGACTGGGGCTGGCCATCAGCAAGCGGCTGGCGAAGCTGCTGGGCGGCGACATGTGGGTGGAAAGCCGGGTGGGGCAGGGCTCCACCTTCCATTTCACGATCCGCGCCCCGGCGGGCGGCTCCGCCGCCCGGGCCTATCCATCCGAGGGCTCGCCCCTGTTGACCGGCCGGCGCATCCTCATCGTGGACGACAACACCACCAACCGCCGGATCCTGGTCAAGCACGCGCTGCAGTGGGGCATGCTGCCCTCGGCGGCGGCGTCCGCCATCGAAGCCCTGGATCTTGTCCGTCATGGCCACGCTTTCGATGTCGGCATCCTGGACATGGCCATGCCGGAGATGGACGGCCTGGGCCTGGCCACGGAGATCCGCAGGTACCGCGACCCGAAGGCGCTGCCCCTCATCATGCTCACCTCCATGGGGCAGCGGGACCGGAGCAAATCCCGGGAAAGATCGAGCTTCGCCGCCCACCTCAACAAGCCCATCAAGCCCTCGCTGCTTTACGACGCGCTGCTGTCCACTCTCGAAGAATCGCCGGACACCGCGCGGCAGCCGAGAAAAGAGGTGACCCTCGACAGCGGGATGGCCGGGCGTCTCCCCCTGTCCATTCTGGTAGCCGAGGATAATGCGGTGAACCAGAAGGTGGTGCTGCGCATCCTGGCGCGCATGGGCTACCGGGCAGACCTGGCGGGCAATGGGGTCGAGGTGCTGGACGCTCTGGAGCGGCAGAACTACGACCTGATCCTGATGGACGTGCACATGCCGGAGCTGGACGGCATCGAGACCACGCACCGCATTTTGCAGCGTTTCCGCGACCGGGAACGGCCGCGCATCATCGCCATGACGGCCGATGCCATGCACGGGGACCGGGACAAGTGCCTGCACGCGGGCATGGACGGCTACCTTTCCAAGCCCATCTATATCCAGGAGCTGCGGGCGGCCCTGGAAAGGACGGCGGTCGCGCTGGCCGAAACTTCGGAGCCGGAAGGAAACGCTGCCCTTGATCGGGCGGGGGTCCGGCACCTGCGGGGTCTTCGGGATCCGCTGCAACCCCGGCTGCTGGACGAATTGATCGCCCTGTTCGAGTCCGACGCGCCGCGGCAGATCGGCAGCCTGTGGCAGGCCATTTCCGCCCGGGATCCAAGGGGGCTGCGGGAGACCGCCCACCGCTTCAAGTCCAGCCTCGACAGCCTGGGCGCCTTCCGGATGTCGCAGATCTGCGACCGGCTGGAGGCCATGGCCGAGGAAGGGCGTTACGAGGAGGCGGCCGGCTTGATGCCTGAGCTGGACGAAGAGCTTGATCGGGTGCGCCATGCCCTGGACCTGGAGCGTGAGCGTCCGGAAGGAACTGCCTGACCGGCTGCCGCCCGGCACGCCAGTGGCGCCGCTTGGCAGTCTTGGTCCGGCCGGCGTGCGCTGGCCTGCCGCCGTTGGCGTCCACACCCTGACCGACCTGGAGCGGATCGGGACAGCGGCGGCCTGCCGGATTCTCAAGGGCCACGGCTGCCGCGTTTTCATGAACCAGGCGTACGCCATCGAAAGAGCCCGGCGGGAAATGGATTGGCGGCGCCTGCCGGCGCACACCCGCGATCAGGTGGCCGCAGCGGTCCGCGGCGGGAAAGGTTCGAAGTAAACACCCGCTCTCCTCCGGAGCCGCTCCATCCGTTCGTTGCCCCCGCCGAGTCCGGGTAGAATGGTGGTCAAGGCGCCCATTGCGGCGCAATGTGAGAGGCCCGGCGCCCCATGACCATTTCCCCCGAAACCGCCCGCGAAAAGGCCCGCATCCTGTCGGAAGCGCTTCCCTATATCCAGCGCTTCCACGGCAAGACGCTGGTCATCAAATACGGCGGCAACGCGATGATCGACGAGAAGCTCAAGCACAGCTTCGCCAGGGACGTGGTTCTGCTCAAGCTGGTGGGCATGAACCCCGTGATCGTGCATGGAGGCGGGCCCCAGATCGACGATCTGCTCAAGCGGGTGGGGAAGCAGGGAGAGTTCGTCCAGGGCATGCGCGTGACGGACCGCGAGACCATGGACGTGGTGGAGATGGTGCTGGGCGGCCAGGTCAACAAGGATATCGTCAGCCTCCTCAACCGCCATGGCGGGAAGGCCGTGGGCCTCACGGGGAAGGACGGGGCCTTCATCCGCGCCAAGAAGCTGCTGCTGCCCCACAAGGAGCGGGCCGAGGAGATGATCGACATCGGGCACGTGGGGGAGATCGTTTCCCTGGATCCCAGCCTGATCGCGCTGCTGGACTCGCAGGACTTCATTCCCGTGATCGCGCCCATCGGCGTCGGTCGCGAGGGGGAGGCGTTCAACATCAACGCCGACGTGGTGGCCGGCAAGCTGGCGGAGATCCTCCGGGCGGAGAAGCTGATCCTGCTCACCAACACGCCCGGCGTTCTCGACAAGAACGGAAACCTGCTCACGGGGCTCACCACCCGGGAGGTGGATGCCCTGTTCGCGGACGGTACCATTTCCGGCGGCATGCTGCCCAAGATTTCCTCGGCGCTGGACGCGGTGAAGAGCGGCGTCCAGTCCTGTCATATCATTGACGGGCGCGTGGAGCATGCGCTGCTGCTGGAGATCTTCACCGACCAGGGCGTCGGCACCTGGATTCGCGCCAAGTGACCGGTTCAAGGTCGGAGAGGGAAGGGCGGGAGCATTACCGGGTGCCGTTGAACCCGATGAACAGGTCCGCCCCGGGATGCCCGGGCGGCCACGGCTTCCGCGGAAGCATGCTTGGATTGAGGGACGATGGGCAAGGAAAACGGACCGCGGGCGCGTTTCACCAAGGCATGGGTGTTCGATCTGGACAACACGCTTCACGACGCCAACCCCCATATCTTCCCCCACATCAGCCGCAGCATGACCGCTTACCTGCAGGCGCACCTGAGCCTGGAGTCGGAAGCCGCCAGCGCCTTGCGGGTAGCCTACTGGAAGCGCTACGGGGCGACGCTGCTGGGGCTGATGCGCCATCACGCCACCGATCCCCGGCATTTTCTCTGGCATACGCACCAATTTCCGGAACTGCGGCGCATGGTGGTGCGGGAGCCCTGGCTGAAGGCGGCCCTGGCGCGCCTTCCGGGGCGCAAGTTCCTGTTTTCCAATTCGCCCGTGCACTATTCCCGGGCGGTGCTGGCGGTGCTCGGAATCTCCGGGCTGTTCGACGACGTGTTCGCCATCGAGCACACCCGGTTCCGGCCCAAGCCGGACGCCTTCGGCTTCCGGCGCCTCTTCCGCCGCCACCGGCTGCGCCCCGAGGCGTGCATCATGGTCGAGGACAGCCTGGAGAACCTGCGGGCGGCTAAGAGCCTGGGGATGACGACGGTTTGGGTGAGCCGCGCTCCCAAGTCACCGGGATACGTGGACTTCACGGTGGGATCGGTGACGGAATTGCCGAGAAAGCTGGCACGACTGTACCTGTAAGGGAGGATGCGGCATGGTGGCGAAAACCGGTGAGCGCAAACTGGAAATTCTGCAGACCCTGGCCCAGATGCTGGAGCAGCCCAAGGGCGAGAAGATCACCACGGCGGCCCTGGCGGCGCGGCTGAACGTCTCGGAGGCGGCCCTTTACCGCCATTTCGCCAGCAAGGCGCAGATGTTCGAGGGCCTGATCGCGTTCATCGAAGATACCCTGTTCGGATTGGTCAACAAGATCACGTCGGAGGAGTACAGCGGCGTCAAGCAGGTCGAGGGAATACTCTCGGTGCTGCTCGGCTTTCCGAAGAAGAACCAGGGCATGACCCGGGTGCTGATCGGCGACGCGCTGGTGAACGAGGACGAGCGCCTGCAGGCCCGCATCAACCAGCTCATGGATCGCCTGGAGGCGACCCTCAAGCAGTCCCTGCGCATCGCGGCCACCCAGGACGGGATTGGCGCCGACGTGGACGTGACGGCCCAGGCGAACCTGCTCATCTGCTACGTGATCGGCCGCTGGCACCAGTTCGCCAAGAGCGGCTTCCGCCGCGATCCCCTCGAGCATTGGCCGGCCCAGTGGCCCAACCTGCTGCCCGGCTGAGGCCTTTTCTTCGCGGTGGCGCCGGGGTCCTCGTCGCCCTGCTGCTGGCGCTGGGCGGAGCCGTCCGGGCGCAGCCCGCGGCGGGAACGGAACCCGCCCCGTCCACCCAGGACTGGCTCACCTATTTCTACATGGAGCGGGACACCGCGCCCCTGGTCCGGGTGCTCCGGGATCTCGCCGGGGACGGAGTCCTCGGGCCCGGCAGTGCCGAAGGGCCCTTGGCCAGTTTTTTTTCCGAGATCTTCCGGGCGAATCCGGAGCGGGCGGTGGCGTGGATCCGGGAAGCTGAACTTACTCCCCCGCAGCGGTTGCCCCTGATCAAGGCGCTCTGGCTGGCGGGCCTGAAGTACGAGGCGGTCAAGCTGGCGCGCCTCGACGACTGGCCCGCCGGAGACCTGGCCAAGCTCGACAAGCCACCGCCGGACCGCTTCAGTTTTTCCATTTCGGACCCGAGCCACCTGGACATGATGTGGGCGGGATTCATGGCCACCGGGGATGTCCGCTACGTAAGGCGAGTCATCGGCGTGCTGGAGTACGAGCCGGCCGAGGAAGACGGCGGACTCGCGGTGCTGCTGTTGCGGAGTTCGGCCCGGTGGTCGCTGGCCACCAACGCCGATCAGCACGAGCTGGTGTATCGCGCGGTGAAAGAGGAGGCGGAGCGGCGCGCCGGGCTGGCCCAGGAAGTCCTGCGCGACATCGCCGGGGAGGTTGCCCGGCAGGCACCGTCGTTTCCCAGCCGGGACGGGGACTTCTCCGCCATGCTGTTCGTGACCGACGACCTGGAGTTCCGCAATCGCTGGGCCAATCTTCCCATTTCGGAAATGCCCCAGGTCAGGAGCGTCGAGCGGGTGCCCAAGGGCCGGCTGGTGGAGGTGGAGCTGGTGTTCACCGGCAACGGCCTCGACGCCGATCTTCGCGCGGACGTGGCGTACGACGTGGAGATCCTGAGACCCGACGGCGGGGTTTACGCCGAGCTGCCGAACCTGACGGGAATCAAGGGCCGGCGGCCGAGCCGCTTCATGGTGAATCTGGCCTATTCCACGGTGCAGATCGAATTCGATCCGCCGGATCCCGTGGGGGTTTACACGGTGAAGGTGAAGCTGCGCGACCTGGTGGGGAAAAGGAAGCTGGACCTCAGCGTTCCGATCGAGGCCGTGGCCGAGTGAATTCCCTCAGCGGGAGTGCTGGATGAAGAACCGCCACATGAGCTGGGTGGCGTCCGGGCCCGCCGCGTCGTTGTAGGGTTTGGCGTCATCGCCGCCGCTCCAGGCGTGGCCCATGCCCTGGACCCGGATTTCCTGGATCATCATCTTTCCGCCGTAGCGGTACTCGCGCAGGAGATACGCGTGCCCTTGCGGCTCCTGGTCCAGGGTGGTGGCCGTCGGCGCAGCTTTCACGCTGTCATTGTCCCGGCCATCGTCGGCCAGGTCCCCCATCTGGGCGAACTGCCGCACCAGGTGATCCGCATTGACGGGCCGCACCCGCTCGTCCGCTTCCCCCTGAAAAATGGCCACGGGAATCGGACGGCGGGTGGATTTCGAACACTTCCAGGCGTCCCTTCCGGCGGTGTCGGGCGCAGTTCGGCTGCCTTTTTCCAGAGCCGACAGTGCCTCCCAGGGCGCGGTGGCCGACTTGTAGGCCACGCCGGAGTGAACCGCGGCCGCGGCGAAGACGTCCGCGTAGCAGCTCGCCAGGACCGCGGCCATGGCCCCGCCCGCGGAAAGGCCCGCCACGTAAATCCGGCGCCGGTCCACGGGATACTCCCCGGCCACTTCCTCCACCATTCCCATGATGATGGCGGCTTCTCCGAGCCGGTTCTGGCTGAAGCTGTCGAACCAGTTCCAGCAGCGGTCGATGTTGGAGGCCGCATCCTGCTTCGGGTAAAGCACCAGAAACCCCTCCCGGTCCGCGAGGGCGTTCATGCGGGTTCCGGCGGCAAAGTCATCCGGCTCCTGCTTGCATCCGTGGAGCATCACCACCAGGGGCCTGGGGCTGCCCGGGGCGAGGTTGTCGGGAACGTATAGCCGGTAGTCGCGGGAGGGCCAGACCCACGGGGTATAAAGCAGGAATCCCGACCAGGTGCTGTAGCTTCCGGGGTTCCACTGGCCGGCCAGCGCCGGGGGAGCAAAAATGGAAAGGAGGAGAGCGAGCGCGATCCCTAATGGGCGCCGCACACGGGGCATTTGGGATCCTTCTTGAGGCGAACCGATCGCCACTCCATGGCGAGACCGTCCAGCAGCAGCAGCCGCCCGGCAAGCGG
>Ga0210362_1634678_pt1 | contig 54236 bp, 44 predicted proteins | sample S625metaT_FD_159713 | JGI IMG/M metagenome (GOLD analysis project Ga0210362, IMG submission 159713) | Metatranscriptome of estuarine sediment microbial communities from the Columbia River estuary, Oregon, United States - S.625 (Metagenome... | ecosystem: Environmental > Aquatic > Marine >... | reverse complement strand
CAGCGGCTCCTGCAGATGCTGGTCAGTGCATGGTACGGCGCCGGCATCGGGCTCAAGGAAAGCGACTGGTCGCCGGAGCGGGGGAGGGGTTTCGCCGAGACCGACGGCCAGAGCGTTTTTCTCCCGGTGGTGTTTCCGGACCGGGAGGAGGCGGTCCTCGCGGTGCTGCACACCGCCGGCCATGTTCTTTTCGGCTCCTACCGCCGGGACCAGCTCGAGGCGCTGTTCGCGGAGGCGGGCGTGCAGGGGCTGCCGCGGGACGCGGAGAACAAGGTGCCCTGGCATCCCCTGCTGGCGGGGTTCGACGAGGACCGTTCCCGGTTTGAACTCCTGTTCGATCTCGCCGAGGATCTGCGGATCGACTGCGCCATCAACCGCGTGGTGCCGAACCACCTGCGGCGCATGCTGGCGCGAGCGGACGAACGCGGGGCGCCGCCGGGGCCGGCGCGGCCCTATTACGAACTGGCGCGGGAAAGCCTGCGCTTCGCGGCGGCGCGCCTGGCCGGGGACGCTGGTTCCGACGGCGTTTCGGTGCTGGAACGGCTGGCGCGCCTCATGGATGCCGACGCCACCCTCGCGGATTCGTTTCGCGTCGCCCGCTCCATTCACGCGGACACCAGCCTGCCGCCGGTGGGGACCCTGGACGAGCGCCAGGCGGCGTACCTGCCGGGGCGCTCGCCCAACACGGCCCGGGCGGTGGTGCCCAGCGAGCAGGACCAGGAGCCGGGCAGCGGCGCGGGTGCGGAAGAGGCGGAGGCAGACGGCCGGCCCCGCTTCGGAACCGATGAGCGGGCGGCCGCAGCCGCCGGCGGCACCGTGGCGGAGGAAGGCGTGGAACCGGAGCCCGGCGCTGAAACCGGAACGGCGGGAACCGGCATTCCGCAGCCGGCGCGGGCAACCGGGCAGCAGGGAACGCGCCCGGCCCGGGAGGAAGGCATTCCCTATCCCGAGTGGGACTACCGGGACCGGAGCTACAAGCGCAAGTGGGTACGGGTGCAGGAGCGGCGGCTGGAGGAATCGAACCTGTCCGAGGCCGAGCGGCTGCACGCCCGCTACGCCGACGCCCTGGCCCGGCTGAAGAAGGCAATCCTGGCCCAGAAGCCCACCCGCCTGGCGCCCCGGCCCCGGCAGTGGGAAGGGGATGACGTGGATCTCGACGCCGCCATCGGCTTCATCACCGAGAAGCGCGCCGGCATGTCACCGCCGGCCCGGGTTTACCGCCAGCGCCGGGTGCAGATGCGGGAGACGGCGGTGACGCTGCTGGCGGACCTCTCCACCTCGGTCATGCAGCAGCTCCCCGACGGAGAGGGGCGGGTGGTGGACCGCATCCGCGCGGGAATCCTGTTGTTCGCCGAGAGCATGGAAGTGGTGGGCGATGCCTACTGCATCGCCGGCTTTTGCTCCAAGTACCGCGACAACGTCAACTACTACGCCATCAAGGATTTCAATGAGCCGTTCACCCAGGAGACCCGGGGGCTGATCGGCGGGCTGTCGGGCCGCCTGGCGACGCGCATGGGCGCGGCCATCCGCCACGCGCTGGTGCGCTTTCAGGACGCCCCCAGCCGGCGCCGCCTGCTGCTCATCCTTTCCGACGGCCGGCCCGAGGACTACGACGATGGCGGTGACATCCGCTACCTGCACGAGGACACCCGCATCGCGGTCAAGGAGGCGGTGGACCAGGGCGTTCACCCATTCTGCATCACGGTGGATCCTGCCGGCAGCGACTACCTGCCGCGCATCTTCGGCGCCGGCCATTATATGGTTCTGGACCACATCAACTCCCTGCCCAAGAAACTGCCGGAGATCTACCTGCGGCTGCGGGGCTGACGCCTTTGCGCCGCAGATTGAACCGGGGGCGTCGCGGAACCCCCGGCGGTTGACATCGGTCTCTATTGGTAGGAGTCTGAGTTCAACTGTTTCGCGCCTTGTGAGCCAAGATGACTGTGTCTGATTGCACAGCGAGACTGTTCCGCGGCGGCGCCGTGACGGCCGCCACGGCCGTGCTGCTGCTGGTGGCGCCGGGTTCCACGGCCGAAACGATCTACAAGTACGTGGACCGGGACGGCCATGTCACTTACTCCTCGGTTCCGCCGGCGGCGGGTGATGCAGCCGATGGGGTCACGGAAATCAACGCGCCCGGCGCCCCGTCCCCTGATGACGTGGACGCGGCCCGCAAACGCGCCGAGGAGAACGCACGGCGGGCGAGGGAAATGGCGGACGAGCGCCACAAGTCCGACGAGGCCTTTGAGCGCCAGCGCGCCGCGGCCCTGCAAAGGGAACTGATGGAGCGCCAGCTGGCCGCCACGGAATCCCCCTACGTGGATCCGCCGCTGTACGGCGGTTCCTATTACCCGCCGTTCTGGGGCTATCCGCCGGTCGTCAAGCCGCGGCCCCCCGTCTTGCCGCGTCCGCCCCACGGCCATCCGGGGCGGGGCTCGTCCGGAGGCTCGTTCGGGGCGGAACCCGCGGCCGTTCCGTTCCGCCGCTGAGGCTTCCGGTCACCGGAGGCGTGCTTACATCTGCCCCCGGTCCTGATCGTGCCGGTGGCGTTTCCAGAGCATGGTCATGATCGCGCTCACCAGCAGGCCGAAAACCACGGTAATCCAGTAGACGGACAGCCCGGCCCATTCCATGGTGGCGTAAAGACCGAGCATCACCAGGATGGAGAGGTTTTCGTTGAAGTTCTGAACCGCGATGGAATGGCCGGCACCCATCAGCAGGTGGCCCCGGTGCTGGAGCAGGGCGTTCATGGGAACCACGAAATAGCCGGCCATGGCGCCGATGACGATAAGCAGACCGATGGCCACGTAGGTGGCGCCGGCCCCGAGGAACTCTTCGCGAACCAGCACCATGGCCAGGGTGACGATGCCCATGGCGATGCCCACCGGCAGCACCTTCACCGAGCGGTCCAGTTGCACCCACCTGGCCGCGATGAAAGATCCCGCGGCTATCCCAAGCGCCACCCAGGCGGTGAGGATGGTTGCCTTGTTCATGGGCATGTGCAGGGCGACCAGGGCCCAGGCGAGCACGATCAGGCGCAGGGTTGCCCCCGCCCCCCAGAAAAGGGTGGTCACCGCCAGGGAGACCTGCCCCAGGGGATCGCGCCACAGCAGCCGGAAGCAATGCCAGAAGTCGTGCAGGATGTAGAACACGGTCTTCTTGCGCAGCTTGTGATCGATGGCCAGGCGGGGGATGTAGAGGTTGAAGATGCCTGCAATTACATAAAGCAGCACGATGATGGCAACGGCGAACCGGGCCGGCGTTTCCAGTCCCGAAATCTGAGCGGACTGCAGGGCGGTGGTGGAAATGGCGGGATTGAGCAGAACACCTCCCAGGATGGCGCCAAGGATGATGGCGGCCACGGTGAGCCCCTCCATCCAGCCGTTGGCGAGCACCAGTTTTGAGGGCGGGAGGTATTCGGTGAGGATCCCGTACTTTGCGGGCGAGTACATGGCTGCCCCAATGCCCACGATGCCGTAGGCGTAGAGCGGATTGACGCCGAACAACATGGCCAGGCAGCCAGCGAACTTGACCACGTTGCTCACGAACATCACGCGGCCCTTGGGGATGGCGTCCGCGAAAGGGCCCACGAAGGGCGCAAGCACGATATAGGAAAACACGAAGAACTGCTGCAGGACCGGGGTCTGCCAGGTCGGGGCGGCCATGTCCTGCAGCAGGGCAATGGCGGCGAACAGAAGCGCGTTGTCGGCCAGCGCGGAGAAGAACTGGGCCGCAAGGATGGTGTAAAAGCCACGGTCTATGGAACCGTGGGCATGTGGAGTCTTCGCGTCCAATGGCCGGCGGTGGCAGGCTGATTATTGTTGTAATCGCCCGGCCTCTTGGCGGGCCCGATTCTTATAGCAGAAAAGGATTGCAAGCGCCATGAAGCGGGGACGGCGGGCCGGAATGCGTCCGGTTGGTGGAAGGGACTTGGCGGCGGGGCCCTAAAGCGCGGCGTGGCGATTCCTCTTCCCCCCAAATGATGGCGAGCGGCCCCTGTTCCGGTTCCTAAATTTATGATTTAATTGCCCGATAAACCCACCTATTTATTCAATACACGCACTTTATGGCCGACAGGCGCCTGCAGGTCTTCTTCACCGTCGCGAAACAGCTTTCGTTCACCAAAGCTGCGGACATCCTGTTCATGACGCAGCCGGCGGTTACCTTCCAGGTGAAGCAGCTCGAGGAGCATTTCAACACCCGCCTTTTCGAGCGCAGTCACGGCAAGATCGCGCTTACCCCCGCGGGTGAGCTGGTGCGGGATTACGCCGAGCGCATCCTGGCGTTGTCGGCGGAAATGGAAACGCGGATGGCGGAGCTCACGGGGGAAGTGGCAGGGCCCCTCAACGTGGGGGCGAGCACCACCATCGCGGAGTTCATGCTTCCCCGCATTCTCGGCGAGTTCAGGTCGAAATTTCCGCGGGTGCAGCCCCGGCTGCAGGTGGCGAACTCGGAGACCATCGAGAACCGCGTCGCGGACCACAGCCTCGACCTGGGGCTCATAGAATCTCCGCCCCATCTGGGGAGCCTTCACAGCCAGACCTGCTGTGAAGACGAGATGGTGGTGATCGTGGCGCCGTCCCACGACCTGGCAAAGCGCAAGAGCGTCACGGCGCCCCTGCTGGCCGAGCTCCCCTATGTGAGCCGGGAAACCGGTTCCGGCACGCGGGAGTTCGCGGACGAGTACTTTTCGCGCAATGGCGTGGCGCCGGATGATCTCAACGTGGTGATGGAGCTCGGCAGCCCGGAGGCCATCATCGGCGTCATCGAGACCGGACTCGGCTTCAGCATCGTTTCCCGGGCTACCGTGGCCAAGGAGGTTCAGCTGGGGACCGTTGTCGCGGTGCCCCTGGAGCCGAGGCTTGTCCGCATCATGTCCATGGTGTATCCAAAGGAAAAATTCCGCTCGCGGCTTCTGACGACCTTTCTTGAGTTCGCGACAGGCAAGATGAAGGCTGCCGGCCTCAAGTCATGATGGGCCCCTTGCGGGGCTGCGCCGGTGCAGCGAACCGGTTGGTTGTCGGCCCGCGCGAATCTCCACAACATTTTTCAGCCCAGGCATCCTGTCCGTGACACGCCAGGATACGGGATCCAAGAACGAGGAAAAGCGGCTTGCGGAAATCCTGCGCCGGCTGCCGGCCGAAAGCCGCACCCTGCTGCTGGAGTTCGGGGAGTTCCTGGCGGTCCGGGCGGAGGCGGTGTTGGAGGATGTTCCGGAGCCCACCTCGATTCCCCGGCCCACCGAGGAAAGCGTGGTGAAGGCGATCAAGCGGCTGATGGCCACCTACCACATGCTTGATCGCGGCAAATTGCTGCACGAGACTGCCCACTACATGACCCAGCATGTGGTTCACGGGCGGCCGGCCGGCGAGGTGATCGAGGACCTGGAAGAGATGTTCTCCAGTCATTACCGGTCACTGAAGGAGAAGACCGCCCGCAAGGGATGATCAGCGGGTTTCCCCGGCAAATTCCCGGCACCGCTTTGCTCCCTCGTTCCGATGTCCAGACCGCTCAAAGCCATCATTCACCCCGCGGCACTGGCCCATAACCTGGAGGCGGCGCGCCGGCGCGCGCCCGACTCCAAGGTGATGGCGGTCATCAAGGCCAATGCCTACGGACACGGCCTGCTCCGGGCGGCGCGGGCCCTCGCGGACGCGGACGGATTCGCGGTGCTGGAACTCGACGCGGCGGTGCGCCTGCGCGAGGCCGGGTACCGCCAGACCATCCTGATGCTGGAAGGATTCTTCGGGCCGGACGAGTTGCCGGTGTTCGAGGAGTATGACCTCACGGCGGTGATTCATGACTCGGCCCAGATCGCCATGCTGTCCCGCCACCGCGCCAGGAGCGGCCTGGATGTGTTTCTGAAGATCAATACCGGCATGCACCGGCTAGGGTTCCGGCCCGAGCATTTTGCGGCGGCCCTGGCGCAGCTGCGGGCAAGCGGGGCAGCCGGTTCCATTACCTTGATGACCCATTTCGCGTGCGCCGACGAGGCGGGGGGAGTTGCCGAGCAGCTGGAGCGCTTCCGCTCGCTGACCCGTGACGTGAACCTGCCGTGTTCCCTGGCCAACTCCGCGGCCATCCTCCGTTATCCCGAGACCCACGACGATTGGGTGCGCCCCGGAATCATGCTCTATGGCTGTTCTCCCTTCGGCAATCCGGCGGGTGCGGCCATCGGCCTGCGGCCTGCCATGACCCTGGAGAGCCGGGTGATTGCGGTGCAGGAACTTCGCAAGGGGGATCGCGTCGGATACGGGGCCACATTCGAAGCGCCCGGGCCAGCCCGCGTGGGGATCGTGGCCTGCGGCTATGCCGACGGGTATCCGCGCCACGCCGGCTCGGGGGCTCCGGTCGCGGTAGACGGAAAACGGACGCGGCTTGCGGGCCGGGTCTCCATGGACATGCTGGCCGTGGACCTGACCCCGCTGCCCGCATCAGGAGTGGGCAGCGCGGTGACCTTGTGGGGAGAGGGGATGCCGGTGGAGGAGGTGGCCGCTGCCGCGGGCACCATCGGCTACGAACTGCTCTGCGCCGTGGCCCCGCGGGTGCCGGTGGTGGATGACTAGCGATCCCTGGGATTCAGCAGGGATGCTTGTCCAGGCCGCACTCTTCCCATTCCCCAAGGGCGCGGCCAAAGGTGTATTCACCAGGCCGGTAAATGAACTCGTGTCCCACTTCGTTCATGTTGCCGCCCGGAATGCTGAATGGCAGGGACACCACCCACAGCCCCATGCCAATAACAGTCGCCGCGAGACTCAAGGGCCTGACCACGACCGTGTCCAGCAGCATTTCGGCGCCTTTGTCTTCAAACGCCGCGTCGAGGTCCGGGCGGTCGTTCTGCGCCCGAAGGGCGGCAGGACCCAGGGCGAGGGTAGTTGCGAGGGCGAAGCAGGTGATCGACTTGAGAATCCGGGTATTCATGGGGTTTCTCCTGGTTAGCGTTTTTCCTGATGCCTATATGTTGTACGTCCGCCCGGGAATCAGCACTTGTGCCGGTCTGGACCGCATTCGTGCCAGGTGCCCAGGGGGCGGGAAAAGGTGTACTCCAGGGGCTTGCCCATGAGTTCTCCCGCCGCTTCCCCCGGGTTCCCTCCGGGCACACTGAACGGAAGTCCCACGACCCACACACCGATGCCGAGCACCGACGCCACCAGCGACAGGGGGCGGACAGCGGCCGCGTCCACGATCATGGCGGCGCCGGGATCCGTGGCCCAATTGGTGTCGAAGGCGGAATCCGCTGCCCAAAGGGCGCCGGGACCCGCTGCCAGCGATGTGGTGAGGAGGCACAATGTGACGGACTTGGCAAACCGACCGCTCATGTTCATGGCATTTCTCCCAAGCTAACAAGCTGCAAAAAGATTATAGTCTATGCCCCCGTTTTGTCACGAGTTTCCTGATGGGCAAATCTAAGACGGTTTTTGTCTGCGGCGAGTGCGGCGGACAGGCTCCCAAGTGGCAGGGGCAGTGCCCGCATTGTCAGGCATGGAACACCTTGGTCGAGAGCGCGGTGGAGAAGGCGCTTTCCCGCTATGCCGCCTTGGCGGGGAGCGCCTCGGTGCAGAGCCTGGGCGACGTGGAAGCCGCTGAGGAGAGCCGCCGTTCCAGTGGGATTTCGGAGCTGGACAGGGTGCTCGGGGGCGGGCTGGTGGAAGGGGGAGTCGTGCTGCTCGGGGGCGATCCCGGCATCGGCAAGTCCACCCTCCTGCTCCAGGCCCTGTGCTTCATGTCTTCGCGGTGTCCGGTGCTATATGTTTCGGGCGAAGAATCGGCGCGCCAGGTGGCCCTGCGCGCCCGACGCCTCAGCCTGGACGTCAAGTCGGTGCAGGTCCTCGCGGAAATCAACCTCGAGAAAATTCTCGATGCCGTGAATCGCCAGCGGCCGGCGGTGGTGGTGGTGGACTCCATCCAGACGGTCTACTCGGATGCGCTTCAGTCGGCGCCGGGCTCCGTGGCCCAGGTGCGCGAATGTGCGGCTCATCTCACCCGCCTCGCCAAGCGCTCCGGCACCGCCGTGGTTTTGGTGGGTCACGTAACCAAGGAAGGCAGTCTGGCGGGACCACGGGTCTTGGAGCACATGGTGGACACCGTGCTCTATTTCGAGGGGGACCCTCACTCCAGCTTCCGGCTGATCCGTGCCTTCAAGAACCGCTTTGGCGCCGTCAACGAGCTCGGCGTCTTCGCCATGACGGAGAAGGGGCTGCGCGAGGTTTCCAATCCGTCCGCGCTTTTTCTCTCGGGGTCGGGCGCGCGCATCCCCGGCTCCTGCGTGATGGTGACCCAGGAAGGGACCCGGCCCCTGCTGGTGGAAGTCCAGGCGCTGGTGGACGACGCCCGGGGAGGAAGCCCGCGCAGGCTTTCCGTCGGCCTGGAGCAGAACCGGCTCGCCATGCTCCTTGCCGTGCTTCATCGCCACGCCGGCATTGCCGCCTTTGACCAGGACGTTTTCGTGAATGCCGTTGGCGGCGTGCGCATCAGCGAGCCAGGGGCCGACCTGCCGGTCCTGCTGGCCATCGTGTCTTCCCTGAGGAACCGGGCGCTTCCCGAAAAGGTGGTTGCTTTCGGCGAGGTGGGCCTCACCGGCGAAGTGCGGCCGGTGCAGCGTGGACAGGAGCGTCTGCGGGAGGCGGCCAAGCTTGGTTTCGAGCGGGCGGTGATTCCCAGGGCCAACCGGGCCAAGCAGGGGCCCGCCGGGATGGATGTCATCGCGGTGGACCGGGTGGAGGACGCGCTGCGCGTCCTGCGGGAGGGATGAATTTGCCTAGGTCCGGCTCCCGGGATTAAATTCCGAAACCTCGTCCCTTGAACAAGGAAATTCCCCGACAGGAGCTAGCCGTGAGCCAGTCCAATCCCTATAGCATCGGCCTCGACAAGAACCCGGCGAACTATACGGTTCTGTCCCCGCTGACCTTTATCGAGCGATCCGCCTATGTCTACCCGAAGCGCGTTTCACTGATTCACGGCCACCGGCAGTACACCTGGCATGAGACCTACGAGCGATCTCGCCGCCTGGCTTCCGCCCTAAGAAAACGGGGGGTGGGAGTGGGCGACACCGTGGCGGTCATGCTGGCCAACATCCCTGCCATGTACGAGACCCACTTCGGAGTGCCCATGGCCGGTGCCGTGCTCAACACCCTCAATACCCGCCTCGACGCCGAGGCCATCGCCTTCATGCTCCAGCACGGGGAAGCAAAGATCCTTCTTACGGACCGGGAGTTCTCGGAAACCATGGAAAAGGCGCTGCGCATCGCGGGGCGAAAGATGCAGGTAATCGACGTGGATGACCCGGTTTACGACGGTCCCGGCAAGCGCCTCGGCGAAACGGAGTACGAGGACTTCCTGGGCGAGGGCGCGCCGGACTTCGCCTGGGAGTATCCGGCGGACGAGTGGGACGCCATCTCTCTCAACTACACCTCCGGCACTACAGGAAACCCCAAGGGCGTGGTGTATCACCATCGGGGCGCCTATCTGAACGCGGTCTCCAACATCGTGAGCTGGGGCATGCCCCTTCATGCTGTCTATCTGTGGACGCTGCCCATGTTCCACTGCAACGGCTGGTGTTTTCCCTGGACCATGGCCGCCAACGCGGGCACCAACGTCTGCCTGCGGCGGGTGGATCCCGCCCTGATTTTCGATCTCATCCGCAGCCACAAGGTGTCCCATTACTGCGGAGCGCCCATCGTCCACAACATGCTGATCAACGCTCCGGAAGCCATGAAGCAGGGAATCACCCACAAGTTATCCGGGCTGATCGCGGCGGCGGCGCCTCCGGCATCGGTGATCGAGGGAATGGAGCGCATGGGGTTCGACCTCACCCATGTCTATGGGCTTACCGAGACCTATGGCCCGGCGGCGGTGTGCGCCAAGCATCCGGAATGGTTGGAACTGGACATTTCGGAGCGCACGCGGCTAAACGGGCGCCAGGGCGTGCGTTACCACATGCAGGAGGGAATCACGGTCATGGATCCGGAGACCATGAAGCCCGTTCCCCGGGACGGGGAAACCATGGGCGAGATCATGTTCCGGGGCAACCTAACCATGAAGGGTTATCTCAAGAACCCCAAGGCCACCGAGGAGGCGTTCCGGGGCGGCTGGTTCCACTCCGGCGACTTGGCGGTGATGCACCCCGATGGCTACGTGAAGATCAAGGACCGGTCAAAGGACATCATTATTTCGGGCGGGGAAAACATTTCGTCCCTGGAGGTGGAAGACGTGCTGTACCGCCACCCGGCGGTTTTGGCGGTGGCGGTGGTGGCGCGGCCCGACGACAAGTGGGGCGAGACCCCCTGCGCTTTCGTGGAACTGAAGGCGGACGCAAAGGTCACGGAGGAGGAAATCATGGAGTTCTGCAGGGGCACCCTGGCGCGATTCAAATGCCCGCGCACCGTGGTGTTCGGGCCCCTGCCCAAGACCTCCACCGGCAAGATCCAGAAATTCATCCTCCGCGACGAGGCCAGGAAGCGCTTCGGGGAGTTTGCGGGGTTCAAGGGCTGATCCGCCGGCACCCGAAAAACAAACGGGGCGCCTCGGCGCCCCGTTCATGCCGCTGCAGTATCCGGTCAGCCTTTGCTGGGCACCATGACCGTAGCCTCGCCCTCGAGCACGGGGCTGCCCTTCACCGAGCACACCGTCTCCAGGACAACCCGCTTCTTCTCGGGCACGATGTCTTTCACGGTGACTTTGGCCCGCACGGTGTCGCCGGCCCGCACCGGGGCCTTGAATTTCAGCGTCTGCCCCATGTACACGGTGCCCGGCCCCGGCAGGCGGGTGCCCAGGGCGGCGGAGATGATACCCGCGGCCAGGATGCCGTGGGCGATGCGGCCCTTGAACACGGTCTTGGAAGCGTATTCCTCGTCGAAATGAACCGACTGGTTGTCCCCCGACGCGGCGCCGAACATGGCGATGTCTGCCTCGGTGATGGTCTTGGCAAACTCCGCGGACATGCCCACGGAGAGTTCCTCAAGATAGTAGCCGCCTGCTTCGTTCAATGTATTCTCCCTCGTTGCCTGAGTTTCGGAAAATCGCCGCGGAAGACGGAATGCTGCGCTGCGGCGAGGGGGCTTAGTCTAGCACCGCGGGGACGATTCCTCTATACTGCCGCGCTGCATTCAAGAATACCCAGTCACCCATCACGGGGCGTCGGAAGGTGTCGAATGCCCTGCCCGCCAACCAGGGGCGGCACAAAGCAGGATGAGCGCCGAATACATTCTCGAGACGCGCAATCTGACCAAGGAATTCAAGGGTTTTGTCGCGGTCAGCGACGTCAGTCTGAAGGTGCGCCGGGGGACCATTCACGCCATCATCGGCCCCAACGGGGCCGGCAAGACCACAGTCTTCAATCTCCTCACGAAGTTTTTGTCCCCCACCGGCGGCAGCATCCACTACAAGGGCGAGGACATTACCGGGGATGAGCCTGCCCATATCGCGCGCAAGGGGATCATCCGGTCGTTCCAGATTTCCGCGGTTTTTCCCCATCTCACCGTGCTGGAAAACGTGCGCGTTGCGCTGCAGCGGAAGCTCGGGACGTCGTTCCATTTCTGGAAATCGCAACGGACGCTGGACGTGCTGAACGGCCGGGCGCTGGAGCTGCTGAACGCGGTGGATCTTCGGGAATTTGCGGACACCCTGACGGTGGAACTGCCCTACGGGCGCAAGCGGGCCCTGGAGATCGCCACTACCCTGGCCATGGATCCGGAACTCATGCTCCTCGACGAGCCGACGCAGGGCATGGGCCACGAGGACGTGGGGCGCGTCGTGGAGCTGATCAAGCGGGTGGCGGCCAACCGCACTATCCTGATGGTGGAGCACAACCTTTCCGTGGTGGAGCACCTGTCGGATACCATCACCGTGCTACAACGGGGCTCCGTCCTGGCCGAAGGTGCTTACTCGGAAGTGTCCAGAAATCCGGATGTGCTCGAGGCCTACGTGGGAACCGCCCATGAGTAACGGGGTGAGCGCCTTTGCGCCCAATCCGGAGTACCTGCGGATCGGCGGGCTCCATGCCTTCTACGGCGAATCCCACATTCTCCACGGGATCGATCTCTCGGTGCGGCGAGGCGAGGTGGTGACCCTGCTGGGGCGCAACGGGTCCGGCCGAACCACCACCCTGCGCGCCATCCTGGGCCTCACGGGCCGCCGCAGCGGGTCCATTATGGTCAACGGCGTCGAAACCATCCGCATGCCGACCCACCGCATCGCCCACCGGGGCATCGGCTACTGCCCGGAGGAGCGCGGCATCTACGCCAGCCTGACCTGCGAGGAGAATCTGCTGCTGCCGCCGGTGGTCTCCAGCGGGGGCATGGGCCTCGAGGAAATATACGAGATGTTTCCCAACCTCAGGGAGCGGAGGAACAGCCAGGGCACGCGCCTCTCCGGCGGTGAGCAGCAGATGCTGTCCATCGCCCGCATCCTGCGCACCGGCGCCCGGTTGCTGCTCCTGGACGAGATCAGCGAGGGGCTGGCCCCGGTCATCGTGCAGGCCCTGGGAAAGGTGATTCGCAGCCTGAAGGAGCGGGGATTTACCATTGTGCTGGTGGAGCAGAACTTCCGTTTCGCGGCGCCGCTCGCCGACAGGCACTATGTGCTGGAGCATGGCCAGATCGTCATGACCGTGAGCAAGGACGAGCTGGATTCAAGGATGGAACAGTTGCACCAGATGCTCGGCGTTTGAACACAACCTAGAGAGGAGAAGAAGACATGCACCGCAGGATCATTGCTTCCGTTGTATCGGCCGCTGTCATGGCCCTGGGCGCAGGACCGGCCCTTGCCCAGGGGAAACCGGTCAAGGTTTCCGACGGAGTGGTCAAGATCGGCGTTCTCACCGATTTGTCGGGGACCTATTCCGACCTGGCGGGGGAAGGATCGGTCATCGCCGTGCAGATGGCGGTGGACGATTTCAACGCCCAGAACAAGTCCCCGTTCAAGATCGAGGTCATCAAGTTTGACCACCAGAACAAGGGGGACATTTCGGCCAACAAGGCGCGGGAGTGGTTCGACACCGAGCAGGTGGACGTGATCGTGGACCTGGTCACCACCTCCACGGCCCTGGCGGTGATGGAGGTGGCGAAGCAGAAGAACAGGATCACCCTGGTTTCCGGCGCCGCCTCGACGCCCATCACCAACGAGAAGTGTACGGAGACCAACGTGCACTGGACCTACGACACTTATGCCCTGGCCAACGGCACCGGGCGCGCCGTCGTCAAGCAGGGGGGCAAAACCTGGTTTTTCCTTACCGCGGACTACGCCTTCGGGCATTCCCTGGAGAAGGACACCTCGGAAGTCGTGACGGAGTCTGGTGGCAAGGTGCTGGGAACCGTGCGCCATCCGTTCCCGGGCTCGGATTTTTCCTCGTTCCTGCTCAAGGCCCAGTCCTCCGGGGCCCAGGTCATCGGCCTGGCCAATGCGGGCAACGACACCATCAACTCCATCCGCCAGGCTTCCGAGTTCGGGGTCACGCCGAAGCAGTCCCTCGCCGGCCTGCTCATGTTCATCTCCGACGTGCACAGCCTGGGACTCAACTTCACCCAGGGCATGTACCTGACCACCGGCTTCTACTGGGATCTCAACGACGAGACCCGGGCCTGGTCGAAGCGTTTCTTTGACAAGAAGAAGCGCATGCCTACCATGGTCCATGCCGGCGACTACTCGGCCACCATGCATTACCTGAAGGCCGTGCTGGCGGCGGGCACCGATGACACCAAGGCGGTCATGACCCAGATGAGGAAGACGCCGGTCAACGACTTTTTCGCCAAGAACGGCAAGATCCGGGACGATGGCCGCATGGTCCATGACATGTACCTGGCCCAGGTCAAGAAGCCCGGCGACTCCAAGTATCCCTGGGACTATTACCGAATTGCCCAGACCATCCCCGGCGACGAGGCGTTCCAGCCCCTGTCCAAGAGCCGCTGTCCGCTGGTGAAGAAGTGACAGGCCGCGGGGCCGGCGCCCCGGGCCGGTGAGCCGCGGGCGGGCGGGAATCCGGGCGCCATGCCGGATTCCCGCCGCCGCGACCGATACGCAGCGATGGAATGAATCATGGAGATCTTTGGCGTCCCCTTGAATGCCCTGTTCGCCCAGCTGCTGCTGGGGCTGATGAACGGGTCGTTCTACGCCATCCTGAGCCTGGGGCTGGCGGTGATCTTCGGCCTGCTGAACATCATCAACTTCACCCATGGCGCCCAGTACATGATGGGCGCGTTCGTGGCGTGGATCCTGCTCAGCCGGTTCGGGGTGAACTACTGGCTGGCGCTGGTGCTGTCGCCCCTGATCGTGGCCGCGGTGGGCGTCGTGATCGAGCGCACCATGCTCAAGCGCCTCTATCACCTGGATCACCTCTACGGGCTGCTGCTGACTTTCGGGCTGGCCCTGGTGATTGAAGGCCTGTTCCGGGTGCAGTACGGCATTTCCGGGGAAAGCTATCCGGTGCCCCAGGCGCTGGCGGGCGGGACGGACTTGGGCTTCATGTTCCTGCCCACCTACCGGGGCTGGGTGGTGGTGGCCTCGCTGGTGGTGTGCTTCGGAACCTGGTACGTCATCGAGCGCACCAAGCTGGGCTCCTATCTGCGCGCCGGCACCGAGAACCCGAAGCTGCTGCAGGCCTTCGGCATCAACGTGCCGCTCATGATCACGCTCACCTACGGCTTCGGGGTCGCCCTCGCAGCCTTTGCCGGCGTGCTGGCGGCGCCCATCTTCCAGGTCAATCCCCTCATGGGTTCCAACCTGATCATCGTGGTGTTCGCGGTGGTGGTGATCGGCGGGATGGGCTCGATCCTGGGCTCCATCGTGACCGGTCTCGGCCTGGGTCTGGTGGAGGCCCTGACCCGGGTCTATTACCCCGAGGCTTCGGCCGTGGTGATTTTCGTGATCATGGCCATCGTGCTTCTGCTCAGGCCCGCAGGCCTGTTCGGCCGGGAAAGCTGAGCATCAATGAAGCTCAACGGCAACCTGATCGCCTCCCTCATCCTGTTCGGCCTGCTGCTGCTGGCGCCGTTGGCCCGGGAAGCCATTTACCCCGTTTTTCTCATGAAAGTGATGTGTTTCGCCCTGTTCGCAAGCGCGTTCAACCTGCTGCTGGGATACACCGGGCTGCTCTCCTTTGGCCACGCCGCGTTCGTGGGAGCGGCGGGCTATATCACCGGATACACGATCAAGGCCTGGGGGCTGCCGACCGAACTTGGGCTGCTGGCGGGCACTGCCACCGCCGCACTGCTGGGGTTCGTCTTCGGCAGCCTCGCGATCCGGCGCTCCGGCATCTATTTCGCGATGATCACCCTGGCGCTGGCCCAGATGGTGTTTTTCCTGGCGCTGCAGATGAAGTTCACCGGAGGCGAGGACGGGCTGCAGGGGATTCCCCGGGGAAAGTTCCTGGGCTTCGTTGACCTGCGCAACGACATCAACCTCTATTATTTCGTGCTGGCGATCTTCGCTGGCGGCTTCTGGCTCGTCTACCGCACTATTCACTCACCGTTCGGGCAGGTGCTGAAGGCGATCCGCGAGAACGAGGCCAGGGCGGTGTCCCTGGGCTACGACGTGGCCAGATACAAGCTGGTGGCTTTCGTGATTTCGGCCGCGCTCTCCGGATTGGCGGGTGCTACCAAGTCCGTTGTGTTGCAACTCGCTTCCCTCACCGACGTGCACTGGCACATGTCGGGCTCGGTGGTCCTGATGACACTGCTTGGGGGCGTGGGGACCGTACTGGGCCCGGTGGTGGGGGCCGCCACGGTGATCGGGCTGGAAAACAAGCTCGGCGATATGGGCACCTGGCTTGCCGCGGCCACCGGGATCAGCGGCTTTGCCAGCATCGGCGAGGCGGTTACCATCGTGACCGGTCTGATTTTCGTGGTCTGTGTGCTGACCTTCCGGCGGGGAATTGTGGGCGAGCTGGCGGCGCTGGTGAAGCGCTCGGGGGTCAACGTCAAATCGGAGTGATGTGATGAAAGTTCTGGTGTCTGTAAAACGAGTCGTGGATTACAACGTGAAGGTGCGGGTGAAGGCCGACGGGACCGGCGTGGAGACGGCGAACGTCAAGATGTCCATGAACCCGTTCGACGAGATCGCGGTGGAGGAAGCCATCCGGCTAAAGGAAGCGGGCGGGGCATCGGAGCTGGTGGCGGTTTCCCTGGGGCCCGCGGCATGCCAGGAAACCCTGCGTACCGCCATGGCCATGGGGATGGACCGGGGAGTACTGGTGGAGAGCGACGCGGAATTGCAGCCCCTGGCGGTGGCCAAGCTGCTCAAGGGAGTCGTGGAAAGGGAGCAGCCCCATCTTGTGATTCTGGGCAAGCAGGCCATCGATGACGACGCCAACCAGACCGGGCAGATGCTGGCCGCTCTCCTGGGTTGGCCCCAGGGCACTTTCGCCTCCAAGCTCTCGGTGGCGAATGGCGAGGCCGAAGTTACCCGGGAAGTGGACGGGGGGCTGGAGACCGTAGCGTTGAAGCTCCCCGCAGTGGTTACCGCGGATCTCCGGCTCAACGAGCCGCGGTACGTGACCCTGCCCAATATCATGAAGGCCAAGAAGAAGCCCCTGGAGGCGATCAAGGCTGAAACCCTGGGCGTGGACATTGCGCCGCGGCTGACCACGGTAAAGGTCCAGGAACCGCCCAAGCGCAAGGCGGGCACGCGGGTGGCCGACGTGAGGGATCTGGTGCAAAAACTGCGTAACGAAGCGAAGGTGATCTGACATGGCGGTCCTGGTCATAGCCGAACACGACAATGCCGCACTGCGGACGAGCACGCTCAACACCGTCGGCGCGGCGGGCAGGATCGTCCATGATGTTCACGTGCTGGTGGCCGGTCACCAGTGCGGGGCGGTGGCGGAGGCCGCGGCCAAGATCCCCGGGGTGGCCAAAGTGCGCGTCGCCGACGCGCCTCACTACGCGGACGAACTCGCGGAAAACGTCGCTGCCCTGGTGGCATCCCTCGCCGGCGATTACACCCACGTGCTGGCGCCGGCCACGACCTTCGGCAAGAACTTCCTGCCGCGGGTCGCTGCGGCGCTGGACGTGGCCCAGGTTTCCGATGTTGTGGCGATCGAGGGCCACGACACCTTCACCCGGCCCGTCTACGCCGGCAACGCGCTGGCCACGGTAAAGAGCGCCGATCGTGTGATCGTGGCCACCATTCGCACCACCGCCTTCGACGCGGTCCCCGCCGCCGGCGGTTCGGCCCCCGTGGAGGGCGTGACGCCCGGCCCGGATCTGGGGCTTTCCCGGCTGGTGGGACGTACCCTCACCAAATCCGACCGCCCGGAACTGGCAGCGGCGCGGGTCGTGGTCTCCGGCGGGCGGGGGATGGGGAGCGGTGAGAACTTCAAACTGCTGGAGCAACTCGCCGACAAGCTGGGGGCCGCCATCGGCGCCTCCCGGGCGGCGGTGGATTCCGGCTATGTGCCCAATGATTACCAGGTGGGGCAGACCGGCAAGATCGTGGCCCCCGATCTATACATCGCGGTGGGCATCTCGGGGGCGATTCAGCACCTGGCGGGCATGAAGGACAGCAGGGTGATCGTGGCCATCAACAAGGATCCCGAGGCGCCCATCTTCCAGGTGGCCGACTACGGCCTGGTGGGGGACCTGTTCCAGGCGGTGCCCGAGCTGATCGCGGAACTGGACAAGGCGTGACGGCAGAACTCCGGCCCCGCGCCCCAATGACGGAGTGACATCATGACGATTTATGTGGCCCCGGTGCGGGACATGCTGTTCGTGATCCAGGAGCTGGCGGGCTTTGACGACGTGAGCCGGTTGCCCGGATGCGAGGAGGTCACGCCGGACCTGCTGGAGGCGATCCTGGACGAGGCGGGCAAGTTCGCCAGCGAGGTGCTGGCACCCCTCAACCCGGTGGGGGATCGGGAAGGCTCGCGCCTGGAGGGCGGCGCGGTGGTGACACCCTCGGGTTTCGCCGAGGCGTACGCCCAATTTGTGGAGAATGGCTGGACCACGCTTGCCGCCAAGCCGGAGTTCGGGGGGCAGGGGCTGCCCTATCTGGTGGCCACGCCGGTGCAGGAGATGTGGAAGTCGGCGAACCTCGCTTTTTCCCTCTGCCCCATGCTCACCCAGGGTGCCATTGAGGCCATCGCTCACCACGGCAGCCCCGCGCAGCGGCAGTTCTACCTGCCGCGGATGGCGGCCGGCGAGTGGACCGGCACCATGAATCTCACCGAGCCCCAGGCGGGATCGGACCTCTCGGCGGTGCGCACCCGGGCGGTGCCCGAGGGCGATCACTATCGCATTACCGGCACCAAGATCTTCATCACCTGGGGCGAGCACACCATGGCCGAGAACATCGTGCACCTGGTGCTGGCGCGCCTCCCCGACGCGCCCGAGGGGGTGAAGGGCATCTCGCTGTTCATCGTGCCCAAGTTCCTTTCGAGTCCCGACGGGAGCCTGGGGCAGCGCAACGACGTGCAATGCGTGTCCCTGGAGCACAAGATGGGAATTCACGCGAGCCCCACCGCCGTGCTTGCCTTTGGCGAGCAGGGGGGGGCCGTGGGCTACCTGGTGGGCGAGCCCAACCGGGGTCTGGAGTACATGTTCACGATGATGAACCACGCCCGGCTGAACGTGGGGCTGGAGGGGGTGGCCGTTGCCGAGCGCGCCTATCAGGGCGCCCTTGCCTATGCCAAGGAGCGCGTTCAGGGGCGCCCCCCGGGACTCAAGGCCGGCGAGCGGGTGAGCATCGTGAACCACCCGGACGTGCGGCGAATGCTGATGAGTATGAAGGCCCAGGTGGAAGCCATGCGCGCCCTGGCTTACTTCACCGCGGCCGCCATGGACCAGGCGGGCCGGCACCCGGACTCGGCGGAAAGGAAGCGTCAGCAGATGCTGGTGGATCTGCTTACCCCGGTGGTGAAGGGTTGGTGCACGGAGCAGGCCATCGAGATTGCGTCCACCGGGATACAGGTCCACGGCGGCATGGGCTACATCGAGGAGACGGGCGCCTGCCAGCACCTGCGGGACGCGCGCATCACCACCATTTACGAGGGCACCACCGGGATCCAGGCCAACGACTTGGTGGGCCGCAAGGTGGTCCGGGAGCGGGGCGTCACCGCCAGGGCGCTGCTGGCGGAAATGCGCGCCACCGAGGCACGTTTGACCTCCCTGGAAGACGCGGACTGCGTCGCCATCGGCGCGGCGCTGCGCCACGGAATCCGTGCCCTGGAGCAGGCCACGGACTGGCTGCTGGAGACCCATCCCCAGGATCCCCGGGCGGCCGCCGCCGCGGCCGTGCCCTATCTCAAGCTTTTCGGAACCGTGGCGGGGGGCTGGCAGATGGCGCGGGCGGCCGACATCGCCCACCGCCGCCAAGCCTCCGGTGAGGCGGCTTCCTTCTATCGCGCCAAGCTCCATACCGCTCGGTTTTACGCCGACCACGTCCTCTGCCTCGCTGCCGCCCTGGGCCACGCCGCCATGCACGGTTCCGGTTCCGCGCTGGCGCTCGAGGAAGGGCAGCTTTAGGGGACGCATGGCGTCGCTCCCGCTGATCCCCTGTTCGGTTCGGGGTTGACACCGGGCAGGGTCAAACGTACGATTCAAACACTCGTTTGAATCGTACGTTTGACATCGTGAACCGCATCGATACCCAGCTCGCCCCCGACACCAAGGAACGCATCCTCGACGCGGCCGAAGTCCTGTTCATGGAGGAGGGCTTCGAGGCGACATCGCTGCGCATGATCACCGCCCGCGCCGGCGTCAATCTGGCCGCGGTCAACTACCACTTCGGCTCCAAGGAAGACCTGATCAAGGCGGTGTTCGCGCGCCGCCTGGCGCCCCTCAACGCTGAACGGGTGGCCATGCTCGACCGCCTGGAGACGGATGCCCGGGGGCGTCCCCTGGAGCCGGTCCGGATTCTGGAAGCGTTCCTCTACGCCGGCGTGCGCCTGGCCCGGGATCCGGCGCGCCGTGGCGGCGTGTTTCTGCGCCTGCTGGGCCGGACGTTCGCGGAGCCCTCGGGTCACGTGCGCGAGTTCATGCCGGCCCAATACGAGGAAGTGGTGGCCCGCTACAAGGCGGCCCTGGCCCGGGCGCTTCCCCATCTTTCCGAGCGGGAACTGGTGTGGCGCCTGCATTTCATATTCGGAGCCATCGCCTACACGCTGGGGGGCACGGATGTGCTCAAGCTGGCCTGCCGCTATCCCCTGGAGGACGAGGCCAACGATCCCGAGGCGGTGGTGCGCCATCTGCTTCCGTTCCTGGTGGGCGGCCTCACGGCGCCGCTACCCGAGACGCCGGCCGCAAGAAAGCCCAAGCCGGCACGGTCCAAACAAGGGTGATACTGAAGAGGACATGACCATGACCACACTGATACTTCTGCTGATTGCCGCCGCCGTGATCCTGGTGACGGTGGTGCCTTTGCGCCGGCAACTGATTTCGGCCCGGGTGCTCGGGATACTTCGGAAGGCCTTGCCCCAGGTCTCCCAGACCGAGCAGGAGGCCCTTGATGCGGGCACCGTCTGGTGGGAAGCGGAACTGTTCCGCGGCAACCCGGACTGGAACAAGTTGCTCCAATACCCGAGGCCGTCCTTGACCGCGGAGGAGCAGGCCTTCATGGATGGGCCGGTGGAGGAGCTTTGCGCCATGGTGGACGAATGGAAAGTCACCCATGAGCTTCACGACCTTCCGACCGAGGTCTGGCAGTTCATCAAGGACAAGGGCTTCCTGGGCATGATCATCCCCCGGGAATTCGGCGGCCTCGGCTTCTCCGCCTACGCCCATTCCCAGGTGGTGACCAAGCTGGCGTCCCGCTCCCCCACGGCGGCAGTGACCGTCATGGTGCCCAACTCCCTGGGGCCGGCGGAACTCCTGCTTCATTACGGCACCGAGGAACAGAAGCGCCACTATCTTCCCCGCCTGGCGAAGGGGCAGGAGATTCCGTGCTTCGCGCTCACCAGCCCGGAGGCGGGGTCCGATGCGGCGTCCATTCCCGATTTCGGCATCGTGTGCCGCGGCGAGTACCAGGGCAAGAAGGACGTGCTGGGCATCCGCCTCACTTGGGACAAGCGCTACATTACCCTGGGTCCGGTGGCCACGCTGCTGGGCCTGGCATTCCAACTGCGGGACCCCGACGGTTTTCTGGGCGGGGAAAAGGATGTCGGGATTACCCTGGCCCTCCTGCCCACCAGTCATCCGGGTGTGAACATCGGCCGGCGGCATTTCCCCCTCAACGCGGCGTTCCAGAACGGGCCCAACTGGGGCAAGGACGTTTTCGTGCCCATGGAGTTCGTAATCGGCGGGCGGGAGCGCTGCGGCCAGGGCTGGCGCATGCTCATGAACTGCCTGGCGGCCGGGCGCTCGATCTCCCTGCCTTCCAGCGCCGCGGGCGGGGTCAAGCTGGCGGCGCGGGCGACCGGCGCCTACGGGCGGGTGCGGGTGCAGTTCAAGACCCCCATCGGCCGCTTCGAAGGGGTGGAGGAGGCCCTGGCCCGCATCGGTGGCAACACCTACATCATGGACGCGGCGCGGCGCCTGACCGCCGGCGCGGTGGACCTGGGGGAGAAGCCTTCGGTGGCCTCGGCCATCGTGAAGTACCACCTTACCGAGCGCGCGCGGAGCGTCGTCAACGACGCCATGGACGTCCACGGCGGCAAGGGCATCTGCCTGGGCCCCAACAATTACCTGGGACGCGGCTATCAGCAGGTGCCCATCAGCATCACGGTGGAGGGCGCCAACATCCTGACCCGCAGCCTGATGATCTTCGGCCAGGGGGCCCTGCGCTGCCATCCCTACTTGCTGGAATACGTGAAAGCCGCCAACGAAACCGACCGGGAGCGGGGGCTCGCCGACTTCGACCGGGCCCTGTTCGGTCACATGGGATACATGGCGGGCAATGCGTTGCGGTCCCTGTGGCTCGGGCTGACGGCGGGCCGCGGCAAGAGCGTGCAGGGGAGCGAGGAGACCCGGCCCTATTACCAGCGGCTTTCCCAGCTCTCGGCGGGTTTCGCGGTCACCGCGGATGCCGCCCTCCTGCTCCTGGGCGGCGAGATCAAGCGCAAGGAAAAGCTGTCCGCCCGCCTGGGCGACGTATTGGCCCAAATGTATCTCGCCAGTGCCGCCCTGAAGCGCTTCGAAGACGAGGGCCGCCCCGCCGCCGACCTGCCGCTGCTGCGGTGGTCGGTGGAAGATGCGCTGTACAAGGCCCAGCAGGCCATGAACGGCGTTTTCGGGAACTTCCCGAGCCGGGCTGTGGCGGCGGTAGTGCGCTTTATCGCCTTTCCCCTGGGCCGGCCCTTCGCGCCACCCAGTGACGAGCTGGGGCATCGGGTGGCGGCGCTGCTGCTGGAACCGGGCGAAGCCCGGGACCGCCTGACCGCCGATATTTTCATTCCCAGGGACGAGTCCGAGCCCGTGGGGGCGCTGGAGGCGGCATTGCAGAGCGCGATCCGGTGCGAGGGCATCGAGGCAAGGCTGCGGGTGGCGGTCAAGCAGGGCCGGATTGCGGGCGGCAACGCCGAGGAGCTGGCGGAAGCGGGATTGCGCGCCGGGGTCATTGCCGGCGAAGAGGCCGATGCCCTGGCCCGTCACAAGGCGTTGCGCAGCAAGGTGGTCATGGTGGACGACTTCGAGCCCGATTTCGGGCTCGTGGCCCGCTCCGTGACGGTAGCGCCGTCGGCGATTCCGGCCAGGAAGACCGCATGACGGACTCCGTGCTGGTGGAAGTGGCGGAAGGCGTCGCCACCCTTACTCTCAATCGGCCCCAGGTCATGAATGCCATGGATGGGGCCATGATGGGCCGCCTGCGGCAGGTCGCCGAGGCGGTGCAGGAGGACGCCGCGGTGCGCGCGGTGGTGGTCCGCGGCGCGGGCCCGGCTTTCGTGGCCGGGGGCGACGTGGCCATGATGAAGGACAACCTGGCCGGTTTGCCAGAGACGGTGGTGCGCATCGGGCGCGATATGCACCTCGCGTTCACGACCCTGCGCCGCATGCCGAAGCCCGTGCTTGCCAGCGTTCACGGTGCCTGCGCCGGTGCCGGCATGGGACTCCTGGCGGCCTGCGACCTGGCCATCGCCGCCGAGGGAACCCGCTTTTTTGTTGCCTACACGCGCATCGGCACCAGCCCGGACGGCGGGGTCAGCCACTGGCTGCCGCGGCTGGTGGGTTACAAGAGGGCCATGGAGCTCACGCTGCTCTCGGACGTGTTCGACGCGGCCAGGGCCCGGGAGCTCGGGATGGTGAATTGGGTGGTGGCCCCCGAGCAACTCGACGGCGAGACCCGGAAGCTCGCCCGGCGCTTGGCGGAGGGGCCTACCCTTGCCTACGCCGAGGCCAAGGCCCTGGTCAACCGGGGCTTCGAAGCGGGGGTCGAGGGCCAGATGGACGAGGAGCTGCGTAGCTTTGCCCGCTGCGCCCGCACCGCCGACTTCGCCGAGGGCGTGACAGCCTTCATTGAGAAGCGCCAACCGCGCTTCACCGGAAAATAAGGAGCACACCCATGGCCAGCCTCAAGGGCAGGACGGTATTCATCACTGGCGCGACCCGGGGCATCGGGGCGGCCATCGCCGTGCGCTGCGCCCGGGACGGCGCCAACGTCATCATCACCGGCAAAACCGCCGAGCCCCATCCAAAGCTCAAGGGCACCATCCACAGCGTCGCCGGGGAGGTGGAGGCGGCGGGCGGCCGGGCCCTCGCCCTGCAGATGGACGTCCGTGACGACGCCACGGTGGAAGCCGCCGTTGCAAGAACCGTGGAAACGTTTGGCCGCATTGATGTCCTGGTGAACAACGCCAGCGCCATCAGCCTTAGCGGGACCCTGGACACGCCCATGCGCCGTTTCGACCTCATGTTCGGCGTCAACGTGCGCGGGACTTACGGGGTGTCCCGGGCGTGCCTGCCTCATCTCAAGAGCGGGAGCAACCCGCACATCCTCAACCTGTCGCCGCCCCTCAACATGAGCGCCCGCTGGTTCAAGGACCACGTGGCCTACACCATGTCCAAGTACGGCATGAGCATGTGCACCCTGGGCATGGCGGCGGAGCTGGCGCCCCTCGGCATCGCGGTGAATTCCCTGTGGCCCCGCACCACCGTCGCCACTGCCGCCATCGAAGTGCACTTTCCGCCGGAACTGATCAAGGCCAGCCGCAGGCCGGAGATCATGGCCGATGCCGCCCATGCGATCCTGTGCCGCGACAGTCGCAAGGCCAGCGGGAACTTCTATATCGACGAGGAAGTGCTGCGGGAGGAAGGGGTCCAGGATTTCGCCCCCTACGCGGTGAGCCCGGGCCATCCCCTCCAGGCGGACCTGTTCCTGGACTGAAGTCCGTGGCGGCGCCGGGGATCGTCGACGTTATTTCGCCCGAGGAGGCGGTCACCCTCGATGGCCTGCTGCGGGAGCGCGCCCGGCGCACCCCGGACGACCATGGCTACCGGCGTTTCAATTTCCGCAGCGGAGCCTGGGAAACCCTGACCTGGGCACAGATGTTAGGGCAGGTTGCCCGCTGGCGGGCGGCCCTGGAGCGGGAGGGTCTCGAGCCAGGGGACCGGGTTGCCCTCATGATGAACAATTGTCCCGAATGGGTCATGTTCGACCAGGCGGCCCTGGGCCTGGGGCTGGTGGTGGTGCCCCTCTATACCGTGGACCGGCCGGAGAACGCGGCCTATATCCTGGAACATTGCGGCGCCAGGGTGCTGCTGCTGGAATCCCTGGAACAGTGGCAGGGGTTCCGGGGCCTTGAGGCCGAACTGGCGGGACTGAAGCGCACCCTGTGCCTCGAGTCTCCCGGAGAAGGAGAAGATCCCCGGCTGCGCGGGGTCGCGGACTGGCTGCCAGCCGCAGGCGGCGAGCTTGAGCGAAACCCCGGCAAGCCTGATGACCTGGCCACCATCATCTATACATCGGGCACCACGGGCCGCCCCAAGGGCGTGATGCTGTCCCACGCCAACATCCTGGAGAACGCCCGGGGCTGCCTGAAAACCTTCACCGTGCGGCGGGATGACCTGTTCCTTTCCTTCCTGCCCTTGTCTCACACCTTTGAGCGCACCGTGGGCTATTACCTGGCCATCATGGCGGGTGCCCAGGTGGCTTACGCCCGCTCCATTCCCCACTTGGCGGAGGACCTGCAGAACATCCGCCCCACGGGCATCATCGCCGTGCCCCGGGTTTTCGAGCGCGTGCATGCCGCAATCCGCACCCAGCTCGACCATGGACCGACGGTGAAGCGCAGGCTGTTCCAGCTTGCCGTGGAGGTGGGCTGGGCACGCTTCGAGCACACCCAGGGCCGGGGCGCCTGGTCGCCGTCGCTGCTGTTGTGGCCCGCCCTCGACGCCCTCGTGGCTGCCAAGCTCCGGGCCCGTTTCGGGGGGCGGTTGCGGGTGGCGGACTCCGGGGGTGCAGCGCTGCCCCCCGACGTGTCCCGGGTGTTCGTGGCCCTGGGCATCAACATCCTCCAGGGATACGGACTCACGGAAACCAGCCCGGTGGTGTGCGTGAACCGCACCGGCAACAATGTCCCGGCAAGCGTGGGGCACCCGCTGGCGGGGGTGGAGGTCAGGCTCAATCAGCAGGGGGCGCTGCTGGTGCGGGGACCCAATGTCATGCTCGGCTACTGGAAAGATCCCGAAGCGACCCGGGCGGTTCTTGCGGATGACGGGTGGCTTAACACCGGGGACACCGCGCGCATCGACGACACCGGCCGCATCTGGATCACCGGCCGGATCAAGGAGATCATTGTCATGTCCAACGGCGAGAAGGTGCCGCCCGTGGACATGGAAAGCGCCATCCAGCGGGACCCCTTGTTCGAGCAGGTGATGGTGCTGGGCGAGGGAAAGCCCTACCTTTCTGTACTGGCGGTCCTGAACGCCCAGCGCTGGCGGGACATCGCGCGGGAGCGGGGAGTGGATCCCGAGCTGAAATACGCGGCAGATCCCGAGGTGGAGCATCTGGTCCTGGAACGGATTGGCCGCCAGATCCGGGGCTTTCCCGGATACGCCCAGGTGCGCCGTGCCGCGGTGACCCTGCAACCCTGGAGCGTGGAGAACGGACTGGTGACCCCGACCTTCAAGGTCAAGCGGGCGCGCGTTCTTGAGCAATATCAGGGCGACCTGGAAAGACTTTACGCGGGACATTGATCGGAGAAAGGGAAATGAGGACGAGCGATTCCGGCGTAACGCTGCCGGCGGGGAGGGAGCCGGTGCTGAGGGTGGTGCCGGAGCCTGCCGACGCGAACTATGTGGGCGACATTTTTGGCGGCTGGATCATGGCCCAGGTGGACATTGCGGGGAGCATTCCGGCGGTGCGGCGCGCGCGGGGCCGGGTGGCCACGGTGGCCGTCAACCAGTTCCTGTTCAAACAGCCGGTATTCGTTGGGGATCTGGTGAGTTTTTACGCCGATATCGCGAAGGTGGGCCGCACCTCCATCACGGTCAACGTCACCGTGTACGCGGAGCGCAACCCCGTGGTCACCGGATTCGGCGACGTGATCAAGGTGACCGAAGCCACCCTCACTTATGTGGCCACCGACGAGCAGCGCCGGCCGCGGCTGGTGCCGCCGGAATGACGGGCTTCACCGATGAGGCACATAGATTCGGGGCGCCGCGCTCACTCGTGCCCTCGCCGACTTTGTTTTTTCTCCGCGCCTCCGCATCCGCGTGGTGAATTTTATTTTCTTGAATGGAGAATCCATTGAGCAACGGTAATTTTGCAATCCGGAAAGTCGCGGTGCTGGGCGCCGGCGTCATGGGGGCGCAGATCGCCGCCCACCTCGCCAACGCCAGCGTGGAGCCGCTGCTGTTCGAACTGGCCGCGAAAGACGGCGATCCCAGCGGCAATGTCCTGAAGGCGGTCGCCAACCTGAAAAAGCTGGATCCGAGTCCCCTGGCCACGGCCTCCCGGGCCGACGCCATCCAGCCCGCGAACTACGACCAGCACCTGTCGCTGCTGGCGGAATGCGACCTGGTGATCGAGGCCATCTCCGAGCGCATGGACTGGAAGGAGGACCTTTACAAGAAGGTGGCGCCCCACATCCATCCCGATGCCGTGTTCGCCTCCAACACCTCGGGCCTCTCCATCAACCGGCTGGCGGAGGCGCTGCCGCCGGAACTGCGCCCGCGCTTCTGCGGGGTGCACTTTTTCAATCCCCCGCGCTACATGCACCTGGTGGAGATGATCCCGGCCCGGGAGACGGATCCGGCGATCCTCGATCAGTTGGAGACGTTCCTGGTGACGACCCTGGGCAAGGGCGTGGTGCGGGCCAAGGACACCCCCAACTTCATCGCCAACCGGGTGGGCGTGTTTTCCATGCTGGCCACCATCCACCACGCGCAGCGCCTGGGGCTCGGCTTCGACGAGGTTGACGCCATCACCGGCAGCCTCATCGGACGGCCCAAGAGCGCCACCTTCCGCACCGCGGACGTGGTGGGCCTGGACACCTTCGCCCATGTAGTGAGCACCATGCGGGACACGCTGCCGGACGATCCCTGGCACAAATTTTACGATACGCCCGGCTGGCTGAAGACGCTCATCGACAAGGGCGCCCTGGGGCAGAAGACCAGGGCCGGCATCTACCGCAAGGTGGGTAAGGAAATCCAGGTGCTGGACCTGGCCAAGGCGGACTACCGTCCTTCGGCCGGAGAGGCCGACGAGAAGGTGAAGGAGGCCCTCAAGAACAGGGACGCGGCGGCGCGTTTCGCGGCGCTGCGTGGGGGCGATCACCGGCAGGCCCAGTTCCTGTGGGCCATCTACCGGGACGTGTTTCATTACTGTGCCGTGCACCTGGAGTCCATCGCCGACAACGCCCGGGACCTGGACCTGGCCATCCGCTGGGGCTTCGGCTGGAACGTCGGCCCGTTCGAGATCTGGCAGGCGGCGGGCTGGCAGCAAGTGGCGAACTGGATCGCCGAGGACATCGCGGCCGGCAAGGCCATGGTGTCCACGCCGCTCCCGGCCTGGGTGACCGAACCCGGGCGGACGGGCGTGCACGGGCCCGACGGCTCCTATTCGCCCCTGGCGCGGGTGAATCGTCCGCGTTCGTCCCTGGCGGTTTACTGCCGGCAGCCGTTCCCGGACCGGGTGCTGGGAGAACCGGCCCGCTACGGGGACACGGTGTTCGAGAACGACGGCGTGCGTATGTGGACCCAGGGCGACGGCATCGGGATCGTGAGCTTCAAGACCAAGCTGCACACCATCAGCCCCGAGGTGATGGAAGGCCTGCTGCAGGCGGTGGACGAGGCCGAGCGCAACTTCCAGGGTCTCATCATCTGGCAGCCGGAGGCGCCGTTCTCGGCGGGCGCCAACCTGTCCAAGGTGGGAAGCAAGCCCTCCGGCCAACCGCCGTCGCCGGTGAGCAAGTTCCTGAAGAAGTTCAAGCGCGAGGCCCAGTCCCTGGTGCTCAAGGCGGCGCGCACCCTCAACGTGGCCGACTCCCTGATGGCGGGGAAGCTGAAGGAGATCGAGGCCGCCGTGGAGCAGTTCCAGGCCATGACCCAGGCCCTGCGCTACTCGTCGGTGCCCACCATCGCGGCCATGGACGGCCTGGCCCTGGGGGGCGGCTGCGAGGTGTCCATGCACACCTCCAGGATCGTCGCCACCCTCGAGAGCTACGTGGGGCTGGTGGAAGTGGGCGTCGGTCTGCTGCCGGCCGGGGGCGGCTGCAAGGAACTGGCGCTGCGGGCGGCCACCGAAGCCAAGGGCGGCAACGTGATGCCGTTCCTGCAGGGCTATTTCCAGAACGTGGCCATGGGGCAGGTGGCGAAAAGCGCCGAGCAGGCGCGGGAGATGGGTTATCTGCGCGCCTCGGACGTGGTGGTGATGAACCGCTTCGATCTGCTGCACGTGGCCAAGGCCCAGCTTCGGGCCCTCATCGAGTCCGGCTACCGGCCGCCCCTGCGGCCCCGCTTCCCGGTGGCCGGCAAGACCGGCATCGGCAACTTCAAGACCGCCATGGTGAACATGCTGGAAGGCGGCTACATCTCGGAGCACGACTACCTGATCGGCAGCAAGATCGCCACGGTGATGTGCGGGGGCGAGGTGGAAGCGGGAAGCATCGTGGACGAGGGGTGGATGCTGGAGCTGGAGAAGGAGGCGTTCATGGAACTGATCGCCACGGAGAAGACCCAAGCCCGGATCGAGCACATGCTCAAGACGGGCAAGCCCCTGCGCAACTGATTCTGGAGACGGAAATGACCAAGCAAGTACAGGATGCGTATATCGTGGCCGCGGTTCGCACGCCCGTGGGCAAGGCGCCCCGGGGCATGTTCCGCAACACCCGGCCGGACGACCTGCTGGCCCATGTGATCCGGGAGGCCCTGCGCTCGGTGCCGGAGATTGATCCGGCGCGGGTGGAGGACGTGATCGTGGGCTGCGCCATGCCGGAGGCGGAGCAGGGCATGAACGTCGCCCGCGTCGGGCTGCTGCTGGCAGGGTTGCCCGACAGCGTGCCGGGGATGACCATCAACCGCTTCTGCTCTTCGGGGGTGCAGGCGGTGGCCATGGCCGCGGACCGGATCCGCCTGGGCGAGGCGGACGTGATGATCGCCGGCGGCACCGAGAGCATGAGCCTGGTGCCCATGGGCGGGAACAAGGTTGCCTTCAACCCGGCGATTTTCGAGAAGGACGAGAACGTGGCCATCGCCTATGGCATGGGGATCACCGCGGAAAAGGTCGCCGCCCGCTGGAAAGTCAGCCGGGAAGAGCAGGATGCCTTCGCCCTGGAGAGCCACAGGCGGGCAATCCTGGCCATCGAGAAAGGGGAATTCCGGCAGGAGATAGCCCCCTATGGCATTTCGGACCGGGTTCCGGACCTGGAGTCCCGCACCGTGAAGGTCACGAGCCGGGAAGCGGGGGTCGATGAAGGTCCCCGGGGGGATACGTCCCTGGAGGCCCTGGCGAAACTCAAGCCGGCGTTTGCCGCCAAGGGCACGGTCACCGCGGGTAACAGCTCGCAGATGTCGGACGGTGCGGCGGCGGTGGTGCTGGTGAGCGGCAGGCTGGCCAAGGAATTAAGCCTGAAGCCCCTGGCCCGGTTCGCGGGCTACGCGGTGGCGGGAGTGCCCCCGGATATCATGGGCATCGGACCCATCAAGGCGATTCCCAAGGTCCTGGCCCAGGCCGGGATCAGCCAAGGCGAAGTGGACTGGATCGAACTGAATGAGGCGTTTGCGGCCCAGTCCCTCGCTGTCATGAAGGAACTGGGCCTGGACCCGGCAAAAGTCAACCCGCTGGGCGGGGCCATCGCCCTCGGCCATCCCCTGGGCGCCACGGGTGCCATCCGGACCGCCACCCTGGTCCATGGCCTCAAGCGCACTGGCAAGCGCTATGGCCTTGTGACCATGTGCATCGGCACGGGCATGGGGGCGGCAGGCCTGTTCGAGGCGGTTTGACGCTGTCATTGGGCGACGGAGAGCAGGGTGATGCGTCGGCGCAACAGGGGTATGGCGAAGGCAAAATATTCGGTGCATACTCCGCGCCTAAGCCCCTTGGGCGACAAGGTTTTCACCAAACAACAAACTCAGAGGAGTGAACGATGAAAGTCAGGCTTAAGGCGATCGCCGCGGCGATCGGCGCTATGGGGGCGGTTGCGCTGGGAGCCAATCAGGCCAACGCAGCGGGTTTCCAGCTTCTTGAGCAGAACGCGTCCGCCCTGGGCAACGCGTACTCGGGGACCGCAGCGTCGGCCGAAGACGCGACGACCATTTTCTTCAACCCCGCGGGCATGAGTTTACTCCCGGGAACATCGGCCGCCATCAGCCTGGACTTTGTCAGGCCTTCCGCCGAGTTCACGGCTCTCAATCCCAACCCCGCACTGGCGTATCCTCCCGTAACCGGATTCTTCGACAACGGAGGCGACGCCGGGGACTGGGCGTTGGTGCCGGCCGTCTATTTCTCCTACCGCGTGAACCCGAAGTGGGACGTTGGTTTCTCGATCAACGCGCCCTTTGGCCTGAAGACGGAGTACACCCCCTCCTTCGTGGGCCGGTTCCAGGGCCTCAAGTCCGAACTGCAGACGATAGCCCTGGGCGCCAGCGCTTCATACAGGATTACAGATACCGTGTCCGTGGGCTTCGGGGTGACCGCCCAGAACGCGGACGCCGAGCTTACCTCTGCCCTGACTCCCGTGCCCGGCAGCCAGTCGAAGCTGGAGGGCGATGACTGGGGCTACGGCTGGAACATCGGCATCCTGGCCCAGGTGACTCCGTCCACCCGACTCGGTGCTTCCTACCGTTCCGAAATTGAGCACGAGATCAGTGGAACCATCAGCCTTTCGTCCGCGGCCTTTCCTCCCTTTGTTCCGGCGCCCATCGCTTTTGCCACTCCGGCCAACGCGGACGTGAAGCTGCCGGCAATCTTCACCATGAGCGCGACTCACCAGATCAATGACCGGTGGGAGCTGCTGGCCGACATCGCCTGGACCGACTGGAGCGTGTTCGACCGGCTCCTGGTGACGGTTCCGCCGAGCCCCGTTTTCCCCACGGGGGTGGCCCAAAACATTCCCGAGAATTGGGACGACACTTGGCGCTTCGCGGTTGGAGCCAATTACCGGTACAGCGACTCGCTCAAGTTCCGGTTCGGACTTGCGTATGACGAGTCTCCCGTTCCCGACCAGTTCCGCACGGTGCGCATCCCGGACAATGATCGGACCTGGGTGGCCCTGGGCGTGCAACTGAAGCTTTCGGCCAAAGATGCCCTCGACATCGGCTATGCCCATCTGTTTATCGATGACAGCTCACTCAACCAGCCGGCTCTCGGGACCGTGGCGGGCGCCGCGGCGGCGATTCCGCTTTCCGGCAACTACGAGAACAGCGTGGACATCGTCGGCTTCCAGTACTCGCGCTCGTTCTGATCCGAGCCTCCTGAAAAACGCCGCCGCTTTCCGGCGGCGTTTTTGTTTGGGTGGTTCGCTAGAATAGGCAAATTTGAAGACACCCGGTCTCGCCATGCCCGAATTCCCTCTTTCCGGGAAGACCAAGTTCACCGCCCAGGCCCTGCTGCTGGGCCAGCGGCTGAGCCTTCGCGCCTGGCGGCCGGCGGACGCGCTGGCCATGAACCCGCTGACGGTGCTGGTGCGCGGCGGCGGGGTGGCGGTGCTGTTCCGCTACGGGGCGGTGGTGTTCTTCGACGTGGATCCCCTGGCCCGGGAGACTTTTCTTTCCGACATTGGTCCCCAGATCGGAAATCCCTACGCTTCCCCCGAGAGCGAGGATCTGGAAGTTCGGGTGGAGGCGGAAACGAAGGAGGGCATGAAGGCCAATGCCGTGGTGCTGGACGCGGTCACCGTGGAACGGCTGCAGGTGATCGCGGACGTGCTGTCCAAGAGCGTGCTGCTTGCCTTCTACGAGTCCAGCATCGCCGGGACCTTTGACCGCATCGAGCCCCTGGCGGTGGAGCTGGAAAGCAGGGGCCGGATCGCGAGCAAAACCCGGGAATTGCTGCGCCATGTGGGCGCGACCCTGCACACCGAAACCCTGATGGTCGGGCGCGCGGCGGTGACAGACAAGCCGGAAATACTGTGGGACGTGCCGGGGCTCGAGGGCCTTTATCTCCGGCTCGAGGACGAGTTTGAGATCGAGGAGCGCTACGCGGCCCTGGAGCAGAAACTCGGCCTGATTTCCCGCACGGCCCAGACGCTCACGGACACCCTGGATACGCGCCATTCCCTGCGGGTCGAGTGGTACATCGTGATTCTGATCGTCGCCGAAATTCTGCTCACCCTGTACGAACTTTTCATTCACGGCCGGTAGCCGTTTTTCCCGCGACCCGCAGCCCCTCGGGAACCGCCCAGCGGTCGATGAGCTCGAACCCTCCGTGCACCAGAAGCGCCAGCATGGCCGCCGGCACCGCGCCCGCCAGCAGCAGGGCGTTGTCGTTGAGCGCCAGGCCCTGGGCGATGCGCTCGCCGTAGCCGCCGGCGCCAATGAAGGCGGCGATGGTGGCGGCGCCGACGTTGATGACCGCTGACGTTTTCACTCCCGCGAGGATGGTCGGCAGGGCAATGGGCAGTTCCACGTGGCGCAAGCTTTGGCGCGGCGTGAGCCCCAGCGCCAGCGCTGCCTGGCGCAACCCCGCCGGGGTGCCGGTGAGCCCTGCGTGGGTATTGCGCACGATGGGCAGCAGGGAGTAGAGGAAAAGCGCCACCAGGGCGGGCACCAGGCCGATGGTGCCCAGCATCGGGATCAGGAAAGCGAACAGCGCGAGGGAAGGGATGGTCTGGATCATTCCCACCGTGACCAGGATCGCCTGAGCCGCTGCGGTGACGCGGGCGGCGAGGATTCCCAGGGGAATCCCCACGGCCGCAGCCGCGGCGAGGGAGGCGAACGTGAGCAGGAGGTGCTCGATAGTGAGGCGCGCCAGGTCGGGACCGAACATCCTCCCCAGGAATCCCTGGCGCCGCGGTTTCCCGCTGTCAATGGAGGAGCCCAGAAACTCCGCCGCTATGGCGGAGAACTCCTCGCCCTCGATCTCCGCGGCCGCATTCATGCGCCCCATCTCGTCCTCGTCAATGCGGCCCGCCAGCCGGTCCAGGGCCGCGAGCGTTTCCGGGAGGCGGGCCGGCAGGTCGGACCGGTAAAGGAGCACAGCGTCATAGCGGGGGAAGTAGCCCCGGTCGTCCTCGAGCACCCGCAGGCCGTATGACCGGAGCTTGGCGTCCGTCGTGTAGGCATCGATCACGTCCACCTCGCCGGCCGCGAGGGCTTCGTAGGCGAGACCGTGGTCGAGGCCCCGGGGCGCGGTGAAGGGCAAGACGTAGGCCTCCCGCAGCCCGTCCCAGCCATCGGCGCGGCCGATGAATTCATGGGAGAGCCCGAGGCGCAGCCCGGGATGCTTTGCGAGGTCCGAGATCCGGGCGACGGCAAGGGCCGCAGCCCGGCTTTCCGCCATCGCGAGGGCGTAGGTATTGTTGAAGCCCAGGGGCCGGGTCATGGCGAGACCCAGAAGGGCAAGTTCCTTGCGCATCGCGCCGGTGTCCGGGGGACCCTGCCGCACGAGGAGTTCGCGCCAGACCGTGCCGCTGTATTCGGGATAGACGTCGATGGCGCCCGTGGTCAGCGCCTCGAACAGAATGGCAGTGTTGCCGAGCCCGCGGCGATGGACGGGCTTCGCCTCGCCCGCCGCCTGGGCGCTCTGGGTCACGATTTCCCCCAGGATGTAGGACTCGGTGAAGCGCTTTGATCCGATGGTGAGCGTCGCATCGCCCGCGAAGAGCAGGGAAGAGGCGAACAGCCCAGGGAGCAGGAGCGAGCCCGCAAGGCGATGCATCATGCCGGAAATCGTTGCCCAGGCCGCTGCGCGCGTCAAGCCGTACTCGTTCGATGCGCTTGGCAAGGTGCGCTCTTTGCTGCCCCCCGGGGCCCGTTGATTGTGGAGGTCGAAGGGAGTAGAAAATCAGCATGTCGGATCAGCCGCAATTCAACCGCGAACGGCTCGAGGGCGGGTTGGCGCCGGCGTTGCTCGATGTCGTGCGGGAGACCTACCTGGATCTGCACCGCCGCCCCGAGGGCGGAGTTCGCATAACGCTCGACAGTTCGCTGGACCGGGAACTTGGCTTCGACAGCCTTGCGCGGGTCGAGCTTCTGACCCGGATCGAGGGCGCGCTCGGGGTGGTTCTCCCGGAATCCACCCTTCAAACGGCGGAAACGCCCCGTGACCTGTTGGCGGCGCTGCGCGCGGCGGGCGGCAAACCAGGGGCGGTGCCGACCGCCGCTGAACGGACCGGGACTGCACAGCCGGGCGAGGAAGTGCCGGCGGGTGAGGGCACTACCCTGCCGGACATGCTGGCCTGGCATGTGCGCGAGCACGCGGATCGGACACATATCGTTTGCCTGTCCGATGCCGGTGAGGAGGAAATCAGCTATGCCAGGCTGAACGGCGCGGCGGCCGCCATTGCCGCAGGTCTCCAGCGCGAGGGCCTGGAACCGGGGCAGACGGTGGCGATCATGCTGCCGACCTCGCCGGAGTATTTTTTCGTCTATTTCGGGATCCTGCTCGCGGGCGGCATTCCCGTGCCGATCTACCCGCCGGCGCGGCTGTCCCAGATCGCGGAGCATGTGCGCCGTCACGGAACGATCCTCGCCAGCGCGCGGGCCGCGATGCTCGTTACCGTGCGTGAAGCGATGGCGGTGGCGCGCCTGCTGGAAGCGTCCGTTCCCGAGCGGCTGCGGGTGGTGACCGCCGCCGGGCTGTCGGAGGAGGGCGGCGACGCACCGCGGGTCCCGGTCGCGGCCGACGACATCGCGTTCATCCAGTACACGTCCGGGAGCACCGGCAACCCCAAGGGCGTTGTGCTGACGCATGCCAATCTGCTCGCGAACATCCGCGCCATGGCGGGGGCCGTGCGGGCTACTCCCGCCGACGTGTTCGTGAGCTGGCTGCCCCTGTACCACGACATGGGGCTCATTGGCGCCTGGCTCAGCGGTCTCTGCGTCGGCTTTCCCCTGGTCGTCATGTCGCCCCTAGCGTTCCTGGCCCGGCCGGAGCGCTGGCTGCAGGCAATCCATCGCTATCGGGGGACCCTCTCGGCGGGGCCGAATTTCGCCTATGAACTGTGCTCCAGGAAGTGTGACGATGCACGGTTGGCGGGGCTGGATCTGAGTTCCTGGCGCATGGCATTCAACGGCGCGGAAGCGGTGATTCCCGATACGCTCAGCCGCTTCCAGGAGCGCTTTGCGCGGTTCGGCTTCCGGCCCGAGGCGATGGTGCCCGTATATGGACTGGCCGAATCGAGCGTCGGACTCCTGTTCCCTCCGATTGGCCGGGGCCCGGTCATCGACCGCATCCACCGCGAGCGGCTTGAGCGCGATCGCAAAGCGCTCCCGGCTCAGCCGGAGGACCCGAATCCGCTGCGCTTCGTGGCGTGCGGACGGCCGTTGCCCGGCCATGAGGTGCGCATCGTGGGCGAGTCCGGACTGGAGCTAGGCGAACGCGTCGAAGGACGGCTGCAGTTCCGGGGGCCGTCCGCGACGGGCGGCTATTACCGCAATCCGGAGGAGACCCGGAGCCTGTTCTGCGGCGGCTGGCTGGAGACCGGTGACCGCGCGTACCTGGCGGAGGGCGACGTCTATATCACCGGGCGGAGCAAGGACGTCATCATCCGCGGCGGGCGCAACATCTTTCCCCACGAGCTGGAAGACGTGGTGGGGGCGCTCCCGGGTGTGCGCAAGGGATGTGTCGCGGTCTTCGGCAGCCCCGATCCGCACTCGGGTACCGAGCGTCTGGTGGTGCTGGCGGAAACCCGCGAGACTGGCGGGTCGGCGCGCAACGCGTTGCGTGAGCGCATCTCCGGCGCCGTTCTGGAGGTGCTTGGCGAGCCGCCGGACGAAGTGGTCCTGGCGCCGCCGCATACCGCGCTCAAGACCTCGAGCGGCAAGATCCGTCGCTCCGCGACTCGTGAGCATTACGAGGCGGGGCGGGTCGGCGCCCGTTCACATCCGGCGTGGTTTCAGGTCGTGCGGCTCGTCATCCGCGCCGCGCTGCCGCAGGCCCGCCGCTGGCTCCGAACCGGCGGCGAAGTCCTTTATGCCGCCTATGTCTGGGTGGTGTTCTGGATGATCGCACCACCCACCTGGTTGCTGACCGCCGCTACTTCCCGGCCGGCACACGCCTGGGCCATCGGGTGGGCTGCGGCACGGGTCTTCCTCAGGCTTTGCGGCATACCGCTGGTCGTGTGCGGCCGGGAGAATCTGCCGCCCGGCAAGCCCAGCGTACTGGTGGCGAACCATGCCAGTTACCTGGACGGCATCATCCTGGTGGCGGCGCTGCCGCGGCACTACAGTTTCGTCGCCAAGCGGGAACTGGACGAGCAGTTCATCTCGAGCATTTATCTTCGCCGCCTCGGGGCGGAGTTCGTCGAACGCTCTGCCGCGCAGGGCGCCGAAGACGCGCATCGCATGGCCAAGGCAGGCGCGGAGCAGCGCTCGCTCGCGTTCTTTCCGGAGGGCACGTTCACGGAGGCATCGGGACTGCTGCCTTTTCGCCTCGGCGCCTTCGTCACCGCGGCAAGAGGCCGGCTGCCGATCATTCCGGTGGCCATCCGAGGCAGCCGGGGCATTCTGCGCGGGGACCGCTGGTTCCCGCGCTGGGGCCGCCTGACGGTGACGATTGCCGAGCCCATCGTGCCACCCGCCGGTGCGAGCGACACATTCGCCGCCGCGGTCGAACTTCGGGATGCGGCACGTGCCGTGATCCTGCAGCACTGCGGCGAGCCGGATGCCCGCTATGCGGACGAGACCTGATCCACCCGCCGCGCGCGCTTGCGCTCGTGCTCCTTGAGGTGGCGCTTGCGGACTCGGATCGACTTGGGCGTGATCTCCACCAGCTCGTCATCGTCGATGAATTCCACCCCGTACTCGAGGGTAAGGGGAATCGGCGGAGTGAGCTGAATGGCCTCGTCCTTGCCGGAGGCCCTGACGTTCGTGAGCTGCTTGGTCTTGACCGGGTTGACGGTGAGATCGTTCTCTCGGCTGTGGATGCCGATCACCATGCCCTCGTACACCCGGTCGCCGGGCTTGACGAACATGCGGCCGCGCTCCTGCAGTTTCCATAGCGCGTAGGCGACGGCCTCGCCGTCCTCCGCCGAAATCAGCACGCCGTTGCGGCGGCCGGCGATGTCCGCCTTGAGAGAGCCGTAGTCGTCGAACACGTGGCTCATGACGCCGGTGCCCCGGGTGAGGTTGAGGAATTCATTCTGGAAGCCGATCAGCCCGCGCGCCGGAATGCGGTAGTCCAGGCGGGTGCGGCCCTTGCCGTCGGAGACCATGTCCGTGAGTTCTCCCCGGCGCATGCCCAGGGCCTCCATCACCGCGCCCTGGTGGGTGTCCTCCAGGTCCACGGTCAGCGCCTCGAAGGGCTCGCATTCGACGCCGTCGATAACCCGGGTGATCACCACCGGCCGGGCGACGGCCAACTCGTAGCCTTCCCGGCGCATGTTTTCCAGCAGGATGGTCAGGTGCAGCTCGCCCCGGCCGGAGACGCGGAAGATGTCGGCGTCCGCCGTCTCCTCTACCCGCAGCGCCACGTTGACGTGCAGTTCCCGCTGCAGGCGGTCGCGGATCTGCCGGCTGGTGACATACTTGCCTTCCTGGCCCGCGAGGGGTGAGTTGTTCACGTGGAAGGTCATGTTGAGAGTGGGCTCGTCCACCGGCAGCCAGGGGAGGGCGTCGGGGTACTCCGGGTCGGCGAGGGTGACGCCGATGCCCACCTGCTCCACGCCCACGATCTGCACGATGTCCCCCGCCACCGCATCGTCCATGGGGACTCGCTCCAGGCCCCGGAAGCCGAACACCTGGGCCACCTTGGCCTTCTCCGGCTGGTCATCCCCGGCCAGCACCAGCACGTTCTGTCCGGGCTTGAGCCGCCCCCGGGCGATGCGCCCGATGCCTATGCGGCCAGTGTAGGAGGAGTAGTCCAGGGCGCTGATCCGCAGTTGCAGCGGTCCTTCCGGGTCCCCGGCCGGCAGGGGCACGTGCTTCAGCACGGCGTCGAACAGGGGACGCATGTCGGTGCCCGGCTGCTTCCAGTCCAGGGACGCCCAGCCGTTCAGGGCCGAGGCGTAGACCACGGGGAAATCCAGTTGCTCGTCGCTGGCGCCCAGCTTGTCGAACAGGTCGAAAGTCTGGTTCACCACCCAGTCCGGGCGGGCTCCGTCCCGGTCGACCTTGTTCACCACCACGATGGGCTTCAGCCCCAGGGCCAGGGCCTTCTTGGTGACGAACCGGGTCTGGGGCATGGGGCCTTCCACTGCGTCCACCAGGAGAAGCACCCCGTCCACCATGGACAGCACCCGCTCCACCTCGCCCCCGAAGTCCCGGTGCCCCGGGGTGTCCACGATGTTGATGTGGACCCCCTCGTAGTCCACCGCCGTGTTCTTGGCCAGGATGGTGATGCCGCGCTCCCGCTCCAGGTCGTTGGAGTCCATGACCCGCTCTTCCAGGTGCTGGTGGGCGGCGAAGATCCCGGACTGACGCAACAGCTTGTCCACCAAGGTGGTCTTGCCGTGGTCGACGTGGGCGATGATGGCGATATTGCGGATGGGGCGCACTGCAAAACTCTCTCAGAAATCAGGGCCGCGCATTCTAGCACGGGCGGGCCCTCGGGACCCCGGGGAATTCAGCGCTCCAGGGCGCGCAGGGCGTTGGCGAATCCCTGGGTGGAAAACCGCGCCCTGGGAGAAATTTCCGGGAGTTGGCTGTTTGCCAGGGCCAAAAACTCGACTTCCCCTGATTTTTCGAGCAGGTTCAGGAAGTCGGGTCCGGGATCGAAGGCCGCTACGAACCATCCGTTTTCCCCCGGCCGCCAGCCTTCGCTCACCACCGTCACCCCCCCGCCGCTCGGCGTCCGGAACACCAGATCGGGGGATCCGCGCACGGAGAATTGCTCGGCCAGCTCACTTTCGCTGATCCGGCCCTGCCGTGCGCGCCAGCGCGCCTCGCCGGCAAGGCGCCGTCCGCTGCTCCAAACCCGCAGCATGAATTCCGCATCGCTGCCCGGCACCCGCTGGGCAACCGATGCAATCAGGTCGCCGGCAGGTCCGGCTTCCAGCCGCCATGGGCTTTGCGGCGGATGCTGGTTGTCCACGTTCAAGTCCCGGGAAAGAGACAGGGGCAGAGGCTTGATCTGGTCGGGGACGGTGGTGGCGGCGAAATCCAGGAACCGGCGGTCCACTCCCATCTCGTCCAGGTAAGCCCCGAGCATGGTCATCATGATCTGTGTGGGAGAGTCGCCGATGTCGCCGTCCTTCGCGAAGAACTGATGTAGGCCGAACAGGGCGTTTTCGCCGAGGCTGCGGGAAACGCCGCCCAGAAACGCGTAGGCGCAGGCGGAAACGCAGGCGGCCCGCCGCACCAGAACCCGGGGAGGCTGCCCGATTCCGTTGCCCTCCAGGTAAGGTCCGCCCGCATGGGTATCCAGGCCCGCGGCGCGAATCAGCCGTCCCAGTTCCAGGGCCGCCTGCAGGTTGCCGCCCGGGCTGTGGAAATAGATCCTGGGAAATTCCTGCCGGGCGCGAAGAAACTGCCATGCCTCGCGAAAGCGTTCTGGCGTATCCGCGTCGATGGCTCCCCGGGCCAGCAGGTACTGCTCGCAGGCGCCGGATTCGCAGGGCTGGTGAAGCGTGAAATCCATGGGCTCCGAGAAGGGTTCGGCCCCGGAGCCCCCTGCGCAGAGCATCATCAGCAGGAAGAGGCCTGCCAGCCAGGGGTTCCCCGGCGAAGGGCCGGGTCGGCCAATGTCGGGAGACGAATGCCGCCGTCCCCTCGCCATTGCTCTCAGGGTCATGGCTGCGGCCGCCGGGACCCGGCAGCGGGGAGGTGAGTGGCGACCAGATCCAGGAGCGCATCCGGCTCCACCGGCTTCCTGGCGAGCGCCCGCACGCCGGCCGCGCCAAGTTCCCGGTCATCGATTCCTTCGCTGTAACCGGTATAGAGAATGACGGGCAGGCCGCTTGAGAGTTTCGAAATTTCCCGGGCCAGGACCAGGCCGGTGAGCTTGGGCATGGTTTGGTCGGTGATGACAAGGTCGAAAGCGTTCGGGTTCCTGCGAATGCTCGCCAACGCGTCTTCGGGATCCCGCGTCACGGTGACTTCGAGTCCACGGCCCTCGAGCAGGTCGCGCATGAAATCGCCGACCATCTCCTCGTCATCCACCACCAGCACCCGGCCGGCCACCGTCGCCCGCCCGCACCGCGGGCCTGAGGACTCCTGTTGGTCCGCCGGTTGCGCTTTGTGGCTGGGTCCCAGGGAGGGAAACAGAACCCGGAACCGGGCCCCGCGCCCCGGCACCCTTTCCACCACCACATGGCCGCCATGGTCGTGGACGATGCCATGGACGGTGGACAGGCCCATGCCGCTGCCCTTGCCGACTTCCTTGGTGCTGAAGAACGGCTCGAATATGCGGTCCAGGATCCCGTCGGGTATACCGGGACCGGTGTCTTCCACCGCGAGTTCCACCCAATCACCCTGGACCCGTTGATGGCAGGACGTGCATTCGATTTCCGCCTGCCGTTGGTGCCGGGTCGCGACCTGGATGGTTCCCGTACCCGCCATGGCATCCCGGGAATTGATGCAGAGATTCAGGAGAATCTGCTCCAGCTGGACTGGATCCAGCATGACAGCCGGCACCTCCTTCTCCAAAGCGGTCTGCAACTCCACGGTGGCCGGAAGACTCGAGCGCAGCAGCTTGACGGACTCCTTCACCAGGGGCGGCAGCGAGAGCGGCCGCGGTTCGCCCCGCTGCCCCCGGGAGAAGGTGAGCATCTGCTGGATCAGGTCCCGCGCCCGCTGGCAGGCGAGGTGCGCCTGCTCCAGGTACTTGGCCATGCGGGGATCGCCGGACTGGACCTGCCGCTCCGCGGCCAGCACCACGTAGCCCATGATGCTGGTGAGGATGTTGTTGAAGTCATGGGCGATGCCTCCTGTCAGGTGCCCGATGGCCTCCATTTTCTGGGCCTGCCGCAATTGGGCCTCGAGACGGTTGCGCTCCTGCTCCGCTCGCTCGCGCTCGGTGATGTCGCGCATGATAATGAGCGCGTGGGGCCGGCCCAGATAGTGCATCGGCACGCCATGAATCTCGACGTCCATCATGGTGCCGTCACGGCGGTAGGTCTGCGCCTGGATGTGGCAGGGCTCGCCCGCCAGGATTTCTGGGAGCAGGGTGTTGCACCGCGCCTGCAATTCCGCGGGAACGAACTCCGCGAGCTGCCTGCCGATCAGTTCTTCGCGGCTGTATCCCTGCATCCTCAGGAAGGCCTCATTGACGTCCACGATCTGGTGGTTCGCATCCTTCAGCATCAGTCCGTCCACCGAGGCGTTGAAGATCGCACGATACTGCTCTTCGCTGGCGCGCAGCCGCTCCTCCGCGGCTTTGCGCTCCGTGATGTCGCGGGTGATGGCCAGCAGGCGCCGGTGGCCTGCAATCATGGCGGGGGCCAGGCTCACTTCGTCCCAGTGCAGGGTGCCGTCCTTGTTGCGGCGCTGCCACTCGAAGCGCTGGGGTGTGCCGGCCTTGGCCGCGGCGATGTGGCGCGCCGCGTCGGCGGCCGTGTACGGCGGAATGCCGCTGCTCAGGTCGGCGACGCGGGCCTTCAGCAGCTCCTCGCGGCTGTAGCCATAGGCGGCACAGGCCCTGGGGTTGACGTCGACGATGGCGCCACTGTCCCAGTCGTGGATGAAGATTGCGTCATTGCTGGCTTCGAAGATGGCCCGATAGCCGGCCTCGGAGTTGCGCAAGGCTTCGTCGGCGCGTTGCCGCTCGATCTCCGACGCTGCCCGGGCGGCGAAAATCTTGAGGATCGCCTCGGTGAACTGGCGATCGGGCAACTGGCTCCGGGACACCACGGATATGAGCCCCAGGGGCCGGCCCCGGGAATCATTGAGAGGAAAACCGGCGTAGGCCTGGAGCGCCAGCTTCCGGAAGTCCAAGTCCAGCGGGAACAGGTCCTGCAGCTTGCTTGGGTAGTATTTGAACTCGCGCCCGACGACGGTTTCGCACGGAGTGCCGACCCTGGCGTAATCGAAATTTTCCATCACCCGGCCGTCAATGCAAAACGCCTCCATGCGAAGCATCTCCGGGCATTCCCCCGAGTGGAGGGCGATGAACGCCACATCCACACCCAGGATGGTGGCGAGATAGCGCACCAGCTCCTGGAACACGGTGGGCCCCTCCGCTCCCGAAACCGCGAGTGCCGCGCTGCGCAGGGCCTCCTCATGGCGCTTCCGGTCGGTGATGTCTGTGGCGATGCCGCATACCGCGTAGGGGACCCCATCGCGGCCGAAGAGGGGGAACTTGACCGAAAGATAGGTGTGGACGCCGTCCCTCTGGGGCGCCTGTTCCTCGAATTCGATGGGCTTGCGGGTTTCCAGCACTTTCAGATCGTTGGCCCGGAAGCGGTCGGCCATTTCCGGCTCGAAGATGTCCGCGTCCTTGCGCCCGATGATGTCCGTGCCCCGCTTCCGGAACAGAGCACGGAACAGGCGGTTGGCGAACAGGTAGCGGCCCTCGGCGTCCTTCGCGAACACCACGGCGGTGGCGTTGTCCAGGATCTGCTGCAGGCGGGATTCCGTGTCCGCCAGCGCCTCCTCGGCCCTGGCCAGCTGGGAGAGGTCGCGTACCCGCAGCATCAGCCGCCGGTTGCCGTCGACCCGCATCGCTTCCACGTGCACCAGACAGTGCACCGGCGCACCGTCCGGGAGGGCGAACTCCCATTCAAACCACTGGGGCAGGCCGGAGAGAGCGCTCTCGATGCGCTCCCGCCCCACCTGCGCCGACGGCGCTCCATCGGGCTGGGCCGGCGGCGAGAATTCCAGGGGCGAGTGGCCGACAAGTTCCTCCTTGGTTCGCCCGAGCAGGCGGCATGCGGCGTCGTTGCAGTCCTCGACGCCCCGGGCGAGAAGGAATACGGCCAGGCCGTCGTTTCCGAGCAACTCTGAAAACGCGTCTTCGTTAGGTCGAATCTGTCCCATGGGATGGCAATCCGGAGTTGTGCCTGAGGAGAAGTGTAGCGCCGGGATTTCCTGGCGGTAGCCGGAGTTACCCGCCGGAAACCACTGAAACACGCCGGTTACAAACTCTGCGGATCCCTGCCCCCGGGAACATACATGTAGCCGGCGCCGCGAACCGTGCGTATCAATTGCGGCCGGTCGGCGTCCACCTCGATTTTCTTGCGCAGGCGGGCAATGCGGATGTCGATGGACCGGTCGAACGGCTCCCACACCCGGTTGCGGGTCAGGGAAAGCAGCTGATCCCGGCTCAGCACTTGATGGGGGTGCTCGGCGAAGACCTTCAGCAGGTCGAATTCCATGGTGGTCAGGGGAATTTCCCGCCCGTCCCTGTCCAGAAGGCGGTGAGCGGCCAGGTCCAGGGAGCAGGATCCGACGGGGATTCGGGGCGAAGCCTCCCGGGCGCCTTTCTCCCCCTCTGTCCCCGCCGTCCGGTAGCGCCTGAGCACGCTCTTGAGGCGGGCCCGCAATTCCCGTAGATCGAAGGGCTTCGCCAGGTAATCGTCCGCGCCCATCTCCAGGCCGACGATGCGATCCACCACGTCCCCCTGGCCCGTGACCATGATGATGCCCAGGTGGTGCCGCTCCCGGAGATAACGGGCCAGGGTCAAGCCGTCTTCCCCCGGAAGATTCAGGTCCAGGAGCACTGCATGGGGAATGGCGCGCTCCAGGGCCTTCCGCATTTCGGCGCCGCTGCCCGCCTCCATAACCTCGTAACCGTGCTCCGACAGGTATTCCTTGAGGACCGCGCGCACGTCGCGGTCATCCTCGACGATCAGGATTGTTGCTTCGCTGGACATGGCTTTTCGGGAACCACCGGTTCCTGGCCATTATAGCCGCTGGGGTCCACGGACACGTTCTTCCGCCTCCTGCAAGGTTACAAACCGAAACAAAGTCAATCCGTTCTGAAATCCCGCCGCTACAACGGCCCCGTAATCTGCGTCCCATGGCACGAAGCAAATGCGCCATTCAGGTGACTCGAACGGCAACGGGCAACAGGAGGAGGCGGACATGAACGATCGGATGGATTACGGAACCTTTCTCTCGCCGGAAAGCTTTGTCGGCCGCTGGCCGGTCATGGACGAGCCGGCGGCGGGCAAGGCAGGGGGCGTGGTCGAGGCTCGCAGCGAGGCGGATGCATGGGCCCTGCGGGCTTCGGCGTCCAGCGGCTTCGGCGCCGCCGAGGCGGCCATGAACGGGTCCGGGAGCAGCGGGACCCCGCGCGGCGCGGCGGTGTCCGAGTCTTACTGCCGGCCGGGCCCCCTTGGCGCCATGGGGCAATGGTTGAAATCCATCCGCGAAGAATGGGGCCGGCGCCGGGCTTCCTTCGGGCAGGCACGCCGTTGGCGCCGCCAAAAGCGGGCGCTGGAAGGCCTCGATGCGCGGTTGCTGAAGGACATCGGGGTGGATCCCAGCGAGGCGGGATCGGTGGCGGCGGAGTTGGCGGGCACCGCGTTGCGTACCCGGCGACGGGTGCCGCTCCCCGCGTGACCGGAAGCAGCACCGATTAGCGCCGTGCCGCGCGATCGGAGCTTTCAAATCAAATCCGTAGACAAAGGAGAAAACACATGAAGACGTACACGGCGAATGTGGTGATTCATTTTGCGGGTTCCCCCGGGGAAAAAGCCTTGGTGGAAGTCGAGCAGGCAATTCGGGACCTGGGTGGGGTCGGGCGCGTCGCGCCCAGCCCGAGGCTCCAGGGACTGATGCTGGTGGACTATGACCCGGCCAGGATCAGCGCCCAGTCCATTCTCGCCAGCGCCAGTCAACGGGGCATGGCGGGCAGGCTGGTCGGGCTCTGAAGTTCAAACTCTTATCAATCAGCAACCGGAAACGGAGGAATATCATGCAAGTCACACAGGACCAGATCGGCAACAACCGTTACGCCAAGTGCATCGAAGTGTCCAAGCGCATCCGCTGGGACATCGACCGGGACGTGTTTCGCGGCCGGGAGTTCGACTTCACCAAGAAGTTCCTGCCCGACGGCCTGTCCCGGGTGAACCGGCTGGAGTTCCTGCGGCCGGACCAGCGCCGGTTCCTGAGCCAGATCCAGGGACGCACCTACGCCAACATGTTCGGACTGGTGGAACGCTTCATCGGCGCCAAGATCCTGGAGGTGAGCCGGGAACATTGGCTCGGGGACCAGACCGCCCTGGAGGCCCTGGTGCGCTTCACCGACGAGGAACTGAAGCACCAGGAGATGTTCCGCCGTCTCGAGCGCATGAGCGGGGAGGGCATGCCCGAAGGCTACGCCTTCCTGCCCCAGCCCAACGATGTGGCGTCGGTGGTGCTCGGCAAGTCCACCTGGGCGGTGCTCGGCCTCACCTGCCACATCGAGCTCTTCACCCAGGCCCATTACCGCCAGAGCATCGAACCCGACGGTAATCTCTCCGAGCTCTGGAAGGACGTGTTCCTGTTCCACTGGAAGGAGGAGTCCCAGCACGCGATCCTGGACGAACTGGAATGGGTCCGGGAGAACGCGAAGCTCTCGCCGGAAGAGCGTGACCGGGCCGTCGGCGACTTGATAGAGCTCGTCGCTGCGGTGGACGGCCTGCTCCAGATCCAGGCGCGCGCCGACGCGGATTATTTCATCGGGGTCGAGGGACAGGCGTTCACGGCGCAAGAGACGGAGAGGCTGCACGCGACGGTGCTGGCGGCGTACCGCTGGCAGTACATCGTGTCGGGCGTCGAGGATCCGCGGTTCCAGAAGATCCTCGGAGGAATGATCACCGACGCCCAGGGGCAGCGGGTGGCCGAGGCACTGGGGCCCATCTTGCAGGCCACCCAGGCGATTCACTGACCCACGGGCCGCGGCGCGCGGAAACGGGAGAGAAGCGATGCAAAGGAGATTCGGCGGATGGCAATGGCTGGCGATGGCCGTGATCATGGTGCTGCCCGGGACCATCATTCTTTTGCCGCTTTTTTCCTGGTTCCTGGCGCGCCGCGGGCTGGCTGCGACGGAAGGCTGAGCCATGACCGATATTCGACGGGGAATTGCCTGGTGGTATTGGCTGCTTGCGGCCACCGGCCTCGGGTTGGGAGTGGCGGGCTGGAGTCCGGGTTACGGATTCGCCATCGGGGGGACGCTGGTCCATGGCATCCATTACCTGAGCCGCGGCCATGGCCCGGGGTCGCTGCCGCTGCAGGTGCGCATCGCCTACCTGGCGCTGCTGGTCCTGGGCCTGTGGCCGCCTCTGGCGTTTGTGCACTTGTTGCAGCTGGCGGGCACCTCGGCGCTGCTGGCATTTGACTACTGCGCGCTGGCACGTGCGCTGGCGCTGATGCCCTGGAACCGGCGGCTGCCCCTGAGCCCGGGGCTGGTCGGGAGAATCTTCTTCACGCCACCGGTCCGGGGCAGCGTGTTGCGCCTGGTCGGCGGCCCGGTGACCTGAACCCGGCGTCCCGCCGCTTGCTACATGTTGGGATAGTTGGGGCCGCCGCCGCCCTCGGGGACGAACCAGACTATGTTCTGGGTCGGGTCCTTGATGTCGCAGCTCTTGCAGTGGACGCAATTCTGGGCGTTGATCTGCAGGCGCTTAGTGATCCGGGCGATCGCGTTATCGCCCGCGTCGCCTCCTCCCTGCCGTGCTCTTTGTGCTGTCTCATCGCCGGCTCCCTGGCTTCGCGCGTTCATCCCGGCTGGCGAAGCGCCGGTATCGGTGATCTCGACGAATTCGTACACGCCCGCCGGACAGTAGCGCTCCTCAAGTCCGGCGTAGAGTGCGAGGTTTGTGCTCACCGGGACCGCGCTGTCCTTCAGCTGGAGGTGGCAGGGCTGGTTTTCCTCGTGGTTGGTGTTCGAGAGATAGACCGAGGAGAGGCGGTCGAAGGTGATGACGCTGTCCGGTTTGGGATATTCGATGACGCGCGCCTCGGATTCTCGCTGGGTCGCCTGGTGGTCGGTGCAGGAATGGTGCAGGGTCCAGGGCGCCTTCCCCCGGAAAATCAGCTGGTCAATGCCGAACATGACGGCTCCGAGCCTGAGGCCCTTCGCCATCCAGGGTTTGAAATTGCGCGCCGCATGCAGCTCTTCGTGAAGCCAGCTTTCCCGGAAGGCTTCGGTATAGGCCGTGAGCTCGGCGCCCGCCCGGCCAGCCTTGAGCGCCTCGAAGGCCGCCTCCGCAGCCAGCATGCCGGACTTGATGGCGGCGTGGGAGCCCTTGACCCGGGCGGCGTTGAGAAAGCCGGCATCATCGCCGATCAGCGCGCCGCCGGGAAAAGTGAGCCGGGGCTGGGATTGCAGCCCACCGGCCGCGATGGCCCGGGCGCCGTAGGCGACGCGCTTGCCGCCTTCGACATGGGGGCGGATGGCGGGGTGGGTCTTCCAGCGCTGCATTTCCTCGAAGGGCGAGAGGTGGGGGTTGGCATAGCCTAGGCCCACTACCAGTCCCAGGGACACCAGCCGATCCTCGAAGTGATATACCCAGGAGCCGCCGTAGGTGTCGTCGTCCAGAGGCCAGCCGGCGGTATGGAGCACCAGGCCGGGGTGGTGCTTTCCTGCCGGAATCTCCCAGAGCTCCTTGATCCCGAGGCCGTACACCTGGGGATCGCGCCCCTGGTCCAGGGCGAAGCGCTCGATGATCTGCTTGCCCAGGTGGCCGCGGCAGCCCTCCGCGAAGAAGGTGTACTTGCCGTGGAGTTCCATGCCCGGCTGGTGATGGCTGGTGGGTTGCCCGTCCTTGCCCACGCCCATGTCGCCGGTGGCGACCCCTTTTACCCAGCCTTCCTCGTTGTACAGGACTTCCGCCGCCGCGAAGCCGGGGAAAATTTCCACCCCCAGAGACTCCGCCTGGGCGGCCAGCCAGCGGCAGACATTGCCCAGGCTGACCACGTAATTGCCGTGGTTCCGGAGACACCCGGGTAGCAGGGCATCCGGCACGCGCAGCGTACCGGTCCTGGACAGGAACAGGAATTGGTCCTCGGTGACGGGAACGTGGAGGGGTGCGCCTTTCTCTTTCCAGTCGGGCATCAGTTCGGTGATGGCCCGGGGATCCATGACCGCCCCGGAGAGGATGTGCGCCCCGACCTCCGAGCCCTTCTCCAGCACGCAGACGCTTACGTCGTGCCCGCGCTCCGCCGCCAGCTGCTTGAGGCGGATCGCGGCTGCCAGGCCGGAGGGGCCCGCGCCCACGATCACGACATCGTATTCCATGGATTCGCGCTGCACGGGACTTCGCTCCGAATTTGATCTAGGTTAACAACGCGCAAAAGGAATGCCATTTTACTTCAGGAAATAACCACGACCCAGGCGGTGGCGCGACGGAGCCTCGCCGGAAGCCAGGAGACGGCAGGGGAGGCATGACGGACATTCCGCTCCGCGATACTTTCTGGAACATTCCGCCCTGGGCGGTGGTGGCGGTTTACGTCGGCGGCGCCATTGCGCTGGCGGTTTTTGCCTGGGGGGTTTACCGTCGCATCCGGCTCTGGCGCCAGGGCGGCCCGGAGGTGCGCTGGGACCATGTCCCGGCGCGGGTGGCGAGGCTGTGGCGGGAGGTCTTCCTGCAGGCGCGCATCCTCTCCCAGCCCTACCCGGGCATCATGCACGCGACCATGTTCTGGGGCTTCCTTGCCCTGTTCTGCGGCACTGCCATCGCGACCCTGGACTGGGAAGTGACCCGGCTGCTGTTTGATTACCGGCTGCTTCAGGGGCCCTTTTACCTGCTGTTCGAGGCTACCCTCGACCTGTTTGGCCTGTTTCTGGCCTTGGGGATGGGATTGGCCGCATGGCGCCGGTTCGTGGCCCGGCCCCGGCGCATCGAGCCGGCCCCGAAATTCGCTTACGCGCTGGGGGTGCTGTTCCTGATCGTTGTGACCGGCTTCGTCATCGAGGGCGCGCGCCTGGCCGTGACCCGGCCCGACTGGGGAACATGGTCTCCGGTGGGCTGGACCCTGGGGCAGGGGATGGTTGCCGCGGGCCTGGGTGAAGACGGGCTGCGGCGTCTGCATCTCTCCCTCTGGATTTTTCACGCGGTGCTGGTGTTCGGGTTCATTGCCCTCATCCCCCAGACCTACTTCGTTCATTTGGTGGCGACGCCCCTCAACATTTTCTTCGCCCGCACCCGGCCCAGGGGAGAACTGGCCAAAATCGAAAACATCGAGGAGCAGGAAACCTTCGGGGTGTCCCGCATGGACCAGTTTTCCTGGAAGCGGCGGCTGGATTTCGACGCCTGCACCGAATGCGGGCGCTGCCACGATGCCTGCTGCGTCCAGCAGACCGGGGGCGTCCTGAGCCCGAAGCGGATCATCACCGGGCTCAAGCGCCAGATGCTCGCGGGCGACCCGCGCCCGATTCACGGGGATCTGGTGAGTCCGGAGGAGCTGTGGTCCTGCACCACCTGTGGCGCCTGCATGGAGGAGTGCCCCGCCCACATCGACATCTTGGACACCATGGTGGACCTGCGGCGTTATCTGGGATTGTCCGAGGGAGCGTTTCCGTCCACCGCCGCCCAGACCCTCAGGAACATCGAGCGCGCGGGAAACCCCTGGGGGCTGGACCCCGGTGACCGGCTCGGCTGGGCCAAGGGGCTGGACGTGCCCCTGATGGAGCCGGGCAAGCCCGTGGAGTACCTCTACTGGGTGGGCTGCTCCGCCGCCTACGACAGCCGCAACCAGAAGATCGCCAGGTCCGTGGTGCGCATCCTGCGGGAGGCCGGCCTTTCTTTCGGGGTGATGGCCGAGGAGCGCTGCCACGGGGAAGTGGCGCGAAGGCTGGGGGAGGAATACCTGTACCAGACCGCGACCGCGGAAAACATCGCCAACCTGCGGAAGTACGATTTCCGGCGCATCCTGACCCATTGCCCCCACTGCTTCAACACCTTCAGGAACGAGTATCCCCAGTTCGAGGGTGGCTGCTTTGAGGTGATGCATCATGCGCAGCTTCTGGCCGGGCTCATGGACGCGGGACGGATCCGGCCGGTCGGGACGACCGAGCGAAAGGTTGCCTTCCACGACCCCTGCTACCTGGGCCGCTACAACGGCATCGTGGATGCGCCGCGCGAGGTTCTTCGCGGCGCGACCGGAAAGGGTCTCCTGGAGTTTCCCGCGAACCGCGAGCGTTCCATGTGCTGCGGGGCCGGCGGCGGGCGCATGTGGATGGAGGACATGACGCGCGTCAACGAAAAGCGCGTGGGGCAGATTATCGGCCAGGAGCCCCAGGTGATCGCCACCGCTTGCCCTTATTGCAATACCATGATGGCGGACGGCGTGGCCGGGCTCGGAAAATCGGAGCAGATCGTGACCCGTGATATCGCCGAGCTGGTGGCCGAGGCACTGGACACGGGAAAGAGGGGTGCGGGCCCATGAGCGAGCACCGCAAGCTGGTTCACACGGAACGGATCCGGGTGAAGTGGGGGGACATGGACGCCTTCGGCCACGTCAACAACGCGGCCTATTTCGTCTATATGCAGGAGGCCCGGATCGCGTGGTTCGCCGCCGTGCGCATGCCCATCCTCGAGAACCACCAGGGGCCGGTGATCGTGGACGCCCACTGCACATTCCTGCGCCCCATCGTCTACCCGGCGGAAATCGAAGTGGCGCTCCTGGTCGGGAAGCCGGGGCGCTCCAGTTTTCCCACGCACTACGACATCCATCTCGTCGGCGACAAGACGGTGAAGTTCGCCGAGGGCAATTCCACGGTGGTCTGGATCGACCACATGCAGGGCAAGTCGGTGCCGCTGCCCGACTGGCTGCGCAAGAAGCTTTAGTGGGTTCCTTGATCGTCCTGGCAGCGGATGACCTGGCCCGTGGTGCCCCGGCTGTCCGGCCCCATCAGGTAGAGATAAACGGGCATCAGCCCGTCCGGCCGGCGCAGGTGGTTTCTCACATCCCCCGGGTGGGTGCGCTGGCGCTGCGGGGAATCCACCGGCCCCGGCACCACCGCGTTGACGCGCAGGGTAGGAAGCCCGTCCCACTCGTCGGCCTGGATGCGTGCCAGCAACTCGACCCCGGCCTTGGTTACGGAGAGCGCGCCCCAGTAGCCGCGGGCGCGCCCCGCGTGATCGTCGGAGGTAAAGACTACTGACGCGTCGGGAGACGCCCTGAGCAGGGGCAGGCAGGCCCGGTTGAGGGCGGCGGGAATGGCCAGGTTCACCCGGAGATGCTGCATCCACTCCCGCAGCGAATGGTGTTCCAGGGCGGCGGGCGTATAGGGCGCCACTGCATTGTGCAGGATGCCGTCCAGGCGCCCCAGCTGCTCACGAATGCCGGCCGCCATGGCGGAGAGTTCCGCTTCCTCCGCCTTTTCCAGGTCCAGGGGAAAGATGGCCGGCTGGGGCTGCCCGGCGGCGGTGATCTCGTCATAGACCGCTTCCAGCCCTTTCACCTTCCGCCCCAGCAGGATCACGGTGGCGCCGTGGGCCGCGAAACTGCGGGCAGCGGCGCGGCCGATGCCGCGTCCCGCGCCGGTTACCAGGATGACGCGGTCTTTCAGCAGGTCGGGAGGGGCATCGTAGGTTTTCGGGTCCATGGTGCGGGTATGGGGTTGGCCGCGGGTCATCTTTCGTCCGGTGGCGGCTGGCGGCAATCAGCTCCGGACAACTTCACGTCTCGCCCAGTACGAGGCGCGCGCATTTTACCCCACTGCGCACCGCGGCCTCGAGGGTGGCGGGATACTCGCGGTCGGTGTAATCCCCGGCCAGGTAAAGCCCGGGAATCGAAGTCCCATGGGCCGGCCGATTTAATCCGACGGTGGAGGCGATGGTGGCCCGCTTCTCGGCGACCACCCAGTGCCAGATCGGCTCGGGGAGCTTCGGCAGGAGGGTCGCGAGTTCCCTGGCGACGTGACGGGCAATGGCTTTCCTTTCCATGGATTCATGGGGTCCCGGGCCGCTGATGACCACGCCTACCATTCCGGGCTGGCCGCACAGGGTGCCCCGGTCGAAGGCCCACTGGCCCAGTCCGCCCGTCATTCCGGTCATGGGATGGGGCAGGCGCAGTGACTCCGGGTACTGGAGATACACCGAGTAAATAGGCTGGAACTGAAATGGTTTCAGCTCCGCAGTAACCGCCGCGAGTTCGGGAATCCCGGCCAGAAGGGTGGCGGCGCGATGGGGTGGCGTGGCGCAGATCACCGATGAGAACGCCTCCCGGGCACCTGCCCATTCCACCACCAGCCGGCCGCTTTCCTTCCCGATGCTGTCCACGGCCGTGCCCAGCCGGATGGTGCCGCCTTGTCTTCCCACGAAAGCAGCCGCCGGATCCGGAAACAGTCGGGAAAGGTCGACGCGGGGCAGGAGCAGGTCACTGTCGGCGCGATCGCCATGAAGACTGTCCCGCAGCACATTCAGGAACACCTGGGCCGAGGCTGTTTGGACCGGGGTGTTGAGGGCGGCGAGGCAAAGGGGATGCCAGAGATGGCGGGCAATCGCCCCCGTCTGGTCATGGCGTGCCAGCAGGGCCGCCACCGTCTCGTCCGCGGCAAGCCGGAACCCCGTCCTTTCCAGGGACCGCATGAACCGGATGGCCCGGAGTTTTTCCGGAAAGGGAATTCCTCGCGCGCCGAGCAGGCTGCCCAGGGCGTGAAACGGGGGCGGAAGGCGTGGCGCCCGGAGTCGGAACCGGCCCGGAACATGCAGTTCCAGGCCAAGGCGCAGCAGGGAAGCGGACTCTACCGATTGTCCGGGGGAGACCTGCTCCATGAGCCTCAGGGTCTCCCGGTAACAGCCGAGGAGGATGTGGCAGCCGTTGTCGAGCATCATTCCCCGGTGCACCACCCGCCGGGCGCGACCGCCCAGCTGTCTGGCCGCCTCGAAAACGGTGACAGGAACGCCCCGGGCCGCCAGCTCCACCGCGGCCGCGAGTCCTGCATAGCCGCCGCCTATAACCGCCGCCCTTTCTGCGCCGTGTGACCGGGTCGGCCCGCCGTGGGCGCGCGGAAGGCCCCCGGCTGCCATCAGCACTTCCCCCGCGAACTCACGCCCTGACCCAGGTTTTCCACGCGATCCAAAGCTTGCGGATCGGCGTGAGGGCGATGCGCTGGTCGAGGACGCGGTAGCCGTCGCGCTCGATCTCATCGAGCAGCGTGCGGTAGATGGCGGCCATGATCAGCCCCGGGCGCTGGCTGGCACGGTCCTGGGGCGGCAGCAGGGCGAACGCGCGGTCGTAGTGTTCGCGCGCGCGGCGGACCTGGAACGCCATGAGCTTGCGGAATGCTTCCGTTTCCCGCCGGTGCAGGATGTCCGTGGCCGTCACCGAAAAGCGGCCAAGTTCTTCCAAGGGAAGGTATATGCGGCCGCGGCGGGCGTCCTCTCCCACGTCGCGCACGATGTTGGTGAGCTGGAACGCGAGTCCTAGTTCGTGGGCGTACTTGAGGGTTGCCCGGTCCCGGTAGCCGAAGATCTCCGCGGAAAGCTGTCCCACCAGCCCCGCCACACGATGGCAGTAAAGCCCCAGGGAGCGAAAGTCCGGATAGCGGACCTCGCCCAGGTCCATCTCCATGCCATCTATGATTTCCTGGAACGGTTCCTGGGCCAGGGACAGCGTCTGGATTACCGGTTGCAACGCTTGGGTGACCGGGTGCCGGGGCGAGTCCGCGAAGGTCTGGGCGACTTCCTGGCGCCACCAGGCAAGTTTGGCGCGGGCCACCGCTGGGTCGGAGCACTCGTCAGCGATGTCGTCTACTTCCCGGCAGAAGGCATAGAGGGCGGTGATGGCTCTCCTTTTCTGCGGCGGCAGGAACAGGAAGCCGTAGTAGAAGCTGGAGCCGCTTTGCGCGGCCTTTTCCTGGCAATAGGCTTCGGGCGTCATGGTCAGGAGACTGTGTCCCGGTGAGGGACCGGCTTATTTGGACGGCCGCGCTCGTGGGGCCTCGCGGCCTTTTCCTGGCAATAGGCT
>Ga0210362_1124280_pt1 | contig 62164 bp, 59 predicted proteins | sample S625metaT_FD_159713 | JGI IMG/M metagenome (GOLD analysis project Ga0210362, IMG submission 159713) | Metatranscriptome of estuarine sediment microbial communities from the Columbia River estuary, Oregon, United States - S.625 (Metagenome... | ecosystem: Environmental > Aquatic > Marine >... | reverse complement strand
GTGGACTTGGCCGAGGAAGGCTTCGATATTGCGATTCGCCTGACGGAGGAGCCGGCGCCCAACCTGGTGGCGCGCCGGATCGCGCCGGTGCGCTGGGTGGTGTGCGCCACGCCGGAATATCTGCGCCAGCACGGGAAGCCCAAAGCGCCGGCTGACCTGGCGAGACACAACTGCGTCTATTACTCCTACCAGGGGTCTGGGGACCAGTGGCGCTTCGCGGGTCCCCAGGGCGAGGTCAGCGTCAAGGTGACCGGAAACTTCCGGGTCAACAACAGCGAGGCGGTGCGGGAGGCGGCCCTGGGCCACCTGGGCATCGCCCTCCTTCCCACCTTCGCGGCGGGGAAGGAACTGCAGGCGGGCCGCCTGGCCCGGCTGCTGCCGGATTACCTGCCCCTGGGCGCATTCGGGAAGAACGTGTACTGCGTGTACCTCTCGAACCGCCAGGTCTTGCCCAAGCTTCGCGCGTTCGTGGACTTCTTCGCCGAGCGCCTGGGTCCCGAGCCCTACTGGGACCGGACGCTGGCAAGAGAAAAGCGCGGGCGCGGCTGAACAGCCGTACCCGCGCGGGCAGGGACTCCTACATTACTTCAGGCAGCGCTTGCCCTTGGACTCGCCGCTCTGGCACTTGAAGAGCAGCTGCTCCTGGCCGGTGGTGGGATTGCGGCTGTACTGGGCCACGACGCCCGCCTGCTGGGCGGCGCTCATGGGCATACTGGCCGGTGCCAGGGCCGGATCGGTCCAGAACTGCACCACACAGGCCCGGTCCGGCTTGCACACCGTCTGGGCCGCCTGGATCAGGGCCCGGGCATCGGCCTCCTGGGCCTTCTGCACCACCACGAAGGTGCGGTCGCCGGAGCTTCCTTTCACGGTCCAGGCTTGGGCGGAAATGGCCGGCTGGGCAGCAATCGCGGCGGCCGCCGCCATGAGGGTCAAAAGAAGTTTGCTCATCTGTGGACTCCTTGGTTTGGGAGCAGGCGCCAACGGGCGCCTGCTCCGGTTTCATGGCTGATGGCTACCGGCAGTTGCCCGGCGCGTCTTCCACGTTGCGGGTTCCGACGCGGGAGCCGGCCTCGACCCGGATCGCGCAGGGAACTTCCCTGAGCCGCCGGATTTCGACACGGAACTCGCCGCGGCCGTTGGCCCGGGTGGTACCGATCGTCGCCCCGGTGGAAGCGTTCCGGATGGTCACCGTGGCCCGGGACGGCGCCCCGTTGCCGCGAACCTCCAGTTCGCCGTCATCCCATTCCGCCCGGGTGACGTTCAGCGTCTGTGCGGGCGGTGCCGCCGTCACGGTGATGGTCACCGTGGCCGGCGCGCTGGTGACGCTGCCGTTGGCGGCCCGGTAGGTGAAGGTGTCGGTGCCGCTGAACGAGCTGGCCGGCGAGTAGATGAAGCTGCCGTCGCTGTTGAACGTGAGCAGGTTGCTCGACGCCACGTTGCTTGCCAGCTGCGCGGTGAGCGGCGCTCCGGACGGGTTCTGGTCGTTGCCCAGCACGCCGGGCGCGGGAACCGTCAGGGTGGCGCCGGCGGCGACCGTGTAGCTGTCGGCGTTGGCCACCGGAGGCGGCGGCGCGGTCACCGTGACCGTGCGGGTCGCGGTGGCGGTCGCGCCGGCGGAATCCCTCACCGTCAGGGTGACGGTGAAAGTGCCCACGCTGTTGAAGGTCACCGGCGCGGGATCAACGACGCTGGCGCTGGAGGGCGTGCCGCCGCCGAAGGCCCAGGCGAAAGTGATCGCGTTGCCGTCCGGGTCGCTGCCGCTGCCGGCGAAGTCCACGCTGGCGCCCTGAACCACCGTCACGTTGTTTGCGGGAGCCGTGATGGCGGCAACTGGCGGCCGGTTGGCCGCAGCAGTGACGGTCACGTTCACCGTGGCGGGGGTCGGGTCCGCGAGGCCCAGGCTGTCTCGCACCGTCAGCGTCACCGGGAAGGTGCCGGCGCTGTTGAAGGTGACGGTCGGGTTCTGGGCGCTCGACGCCGGGACGCCACTGTTGCCGAAAGTCCAGGCGAAGGAGAGCGGCAGGTTATTGTCCGGGTCGCTGCCGCCACCCTGGAAGGTCACCGGCTGGCCCTGAACGATCGTGGCTGGCGGCGTGATGCTTCCGTTCGGCGCCTGGTTGGCCGGCGGCGTGGTGCCTCCGACGCAGGAGGAGGGAGCATTGGCCACGGCGCGCTCCGCCACCGCGCCATTGATTTCCACGCGGATGCGGCAGGGCGGGGTGTTGGTGCGCAACTCTAACTCCCACTCGCCGATGTCGCTTCCCGAAGAATCGGCCGTGGTCGTACCGAGCAGGGCGCCGGTAGCGGCATTGAACAGTGTTACTGCCGCGCCCGGATCGGCATCCCGGCCTTCGACGTCTAGCTCGTTGACGCCGTCATCGGGTCCCCAGCTGGCCTCGGTGATCACTACCGGCCGGGCGAAGAAGCGGCCCACGCAGTCGGTGCCATTGCACTCCCGGTCGGCGCTGTCGGTGTTGCCGTCGCAGTCGTTGTCCACGCCGTCGCCGCAGGTTTCCCGGGCGCCCGGATTGATGGAGGCGTTGCTGTCGTTGCAGTCCCGGGGTCCGCAGGCTCCGCCGGCGGGGGAGAAACCGTCCCGGTCGGCGTCGGTGCACTGGGCGACGGGAGGCGGCGCGGCCGCGTTGACCGTGACAGACACCGTGGCCGGCGTCGGATCCGGCACCCCCAGACTGTCAGTCACAGTCAGGGTGACCGTGCGCGCCCCCGTGGTGTTGAAGGTCACCGACGGATTCTGGGCGGTGGACGTGGCCGGCGTGGCGTTGGCGCCGAAGTTCCAGGCATACGTAACCGTCGCGACGTTCTCGTCGGTGGCGCTTCCCTGGAAGGTGACCGCCTGGCCCTGGACGATGTTGGAAGGCGCCGTGATGGAGCCGTTGGGGGCCTGGTTGGGAGGCGGTGCGCCGGCGGTAACCGTCACCGTTCTGGTAGCCGGTGTCGGATCGGCGAGGTTCAGGGAATCCCTGACCGTGAACGTCACGGTAAAGGTCCCCACGGTATTGAACGTCACGTTGCCCGGATTCTGGGCGGTGGGGTTCGCCGCGCCTCCGCCAAAGTTCCAGCTGTAGGTCAGCGGAGTGTTGCCGTCGGGGTCCGTGCCCGAGCCCTGGAAGTTGACGCTGCCTCCCTGGGCGATCTGCACGTTTGCCGCAGGCGAGGTGATGTTGCCGTTAGGCGCCTGGTTCACGGGCGCCGTCACCGTCACCGAGCGAGTGGGCCTGGTTGCCACGGCAGCGCCGATGGCATCGCGGACCTCCAGGGTTCCGGTGAGGCTTCCGCCCGTGGACGGGGCGGTTACCGTCACGCTGGTACCCGTCGCCGGCGCCACGCCGTTGGTGAAGGTCCAGTTGTAGCTGAGCGGAAAACCATCCGGGTCCGTGCCGCCGCTGCCGGTAAAGGTCACCGAACTGCCGGCGGTCACCGAAGACCCGGCCGCGGGCGCGCTGATGGTTGGCGTTCCCGTGGGAGCGGTATTGACGCAGAACGGGTTGTACCCCGACGTGGGCTGGCCGCTTCGGGTGGCCTGACCCAACGCGTTCAGGTCGTTATTGCCGCGGTTGTTGGTGGTGGTGTGGCAGATGGAGCAATTGCTGTTGGAGGCCCGATAGGGCCGGCTCTGCTGCGGCACCGTGGTCCCCACCGGTCTCTGGGCGCAGTAATTGTCAAGGGCCGTGCCGCGGGTGCCGGTGGCGAAGGCACCGGCGGATGTGGCCGCCAGCACGATCGCCAATGCCGCGTGGGTCAAGGCGTTGGTCAATGGCTTGGTGTTCATCGTGGTTCCCTGAGCTTGTGTCGTCATGGCCGTTACTCCCGCACGGTGACCCGGAGGTTTTCCTGGCCTTCCGGGCTCATCACGTGCACGGCGCAGGCCATGCACGGATTGAAGCTGTGGATGGTGCGCAGGATCTCCAGGGGCTGGTCCGGAACTGCCAGGGTGTGGCCGGGCAGGGCCGCCTCGTAGGCGCTGGGGTTGCCCGCGGGGTCCCGGGGCGCCGCATTCCAGGTGGTGGGCACCACGCACTGGTAATTGGCGATCTTCCCGTTCCTGACGGTGACCCAGTGTCCCAGGGCGCCGCGGGGCGCCTCGGTGTAGCCGAAGCCCTGGACCTCCGCCGGCCAGGTGGAGGGGTCGAACAGTTCCGGGTTGTGGGTGGCGAAATCACCGCGGGCGATGTTCTGGTTGAGCTGGTCGAACCACACCGCCATCCGGTCGCCGATGATCTTGGTATCCAGGGCCTCGGCCAGCAGCCGGCCCATGGTGGAGAACATGGCCGAGAGCGGCAGCTTGAGGTCGGTCAGGGAGCGGTTGACGGCCTCCTGGGCGGCGGCGTTGCCCTTGGCATAGAGCATCAGCACCCGGGCCAGGGGCCCCACTTCCATGGCGTTGCCCTTCCAGCGGGGCGCCTTGAGCCAGGAATACTCGGTCCGGTTGCTCAGTATCGGGCCGGTGGGATTGTGGGGGGCGTAGGCTTCCCGGGGCCCGGTGTAGGCGGGCGTGGTTTCGCCCAGGTAGGGATGCAGGCCCTGGCTCTTGCCGCCCGAGTAGGACATCCAGGTATGGGCCACGAACTCCTGAACCTCGTCCAGGTTGGTCACGTCCACCGGCCGGACCTGGTCCTGGAGCCGGAAGGCGGAGAGGGGCAGGCGCTGGCCGGCGCCGTCCCGCGGCCAGAGGAAGGCGGCGCGGGGCACGAACAGGTTCGCCGGATCGTCGATGCCGTTGGTGTTGTCCACCTCCGGGTAGTCGCCGAACGTGAGAAAGTTGCCCAGGCCGTCGCCGCGGGAGAACCACTCGGGGTAGAAGCGCGCCATGGCGATCATGTCCGGCAGGTGCACCTTGTCCACGAAATCGCGCATCTTCTGGATGAGGGTGCGCACCAGTTCCAGGCCAACCGGATCGGTGGCGGTGCGGCCGTTGGTAAGCTGGAAGCCGGAACCGTTGGGAACCGCGCTGATGGCGCCGGGCGTGCCGCCCACCACGAAGTTCGGGTGCGGGTTGCGGCCGCCGAAGATGGTGTTGATGCGGATCACGTCCCGCTGCCAGGCCAGAGCCTCCAGGTAGTGGGCAAACAGCATGAGGTTCATCTCGGGCGGCAGCTTGTAGCCCGGATGCCCCCAGTAGGCGTTGGCGAAGAAGCCCAGCTGGCCGGAATTGACGAAGCTGGCGAGTCGGTTCTTGACCGCGGTGAAATACTCGGTGGTGTTGTTGGACCAGTCCGACTGACAACGCTGCAACTCCGCGGTGCGGGCCGGATCGGCCTGGAGGGCCGAGGTCACGTCCATCCAGTCGGGGGAGGTTAGCTGGTAGAAGTGCACCACCTGGTCATGCACCAGCTGACTGGAACTCATGATGTTGCGGATCAGCCGGGCGTTGGTGGGGATGCGGTAGCCGAGGGCGTTTTCCACGGCCCGGATGGAAGCCATGGAGTGCACCACGGTGCATACGCCGCAAATGCGCTGGGTGAAGGCCCAGGCGTCCCGGGGGTCGCGCCCCTGGAGGATGGTCTCAATGCCGCGGAACATGGTGCCGCTGCTGTGGGCGCTGGTGATGGTGCCGCCGGCATCGACCTCGGTCTCGATGCGCAAATGCCCCTCGATGCGGGTGATGGGGTCAACGATTACGGTACTCATGGATGTTTGCTCCTAACTCGTTGGAAATCGGTTCGGTGCCCCGGAGGCGCCCGTCAGTTGCAGCCCGTGGGATCGGCCGGCGGCCCCCCGGCGTCAGCGCCGTAGAAGCTGGTGGTGAACTCGCCGGTCGCCGGATCGCGGCCGCGGTCCCAGAACCTGGGCTCCGAGCAGCCGATGCAGCCATGACCCGTATGCATCGGGAAGCTGGTGGCGTTGTTCCACTTGACCGTGGAGCAGGCGTTAAAGGTCTCGGGGCCCTTGCACCCCAGCATGTAAAGGCACCACCCCTGCTTGGCTCCGTCGTCACCGAAGGACTGGGCAAAACGCCCGGCGTTGAAGTGCTCCAGCCGGGGGCAGCAATCGTGCACGGTCTTGCCGTAGTAGGGGAGGGGGCGCTTCTGGCTGTCGAGCAGCGAGGGCAGCTCGCCAAGCCGGCCCTGTCCGGCGAGGGACAGATAGAGCGCGATGGTCCCGGCAATCGCTTCCGGAACAGGCGGGCAGCCCGAGAGGTTGACCAGGGTCTTGGTGGGGATCAGGCCCGCTGCCATCAAATCGCCGACGCCCGTGGCGCTGCTCGGGTTGGGGTGCGCCGCCGGGATGCCGCCAAAGGTGGCGCAGGTGCCGATGGCCACCACCAGGCCGGCGTTTTCCACCGCCTCGCGCAGCGACGCAAGGTTGGAATGCCCGGCGACGGTGGACCACCACTCCTTTTCCCCTGTGGGGATGGAACCGTCCACCACCAGTACGTAGCTTCCGGCGTTGGCGGCCATGGACGCCTTGCGCGCATCCTCCGCCTGATTGCCGGCCGCCACCTGCAGGGTCTCCTGGTAATCCAGGGAGATGACGTCTAGAAGCAGAGTCTCGATGGTGGGGTTGAAGGTCCGCAGCAGGGACTCGGAGCAGCCGGTGCACTGCTGGAATGAAAGCCAGATCACGGCGGGCCGGGGCGCCGCGCCCACGGCCTGGGCGAACACTGCCGCTTCCCGCGCGGATAGCGCGAGAGACGACGCGGTTACCGCGCAGAACTTGAGGAAGGTGCGGCGGGATACACCGCGCTCGCGGAGTGCTTCAAGGACAGTTTGCTGTTTGCTCATGTTAACTCCTAGCTGCAGGAAATTTGGGAACCGTTGATTGGGCGCGGGCGGGAACGCACGCCGGCGATGGGCGCGACCGCGCTTGTGTGGAAACCGGATCTCACGGGTATGGCAACCTCGAGTGAAGATCGAGGTTCACGAAACGCCGGCGTGGTGGCGTTCCGTTCGCGGGCGGATGCAACTCTGTTTCATGGCCGAAGCTCCCTGGTTTGATATCGGTTCAGCTTCAGCGCGGCCTCTCGGCGGCCTTTTTGTTCAAGACTCGCTGCCGCTTCTATACGCAAACAGCGTGCCAGAAGAAAAGTTGCGCTTGCGATCAGTGACTAAGCGACTGCGGCAAGCGACGAAAATGCGGAAAGTGTTGCCGGGGGGCGACTCGCGTGTTGTGCGATAGTCCACACGATTATTGCAGCGCACATTGATATGACAAAGAATTACTCTTGTCTCCTCCCAACGACAGCAGTGGAAGCGAAGTTTTCAGCGGGAATTCCCGGACACATCAGGCTATTCCCGGGGGCGGGAATGTTGATTTCGATTCCGGGATTCCCGCAACAATGACAAAGGCATGAGCCATGTCATTGCTGTTCGAGGGCGGGCGGCCGCGCTGGAAGTGGCTCCGGGGGACGGAGACGGCGCCGGGAGTAAAATGAGCGCCAGGCGAGATATTCCTATGGACCAACGACTGCCGTCACCCTCCGCGCGCCGCATGGCGGATATTGCTCCCTTCCAGGTCATGGAACTGCTGGTGCGCGCCAGGGGCATGGAAGCGGCGGGCCGCGACATCGTGCACATGGAAATCGGGGAGCCTGATTTCGATACCCCGGGGCCGGTGCAGCGGGCGGCGCGGGCGGCGCTGGAGAGGGGCGGGATCCATTACACGCCGGCCATGGGGCTGCCGGAACTGCGGGAGGCCATATCCAATTGGTACCGGACCCGCTACGGCGTGATCATCCCCCCCGGGCGCATTTGCGTGACGCCGGGCGCATCCGGAGCGCTGCTCCTTGCCTGCGGCGTCCTGCTCAACCCGGGAGACAAGGTCCTGCTGGCCGATCCGGGCTATCCCTGCAACCGCCACTTCGTGCGCTTTTGCGAGGGAGAGGCGGTGGGAGTGCCGGTGGGCGTCGGCAGCGCCTGGCAACTCACGGCGGAACAGGTGGGGGCGCGCTGGACCGACGGCACCACGGCGGTCCTGCTGGCGTCTCCGTCCAATCCCACCGGAACCATTGTCGGGCGGGCGGAGATGGCCGGAATCCTGGAGCAGGCGGGAAAGCGGGGCGGGCGCCTGATCGTGGACGAGATATACCATGGCCTCACCTATGGCTTCGATGCGGAGACTGCCTTGGCGCTTTCCGACGAGGTGTTCGTGGTGAACAGCTTCTCCAAGTATTTCAGCATGACCGGGTGGCGCCTGGGCTGGCTGGTGGCGCCCGAAGGCTATGTGCGGGAGGTGGAGAAGCTGGCCCAGAACCTCTTCATCTCGGCCTCCACCCTGGGCCAGCGTGCCGCCCTGGCCGCCTTCGCGCCGGAAAACCTTGCGGTACTCGAGGAGCGGCGGATGGAGTTCCAGCGGCGGCGCGACTATCTGATCCCGGCCCTGGCGCGGTTGGGCTTCGAGGTGCCCGTAATGCCCCAGGGCGCTTTCTACCTTTACGCGGATTGCGGAAGGCTGACCGGCGACAGCCACCGCTTTGCCCTGGAGGTGCTGGAGAAGGCGGGCGTGGCCATCACGCCGGGAAACGACTTCGGCCGCCATCTGCCGGAGCGCCATGTGCGCTTCGCCTACACGACTTCCCTGGAGCGGCTGCGGGAAGGGGTGGAGCGCCTGGGCCGGTTTCTGGGGTCCTGAGCCGGGGGCCCGGGGTGCGACGGTTGTATATTGAGCCCGTGAAATTCCGTCCGCTGATAATCGCAGCAGCCGTCTTCCTGGCCCTTCTATCCGGCGGCTGTGGAAATGTGGGCTACTACCTGCAGTCGGCGGGCGGCCAGTTCGAAATCCTCCGGCTGGCGAGGCCGGTGCCAGAAGTGATGGCCGATTCCGCCACCGCCCCCGAGCTGCGCGTCAGGCTCCAGGTTGCCCAGGAGGCGCGGGAATTCGCGAGCCGGGACCTGGCCCTCCCGGACAATCGGAGCTACCGCAGTTATGCCGACCTCGGGCGCCCCTTTGTGGTGTGGAACGTCTTTGCGACCGGAGAACTCTCTACCCGTCTGGAGGAGTGGTGTTTCCCCGTGGCGGGTTGTGTTTCCTATCGGGGCTACTTCGCCAAGGCCGATGCCGACGCTTATGGAGAGGAGCTTCGCGCCCGGGGCTACGACGTCTTCGTGTCCGGCGTTCCCGCCTATTCCACCCTCGGCTGGTTCGATGATCCCCTGCTTTCCACCTTTCTCCGCTATCCGGACGCCGAGGTGGTGCGGATCATTTTTCACGAGCTGGCGCACCAGGTGGTCTATGTGACGGACGACTCGGTGTTCAATGAGTCCTTCGCGACGACGGTGGAACTGGAGGGGATGCGGCGCTGGCTGGAGCGCGCCGGTTACCGGGATCAGCAATCCGCCTACGGGGGCATGCAGGAGCGCAAGCGCCAGTTCATGGACCTCGTGCTCAAGTACAGAAGCCAACTGGAGGAGATCTATTCCAGTTCCTCGCCGGACCCGGAGAAGCGCGCCGGCAAGCGGCGGATTCTGGAGAAGCTTCGGGCGGAATACGCGGGACTGAAGGCGGCGTGGGGAGGTTACCCGGGCTACGACCGGTGGTTTGGGCAGGACTTGGGCAATGCCCAGCTGGCGTCGGTCGCCGCCTACACCGAGCGGGTACCCGCTTTCCAGGCGCTTCTGGCGCGCGATGGGGGGGACCTGGCTCGCTTCTACCAGTCCGTGGCGCAGATGGCGCGCCTGCCGAAGACCGAGCGCGACGCGCGCCTCGCGGAACTGGCCGCGGGATCCCCGTCACCGGCGGCGGCTGCGCCGGCAATCTCCCGCGCCGCGGGATCGTGACCCTCTGAACCATGGCCGGAGGTGCAGGGCGCGCGGCCGCGCGGGCGATGGCAGTCCAAGGCATGGTGGCGCTGCTCCTTTTTTTTGCCGCGGCCTTTGTCTCCCACCCCCTCGCCCGCGTGCACCTGATCCTGGCCGCCGGCGTCATGCCGCTCATTCTTTCGGCCATGGTTTACTTCGTGCCGGTGCTGACCCGGGGACAGCCCGCCCCGCCGCTCCTGGTCCTCGCGCCGGCGTCTGCCCTGGCCGGCGGCGCCATGGCGGCCCTCGCTTTCACGGGTGGCGCGGCTGCGCCGGCGCTTTTCACTGCCGCCGCCGCCACGGCGCTGACCGCGGTCATCGCATTGACGGTCTGGGCGTTATGGCGCGCCGCGGATTGCGTGGGAACCCCGCATCCGTGCCTGACCTGGTATCTGGCCGCCCTGGGTTGCCTGGCGGTGGGGCTGGGAGCGTCGCTGCTGATTCATCAGTGGGCCGACCAGTACTACGCCGTCAAACGGCTCCATCTCCATCTCAACACCCTCGGTTTCGTGGGCATGACGGCGTTCGGCACCCTGCAGGTGCTGATGCCGACGGTGGCCGGCGGGGCCGACGATTCGGCGGCGGAGCGCTTGCGGTGGGGCTGGCCCTGGGCGCTGGCGGGCACCGTGGCGGCGGCGCTGTCGGCAGGGTGGTGGCCAGGAGCGGGATGGATTGGCGCGCTGCTGTGGCTGGTGCCCGTGACCCGCGCAGCCTGGTCATGGAGTCATCGCTTCTCAGGCCCAGTGTTCAGCTGGCATGGCGCCGCGCCCCTGCTGGGGGCCGCGCTGGCGGGATTTGCGCTGTCGCTTCTCCTGGGCGCGCTGCATGGGGGCGGGCGGAGCGAGGCGGCCGCCGCCCTGACGCTGTTCGCGGCGGGTTTCCTGTTTCCCCTGGTTACGGGGGCCCTGACCCACCTGCTGCCGCTGTTGCTGGGGCAGGTCGAGGACAGGCGGAGCGCGGCGCGGGCGCGCCTCGGGCGGTTCAACGGCGCGCTGGCGCTGCTGTTTCCGGGCTCCTGGCTGGTGGCCCAGGCGTATCCGCGGCCGGGGGCCTTTCTGGCATTGGCGGGGCTCGGGTATTTCGGGTTCAAACTTGCGGCGGTTGCCGCCTCCGCTCGGCGCGGATAGGCCGGACGCCGGGGTATAATCGCCGCGTGCCACACGCGAGGATTTGCCCATGAGACTCACCAGCCGCTGCTTCGGCGACCATCAGAAAATCCCGGGGGACAACAGTTTCTGCGTGCCCGACGGCAAGGGCCAGTGCACGCTGGGGGGCAACAGGAATCCGGATCTCACCTGGAGCGAACTGCCTACGGGGACGCGGTCCCTGGTGCTCATCTGCCACGATCCCGACGTTCCGAGCAAGGCCGACGATGTGAACAAGGAAGGCCGCATCGTTCCCGCCTCCTTGCCCCGGGTGGACTTCTACCATTGGGTGCTGGTGGACCTGGACTGGAACTCGGGACCCATCGCGGAGCGCGAGTTCTCGGATGGCGTCACCCCCCGCGGGAAGCCGGGTCCCGAGGGTCCCCGGGGCACGCGCCAGGGCATCAATGACTACACCAACTGGTTTGCCGGCGACAAGGACATGGGCGGCCAGTATTTCGGCTACGACGGGCCTTGCCCGCCGTGGAATGACGAGCGCCTGCATCACTACGTGTTCACCCTCTATGCCCTGGACATTCCCAAGTGCCCGGTGTCGGGGGCCTTCACCGGGCCCGACGTGCTCAAGGCCATCGAGGGCCACGTTCTGGACAAGGCAATTCTTACCGGGGTTTACACCCAGAACCCCGGGGTCGGCGTGTTGTGACCTTTGGTTTGCATCAGGGAAGCGTCTAGTTTCATGGGCCCCGATTGTTCGTGGCCGCTACCATCGCGGATTTTCATGGAGGGCGCGGCATGACGGATCCGGCCCTGAATCCGGACGTGCAACGGCTCCGCCGCATCTACAAGGAGAATCACGTCATCGCGGTGGTGGGCCTTTCCGCAAACTGGTACCGGCCCAGTTTCTTCGCCGCCAAATACATGCTGGATCACGGCTACCGGGTGATTCCCGTGAATCCCCAGTACCGGGAGGTGCTCGGGCAGAAATGCTATCCGAGCCTGGCGGACATCCCGGAAAAAGTGGATATCGTGGACTGCTTCCGGAAGAGCGGGGAGATTCCCGCCATTTGCGAGCAGGCCATCGCCATCGGCGCCAAGGTGCTGTGGATGCAGATCGGGGTCGTCAACGAGGCCGCGGCCAGGCGCGCCCGGGAAGCCGGACTCGAGGTGGTGATGGACCGCTGCGTCAAGATAGAGTACGCGCGGCTCTTCGGAGGGCTCAACTGGATGGGCGTCAACACCGGGATCATCTCCTCCAAGCGGCCCCTCTGGCTGACGTATTGAGCCGCGCGCGGGGCCGGCGGCGTCCGCGGCCGCCGGATCGCGGTTTTTTTTGCACTGCTGTCCATCATTGCGCGTTACCGGTGAATAGGAATTCTTGCCATGGCGGATAGAAAATTCGGATTCGGCACCCTGTGCCTGCACGCGGGGCAGGTCCCCGACGCCGCAACCGGTGCCCGGGCGGTCCCCCTCTACCAGACCACCTCCTTCGTGTTCGACAGCGCGGACCATGCGGCGTCGCTGTTCAATCTTCAGACCTTCGGCAACGTTTACACGCGGATCATGAACCCCACCACCGCCGTCTTCGAGGAGCGGATGGCGGCGCTGGAAGGGGGGAGGGCGGCGCTGGCCACCGCCACCGGCCAGGCGGCGGAAATGACCGCCCTGCTGACCCTGTGCGAGGCCGGCGACGAGATCGTTTCGGCCTCCACCCTGTACGGCGGCACCTACACCCTGTTCGGTTTCAACTTCAGAAAGCTCGGGATCGAGGTGAAATTCGTCGACTCCGACGATCCGGAGAATTTCCGCAGGGCCATCACCGGCAAGACCAAGGCGATCTATGCCGAAACCCTGGGCAATCCCCTGATCAACGTGCTGGACATTGAAGCGGTCGCCCGGATTGCCCACGAGGCGGGTATTCCGCTGATCGTGGACAACACGGTGCCCTCGCCGTTCCTCTGCCGGCCCATGGAATGGGGCGCCGACATCGTGGTGCACTCGGCCACCAAGTACGTGGGCGGACACGGCACCACCATGGGCGGGGTGATCGTGGAGTCCGGCAGATTCCCCTGGGACAACGGAAGATTCCCGGGAATGATGGAGCCGTCCAGGGGCTATCACGGCGTGCGTTTCTACGAGACCTTCGGCGACTTCGGCTACACCATGCGCTGCCGCTTCGAGACCCTGCGCACCCTGGGCTCGGCGATCTCTCCCTTCAACGCCTGGCTCCTCCTGCAGGGGTTGGAGACCCTGCACCTGCGCATGGAGCGCCACTGCGCCAACGCCCTGGCGGTGGCGAAGTTCCTCGAGGACCATCCCCTGGTGAACTGGGTCAATTACCCCGGACTGCCGGGCAACAAGTACCACGGTCTGGCCCAGAAGTACCTGCCCAAGGGGGCGAGCGGACTGCTCACCTTCGGGGTCAAGGGTGGGATGGAAGCGGGCATTCGATTCATCGAATCGGTGCAGTTCCTGTCCCACCTGGCCAACATCGGGGACGCCAAGACCCTGGTGATCCATCCGTCTTCCACCACTCACCGGCAGATGACGGAAGAGGAGCAGATCAAGGCCGGCGTGACGCCGGACATGATCCGCATTTCCGTGGGCATCGAGGAACTGGACGATATCCTGTGGGATATCGATCAGGCCCTGCAGCGTTCCCAGGACAAATGAATCGGGGTGATAGAATGACGCGCTTTGCGGGGAGGGTGCTTTCATGACAAAGGACTTTGCGATTTTGCGCGTGGCGCCCGGCCTGATGCTCCTCGGGGTGGCGCTGATCGTGTCCGCGGCGGGCAAGACCGTAGCCCTTGGAAACTTGGGCTACGGTGTCCAGGTTCCCGATGCCTGGGTGCAGGAGCAACCCACCAACACCATGCGGCTGGCCCAGTTCCAGATTCCCGCCAAGGGACAGGAGCCGGCCAGCGTGATCGCCTACTATTTCGGGCAGGGGAGCGGCGGCTCCATCGAGGCCAACGTTCAACGCTGGGAATCCCAGTTCACGACCGCGGACGGCAAGCCGGTCAAGGCGACCCAGCGCAAGGCCAAGGCCGGGGGCTTCCCCGTTACCTGGATCGAGCTCAACGGAAACTATGCCCGGGGGGTGGGCATGGGTCCCCAGGGAACGGTGCTGCCCAACCAGACCCTGTTGGCGGCCATCGTGGAGACGCCCAAGGGCAACGTCACCTTCCATCTCTACGGGCCCAAGGCTAGCGTGGCCCAGAGCCGCAGGGCCTACGAGGGCATGGTGAACAGCATCAAGTAGGCGCCGGCCGCCCGGGTGCCGCAGTCCCGCAGGGGGAAGCCGCTCATTCCGGCAGCGCGTTGGAAAGCATGATGGCGGCTTCCGCGGCGCCGGTGGCGGCGACCAGGGGCGCCGTGTCCCGCGCCAGCAGCGCGAGCAGCTCTTCCGCGAATGCCCCTTGTTCCAGCCGCTCCCGGTCCACCTCGGCGCAGGTGGCGTTCTCCCGCAGCCATTCCACCAGGGGCGGCTCTTCCGGCCAGCCGGCACGCCGCACATAAAGCACGCGGACCCGGTTGCAGGCCGCCTCGGTGAACGTGCCGTAGCCCGGCTTGGTGATCACCGCGTCGCAGGAGGCCAGCAGCTCGGTAAATCCGAGGCCGGCGGCTTCGATGGCCAACGCATCGGGGCGGGCCGCCTGCCAGGAAGCGGGCACCAGCCAGCGGACGCCCGGGAGCCGGGGCCACCCTTCCAGGGGCAGGCGCATGGGTATGCCGCCCAGGGCCACCATCACCAGGCGCTCTGCCGCGGGGATGCCCAGCTTGTGCTCCAGGTAAGCCCGCCGGGAGCCGGCGATGCGCGCCACGGGACCGATGGTGCGCACGTTGTGCAGATCGGCCATGGCCATGCCGGGGCTGAGCCGCAGAAACGCGCCCGCACCGCGGTAGGCAGCGAGCATTTGGTCGTGAATCGCCGGTGCCTGAGGGACATGGCCCAGGGTGCCCAGGAAGATGTCCGCCCAGTTGAGGGAGCTCATGGCCACCGCAGGTATCCCGGCCCGGGACGCAGCGGCCAGGGGCAGGTAAGGGACATTGGCGAACAGCAGGTCCGGGGCCAGGGCCTCCAGGCGCTCGGCCTCCCGGGCAACCCGCTCCTCCCAGCCCCGGTGGAATTCCAGATACCGGGCGGCGCTGGCGTCCAGGTCGAGATCCACCGCGTTCCTCATCACCATTCCGAAATCCAGGGCTTCGATCACGTGCTCGAAGGGCGCCTCGATCCGGCGTTCCAGCACTTCCCGCGGCAGCGCGCTGCGCACGGTGATCCGGATGTCGGGCCGCCGGTACCACAGCTCGTTCAGCACCGGCCCGGTCTGGGAGAGATGGCCGTAACCGTGGGAGGAGATGTCAGCGAGGAGCCGGCGGCGCATGGGGCGATCATTCAAATCGGCGAATTATAGGCGAATCCTCCCCTTGCGCCGGGGAAAAGCCCTTGGGCGCCTCTCAGCGGCCGGGCATCCGGCGGCGGCCCCGGCAAAGGCTTATCATGACGCCATTTCCGATAGGACGGGCCGCGGTCATGAGAACCTTTTTCCTCCCATTTCTGTGTCTGCTGGCGTTGTTGCCATGGGCGTCCGGGGAGACGGCGCATTTGCCGCCGCTGCCCGGGGAGGAGCCGCTGATCGCTGCGCGGGAGCCCCAGCGGGTGGTCGATATTTTCCTGGAAGCCGTGGATCGCGGGGAACTGGTGGTGATGGGCCGCAAGCTGGACCGTTCCATGATCACGCCGGCCCGGGTCGAGTACGTGTACGAGTTGGACGGCCGGGCGCCGGTCATCAGGATTTACGCTCACCTGAACCAGCCCCTGTCGGTTCCGGAAATGGCCGATTGCTCGGTGAAGGGCATCAGCTCGACCCTTGGCAGCGATGGCCATATCGCCGAAACCGAGGCCCACGTCTGGCCCCGCTGAGGATCGAATCCCCGGGCCGGGAATCGCCTATACTGCCGGGGCGGAGGCTCATCATGACGGACGAATCCCGGAAAGCCATCCTGGCGGCCCTCGACCTTTCCGAGGCCTCGGGTGCGATCCTGCGGCAGGTTGCGGGCTTGGCCCAGGCGTTTCGGGCCCGGGTCTGGCTGATCCACGTGGCGGAGCCGGATCCGGAATTCGTCGGCCGGGAAGTGGATCCCGGGGTGATGCGCGATGACCTGGCCGAGGAGTACCGGAAGGAGCACAGGGAGTTGCAGCGCCTGGCCGAGGACCTGCGCAACGACGGACTGGAAACCACGGCCCTGCTGGTGCGGGGGCCGACGGCGGAGAAGATCCTGGAGGAAGCCCGCCGGCTGCGGGCGGACCTGATCGTGGTCGGCTCCTACGGCAAGGGCGGCGTGCGGCGCCTGCTGTTTGGCAGCACCAGCGAGGACGTGCTTCAGTCGGCCGGCGTGCCGGTGCTGGTGGTTCCCACCCACGAGCAGGCGCTGAATCCGGAACAGGACTGAGGAATGGCGAACACCCGGCGCGAGTCCTTCGCGGCGTTCGTGCTGGACCAGCTTTCGGCGCTGCCCGGAGTGGCAGCCCGGCGCATGTTCGGCGGACAAGGGCTCTACCTGGGCGACGCATTTTTCGGGATCATCCATGACGGCCGGCTTTTCTTCCGCACCGACGAAGGGTCGCTCGGCGAGTATGTGTCCCGCGGCATGAAGCCCTTCCAGCCCAACCCGCGGCAGACCCTGAAGAATTACCTGGAGGTGCCGCCGGACGTCATAGAGCGGCCGCGGCTGCTGTGCGTTTGGGCTGAACGCGCCGCGGCATCCAACCGGATCCGGAAATGATCGAGCTCTGCCAGTTTCCCACGGCCTACGGGCTTCCCAACTTGAGCCCGTTCTGCATGAAGGTGGAAACCTACCTGCGCATGGCCGGGCTGCCCTACGAGATCCGCTGGAAGAGCGCCCCGTTCGGGGCGCCCAAGGGCAAGCTGCCATTCATCCGCGACGGGGAAACCCGCGTCGCCGACTCCAGCTTCATCATCGAATATCTCAAGGGACGCTACGGGGATCCGCTGGACGGATGGCTCGATTCCGAACAGCGCGCGACCGCCCTCGCGTTTCAGCGCCTGATGGAGGAGCACCTCTACTGGGCCGTGCTCCACTTGCGCTGGTTCGATGACGCCAACTGGCCCAGTACCCGGCGGGCGTTTTTCGGCGGGCTGCCGCCGGTGCTGCGGACCCTGGTTCCCAGGCTGGCGCGCCGGGGCATGACCCAGGAGCTGCATGGCCACGGCATGGGGCGTCATTCCGGGGAAGAGGTCGTTGCCCTCGCAAACGCCGACGTCACCGCCATCGCGGCCCACCTGGGGGACAAGCCCTACTTGATGGGTGATGAGCCCTGCAGCCTGGACGCCGTGGGCTACGCTTTTCTCGCCAACCTGCTCTGGGTGCCCCTGGCGCGCAACCCTATCCGCGACGACGCTCTGGCTTATCCCAACCTGGAGACCTATTGCCAGCGCATGAAGGCGAGGTATTACCCGGAGGCATGAGGGCGGCGGCCCGTCCGCCGGGTCAGCCGGTTAGGGCGGTGGGAACCACGATTTCCGAATGCAGGGTGCGGTGAACCGGGCACCGGTTGGCGATCTCCAGCAGGCGCTGGCGCTGGCTCTCGTCCAGTTCGCCCTCCACGTTGATCACGCGCTCTATGCTGTCCACTTTTCCTTCGCGGGTCTCGCATGTCTCGCAATCGGTGGCGTGGATTTCCTCGTGCTTGAGGTCCACCGTGACCCTGTCCAGGGGCCATTTCTTCTGGGCCGCGTACATGCGCAGGGTCATGGAAGTGCAGGCGCCGAGGGCTGCCAGCAGCAGGTCGTAGGGCGAGGGTCCCGCGTCGTTGCCTCCGGCCGCGGCCGGCTCGTCGGCCACCAGGGTGTGGCGCCCCACGCGGATGGTCTGGGTGTAGCGGCCGCTGCCGGCATCCGAGACCCTCACCACGCTGGATGGCAGATCCTCCACCGGGAGCCCGGCCTGCTCCAGATAGCGGCTGGCCCATGCCGCCAGCACCGCGGCCACGTACTCCGCGTCGGCGCGCCTGGTGAGCAGGTGGTCGGCGCTGTCCAGGGACACGAAGCTCTTGGGATGCTTCGCCGCCATGAAAATGCTGGCGGCATTGTCCACGCCCACCACCTCGTCCCGGGGGGAGTGCATCACCAGCAGCGCCTTGCGCAGATTGCCGATGGCGTCGCCGCTGTCCAGGGCCGCGATGTCATCCAGGAGCTGTCTGCGGATGCGGAACTTGCGGTTGCCCAGGGATACCTCGGCCTCGCCCCGGGCCTCTATTTCCGGAACGGCATGCTCCATGAGATGCCGCACGTGGCCGGGCTGGTAGGGCGCGCCGAGGGTGGCCACCGCGACTGCTTCGGGAACCCGGCCGGCGGCCGCCAGCACCGCCGCGCCGCCCAGGCTGTGACCCACGAGAATCCGTGGTGCCTGGTGGTTCTGCCTCAGCCAGTCGGCTGCCAGCACCAGGTCGTCCACGTTGGAGGAAAAATTGGTGCTGGCAAAATCCCCTCCGCTGCCGCCGAGCCCGGTGAAGTCGAAGCGCAGGGTGGCGATGCCGCGCTCCGCCAGGGCGGCGCCAATGCGCACGGCGGCCAGGGATTCCTTGGAGCAGGTGAAACAGTGGGCGAAGAGCGCGAATGCCCGGGGGCGGCCCAGGGGCAGTTCCAGGCGTGCGGCGAGATCCGTGCCCTGGGATCCGGTAAAGGTGATCATGGAGCGGGTGTCGGACATGGCGGAATCCTTCAGTCGCGGGGGTCTGGCCGGTGGAAGGCGATGTCGCCGAACCAGGCCACGGCATGCTCCCCGGTATTGTCGGTGTCGCTGGCGACGGCGACTCCCTTGACCGGCGGCGGGTCTTCGCCGAAGGCGGCGCGAAAATCCTTGACCAGATCGCGCTCTTCCGTGACCCAGCGCCCCAGGTCGCGGCTGCCGCTCCTCACCACCACCATGCGAACCCTCCCGGTGTAGGCGTTGGGCGCGATGGTGCCGGCGGGGGCCCTGGCAGCCCACACATAGCAGAGTGCCGCGGCGGGAACCTCCGCGCCGTACACGACCCGGGCGATCCCGATCCGGGCGCGTTCGGCGAGAGAGAGCTTTTTGGCATCGTAGTCGAACAGCACATAGAGGCGCGCCGGAAAATCGTCGCCCTGCCGGGTGCGCAGATCGGCTTTCTCCAGCAGGTTTTCCACTTTCCAGCGCCAGCGCATGAGCGGGAAGGCGCCGGGGTCGAAAGACAGGTTCCGCAGCAGAGCGGACACGGAAGCGTTGGCTTCTCCCCTGAGCACGGTGGTTCCGGCGTCGGACACCAGCCGGTACTCCGTGTGGCGCGGATGCCGGCTGAAGCTGTAGGGCATCCATTCCGGTGGCGGCGCGCCCGGCGTCATGGTCGAGAAGCGGGCGGCGGGAACTTCCGGCGGAACCGCCGCCTGGGCGGCGCCGGCCAGGGCAAGAACAAGAACGGCGGCGAAGATCATGACGCGGAGGTGGCCGCCAGCGGAGAAAGGGCGGCGTCTTCCAGCAGCCGGGCGTGGTCCTGCGGCCGGTCCAGGTCCCAGAGGGGCGCGAGTTCCTCCCAGGACCAGCCCAGGGCCCGCAGCCGTTCCCGCGTCTGTTGCAGCACCGTGGCCGACCCCCAGGCGATCCCCTGGAACAGGGCCGATGAAATCCGGCGCGCGCCGATCAGCACATAGCCGCCGTCTTCCGCAGGTCCCAGCACGATGTCGGCCCCCCGCGCAAGCCGGTCCCGGGCCTGGCGAAGGTAGTCCGCGGTGTAGCCCGGGCAGTCGCTGCCGATGAGGATCGGAACATTGCCCCGTGCAAGGGCGTGACCCAAAGCGTGCTCCATGCGGTCACCCAGGTCTCCGGCTCCTTGCGCGAGGAGCTCCGCCCCGTAGCGGTCCCGGCATGCGCCGAAGAAACGGCCGCCCGTCCCCGCCTCGCACCACAACTCCACGGGACCGGCGCCGCTGGCTGCGGCGACCTCCAGGGAATGACGGATCAGCCGCTCATGGAGCGCGGCCGCGCCTTGCGGACCCAGCACCGGTATCAGGCGGGTCTTGGTTCTTCCCGGTTCCGGCGACCGGGCAAAGACCTGGATTCGGAAATCAGGTCCGCCCGCGTTCATAGATCCGCGCCAGTTCGCCGGGGTCGGCGCCCAGGAAATACATGAGCCGCAGCCGCCACATGAGAAGGATGGTGCCCAGCACCCCGTTCTCCTCCCAGCGCCGGCTGGAGGTTACCACACGTTCCCGCAGGCAAAGGGGCGGGCCCAGGCGCTTCATGCTCCGGCTGAAGGCGATGTCCTCCATGAGCTGCTGCCGCGGAAATCCTCCCGCCCGGGCGAACGCCTGCCTGGTCACGAAAATGGCCTGATCGCCGGTGCAGATGCCCGTGACGCGCGAGCGCCAGTTCATCATGCGTTCCACCATGCGCAGCATGGCATGGGGGCCGGAGAGCCGGACGTCGAAGCGCCCCCAGAGGGCGCCGGTCCGCTGCAGGCCCTGCACAATCAGCGTGTCCGCGGCTTCGGGCAACTCGGTGTCCGCGTGCAGGAACAGCAGCACCTCACCCTTCGCCACGGCGGCCCCGGCATTCATCTGGGACGCGCGACCGGCGGGGGCGCGGACGACCGCGTCCGCGAGAGGTCGGGCGGTCGCAAGCGTGCTGTCGTGGCTCCCGCCGTCGGCGACCACGAGTTCCGCGCCGCGGGCGCGCAGGGGCTGCAGGCGCGTCAGCGCGCCCGCGATGAGGGCGCCCTCGTCGAGCACGGGGACGACGATTGACAGGCGCGTCATGCCGCGCGGCTCCCGACATGGGTGGTTGATGCTGCGGCGTTTCCGAGAGTGAAGCCGTCCCGGGCGGCGCGGGCCGAAAGATAGGGAGGTCCGTGAAGGATGCGGTCCCAGTATGAAGCATGGGCATCGGAGCCTTCCGGCCACATTTCCAGGAACCGTTTTGCCCAGGCGCCGTGATCGTAATGCACCGGAAGTGCTTCGATGTGGACGCCGTTCCGGCACATGCCATAGAGAGCCGGAGACAGGGAAGGGGCGGTGCCGATGCGGGTGATGACGCCGAAGCGGGTGCCGGAAAAACTCGGCATGCCCGCCGCCCCGTTGTTGATAAGAATCCCGTCGCCGATGGTGGCCGCCACCGGCAGGCAGGTGTGGGAGGAGGCGTACACGTCCACGCCGGCCTGGTGGAACCAGCGGGCGATGGTGGCCTGATGCTCCCGCAGCCGTTCCTGGGAGAAGCCCCAGCCGGCCAGGGATTCCGCGTCGCCGTGGACCATGCCTACCTGCAGGCTACCGACCCGGGCCCGGAGGTGCATGGGCAACTGGCCCAGGGCCCGTCGCTCGTCGGGAAAATTCCGGGCCGATTCCCGCAGCCGGCTGAGAATGCGGTTGGAGCGCTCCACCTCGGCGTCTCCGACCCACTCCGGGTAGCCGCAGCCGCAGCCGGCGCCGCTGTCCTCGCCCGCGATCTCGGTTTCCACGTTGCCGCGCAGGGCGCGGTGCCCGAGGACCTCCCGATTTATCGCGCTGAACATCGCCGGATCCGCATCGAACCAGTGGAAATCCCCGTTGAACACCAGGGCCACGTCGCCCGGTTCGGCGTCGCGCATGCCCAAGATGGCTTCCAGCGCGAAAGGGTTGCCGTAGAGCCCGCCGATCACATAGAGGGTGTCCGCGTGAAGATCGTCGCCGCCCGCCAGATCCCGGGGGTGGTAACGATAGCCCAAGGGGCAGGCGCGGCCAGGCTTCAAGTCATCCATACGGTTCAGGGCTGATTCAGGGCACCGCCGCAGCTGGACCCCTGGCCCGCCGTGCAGCCATAGCAATGGTCCCGCACCACGATGGGGCTGTTGGTGAGGTCCCGCCCCTTGAGTTCGGCAAGCCTGACCCGCGGCTTTCCCGGCAGGTGCAGGGGCAGTCCCAGCATCTGGTTGAAGTCGCAGTCGTACACGTAACCCTCCCAGTCCACGCTGACCAGGGAGCGGCACATGACCGAATCCAGGTTCTCCGCCTGGAACGCCCCCCGCAGCAGCGCCATGTAGGCATCGAACTGGCCTTTGGAGATCAGGGTGCTGCCGAAGCGCTGGATCGGCATGTTGGTGAGGGTGAACAGGCGGGTGAACTCGATGCCGAAGCGCTCTCCCAGGTGCCGGCGATAGTCTGCCTCCAGCTCCGCCTGGGGCGGGGGCAGGGCGGGGCCCTGGGGGTTGTAAACGAGGTTCAGGGACAGCGTGCCGCCCGTCCTGCCGTAGCCCAGCCCGTTGAGCCGCCTCAACGCCCGCAGGCTGGCCTGGAACACGCCGTTCCCGCGCTGGCGGTCCACGTTCTCCTCCAGGTAGCAGGGAAGGGAGGCCACCAACTCCACCTGGTGCTCCGCCAGGAATTCCGCCAGGTCCTCCTGGCCCGGTTCCTCCAGGATGGTGAGGTTGCAGCGATCGATGACATGGACGCCGGCTTCCCGGGCCGCGACGACCAGCCGGCGGAACTCGGGATGCAGTTCCGGCGCCCCCCCGGTGATGTCCAGGTTGCGCACGGCGGACAGGCGCAAGAACGCGATCACCTCGTCCACGGTTTCCCGCGACATCATCTCGGTTCGGCTGGGGCCGGCGTTGACGTGGCAATGGAGGCAGGCCTGGTTGCAGCGATAACCCAGGTTTACCTGGAGGGTTTCGAGTTTCCCGCGCCGGATGTCGGGGAAATCGGTGATCTGGAGCAGGGGGAGCGTGGCGTACATGGATATTCCGTCGCGGCCGGTTCAGGAAGCTTTGAGCGTGGCGGTGTCGTTCAGGTTCCAGTCGTAATCCAGGAATCGCAGCCGCACCCCGCCGGCACGAATCCGCTCCCGGTCCGCGGGCGCGCCGGAAAGCCGGTCGGCGTAGCGGGCGAAAAACCCGTCCAGGGATCGATAATTCCCCCCGGAAAAATCTTCCCCGTACCAGTCGAAGATGGAGGAGACTTCCAGCAAGCCGGTTGCGGCATTGTACCGGTTGCGGGATCGGTCCGAGAGAAATCTTATGACGCCGTCCTCGAGTTGGGCGTCCAGGCGGCTGGCCGTGAACGCCTCGTCCCGCAGGGCCGGGCAACCGATGGAGGCGCAGACCACCGCCATGTGAATGCGCGGCTCGTCATAGGCGCCGGGCGCCCGGATCAGCCCATGCTCGATGTCGTCCAGGTGGCGTTCGCGGCCGAGCAGGGTGAAGAACTTCTTCTTCCAGGGGCTCTGGAAAAGCGAGCCGTAGTCCTTGATGGAACGGTGCTTCGGATACTCGGTGAGGAGCAGCTCCACCGTGAACGCGTTGTAGGCGTTGATCAGGAATGCCAGCCGCTGGTCCCGGCTCCAGCCGTCGAATTCGGACTGGGGAACCGCCGAAAGACTGTTGAGGTAAGCCTTCAGCGCGGCACGGTCTTTCTGGAAACCGCCATAGTTCACCCGGGAAGCGGTGCCCTCGCTCACCCACACCACGTTCTGCTTCACCAGGGCGTCCCAGGCGCCGTGGCTGTGGTCGAAGGCGGCCAGCGCCAAGGTCGGGAGCAGGGTCGCGACCAGCAACAGGGCATTGACCAGTCTACTCACGATTCCGTCCAGATTCTCGCGGCAGGATGATGCAGGACGTCGCGAGCAGTCCGAGATGCGAGAATACGCGCGGCGAACCGTGAGGCAGCACACGGGCCGTACGGCGAACCGTGAGCGAGCACGCGACAACGCAGATCGGACGCACAGCAGTCCTGGATCGTCCTGTCACCCGAGTTGCCAGGCGTGGTAGCGCTGTACCCACTTAAGCAACCCTTCCGGCGCATGGGCCTTCTTCCACTGTCCAGCGGCGTACTTGTTGGCCTCGGCCAGGGTGGGATAGATGTGGATGGTGCCCAGGATCCTGTTGAGGCCGATGCCCTGCTTCATGGCCAGCACGTACTCGGCAATCAGGTCCCCGGCGTGCTCGCCCACGATGGTCACGCCCAGGATCCGGTCCTTGCCCGGTGCCGTGAGCACCTTGACCATGCCATGGGCCTCGCTGTCGGCGATGGCCCGGTCCAGGTCGTCGAGGCCGTAGGTGGTGACCTCGTAAGGGATGTTCCTCTCCCGGGCCTCCTGCTCGTTGAGGCCCACGCGGGCGACTTCCGGTTCGGTGAAGGTAGCCCAGGGAATCACCCGGTAGTCGGCGCGGAATTTCCGGAAGCGGCCGAACAGGGCGTTGACCGACGCGTACCAGGCTTGGTGGGCCGCGGTGTGGGTGAACTGGAAAGGCCCGGCCACGTCCCCGCAGACGTATATGTTGGGATAGAGGGTCTGCAGGAACTCGTTCGCTTCGATGGTGCGGGCCTTGCTGACCGGGATGCCCAGTTCCTCCAGGCCGTAGCCCTTGGTATTGGCGACGCGTCCCACCGCCACCAGCACCTGGTCGAATTCGACTTCGACCTTCGCGCCGTCCCGCTCGCAGACCGCGATGTTGGCGCCTTCCCGCACCACGAATTCCCTGGCGGCGTGGCCGGTGAGCACGTTCACGCCTTCTTCCCTGAACCGGCTCTCCACCATGCGCGAAACCTCCGGGTCTTCCCGGATCAGGAGCCGCGGCAGCATTTCCACCTGGGTCACCTCCGCGCCGAAGCGGGCGAAGGCCTGGGTGAGCTCGCATCCGATGGGTCCGCCGCCCAGCACCAGCAGGCGCCTGGGGAGCTTGCGCAGGTTCCACACCGTGTCCGAGGTGAGATAGCCCACGTCCTCGAGGCCGGGAATGGGCGGCACGAAGGGGCGAGCGCCCGCGGCGATGACGATGGAGCGGGTGGCGAGGGTCTGGATGCCCTGCGCCGTCTTCACCTCCACCGTCCAGGGCGAAGTGATCTTCGCTTCGCCCTCGATGACTTCCACGCCGAGCCCCGTATAGCGCTCCGCGGAATCGTGGGGCTCAACGGTCCGAACCACCCGCTGCACCCGCTCCATGATGTCGGCGAAGTCGAAATCGGCGGCTGCGCCTTTCATGCCGAACTCCCTGGCGCGCTGGATGTGGGACAGGAACTTGGCGGAGCGGATCAGCGCCTTGGAGGGGACGCAGCCGGTATTGAGGCAGTCGCCGCCCATGCGGTGCTTCTCCACCAGTGTCACCTTCGCCTTCACCGCGGCGGCGATATAGGCGCTCACCAGGCCGGCGGAGCCGGCGCCGATCACCACCATGTTGCGGTCGAAATTCTCCGGCTTTTGCCAGCGGGCGTATACCTTCCGGGCCTTGATGGCGTCCACCACCTTGCGCGCGATCAGGGGAAACACGCCGAGCAGGGCGAAGGAGACGAGCAGCTCCGGGGACAGGATGCCCGAGAGGGATTCGATGCGGGCGATCTGGGTCCCGGCGTTCACATAGACGATGGTTCCGGCCAGCATTCCCACCTGGCTTACCCAGTAGAAGGTGCGCGCGGGAATCGGGGTGAGTCCCATCACCAGGTTGATCACGAAGAAAGGGAACGCCGGCACCAGGCGCAGGGTAAAGAGGTAGAAGGCGCCGTCTTTGCGCACGCCCTCGTTCACCGCCCCCAGCTTCTCGCCGAACCGGTTCTGCACCGCGTCGTGGAACAGGAAACGGGAGGCCAGGAAGGCCAGGGTCGCGCCGATGGTGGAGGCGAAGGAGATAATCACCGTGCCCCACAGCAAGCCGAAAATGGCACCCCCCACCAGGGTCATGAGGGCCGCGCCGGGCAGCGACAGGCCGGTGACGGCTACGTAGACCAGGAAGAAGATCAGCGCGGTCTGGAGGGGATGGTCCGCGTAGTAACCGGCGATGGCCGCCTGCTGGGCCTTGAAATAATCGAGGCTGAGGAAACGCCCCAAGTCGAATGCGAAGAAGGCACCGATCAGGACCGCGATGACGGCGAGCAGAAGGATTTTATTTCGGGACATGCTTTGCTCCGTTTTTGGGGTGTCCGCTCGGGTTTGGCGCTTTGTCGCGGCGCCGCGGAAATCCTTACACCCTCTGTTGCGTTGGTAAAATCAGGCAATCTTACGCTGACGGGAGATTTCCATGGGCGACGGCGGACCGCTGCAGGGCATCAGGGTCATTGAAATGGGGACGCTGATTGCGGGGCCCTTCTGCGCCCGGCTCATGGGCGAATTCGGGGCCGAGGTCATCAAGATCGAGTCACCCCAGGGGGGAGACCCCCTGCGCACCTGGCGCAAGCTTCACGAGGGCACTTCCCTCTGGTGGTACGTGCAGGCCCGCAACAAGAAATCGGTCACCGTGAACCTCAAGCACCCGGCGGGGCAGGAGGTCGTGCGCCGGCTGGTGGGCGATGCCGACGTGGTGGTGGAGAACTTCCGTCCGGGGGCCATGGAATCCTGGAACCTGGGCTGGGAGCAGCTTTCCGCGGCGAATCCGCGGCTGGTGATGGTGCGGCTTTCGGGTTTCGGGCAAACCGGGCCCTATCGGGACCGGCCCGGCTTCGGCGCCATCGGCGAGTCCATGGGCGGACTGCGCCACCTGACCGGCTTTCCCGACCGCGCGCCGTGCCGGGTAGGGGTGTCCATCGGGGACTCCATCGCCGCGCTCCACGGCGTGATCGGGGCGCTGATGGCCCTGCGCCACCGGGACGCCACCGGAAAGGGGCAGGTGGTGGACGTGGCGCTCTACGAGTCGGTGTTCAACCTGATGGAGAGCCTGCTGCCCGAGTACGACCTGTTCAACTTCGTGCGCGAGCGAAGTGGCGCGTCGCTGCCCGGCATCGTGCCCTCCAACACCTATCCCACCGGCGACGGCAAGTACGTGGTGATCGGCGCCAACGCCGACTCCATCTTCAAGCGTATGATGACCGCCATCGGGCGCGAGGATATGGCAAACAACCCCGCCATGGCGAAGAACGACGGCCGGGTGGCGCACACCGGCGAGATCGAGGACGCCATCGCCGCCTGGACCTCCCGCCAAACCCTGGACGACGTGGTGCAGACCCTGGAGCGGACCGACGTGCCCGTGGGCCGCATCTATGACATCGCCGACATCGTTGCCGATCCCCACTTCCGGGCCCGGGGCATGATCCGGGAAGCGCCGATGCCGGACGGGCGTCCCCTCAAGGTGCCCGGCATCGTTCCCCAACTTTCGGAGACGCCGGGCGCGATCCGCTGGCTCGGCCCCCGGCTCGGCGCCCACACCGCGGAGGTGCTTTCCGCCCTGGGCTACGACGAGGGCGCCCAGCGCGGGTTACGGGAGCAGGGCGCCATCTGATGGCGCCCTTGCCCGTCCCCTGAAAGAAGCCTTGTGAACATCTCGGTCCGGATCGGGGCCGCCCTGGCGGGCTTGTTCGTTTGGCTTGGTGCTCTAACGGCGCTCGGCGCCTGGGTGCCCACGGACCGCTGGGAGCCGGAGGTCCAGACCTGGGAAGAGGAGGACCGGCACAATCCGCCCAAGGCAGGGGCCGTGCTGTTCGTCGGCAGCTCCTCCATCCGGCTGTGGAAGACCATGGCCGCGGATTTCCCGGGAGCGGACGTCATCAACCGCGGTTTCGGCGGCTCGGAGATCGCCGATGCCACCGATCTCGCCCACCGCATCATCGTGCCCTACCGCCCGCGCATGGTCGTCCTCTACGCCGGGGACAACGACCTGGCAAACCGCCGCTCTCCGCGGCAGGTGCGGGACGACTTCGCGGCCTTCTTGGCCCGGGTGCGGAAGGACCTGCCGGAAGTCCCGATCGCCTTCATCGCCATCAAGCCCAGTCCGGCGCGGGCGCACTTGCTGGAAAAAATGCGAGAGGCGAATGCCCTGGTCCGGGACTTCGCGGCAGCGCAGGAGGGCATCGCGTTCATCGACGTGTTTACGCCCATGCTGACCCGGGACGGCCGGGTGCGCGGCGAGCTCTTCGTGGACGACGGCCTGCACCTCAATCGGGCAGGATACGATCTCTGGAAATCTGTGATCGCGCCGCATCTGGGCTGAGTGTCGCATTCCCGCATCGAGCCGGAATCCTGGCCCGCGAATTAGGGATGAATCGCGGCGATTGCCGGAAACCATGAAGGACCGGGAGCGGGCGGGTTTGACTGCCTGATTCCCGTCGTCCTCGGAATCGCGCAGAATGCGGCGAGGATGATTCACGCCGCCAGAACCCCGGGGTTCGTCCCATGCCGCTGGACCTTGTAGCGCGTTTTCCGCGCGTTTCCCTCGGCCACTTCCCCACGCCCCTGGAGCCGATGCCCAGGCTGACGCGCCACTTGGGCGGGCCGCGCCTCTATGTGAAGCGGGACGACTGCAGCGGCCTCGCAGCCGGGGGCAACAAGGCCCGCAAGCTGGAGTTTCTTCTGGGGGATGCCCTGCGGCGCAAGGCGGACTGCGTCATCACGGTGGGGGCGCTCCAGTCCAATCACTGCCGGCAGACGGCCGCGGCCTGCGCCCGGCTGGGATTGGAGTGCTACCTGATCCTGCGGCGGGGAGTCCCGGTTGACACACCGGCCTATAACGAGAGCGGCAACGTGCTGCTGGACCGCATGTTCGGCGCCAGAGTCACGTTCATTCCCCGGGAGCAGAGCCGGGAGGAGACCATGGCGCGACTGGCGGACGACCTGCGGGCTCAAGGGCGCCGGCCCTATGCCATCCCCGTGGGAGGCACCAACCTGGAAGGCGACCTGGGCTACGCGGCCTGCGCCGGGGAACTCCACGCCCAGTGCGGGGCAGGAGCCATCGAGGCGACCCACGCGGTGGTGGCCACCGGCACCGGCGGCACCCAGGCGGGGCTGGTGGCGGGGCTGCACGCCCTGGGAAGCCCCCTGCGCGTGCTGGGCATCAGCATCGAGGGCAAGGAGGCCCAGCAGCGGGACATCGTGTTCGGAAACGCGGCGGAGGCGGCCGCGGCGGTGGGCGCCAACCGGCCACTGCCGGAGGAGTCGGTGAAGGTGGTCGGCGGATACTTCGGCCCGGGATACGGGCTGCCGACGGCCGGGATGCGGGAGGCGCTGGAACTCGCGGCGCGGCTGGAGGGCCTGCTCCTGGACCCGGTCTATACTGGGAAGGCGATGGCGGGGCTGATCGGGCTGGTGCGGGAGGGAGCGCTGACCAGCCGCGACACCGTGATATTCATGCACACCGGGGGGGTGCCGGGACTTTTTGCCTATCCCGATGTCCTGAGCGGCGGCTGATGCCCGCTCCCGACAGGCGCATCCGCCGGCTCGCTGGTCAGGGCACGGGAAGGGGGCTGTGAAATGGATCACAGGGACAGCCTGGAAACCCTCAACACGGATGTTCCGCTGGGAGAGAAGCTGGCCGAGACCCACCGGGCGCTTCGGGGCTACCTCCCCTTCGTGGCGCGCATCGCCGTCGCGCTTTACGATCCCAAGACCACCCTGCTCAAGACCTACGTCCAGAGCAGCGACACCGACGATCCGCTGCCCCATTACCAGGCGCGGCTGAGCGAGACGCCGTCCCTGCAGGCCCTGCTCGCGGAGGGCAAGCCAAGGGTCATCAACAACATGCTCACTTTCGAGCGTGAGGGCCACGAGCACAGCCGGCGGCTGGGGCGGCAGGGATATGCCGCCAGCTACACCCTGCCCATGTTTTCCAATGGCGGGTTCTTCGGGTTCGTGTTCTTCAACTCCCATGATCCCGACGTGTTCAACGACCTGGCGCTGAAGCAGCTGGACGTGTTCGGGCACATGATCTCCCTCATGGTGATCAACGAGCTGTCGTCCATGCGCACGCTGCTGGCGGCCCTGGCCACCACCTCTCATATCACCCACTTGCGGGATCCCGAGACCGGCAGCCACCTGGACCGCATGTCCCGCTACGCGCGGGTGATCGCCCGGGGTTTGGCTTCCGGGCACACCCTGGACGACGATTTCATCGAGCACGTGTTCATGTACTCGCCGCTGCACGACATCGGCAAGATAGGCATTCCCGACAACATCCTGCTCAAGAACGGCAAGCTCACGGAAGAGGAGGCGGTTCTCATGCGCTCCCACGCCACGCGGGGCCGGGAGGCCATCGACGACATGCTGTCGAGCTTCGGCCTGGACAGCTTGCAGCACGTGAACATGCTGCGCAACATCGTGGAGTACCACCACGAGGCGGTGGACGGGGCCGGCTATCCCAAGGGTCTCAGGGGGGACGGGATTCCGCTGGAGGCGCGCATCGTGGCGGTGGCGGACGTGTTCGACGCCCTCACCAGCCGCCGTCCCTACAAGGAGGCGTGGAGCAACGACGAGGCGTTCGACGCGTTGCGGCGCCTGGCGGGGGACAAGCTGGACGCCGAGTGCGTGGCGGCGCTGCTGGACAATCGCGCGGAGATCGAGCGCATCCAGCGGCAGTTCCAGGAGAATCCGCTGGATTGAGCCCGGCTGCTGGAATCTGCCGCTAGAACAGAAACGCCACGGCGAACACGCCGATCATGGCGAAGGTGATGGCGAGCTTGGCGGCGGCACCCAGGGCGAGGCCGATCCAGGTGCCGAGGCCCACCTTGCCGGCGCCCGCCAAGTCCCGTCCGGAGCTGAACTCCCCGATGACGGCGCCGAGGAATGGCCCGACGATGATGCCGGGGAGGCCGAAAAAAATCCCGATGAAGGTTCCCAGCGTCGCACCGATGATTGCGCGATTGGTGGCACCCACCCGCCGCGCGCCCATGGCCGTGGCCAGGAAGTCCACGCCCAGGGATGCAAGGGTGAGGACACCCAGGACGCCCAGGGTGAGACCGCCCACCTTCTGAAAGTCATCGGCCCACGCAGCCACCAGCAGCCCCAGGAAAACGAAGGGCGTGCCGGGAAGGGCGGGGAAAACAGTGCCCGCGACGCCGACGATCACGATGATGACGGCAATGATCCAGAGGACGATGGGGGTGAGTTCCATGTTGGGTATTGTCGCGTCGATTGACGGCAGTTTGCGCGTCAGGGCCGTGGAAACGGCCCGCGCCCGGAGCGCGGCCGCTGAGGCGGCGGGTCAGTGGGACAGGATCTTGGACAGGAAGAGCTGGGCGCGGTCCGAGCGCGGCGTGCCGAAGAAATCCTCCTTGGTGGCGTCTTCCACGATAGCCCCCTCGTCCATGAAGATGACGCGGTGCGCCACCTTGCGCGCAAATCCCATCTCGTGGGTCACCACCATCATGGTCATGCCCTCGTGGGCGAGTTCCACCATGACGTCCAGCACCTCGTTGATCATCTCCGGATCCAGCGCCGAAGTGGGCTCATCGAACAGCATGCAGATGGGGTCCATGGCCAGGGCCCGGGCGATGGCGACCCGCTGCTGCTGGCCGCCGGAGAGCTGCCCGGGGAATTTGTGGGAGTGGTGGCTGAGGCCCACGCGCTTGAGCAGCTTGTGGCCGCGCTCTTCCGCTTCCTTCTGATTCCGGCCCAGCACCTTGGTCTGGGCCAGCTCCAGGTTCCTGATGATGGTCATGTGGGGAAACAGCTCGAAATGCTGGAACACCATGCCGACCTGGGCGCGCAGCTTGGGAAGGTTGGTCTTGGGGTCGTGCACCGGTATGCCGTTGACCACGATCTCGCCTTCCTGGAAAGGCTCGAGGGCGTTCACGGTCTTGATGAGGGTGGACTTGCCCGATCCCGAGGGCCCGCACACCACGACGACTTCCCCCTTGCGGATCTGGGTCGAGCACTTATTGAGCACCTGGAAGCTGCCGTACCATTTGCTTACGTTGCGAATGTCGATCATGGGAGTGTCCATGGGGGCCTCTCAGCGGATTACGGCGATTTGCTTCTGCAGAATCTTGACGAAATAGGACAGGGTGAAGGAGATCACGAAGTAGGCCACGGCGACGAACGTGTACATCTCCACCAGCCGCCCGTCCCTCTGCCCGATCTTGGCGGCGGCTCCCAGGAAGTCGGTGGCGGAAATCACGTAGACCAGGGAGGTGTCCTGGAACAGGATGATGGTCTGGGTGAGCAGCACCGGCAGCATGTTGCGAAACGCCTGGGGCAGCACCACCAGGCGCATGGATTGCCCGTAGGTGAGTCCCAGGGCGTAGGCGGCGCCCACCTGGCCCTTGGAAATGGACTGGATGCCCGCCCGCATGATTTCCGCGAAGTAGGCCGCCTCGAACATGATGAAGGTGATGATGGCGGTGCGCTCGGCGCCCACCTGGGGCGGCCGCTCGGCGCCGGTGACCGCCTGCAGGATCAGGGGCACCAGGAAGAAGAACCAGAAGATCACCAGCACCAGGGGAATCGACCGCATCAGGTTCACGTAACTCGCCGCGGCCAGGTACAGGGGCTTGATGGATGAGAGCCGCGCCAGCGCCAGCAGGGTGCCGAAGACGATGCCGCCCAGGGCCGAGATGGCGGTGAGCTGCACCGTGTACTGGAAGCCTTTCCAGAGATAGGGGATGGAGCGCTGGATGACGTCGAAATCGAAATCCATCGGCCGGCCCTATTTCGCCCCGCCGGCGATGAAGCCCGGCACCGCCACGCGGCGCTCCACCAGGGCCATGACCCGGTTGGCGGTCATGGCGATGGCCACGTAGATCAGGGTGGCGGCGGTGAACGCCTCGAAGAAGCTGAACGTGTACTCGCCCATCTCCCGCGCCCGGAACGTGAGCTCGGCGAGGCCGATGGTCAGCGCCACGGACGAGTTCTTGATGAGGTTCATGGTTTCGCTGGTGAGGGGCGGGATGATGATGCGGAACGCCATGGGCAGCAGCACATAGCGGTAGGTCTGGGGCGTGGTCAGCCCGAGGGCCATGCCGGCGGCCCGCTGCCCCCGGGGCAGGGACTGGATTCCGGCCCGCACCTGCTCCGCGACCCGGGCGGAGGTGAACAGCCCGAGCCCGATGACCGCCATCATGAACTGCACGTGGCTGGGCTCCGCCTGCACCACCCAGGCCTTGAGAGGCGCCGAGACCTCGGGCACCACGAAGTACCAGAGGAAGAGCTGAACCAGCAGGGGGACGTTGCGGAAGAGTTCGACCCAGGCGTTGCCCAGGGAGACCAGGAGGCGGTTTGGCGTGGTGCGGATGGTGCCGATCGCGGAACCGAGCACCAGGGCGATGATCCACGCGAACGCGGAGACCGCCAGGGTCCACCCGACCCCGTTGACCAGGATTTCCCAGTAGCGCTCCTCGCCGCCCGGGAGTTCCTCGAAAAAAACGCCCCAGTTCCAGTTGTAGTTCATGTTGTTCCCGCTCCCCCCCTGTCGCCGCCGGCCGCGACGCTCGAGCCCAAGGGCCAGGCCCCCGACACTATAACCCGAGGCCCCGCCAAAAACGAGCGGGCCGGAAGCGCTTTCGCCCTTCCGGCCCGTTACCTCCGCTGCTGCGCGGAGCTGTCGCCCGCTTACTGGACGCCCTTGTCGTTGGGATTGGCGAAGGCTTCCTTGATCGCCGGCGTGGCCGGGAAATTGAGGTTGATGCCCTTCGGGGGGACGGGGTTCGTGAACCACTTGGCGTATATCTTATCGATGTCGCCCGACTTCATCACGTCGCCGATGGTCTTGTCCACCAGGGCCTTGAACTGGGGATCGTCCTTGCGCAGCATCATGCTGTAAGGCTCCTGGCGCAGGGACTCGGGGATGATCACGTAGTCGCCGGGATTGCCGGAATTGGCGATCTGCCCCGCCAGCAGGATGTCATCCATGATGAAGGCCGCGGAGCGGTCCTGGGAGAGCAGCAGGAAGGACTCGGCGTGGTCCTTGCCGTAGATCTCCTTGACGTCCACGCTCTTGGTCTTCTCGTACTGCTTGAGCAGGGGCACCGAGGTGGTGCCGGAGGTGGTGGAGATGGTCTTGCCGTTGAGGTCCGCCAGGGCCTTGATGCCGGAATTCTTCTTCACCGCGGCGGTGACGTTGATGACGAAGTAGGTGGGTCCGAACGCCACCTGCTCCTGGCGCTTCACGGAGTTGGTGGTGGAGCCACACTCCAGGTCGATGGTGCCGTTCTGCATCAGCGGGATGCGGTTCGCGGACGTCACCGGCTGCAGATTTACCTTGAGGTTGGGCGTGTTGAGCTTGGACTTCACCGCTTCCACGATCTTCATGCACAGGTCCATGGCGTAGCCAATGGGCTGCTGCTTGTCGTCGAGGTAGGAGAAGGGAATGGAGGACTCCCGGTGGCCGATGGTGATGGAGCCGGTGTCCTTGATCTTCTTCAGGGTGCCGCTCAGCTCCTCGGCGATGGCGCCGGTGGTAAACAAGGTAAGGCCGAGCAGGGCGATCAGCGGGCGGGAAATTCGGGACATGGGCGGTGACTCCGTTTCAATGAATTAGCGTGATGATTTTTTGGAAAAAAAGCCTAGTACGGCAAAGGGGCATTCAATCTAGCCCAATACAATAGCTTTGTCCAGCAGCCGGCGCGCGGGTTCCGGCTTCGTCAAAAAGACCGTTCGGCGGCCGCGGGCAGACGGTCGAGACGCGCCATTTCCTCTTGGTCAAACAGCCGGGGATTGCGGAGGAAATCCAGCGTCATGGCTCCGGCGTCGAACCCCCAGAACACCTCGCCCCCGGCGACGAAGGAGGGAACCCCGAACACCCCCGCGGTCACCGCCTCCTCGCCGTTGCGCCGCAGCGCCTCCTTTACGTCCGGAGCGGAGACCAGGGCGTCCGCGTCCCGCAGCCCGAGGCGGCGGCCCAGTTCCCCCCATTCGGAGTCGTCCTGGACCAGGCGGCCTTCGGCCCAGATGAAGCGAAAAATCTCCCGGATCTTTTGCGGATCGCAGCCGAGGGCGATGGCAAGCCGCAGGGGGCGCAGGGAATTGAAGGGGTGCCCGGGAGGAAACTGCAGTTCAACCCCTTCCCGGCGCGCGAGCCACTGGACATGGCGGTAGGTGAAGCGGCGTTTGGGAGGAATCTCGGCGGGCCCCTTGTGCTGCCAGGCCTTCAGCAGTCCGGCGAAGAGCACCGGCCGCATCCGCACTCGGGCGTCTGTCGGCAGCACCGGAAAGCGCTCGCACTGGAGGTAGGAAAACGGCGACACGAAATCGAAGTACCAGTCCAGGTTCATTCGTCCTCCAGCAGGAACTCCTCCAGCGCCGCGGCCACCGCTTGCGGCTGGTCGTGGTGCAGCATGTGGCCGGCGCCCGAAATCAGAATCTCGCGCAGCTTGCCAAAGCACGCCTTGCGCTCCCCCCATTGCGCCGGCGTGTCGTTGATCCAGGCCCGGATGTCCGATTCCGCGCCCTCCATCCAGAGCACGGGAACGCGAACCGCCCGCCAGCAGGCGAAGGATTCCTCGATGCGGTAAAGGACGGGATTGACCAGCTTGTGGGCGGGATCGCCGAGGAGTTCCACCTCGCCGCTTTCCGTGGCCCTGGCCCAGTGGCGGGCCACGAACAGGGCCCGTTCCGGATCGAGGCGGTGGTTGTGCCTGTGCAGGCGCCGTGCCAGGGCCTCGAAGGAGCCATAACGCCGGCGCTCCGGCGGGCCCCGCAGTTCCCCGAGCCACTGGGCGTAGCGCGCCGGCGCCTCGACCGGGTCGGTGCGCGGAATGCCGAAGCCTTCCAGCGTCGCCACCCGGCGCACCCGCTCCGGCCGCGCGCCGGCATAGATGCAGGCCACGTTGCCTCCCAGGCTGTGCCCCGCCAGGTGAACGGGCTCGCCCGGGCTCAACCGCTCAAGCAGCGCGTCCAGGTCGGCCACGTAATCAGGAAACCAGTAGGCGTCGGCATTGCGGCCGGAGAGGCCGAACCCGCGCCAGTCGGGTGCTATGACCTGCCAGCGGTGCTGCATCGCGTCCACCACGAACTGGAATGACGCGGACACGTCCATCCAGCCGTGCAGCATGACCAGCAGGGGCGCCCCCGGGTCGCCCCACGAGCGCAGGTGATGGGAAATGCCCCGCAGCTCGAGGAAGCGGGAGTCGCTGGGCGTCATGGGGGGCGGGGTGATCTGCTAGACTCTGGCCCACTCTATCCCCCCATCCAGAGCGAGGCAACCGATGGGATCCTGGCGTGGCGCGCTGGTCATGGCTTTGCTGGGTCTGACAGGACCGCTCTGCGGGCCGGCCCATGGGGAAGCATCAGCCGAGTTCTCCCGGGGCCTGCTGTGGCGCATCGAGCGCTCCGACGGCGCTCCCAGCCACGTATTCGGGACCATACACTTTCCGGATCCCCGGGTGACCCGGATGCCCGAAGTGGTGCGGGAGGCCCTCGAGCACTCCGGGTCCTTTACCATGGAGATCAGTCTCGACGAGACGGCACGCCGGGTATTCGCCGACGCCATGTTCCTCGAGGGAGGGCGCCGCCTCGACGGCCTCCTGGAGCCCGCTGCGCTCAAGCAGGCCCTCGGGCGCATGAACTCCGCCGGGATTCCTCCCGAGGTCACTTCCCAGCTCAAGCCCTGGGCCGTGCTCATCAACCTCGTGGTCCCGGAGCAGCGGGACGGCATGATCCTGGACAACGAGCTCCTGCATCAAGCGATGCTTCAGCGCAAGCCGGTATATCAGTTGGAAACGGTGGACGAGCAGGTGGCCGTGTTCGACGACATTCCCATGGAGACCCAGGTGGCGCTGCTGCAGGACACCCTGTGGCGCTTCGACCTGATGGCGGGCCTGATTGGCGAGACCATCGAGGCCTACCTGGCTGCCGACCTCGGCGCCATCTGGCGCATCAACACGGCGCTCATGGAGGGCGCCGGGCCGGCGCGGCCCCATCATGACTACTTCATCCGGCGCGTGATACATGGACGCAGCGTGATCATGGCCCATCGCATGCAGGCGCGGTTGCGGGAGGGCAACGCGTTTTTCGCGGTGGGCGCCATGCACCTGTACGGGGAGCAGGGGATTCTCAGCCTGCTGCGGCAGGAGGGATTTACCGTGAGCCGCGTTTACTGACGAGCGTTGCGGGAACCGCGGCGGGCGAGGACGATGCCCGCCAGCACCGCGGCGCCGCCGGCGGCCTGGAGCGGCGCCATGGGTTCATCCAGCAGCGCCCAGGCCAGGGCACTGGCGGCCACCGGCTGCACCAGCAGCGCCACCGCGGAAAACGACGCGGGCAGATGCGCCATGGCCCAGGCGATCAGGCTCTGCCCGGCCACATGGGGCACCACGGCCAGCGCGAGCAGAGTGGCCCAGCCGGCCGCCGAAGCCGGCAGCAACTGCTCTCCCGAAAGCAGCATGGCGGGGAGCAGCGCCGCCGCGGTGACCGAACTGCTCCAGGCCATGATCATGGCGGTGCCGCCACTGCGCGCCCGCAGCTGCTTGATGACCAGCAGATATCCCGCGTAGCTCACTGCCGCCAGCAGGGCGAGCATGTCGCCGGCCAAGGTGTCCGCGCTCGGGGCGAAGTGACCGCGGCTCAACAGCCAGGCTCCAGTTAGGGCTGCCGCCATGCCCGCCAGAAACAAAGGGGTGACCCTTTCCCCCAGCAGCAGCCAGCCGCCCAGGGTCACGAACAGGGGCGCCATGTTGACCAGGAACGTGGAGTTGGCCACGGAAGTCAGCTTGATGGAGAGGTGCCAGATGCCCAGGTCTCCGGCGAAGAAGAGTCCCGCGCCGCAAAGCAGCCAGATGAGCCCCGAGGGTGCCGCAGAGTTCCCGCGGGCAGCCCGCGCCTGCAGTAGCCACAGGGGCGGAAGCGCCAGGGCGACACGCCAGAAGGCGGTGGCCACCGGTCCGGTCTCCGCCACGCGGACCAGGATGGGCGCGAAGGCGATGGCTACCGCTCCCGTCACCAGGGCAAGGAGGGCGTAGGGATTCGCTGAAGGCGGGGAAAGCGATCGGGACAAGGGCGTCCTGTTTGGATCGGCGGAAGCTGGCGGCGAAGTATAGCCGACCGCCCACCGTGGGGCGGGAGAGGCCATGGTACGGGGTGCTAGAATTGCATTGTTTCCCGTTCGCCCCGCCATGCCTCAACCCGGTTTCGTCCATCTCCGCCTGCACAGCGAGTACTCCATTGCGGATGGGGCGGTGCGTCTCAAGGACGCGGCATCCGCCGCGGCGCGGGATGGAATGCCCGCCCTGGCCCTCACCGATCTCGGCAATCTCTTCGGCGCGGTGAAGTTCTACGAGGCGGCGAGGAAAAAGGGCGTGAAGCCCATCATCGGCTGCGACGTCTGGGTCAGCAATGACGCGGACCGTGACAAGCCTCACCGTCTCCTGCTGCTGTGCCAGTCCCAGTCCGGATACCTCCGGCTGTGCCGGCTGCTGTCGGATGCATACCGCGGAAACCAGCACCGGGGCCGGGCGGAGCTGCGCCTGCAGTGGTTCGAGGAGTCGGGGACGGAGGGTCTGATTGCCCTTTCCGGCGCCCACATGGGAAGCGTGGGCTCCGCGCTGCTGCAGGGGAATCCCGCCCAGGCCCGCCTCAACGCGAGCGCGCTCGCGCAATATTTTCCGGATAGCTTTTACCTGGAGGTGCAGCGGGCGGGACAGCCCCAGTGCGAGGCGCAGCTGCAGCAGGCTCTGGATCTCGCTTCCGACCTGAACCTCCCCGTGGTTGCCACCCATCCCGTGCAATTCATCGCCGCCGGCGATTATCTGGCCCATGAGGCCAGGACCTGCATCGCGGAAGGGTATGCGCTCGCCGACCGGCGCCGGCCCCGGCATTTCACCGGGCAGCAGTATTTCAGGACCCAGGCCGAGATGGCGGAGCTGCTCGCGGATGTCCCCGAGGCCCTCGTCAACAGCGTGGAGATCGCGAAGCGCTGCAACTTCGGATTCGAACTGGGCAAGGCCCGGCTTCCGTTGTTTCCCGTTCCCCCCGGAAGCAGCCTGGACACCTATCTTCGGGAAGAGGCCGGCCGGGGTTTGGAGCGCCGCCTCCAGTCGCTGTTCCCGGATGCTACGCAGCGGGAGGCGGAGCGGCCGCGGTACGAGGAGCGCCTGGATTTCGAGGTGAAGACCATCGTGCAGATGGGCTTCCCCGGCTACTTCCTCATCGTCGCCGATTTCATCAACTGGGCCAAATCCAACGCAGTGCCGGTGGGACCCGGCCGCGGATCCGGGGCCGGCTCCCTGGTGGCCTACAGCCTCGGCATCACCGACCTGGATCCCATCCGTTACGACCTGCTGTTCGAGCGTTTTCTCAATCCCGAGCGGGTGTCCATGCCGGACTTTGACGTGGATTTCTGCCAGGACGGCCGCGACCGGGTGATCGACTACGTGCGCAAGAAATACGGCGAGGAATCCGTGTCCCAGATCGCCACGTTCGGAACCATGGCGGCCAAGGCCGTGGTGCGCGATGTGGGGCGCATCCTGGAATGGAGTTACGGCCGCACCGACGAACTGGCCAAGCTCATTCCTTTCCAGCCCGGCAAGACCGTCACCCTGCGCAAGCGGGAGGATCCCGACGACCGGGAGACGCTTTACGCCCGGGAACTGGAACCCCAGATCAACGAGCGGGAGGCGACCGACGAGGAGACTCGCCAGCTTCTGGAACTGGCGGAGCAGCTGGAGGGGCTGACCCGGAACGTGGGCATGCACGCCGGGGGCGTGCTCATCGCCCCGGGGAAGCTCACGGATTTCTGCCCGGTGTACTGCGCGGAGGGATCCCAGGTCCCCGTGAGCCAGTTCGACAAGGACGACGTGGAGAAGGTCGGGCTGGTGAAGTTCGACTTTCTCGGCCTTACCACCCTCACCATCCTGGACTGGACCTTGCGTTACGTGCTGCGGCTGGACCCGGCGTCCACCCTGGCGCTGGAAACCATTCCCCTGGATGACCGGCGAGCGTACGAGGTTCTGAAACGCGCCAACACGGTGGGCGTGTTCCAGCTGGAATCCCGGGGCATGAAGGACATGCTGGTGCGGGCCCGGCCGGACCGCTTCGAGGACATCATCGCCCTGGTGGCCCTTTACCGGCCCGGCCCCATGGACCTGATCCCGGACTTCATCAAGCGCAAGCACGGCCAGGAGAGGGTGGAATTTCCCGACCGCCGCCTGGAGCCGATCCTGGGACCCACCTACGGGATCATGGTGTACCAGGAGCAGGTGATGCAGATCGCCCAGGTCATCGGCGGCTACACCCTGGGCGGCGCCGACCTGCTGCGCCGGGCCATGGGCAAGAAGAAGCCGGAGGAGATGGCCAAGCACCGGGACATCTTCGTGGAGGGCGCGGTGAAGCGGGGCATGCCCCAACGCCCTGCTGAGGAACTGTTCGGGCTGATGGAGAAATTCGCGGGCTACGGCTTCAACAAGTCTCACGCCGCCGCCTACGCCCTCATCGCCTATCACACGGCCTACCTGAAGGCCCACCACACGGCCGCGTTCATGGCCGCCAACCTCTCGGCGGTGATGGACGACACGGACAAGGTGCGGTCCTTTTACGAGGATTGCAAGGCCAACGGCCTCACGGTGCTGGCGCCGGACATCAACTCCTCGGAGCACCGCTTCGTTCCCGTGGACGGAGCATCCCTGCGCTACGGCCTGGGCGCGGTCAAGGGAACGGGGGAAGCCGCCATCGGCGCCATCGTGCGGCAGCGGGAATCCGGCGGCCCGTTCCGGGACCTATTCGATTTCTGCCGGCGGGTGGATTCCCGCATCGTGAACCGGCGGGTGGTGGAATCCCTGATCCGCGCCGGCGCCTTCGACGGACTGGACTCGAACCGGGCGCGGCTGCTGGCGTCGGTGGGCATCGCCATGGAAGCCGCCGAGCAGCAGCTCCGGGCCGCATCGCAGAACAGCCTGTTCGGCGAGGAGGCGGCGGCGCCCCCCGGGCTGCTGCAGGCGCCGGAATGGGACATGCGGGAGCGGCTGACCCACGAGAAGGCAAGCCTGGGTTTTTACCTGAGCGGCCACCCCTTCGCGGCCTGCCAGGCGGAGGTGGCGGAGTTCGTGAAGCAGAGGCTGGCGCAGCTCGCCCCGGCCTCTCATTCCCTGCTCATGGCGGGAATCATCAACAGCGTGCGCCTGCAGCAGACCCGGCGCGGGCGCATGGCGGTCATCCTGCTCGACGATGCCACGGCGCAGGTGGAGGTGGCGGTGTTCTCGGAGGTGTTCGAGGCGAACCGGGCCTGGATCAAGGAGGACCAGCTGCTGGTGGTGGAAGGCAAGGTGAGCCATGACGAGTTTTCCGGCGGCTTGCGGGTCACCGCCGAAAAGCTGTTCGACCTGGAGGCGGCGCGATCGCGGTTCGCCCGCGCGGTCCACCTCACCTGCAACGGTGACGCGAGCCCGGAGAAGCTGAAGGGGGTGCTGGCGCCCTACCGCAACGGCAACTGCCCCGTGGTCATCAGCTACCGCAATGGCGACGCCGCCTGTGAGCTGGAACTGGGGGAGGGGTGGCGGGTAAACCTGCAGGAGGGCCTGCTGCGGTCTCTCGCTGCTTCCCTGCGCCCGGAAAACGTGCGGGTGATCTACCAGTAGTCCGGGCGCGCCTAGCGTACTTTCTCGAAGCGACTGAAGCTCCCTTGAGCGTCCTGCACTTGGACGCTGGTGACTTGGGCGGCGTCCGGACCGCGCTGGCTCCACTGGATCAGGCGCTCCACCGGCTCGGGTTCTCCGTGGACCATGGCTTCCACGGACCCGTCCATCAGGTTGCGCACCCAGCCGGTGACCCCCACGCGTTCCGCCTCCTGGCGCATGGATTCCCGGAACCAGACGCCCTGAACCCGGCCGTAGATGCGCAGATGCTTGGTGATGGGCATGGCGTCAAAAGATTATCGATGGATGCATAAACTTATTCTATGGATTTTCCGACCTTGTTAAATGGGCATGCTTCATTTATCTTGATCGGCGCGGTCAACAATTTCCGGAGGAGAATTCTAATGACGAGTACCCCAATCAAGCTTTTGGTCGCCACTTCTGCCCTTTGGCTATCGGCCTGCGCCATGACCCCCGCGCCTCAGGGATCGGTGGCGCCCGACAAGGTCGTATACCACATCAATGACATATCCGACGCCCGGGGCGCCCTGAGAAATATCGGCAACCACCTGGAAGTGAATCCCGAGGCCAAGATCGTGGTGGTGACGCATTCCCAGGGGGTGGATTTCCTCATGGAAGGCGCCAAGGACAAGAACGGCAATCCCTACAACATCACGGTTGAGGAACTGAAGGGCAAGGGCGTCACCTTCGACGTTTGCGAAATCACCCTCAAGCGCCGAAACCTGGACAAGTCCAAGTTTCTTCCGGAGGCCAAGTTCGTGCCTTCGGGAGTCGCGGAGCTGGCCAAGCTCCAGCAGCGGGAAGGGTACGCCTATATCAGGCCCTGACCCCGGGCCGGGGCAGAAAAGCAGAAGGCGGCTTCGGCCGCCTTTTTTTCACCGGTTTTCCCGCGTGCCCTGCTTCGCGCCCCGCCTTCTGGATCAGGTCGCGATCATCAGGGCGGCGATGGCCAGGGCAGCGCCCAGCGTGGTAACCACGATCACCTTCTGCCGCCGCGTCATTCCCGCAGGCCGCCAGCCCATGAGCGTGGGTTGGGGCAGCTCGTCGGAAACCTTGTAGGAAACGGCTGCCTTCAGGTTGCCTGTCCCCGAGTCGCCTGCCGCGGTGGGCGGGGAATCCTTTACTTCCCCCTCGAGGCCGACGGCCGCCGCCAGGCGCCGGGTTGCATCCATGGAGTCGAAAACCCGGGATACGGGCAGGACAGGTGTCGTGTCCCCGTCCTCCCCGTCGCTGCGGCGGGAGCGCGGGGGCTCCATTTCCCCCAGCGCGGTCTCCGGCTCCAGCTGCAGGGCCAGGGTGTCGGGGACGGACTGGATGCGCCTGGGCGCGATCAGTTGCGCGTTGGCTTCTCCGCGCAGGGCCTTCTCGCACTCCCTGAGATCGCTGGCCATGTCCCTGGCGCAGGCGTAGCGGTCGTCGGGGCGCTTGGCCAGGGCCTTGGCGACGATGAAGTCAAGGATCTCGGGCAGCGTCGGATTGATCCGGCTCGGGGAGTCCGGATTGAAATTGAGGGTCTGCAGCATGATCGCGGTCATGTTTTCACCCTCGAATGGCGCCTTGCCGGTGAGCATCTCGTAGAGCACGACTCCGAGAGAAAAGATGTCCGAGCGCTGATCTGCCCGTTTGCCCTGGACCTGCTCGGGCGACATGTACTTCGGTGACCCGAGCACCACGCCGGTCTGGGTGCGCACGTCCCCGGAGCGCATGCGGGCGATGCCAAAGTCCATGATCTTGGCCAAGCCGTCGCGCACCACCATGATGTTGGCCGGTTTGATGTCACGGTGGATGACTTCGTGCTCGTGGGCGTAAGAAAGCCCTTCGGCGACCTGGGCGGCAATGTTCACCGCCTGCGAGGCCGGAAGCGCCTTGCCGCCTGCCACCATGGCGCGAACCTCCCGCCCCTCCAGGAATTCCATGGCCATGAACGCGACCGATCCGGACTTTCCCGCATCGTAAATGGTGACGATGTTCGGGTGATTGAGGCCGCCCGCCGCCCGTGCCTCCTGATGGAACCGGTCCTCGTACTCGGTACGTTCCTCGGGGTCCATGGACAGGCTGACGGTCTTGATGGCCACGGTGCGCTCGAGCATGGGATCCCGCGCCTTGTAGACCAGGCCCATGGCGCCTTTGCCGAGTTCAGCCACCACTTCATAGCGGCCGAAGGTGAGTGCGGGGGGGGATTCCTTTTGCCTGGGCATCGGGTTGGCCCTACTGCCGTTCGGCCTTGGCGCTGCGAAACACCGGGCCCCAGAGGGGATGTCCCGCTTCCGCCGGACTCAGCTCAAACCGCGGATCGAGATCCAGGATGTTTCGAAACTCCTCGCGGCACTGCCGCTCCCGCTCCGTCACGCAATAGCTGAAGGCCAGGTACTTGTGGGCCTTGATGCGGTCCGCCCTGGCCGAGAGGCCCGCGTCGAGCGCCGCCTGGAGGTGCCTCTGGGCCGCGCGGTACTGCCCGTCCTCGTACTGGCGAATCCCCTCGGACAGGTCCTTCTCGCCGCCATCCCGGGAAAACAGCGACTTCATCTCCTCCACCTGGGTCTGGACCTGGGCGGGCATGGACTCGCAGCCGGCAATGGCGGCAACGGCGGCTAGCAGCAGAATTATGCGTGGCGACGTCATGGCGTTACTCCTGGCGGAAGCGATGCCGGATCCTTATCTTTTCCGCCGGCTTGGCAACCACCAGTTCGGTATAAGGGGGGAAGCTGGTGTTGCGCAGTTCAACCACATGCCGCCCCGCCTTCACGTCCACGGCCCGCAGCGGCGGCGATATCCCCATCAGCTTTCCGTCCACGTACACCTCTCCCCAGGGCAGCACCTGGAGTAGCAGCTGCGCGTCCGGCGTCGCCCCCACGGTGGCTTCGGTGGCCCGCGCCACCGGGGAGGAGGGGGCAACTTTGGGGGTCACCTCGGACTCTGTCAAAGACCGGGAAGGCGGCGCCGGCGAGGTTTCGATGCGGGGCCGCGGCCCGGGCGGAACAAGCTTCACGGTGGCCAGCTGCTTTTCCGGCTCTGCGGCCCGATGCTTCAAGTTCCGGATCAATCCGCCGGTTGAGAGGATGGCCACCACGGCGATCGCCAGGGCGATCCACATCTGGCGCGATTTCTGGCGGGAGCTGTGCCGGGTCCGGCCCAGGGATAGAGGCACCGTGTCCGAAGCGCTGGCGGCCTTGCCGCGGGCCGGGACCCGGGAATCCCGCAGGTCGCGTCCCGGCTGGCCCACGGAATAGATGTCATGGGCGCGAACATGCTTGTCGGTTCGGTAACCTTCGTAGCTGAACAGCGTGGCATAGTCGTCGCTGAGGCAGGAAACCACTTCGTGGTAGGAGCGGGAGGCCAGGATCTGGCCCGGCTGGGCGAAGCCCATGACCCGCTGGGCGACGTTGATGCCGTCGCCGATGATGTTGGGCTGGCTGTTGATGTCCTTGATCAGCCGGATCGGCCCCAGGTTGATGCCGATGCGGATGGGTATCGGGGACGCGCCGCTGGCGGCGGTCGCGGCGTCCCGGATGCTGATGGCCACGAACAGGGCGTCCTCAGGATCGCCGAGAAAGCTGATGGCGGCTCCGTCCCCGGTGTCGAGGACGATGCGGTCATTGACGGCGATGTCCCGGATGGCATCGGCGATGAGAGCGTTGAAGCGGTCCTTGAGGCGAATCTGCTCCGTCACCGGCTTCCTGGAGTAGTCCGCAATGTCGAGGAACACGACGCTGCAGATGAAAGTCCGGTTGGACCGGTCATGCATGGGGAGCCGCCGGTCGGGGAATTGGCGAAACAACGTGAAGTTCGACCTCCATCACGCCGGTATTATGGGCAAATGGCCCGGACTTCTCTACTTGACCTTCATTCCCGGCTGGGCTCCGGAATCCGGCGCCAGAAGGTAAAGCTCCGTGCCGTCCCCGGCCGCCAGCACCATTCCTTCGGAGATTCCGAATTTCATTTTGCGCGGGGCAAGGTTGGCGACCATCACGGTAAGCCGTCCTTTTAGCTGATCCGGAGCGTAGGCCGATTTGATGCCGGCGAACACCGTGCGCGTTTCGGTGCCGATGTCCAGGGTGAGCTTCAGCAGCTTGTCGGCTCCTTCCACGTGCTCGGCGTCCAGGATGCGCGCGATGCGCAGGTCCACCTTGCCGAAGTCGTCAATGCTGATGACCTCCGGCTGATGGTGGACGCGGGACTCCGCGTGGCGGGCGGGGGAGTGGGACTCGGGCTTGGGCGCCGGCTTCATGCTCTCCTGGTTGGCCTCGATCAGGGCGTCGATCTGGCGCTGATCCACGCGGGTGACGAGGTGCCGGTAATCGCCGATGCGGTGCCCGTCCGGCAGGACCTGCTGGCTGTCGGCCCAGGCGAGGGGCGGGATTCGCAGGAACTCCTCCACGTCCGCAGCGAGCTTGGGCAGTACCGGCTTCAGGTAAACGGTCAGGATGCGAAAGGTGTTGATGGCGTCCGTGCACACCGCGTGAAGCTGGTCCGTCTTGGAAGGGTCCTTGGCCAGGTTCCAGGGCTGGGCCCGGTCGAAGATCTGGTTGAGTTCGTCGGCGGCGAGCATGATCAGGCGCAGGGCGGCGCCGAATTGCCGCGATTCGTAGAGGTCCGCGAGGACCTTGCCCGCGTCCTGCAGCGCCGGGTAGCCGCGGCCAGACTCCTTCCCGGAAGCGGACAACAGCCTCCCTTCGAAGCGCTTGTTGAGGAAGCTCGCGGCGCGGCTCGCGATATTGACGTATTTCCCCACCAGGTCGGAGTTCACCCGGGCGATGAAATCGTCCAGGTTAAGGTCGATGTCCTCCATGCTGGCATTGAGCTTTGCCGCGTAGTAATAGCGCAGCCACTCCGGGTTCAATCCCTGGGCGAGATAGCTCCGGGCCGTGATGAAGGTGCCCCGGGACTTGGACATCTTCTGGCCGTTCACGGTGAGGAAACCGTGGGCGTTCACCGCCGTGGGAGTGCGATAGCCGGCATGGTGCAATTCCGCCGGCCAGAACAGGGCATGGAAATACAGGATGTCCTTGCCGATGAAATGGTAAAGCTCCGTGTTCTCCCGTGCGGCCCCGTCCCGGGACCAGAAGGCGTCGAAGTTGATGCCGGCGCGATCGCACAGGTTGCGAAAGCTCCCCATGTAGCCGATGGGGGCGTCCAGCCATACGTAGAAAAACTTTCCCGGCGCACCGGGGATTTCGAATCCGAAATAGGGAGCATCCCGGGAAATGTCCCAGTCCGAGAGCTCTCCGGAGAGCCACTCGTCCAGCTTGTTGGCCGCTTCCGCCTGCAGCCGGCCCGGCTCCCGGGTCCACTGCTTGAGGAAGTCCCGGCAGCGGGTGTCGGAAAGGCGGAAGAAATAGTGGTCCGAGGCCTTGCGCACGGGTGTGGCCCCCGACACGGCCGAGTACGGGTTGATGAGCTCGGTGGGCGAGTAGGCGGCTCCGCACACCTCGCAGGAGTCCCCGTACTGGTCCTTGGAGCGGCAGCGGGGGCATTCTCCCTTCACGTAGCGGTCGGGAAGGAAAAGGCTCTTCACCGGGTCGAAAAACTGCTCCACCGGCCGGACATCGATCAGTCCCGCGGCCTGCAGCTTGCGAAAAATATCGTTGGCGTAGAACCGGGTCTCCTCGGAATGGGTCGAATAGTAGTTGTCGAAACCCACGTGGAAGCCCGCGAAGTCCTGCCGGTGCTCCTCGTGCATGCGGCCGATTAGCTGCTCCGGTGTGATTCCCTCGGCCTCCGCCCGCAGCATGACGGGGGTGCCATGGGTGTCGTCGGCGCACACGTACCAGCATTCGTGGCCCTGCATCTTCTGGAACCGCACCCAGATATCGGTCTGGATGTACTCGACCAGGTGCCCGAGATGGATGCTGCCATTGGCGTAGGGCAGGGCCGAGGTGACCAGGATTTTTCGTTTCATGTGAGAGGAACTCAAAAGCGTGAATTGTAACAAAGGGTATCTGGAGCCGGGTGCGACCCGGCCCTTTTTCGTTTAGAATTCAACGCCTCAGTTTTGGCCCCCCAGGAGGAGCTTGCCCGTGCCCATCTCGGAACCCCAGGTCCAGTCCGCTCTCAAGGAACTGACCGATCCCAACACCAGGAAAGACTTTGTTTCCAGCAAGTCTGTCAAGAACATCAAGGTTGACGGCAACGATGTTTCCGTGGACATCGTCCTCGGCTACCCGGCCAAAAGCGTCTTGGAGGACATCCGGCGCATGGTGGCGGACAAGCTGAAGACGCTTCCCGGCGCGGGCAAGATCACGGTCAACGTCTCGAGCAAGATCGTCACCCATGCCGTGCAGCGCGGCGTGAAGCCGATTCCCGGCATCAAGAACATCGTCGCGGTGGCTTCCGGAAAAGGCGGCGTGGGCAAGTCCACGACGGCGGTGAACCTGGCGCTGGCCCTGGCGGCGGAGGGCGCGAAAGTGGCGATGCTGGACGCGGACATCTACGGCCCCTCCCAGCCCACCATGCTGGGAATCACCGGGCGGCCGGAATCCAAGGACGGCAAGACCCTCGAGCCCATGGAGGGGCATGGCATCCAGGCCATGTCGGTGGGGTTCCTGATCGACGTGGAGACGCCGATGGTGTGGCGCGGTCCCATGGTGACCCAGGCCCTGGAGCAGCTGCTCAAGGAAACCCGCTGGCAGGATGTGGACTATCTGGTGGTGGACCTGCCCCCCGGAACCGGCGACATTCAGCTGACCCTGGCCCAGCGGGTTCCGGTCACGGGCGCGGTGATCGTCACCACGCCCCAGGACATCGCCCTGCTGGATGCCCGCAAGGGCCTCAAGATGTTCGAGAAGGTTGGCATACCGATTCTGGGGATCGTGGAAAACATGAGCATCCACATCTGCTCCAACTGCGGCCACGCCGAGCACATATTCGGCGAGGGCGGGGGCGAGCGCATGTGCAAGGATTACGACACCGAAATGCTGGGCGGTCTTCCTTTGGACATCAAGATCCGCGAGCAGACGGATTCCGGGAAACCCTCGGTGGTCGCCGACCCGGACGGCGCGGTGGCGAAGATCTACAAGCAGATCGCCCGCCGGGTGGCGGTCAAGATTGGCGAACTCGCCCAGGACCACAGCGGCGCGTTCCCCAAGATCGTTATCCAGAACACGTAACCGGTTGCCGGATCTGTCGGGGGCACGCCGGGCGCGTGCCCTTTTTGCGCCACCCGTTGCCGCGAGAGGGAGGAGAACGTAATGACCATCAAGTCCGACCGCTGGATCCGCCGCATGGCGGAGACTCACGGCATGATCGAACCCTTCGAGCCGCGGCAGGTGCGGGAAGTGGACGGGCGCAAGATCGTTTCCTTCGGCACCTCCAGCTACGGTTACGACATCCGGTGCTCGGATGAATTCAAGCTGTTCACGAACCTCAACACCACCATCGTGGACCCGAAGAATTTCGACCCCAAGAACTTCGTCGAGGTCCGCGGCGACCACTGCATCATCCCGCCCAACTCCTTTGCCCTGGCGCGCACGGTGGAGTATTTCCGCATTCCCAGGAACGTGCTCACCATCTGCCTCGGCAAGAGCACCTATGCCCGGTGCGGGATCATCGTCAACGTGACGCCTTTCGAGCCGGAATGGGAGGGCTTCGTGACCCTGGAGTTCTCCAACACCACTCCGCTGCCGGCCAAGATCTACGCCAACGAAGGCGTGGCCCAGGTGATTTTCTTCGAGTCCGACGAGGTGTGCGAGACCTCCTACAAGGACCGCGGGGGCAAGTATCAGGGCCAGCGCGGGGTGACACTGCCCAAGATCTAGACCGCGTCCCGCCCGGCGCGGAACACGGGGCAGGCGCCGGATGTCGCGTGCCGGAGCATTCTGGCGGGTGACATGCCAGGGCGCAGCATTATAATGGCGCAGTGACCGCTTCTGGCGCGGGACTCACAGCGATATTGGTCAAAAAAACAATCCACCTGTTCCTGTTCGTATTGCTCATCGCGGCGATGGGGGCCGCGAGGGCGGACGCCGTCCTGGACCAGGCCAAGCAGCATCTCGCGGCCAGGCAGCCCCAGGCAGCCTACGCCTTGCTCGAGCCCCTGGAGAAGGAGCGGGCGGGCGAGGTGGAATACGACTACCTGCTGGGAATCGCGGCGATCGACTCGGGCAACGTCACTCGGGGCGTGTTTGCCCTGGAGCGGGTGCTGGCCCTGGAGCCCAATCATGCCCAGGCCAGGGCGGAAATTGCCCGCGCCTACTTCCTGCTGGGGGAGCGAAGGACCGCCAAGCAGGAATTTGAATCGGTGCAGCGGCTGGGAGTGCCGGAGGAAGTGTCCCAGACCATCCAGCGCTATCTCTCCGCCATCGAGGAGTCGGGAGCGGGAGACCGGCCGTCCTTCAGCGGTTTTCTGGAAGCGGCCTATGGCTACGACGGCAACGTCAACGCCGGACCCGGAAGCGGCGTGGTGGCCATTCCGGCCCTCGGCGGGCTCATTACCCAGCTCAATCCCCTGGGCGTGGAGGAGAGCGACGACTTCTTTGCCCTGAGCGGGGGCGCGAACCTGCGTTATCCACTGAAGCCCCAACTCGCGGTGGTGGCGTCCGCGCTGGCGACCTGGCGGTTCAATACCCAGGCCACGGAATTCGATACCTCCGACATTGGGGGGAGCCTGGGCGTCGTTTACAGCCGCGGCCGGGACAGCTTCACCGTTGGACTCCAGGCCAATTCTTTCAATCTGGACTACGATGCGTATCGTGACGCTTACGGCGGCGTTCTCCAGTGGACCCGCGCCATTGACGCCTTCAACTCGGTCTCCGCTTATGTCCAGAGTACGCGGCTCGACTACGCGGGATCGCAGGGCATCCGCGACGTTGACCGCTATGTGGCCGGGGGCGCGATCGGGCACGGCTTCGCGGGCCCGTGGGAGCCCGTGGGGTATCTGAGCGGATACGTCGGCAAAGAAGACGAGCGGGCCTCCGGGGTGCCGTGGCTTGGCCACGACTTCTGGGGATTGCGAATCGGCGGGCAGGTCACGGTGACGCCCCAGGCGCTGGTGTTTGCCGCCGCCAGCATCGAGCGGCGCGACTACGGCGGCGCGGATCCCTTCTTCCTGGTGACCCGGCGCGACACCCAGATTGACCTGAGACTGGGCGCCATTATCACCCCTTGGTCGGACAACCGATGGCAACTAGTGCCGTCGGTGAACTACACCGGCAACGATTCCAACGTCGAAATCGACGATTACGACCGCTCCCTGGTCCAGATTGCCATACGGCGCGTGTTCCCCTGACCAAAAGGGGAGATAGTGACGAATCCCGGCACATGCTGCCGAAATCCGAACACCTTATCCATGGTATTTGCGTGATCGAAATCACGTCGGCGTTGCGGATGACTGATTCTTTTGCTCCGGGCTTATCGGGAACAAAACTTGCTCGTTGGAGAGTAAAAACTATATGAAAATTAAAGAGGTTTTTTGAAAAATCTAACAAACAGGAGAAATGTTATGAAAGCCCGCACATCCGAGGTAATGAGACGGGCCGGCCTGGCCGCCTTGATTGCTCTCGCCTTTTCGAACAGCGCCTGGGCTTCCATCGGCTATGTGCAGTTCGCGAGCGGCGGCGCCATCGTGACGGGCACCGATGGGGTTGAGCGTGTTGCCGTGAAGGGCCTGGAATTGAACTCGGGGGACACCATCGACACCCGCGAGGGTCGCGCGCAGGTGCGGTTTTCGGATGGCTCCTATGTTTCCCTGCAGCCGAAGAGCGTGTTCCGGATCAAGGAGTACCGTTTCGAGGGCAAGACCGACGGATCGGAGACGGGGGTGTTCAGTCTGCTCAAGGGCGGCTTGCGCACCATCACCGGCCTCATCGGCCGCGTGAATCGCGACAATTACGAAGTGGAAACCCCAGTCGCCATTATCGGCATCCGCGGCACCGAATATCTCGCCGCCCTGGGAGACAGCCTGACCGTGAGCGTGGGCGAGGGCCGGGTGGCCGTGATGAACGATACGGGCGAATTCGTGGCCGAGGCCGGGCAATCGGTTTATGTTGCCGACGGGAAATCCCGTCCCGAGGTGATCTCGGACAAGCCGTTCCTGCCTCCAGAGCCGGCGCGAGAAGGCTTCCGGAGCCCGGAGCCTTCCGGCTTCGTGGCCGGCGAGCAGGTGAACGCGTCCGGCGAGCCGCTGATCGTGACGTTGGGCGGCTCCCAGCCGAATGTGCCGCCGGTGACTCCCCCGCCTTCGGGTCAGGGAGACCCCTTTATCGTGGTGAGCGGGGACTTCCCGGCGAACCAGCCCAACCAGCTGGATCAGTCGATCTTCCGCTCCGGCACCGGCAGGGTGGCGTGCAGTTCCAGTGGCGCCTGCGACCAGCTGCAGATCGGCAGCTTCCTCCTCAACAATGTCAGCGCCCAGGTGGTGGACAACGGCTTTGACGTCGCTGTGGGCTGGGGCCGCTGGACCAACGGCCGGTATATCGCCGGCGGGCTGGGCAACACGCAACTGACCGCCAACCAGGGTTTGCACTACGTGTACGGGGTGCCCACGGCGGTGGCTGATCTGCCCCAGAGCGCAACCTATTCCCTGCTGGGGGCCACCCAGGCTACGTCACTTGACGGCTCCCTGGGGCTCGGAACCTTCAGTGCTCGCCCGGGGACCAACGGGGTCATCCTGAGTGCCGACTTCACCGCGGGGACTGCCGTCGTCGATTTCCAGGTTCAGTTCCCGGCCGTGAACAACGGTCCGATCACCTACACCGTCACCAACCAGGCCCTGAACCTTTCAGGCGCCACGTTTGCGGGGGCGGGGCTCGCGGCCACGGGGTCGGGCTGCGGCGTAGGCTGCTCCGCATCGGTGGACGGTTTCTTCGCGGGCGCGGGAGCCGCGCGGGCCGGCTTGGGATACCAGATCACGGGATCCACCACGACCGTCAGCGGCGCGGCAGCGCTGGCGAGGAACTGATCTATCTCCTGGGCCCGGGCTGGCGTGAGCCAGCTCGAGGCCGAACGCGGTCAAAGGCCGGGCTTGTCCCGGCCTTTTTTGTTCTCCGGATTCAGGGAGACCGGCGGTCGAGTGTGACGAAGGATGCCGGCAAGCCGGCACCGGTTACGGACTCCCGGCTGGTCTCGCTCCAATCCACCATATCGAAGGGAGGAAAATAGGTGTCTCCCTCGACCTCCTGCTCGATGTGCGTGAGATAGAGGCGGTCTGCCATGGGAAGCGCCTGCCGGTAAATCTCCGCCCCCCCGATGATGAACACCTCCGGGTCATCGCCGCAAAGTCCAAGGGCCTCCTCCAGGGAATGGGCGATCTGGCAATCGGCGACCCCATAGTCCGGATCGCGGCTCACCACCACCATAGTGCGGCCGGGGAGCACCCGGCCGATGGATTCCCAGGTTTTTCGTCCCATGATCACGTGGTGCCCCATGGTCAGGGCCCGGAAGCGCTTGAGGTCCTGCGGAAGATGCCAGGGGAGCCGGTTGTCGCGGCCGATGACCCCGTTGCGCGCGATGGCGGCGATGATCGAAATGCGCGGGGGCGTCATACCGCCACCGGCGCCCTGATGGCCGGGTGCGGGTGGTAGTCCACGAGGCTGAAGTCCTCGTACCGGAAAGCGAAGAGGTCGCTGATGTCTGGGTTGATCAGCATCCGGGGCAATGCCCTCGGCTCCCGGGAAAGCTGCTCCCGGGCCTGCTCCAGATGGTTGAGGTAGAGGTGGGCATCGCCGAAGGTGTGCACGAAATCGCCGGGCTCCAGGCGGCACACCTGCGCCACTATCAAGGTGAGAAGGGCATAGGAGGCGATGTTGAACGGAACGCCCAGAAAGAAGTCGGCGCTGCGCTGGTACAGCTGGCAGGACAGCCGGCCCTCGGCCACGTAGAACTGGAAGAAGGCGTGGCAGGGCGCCAGGGCCATGCGCTCGATGTCCGCCACGTTCCATGCGCTCACAATCAGGCGGCGGGAATCGGGAGTGGTGCGTATGTCGTTCACGACCCGGTTGATCTGGTCGATGTGGCGGCCGTCGGGTGCCGGCCAGGAGCGCCACTGGTAGCCGTAGACCGGGCCCAGATCGCCATACTCGTCGGCCCACTCGTCCCAGATGGTGACGCCGTGGTCCCTCAGGTACTTGATGTTGGTGTCGCCGCGAAGGAACCAGAGCAGCTCGTGGATGATGGACTTGAGGTGGACCTTCTTGGTCGTCACCAGGGGAAATCCCTGGGACAGATCGAAGCGCAGCTGGGCACCGAAGACCGAGAGCGTGCCGGTGCCGGTGCGGTCGGTCTTGGAATGACCGTGCTCCAGGATGTGCCGCATGAGGTCCAGGTAGTTGCGCATGCTCAGTAATGGCCGAGGTTCAGTGGCCGGAGGAGGCCGGGAAGGTTCTCAGAGCGTGTTCCCCTAGGGAACCTCGAGCACGATCTTGCCCACGGCATGGCCTTCCTCCAGGATGCGATGGGCTTCCGCGGCGTCCTTCAGGGGGAGGACCTGGCCGATCCTGGGCTTCAGCGCCCCGGCCTCCACCAGGTTCCTTGCCTCCTCGAGGATGCGCGTCTGGTGCATGCGCCCGTTGCGCAGACCGAGATAGAGGGGCGCCGGCATCTGCACGTAGCAGATATTGAGATTCCTCACCCGGGCCACGTTGATCCAATCCATGTCGCAGGAGGTGGAGAGAATCGTCACCACGCTGCCATAGACCCGCGTGGCGCCGAACGACTTGCAGAAAGCGAGGCCGCCGACGGTGTCGAGAACCGTCTTCACGCCGACGCCGTTGGTCCAGTGCAGGACCTCGTCCACGAAATCCTCGGAACGGTAGTCAATGGCCAACTCGGCGCCCAGGGACTTCACGAATTCCGCCTTCTCCAGCCCGCTGACGGTGGTGGCGACGAAGGCGCCGAAATGGCGGGCGATCTGGATTGCCACGTGTCCCACGCCGCCGGCCCCCGCATGAATCAGCACCGAATGGCCGACGTCGAGCTTGGCGCGATCCACCAGGGCTTCCCAGGCGGTGATCACCACCAATGGCAGGGCGGCGGCCTCCACCATGGAGAGGTTGCCGGGCTTGGGCGCGAGGAAATCCTCGTGCACCACGGCGTACTGGGCGTAATTGCCGGGCGCCCCGCCGAGGCCGTTGTTGAAGTAGTACACCGCGTCGCCGGGCTTGAACCGGGTCACCGAATGACCGACTGCCTCCACGATTCCCGCGCCATCGCATCCCAGAATGGCCGGAAGGTTTTCCGGGTAGTAGGTGGGATTGCGGCGCACCTTGGTGTCCACGGGATTGACGCCCGCCGCCTTGACACGGACCAGGACATCGAAGGCGCCGTGAAACTCCGGGTCCGGCACTTCGCGAAATTGAAGCACCTCCGGACCGCCGGCGGCTGTCATCAGAACGGCCTTCATGAGGGTCTTCTCATCCCTTTCTCTTGTCCCATACGAATCGCACGAACCGCTGCCAGCGGTTCTGCTTCTGGAGGAGTGCGTTGCGGTTCTTCTCGGCCGCCCGGTCCCGCGCACGGGCGCGCTGCACCTGCTCGAAGACTTCGCGCATGGTCAGACCGCCAGGGCCCTTCATTTTGTCCGGATCGTCGCTCACGCGCTGCTTCAGGAAGGATGGAGGCCGTATGCTAAACTTCGAGCATTGATTTTTCAACGCATTCTTCCATGTCCGGCAACACGCTCGGGAAATTGTTCTGCGTCACGTCGTTCGGGGAATCCCACGGGCCCGCCATCGGCTGCGTGGTGGACGGGTGCCCGCCGGGTCTCGGGCTCACGGAGGCGGATATCCAGCGCGACCTGGACCGGCGCCGCCCCGGCACTTCGCGGCACGTGACCCAGCGCCGGGAGCCGGACCGGGTGGAGATCCTGTCCGGTGTGTTCGAGGGGAAGACCACCGGGACGCCCATCGCCCTGCTCATTCGCAACGAGGATCAGCGCAGCAGGGATTACGGAAAGATCATGGACGCGTTCCGGCCGGGGCACGCGGACTACACCTACTGGCAGAAGTACGGCATCCGTGACTATCGGGGCGGTGGGCGTGCGTCTGCGCGGGAGACCGCGGTGAGGGTCGCCGCCGGCGCCATTGCCCGCAAGTGGCTGCTGGAGCGCCACCGGGTGGTCATCCGCGGCTGCATGGCCCAGCTCGGACCCGTGAAAATCCCGTTCAAGTCCTGGGATGGCGTCAGCGACAATCCCTTTTTCTCACCGGATCCGGATATCGTGCCGGAACTGGAAGCTTTCATGGACCGGCTGCGCAAGTCCGGGGACTCCGTGGGCGCCCGCATCAGCGTGGTGGCGGAAAATGTTCCGGTGGGCTGGGGCGAGCCCGTTTATGACCGCCTTGATGCCGACATCGCCTACGCCATGATGAGCATCAACGCGGTGAAGGGGGTCGAGATCGGCGCGGGGTTTGCGTCCGTGGAGCAGAAGGGCACCGAGCATGGCGACGAGATCACCCCGGCGGGATTCCTGTCGAACAACGCGGGCGGGATCCTGGGGGGAATCTCCACCGGCCAGGACATCCGCGTTTCCATCGCCATCAAACCCACCTCCAGCATCCGGCTGCCCCGGCGCTCCATCGACAAGGGAGGAGATCCCGTGACCGTGGAGACCCATGGCCGCCATGATCCCTGCGTGGGAATCCGGGCCACACCCATCGCCGAGGCCATGCTGGCCTTGGTGCTGATGGATCATGCCTTGCGTCACCGGGCCCAGAACGCTGACGTAAGCTGCGCCACGCCCAGAGTGCCGGGCAGTGCGGCCGCCGGCCCGGGCCCGGGCGAGGCGCCTTCCCGCGAGGACCCCGAGCCCGACGAGGCCTGACCGGGCGCCGTTTCTCCGGCGCGCAGCGACTCCGCGCTCCCTCCCTGTGCCGAACGCAGTTCCCTACTGGCGCCTGTCGGGCTTCTATTTCTTCTATTTCGCCTTCGTCGGCGGTTTTGCGCCGTACTGGAGCCTGTACCTGCGCTCCATCGATTTCACCGCCCTGCAGATCGGCCTCCTCATGTCCCTCCTGCAGGTCATGCGCATTTTCGCGCCTGCGGCATGGGGCTTCCTGGCAGATCACACGGGAAAGCGGGTGCAGATCGTGCAGGCGGCGGCCCTGCTGAGCGTGGCGGCGTTCGCCGGCGTGTTTTTCGGCACCAGCTTCGCCTGGATGTTCGGCGTGATGGCGCTGACCAGTTTCTTCTGGGGCGCTTCCCTGCCCCTGGTGGAGGCGATCACCCTCAGCCACCTGGGCGCCCATGCCTCCCGCTATGGCCGCATCCGTTCCTGGGGGTCGGTGGGTTTCATCGTGGCGGTGGTGGCCATCGGCTATCTTCTGGACCGGGTGGCCATCGCGGCGCTGCCCTGGATGGTGACTGGTCTGATGCTCGGCATCGTGCTCTTCGCCCGCATGGTCCCCGATGCCCAGGTGCCCTCCCACGAGAGCGACAGCCTGCCCGTGTGGACCATCGTCAAGCGCCCGGAGGTGGTAGCGCTGCTCTCGGCCTGCTTCCTGATGGCGGCCGCTCACGGCGCCTATTACACCTTTTACTCCATCTACCTGGTAGATCATGGTTACAGCAAGTCCAGCGTGGGATGGCTGTGGGCGGTGGGGGTGATCTGCGAGATCGGCGTGTTCTTCGCGATGCCCGCGCTGCTGGTCCGTTTCGGCCTGGTGCGCATCCTGATGGCGAGCTTTGCCATCGCGGTTGCGCGCTTCCTCATCATTGGCTGGGCGGTGGACGTCACCGTGCTCCTGATCCTGGCCCAGGTCATGCACGCGGCGACGTTTGGCGCCTACCATGCCTCGGCGGTGGCCGCGGTGCACCGCTTTTTCCCGGGGCGGCACCAGGGCAAGGGGCAGGCGCTCTATTCGGGCCTGAGCTTCGGGGCGGGAGGCACCGTGGGGGGGATATTCAGCGGCTGGGCCTGGGAAGCCGTGGGCCCGAGCCTCACCCTGACCGCGAGCGCCCTCGCCGCCCTGGCGGGACTCGCGCTGATCGCGATCCGCCTGCGTCCGGAGCCGTCCCGGGCCATGTGAGGCAGGGGGGCGATTGTGTATAATTTTTCGTTCGAATTTTGACTCTGGCCATGGCCGCGCGATCGCTCTACGACAAGCTCTGGGACAGCCATGTGGTGCTGCAGGAAGCGGACGGCACCACGCTGCTCTACATCGACCGCCATCTGGTGCACGAGGTGACCAGCCCCCAGGCCTATGAAGGGCTGAAGCTGGCCGGGCGCAAGCCCTGGCGCGTGGACTCCGTGGTGGCGACCGCCGACCACAACACCCCTACCCACGACTGGGACCGGGGCATCCAGGATCCCGTTTCCCGCACCCAGGTGGAAACCCTGGACGCGAATATCCAGGAGTTCGGGGCCAAGGTCTATTTTCCCTTCCGGGACCGGCGCCAGGGCATCGTCCATGTGATCGGACCGGAGCAGGGCGCCACGCTTCCCGGGATGACCGTGGTGTGCGGCGACTCCCATACCAGCACCCACGGCGCCTTTGCCTGCCTGGCGTTCGGCATCGGCACTTCCGAAGTGGAGCATGTGCTCGCCACCCAGTGCCTGAACATGAAAAAGACCAAGGCCATGCTGGTGCGGGTGGACGGGACTCCCGGCCGCGGCGTCACCGCCAAGGACATCGCCTTGGCCATCATCGGGCACATAGGCACGGCGGGGGGCACCGGGTACACCATCGAGTACGCGGGCAGCGCCATACGCGGCCTTTCCATGGAAGGCCGCATGACCCTCTGCAACATGTCCATCGAGGCCGGCGCCCGGGCAGGCATGGTGGCCGTGGACGATACCACCCTCGAGTACCTGCGGGGCCGGCCGTTCGCGCCCAGGGGAGAGGTCTGGGAGCGGGCCGTCGCCCATTGGCGCACGCTCGCCAGTGACGAGGGCGCGCGCTTCGACAAGACAGTGACTCTGGACGCGGCGGACATCAAGCCCCAGGTGACGTGGGGCACTTCGCCGGAGATGGTAACCACGGTTGACGGCGTGGTTCCGGATCCCGCCGGCATGGGCGATCCGGTTAAGCGCACCGGAGCGGAGCGCGCGCTGAAATACATGGGGCTCGCGCCGAACACGCCCATTACGGCCATTGCCCTGGACAAGGTTTTCATTGGTTCCTGCACCAACTCCCGGCTTGAGGACCTGAGGGCGGCGGCCGTGGTGGTGAAGGGCAGGCGCGTGGCGCCCAACATCAAGCTGGCCATGGTGGTGCCGGGATCCGGCTTGGTCAAGGAACAGGCCGAGCGCGAGGGGCTCGACCGCATATTTCGCGAGGCGGGGTTCGAGTGGAGGGAGCCCGGCTGCTCCATGTGCCTTGCCATGAACGACGACCGGCTGGAACCCGGGGAGCGCTGCGCCTCCACCTCCAACCGCAACTTCGAGGGGCGCCAGGGCGCGGGCGGCAGAACCCATCTGGTGAGTCCCGAAATGGCGGCCGCCGCGGCCATTGCCGGGCATTTCGTAGACGTGCGGCAGTTCGAGTAATAGGAGACGTACATGATCAGGCAGATGCTCAGTGGGATCCTGCTCCTGGTGGCGCTGACGGGGCTGGCGGGCTGCAACACGGTTGAAGGACTCGGCAAGGACATCGAAAAGGGTGGCGAAGCCATCCAGAAATCGACCAAGTAGATAGAGCCGCGTGGAAAAATTCGTCCGCCGCGAGGGCCTGGTGGCGCCACTGGATCGCGCCAACGTGGACACCGACGCCATCATCCCCAAGCAGTACCTCAAGTCCATCAAGCGCAGCGGCTTCGGGCCTAACCTGTTCGACGACTGGCGCTACCTGGATCGGGGGGAGCCGGGCGGCGACAACAGCAAGCGGCGCCCGAACCCCGATTTCGTGCTCAACCAGCCCCGCTACCGCGGCGCGACCGTGCTCCTGGCCCGGGAGAACTTCGGCTGCGGCTCGTCCCGGGAGCACGCCCCCTGGGCGCTCCTGGACTACGGCTTCCAGGCGGTGATCGCCCCCAGCTTCGCCGACATTTTTTTCAACAACTGTTACAAGAACGGGCTGCTTCCCATCGTTCTCGATCCGCGGGTGGTGGATCAGCTGTTCCGGGAGGTGTCGGAAACCGAGGGCTACCGCCTCGCCATCGACCTGGAAAACCAGACGGTGACGACGCCGTCCCCGGAGGAATTCCGGTTCGACATCGATCCCTTCCGCAAGCACTGCCTGGTGAACGGGCTCGACGAGATCGGGCTCACCCTTCAGCATGCCGAAAAGATCCGCGCCTACGAGGCGCGGCGGCGGCAGGCTGAACCCTGGGTGTTTTCCTGAGTGAAAATTTTGGGGCACCGGATCAACCCATGAAAATCGCGGTATTGCCCGGAGACGGCATCGGCCCCGAAATCGTGGCCGAGGCGGTGAAGGTGCTCGGCGCGCTGCGCCGGGACGGCCTGCGCCTGGAAATGGAGGAGGCGCCCATCGGCGGCGCGGGATACGACGCCTGCGGTGACCCGCTGCCGGAGGCTACCCTGAGGCTCGCCGAAGCGGCGGATGCCGTCCTGCTCGGTGCCGTGGGTGGCCCGAAATATGACGTGCTGCCGCGGCCCCAGCGCCCGGAGCAGGGGCTGCTGCGCATCCGCAAGGGGCTGGGCGTGTTCGCCAACCTGCGCCCGGCCCTGGTTTACCCGGAGCTGGCGGCGGCCTCCGCCCTCAAGCCGGAAGTGGTTTCTGGCCTGGACATCCTCATCGTGCGGGAACTTACCGGAGACATCTACTTCGGGCAGCCCAAGGGCATTCGCAACAATGCCCAGGGGGAACGCGAGGGCTTCGACACCATGCTCTACTCCGAGAGCGAAGTCCGGCGCATTGCCCATGTGGCGTTCAAGGCGGCCGCCAGGCGCGGCCGCAAGCTCTGCTCGGTGGACAAGGCCAATGTGCTGGAGACGAGCCAGCTCTGGCGCGAAGTGGTGACAGAGGTGGCGCAGGAGTACCCGGGGGTGGAACTCTCCCACATGTACGTGGACAATGCAGCCATGCAGCTGGTGCGGGCGCCGCGCCAGTTCGACGTGGTGGTGACCGGCAACATGTTCGGCGACATCCTCTCGGACGAGGCGTCCATGCTCACTGGATCCATCGGCATGCTGCCCTCGGCGTCGCTGGATGCCGGGAGCAAGGGGCTCTATGAGCCGATTCATGGATCGGCCCCCGATATCGCCGGCAAGGGCATCGCCAATCCCCTGGCCACCATCCTGTCGGCGGCCATGATGCTCCGCTATTCTTTTGCCCAGGAGGAAGCGGCCGCGCGGGTGGAATCGGCGGTGCGCAAGGTGCTTGCCCAGAGGCTGCGTACGGCGGACATTCATGAGGCCGGTGCGCGAAAGGTGGGCACGCGGGAGATGGGCGACGCGGTGGTGGCGGCCCTCTGAGACTGCCGGGCGCGCGGAGCGCGGGGCCCGGGGACTTGGAACAGGGGCGGCATCGGACAACGGTTTTCTGGCAAGGAAGGAATGGCAATGTTGAGAGTGGGAATGATCGGGTGGCGCGGCATGGTGGGCTCGGTGCTGATGCAGCGCATGCGTGAGGAGAACGATTTCGACGCCCTCGAGCCCGTGTTCTTCACCACCTCCCAGGTGGGCGGTAAGGGGCCGGCGGTGGGCCGCGACGTGCCGCCCCTCAAGGACGCCAGGAACATCGACGATCTCAAGACGCTGGACGCCGTCATTTCATGCCAGGGCGGGGACTACACCAACGAGGTATACCCCAGGCTGCGCGCGGCGGGATGGAAGGGGTACTGGATCGATGCCGCCTCCGCGCTGCGCATGAACAAGGACAGCGTGATCATCCTGGACCCCGTGAACATGGGGGTGATCAGGGACGCCCTGGCTGCGGGAAAGAAGGACTACATCGGCGGGAACTGCACGGTGAGCCTGATGCTCATGGCCCTGGGCGGGCTGTTCCAGCGGGACCTGGTGGAATGGATGAGCGCCATGACCTACCAGGCCGCGTCCGGCGCCGGCGCCCAGAACATGCGGGAACTGCTGCAGCAGATGGGGGAATTGCACGGCGTCGCCCGGGACCTGCTGCAGGACCCGGCGTCGGCGATTCTCGACATAGACCGCAAGGTGGCGGGCATGCTGCGCGACGACAGCTTTCCCGCCGCCAATTTCGGCGTGCCCCTGGCGGGAAGCCTCATCCCTTGGATCGACAAGGACATGGGAGACGGCCAGAGCCGCGAGGAATGGAAAGCCCAGGCCGAGGGCAACAAGATCCTGGGCCGGGAGGGCAACCCGGTGCCCATAGACGGCATCTGCGTTCGCATCTCCGCCATGCGTTGCCACAGTCAGGCGCTGACCATCAAGCTGCGCAAGGACGTTCCCCTGGACGAGATCCGAGACATGATCGCGGGCGCCAACGCCTGGGTGAAGGTGATACCGAATCAGCGCGAGATCACCATGCGCGAACTCACCCCCGCCGCGGTCACGGGAACGCTGGACGTGCCCATCGGGCGCCTGCGCAAGATGTCCATGGGCGGGCAGTATTTATCCGCCTTCACCTGCGGCGACCAGTTGCTGTGGGGGGCCGCCGAGCCCCTGCGCCGCATGCTGCGCATTCTTGTGCAGGAGGGGGCGGGCGTCCGCAAAGCCGTGGCCAGCGTCTAGGGCGCGGAAAGGAACACGCGGATTGTGGAATTTGGTTGAAATATGTCACGATTCCACCATCATGTAAGAAGCAGACTTAGCTTGCAACGATAACTACATGATGTTATTTTGTTAATCGTTCCCAAGGCGAAGAAAGGCAGGGGGGTGGTGAACATTCGATTCCTCAAGTTGTTGCTGATAGCGGCGGCCATCGCGTTGCCCGGGTTCGTGCACGCCGCGGGACTGGGCAAGATGACGGTCAGGTCGGCCCTGGGCGAGCCTCTCGCGGGCGAGATTGAACTCGTCAACGTGCAAGCGGAGGAACTCAGCACGCTCACGGTGAAGATGGCGTCCCGTGACGCGTTTGCCCAGGCGCGCGTGGACTACCTCGGTTTCCTCAACAGCGTCCGCTTCGCGGTCGAAATGCGTCCCGACGGCAATCCCGTGATCGTGGTGACGTCCACCCAGCCCGTCAACGAGCCGTTCGTGGACATGCTGGTGGAACTCACCTGGGCATCCGGGCGCCTGCTCCGGGAATACACCTTCCTGCTGGATCCGCCCGAG
>Ga0210362_1030452_pt1 | contig 64056 bp, 59 predicted proteins | sample S625metaT_FD_159713 | JGI IMG/M metagenome (GOLD analysis project Ga0210362, IMG submission 159713) | Metatranscriptome of estuarine sediment microbial communities from the Columbia River estuary, Oregon, United States - S.625 (Metagenome... | ecosystem: Environmental > Aquatic > Marine >... | reverse complement strand
CTGCAGAAGGCGCTGGCGGGGGCGGGCCTGGGTTCGCGACGGGAAATCGAAACCTGGATCGCCGCCGGGCGCGTCACGGTGAATGGGCGGGTCGCCAGCATCGGGGAACGCGTGGGCGGTGCCGACCGGGTCGCGGTGGACGGGCGACCGGTGCGGCTCGATCGCCCCGGCGAACGGCCGAAGGTCCTGCTTTACCACAAGCCGGCGGGGGAGATCGTGAGCCGCCACGATCCCCAGGAGCGCCCCAGCGTTTTCGACCAGCTTCCCCGATTGCGCGGAAGCAAGTGGATCTCCGTGGGCAGGCTGGATTTCAATACCGAGGGCCTGCTGATCCTGACCAACTCCGGGGACCTGGCCAACCGTCTCATGCATCCGCGGTACGGCATGGAGCGCGAGTATGCCGTGCGCGTTCTGGGAGAACTTTCTCCCGATCATCTCGCGCGCCTCCAGCAGGGCGTGCGGCTGGAGGACGGGATGGCCCGGTTCGAGCAGGTGGAGCCGAGCGGAGGCAGCGGCGCCAACCGCTGGTACCGGGTGGTGCTCATGGAGGGGCGCTACCGGGAGGTTCGGCGGGCGTTCGAGGCCCTGGGCTTCACCGTGAGCCGGCTGATTCGGGTGCGCTTTGGCGGAGTCGTCCTTCCGGCGTCCCTGCGTCGCGGCAGGTATCTGGAACTCGATGATGGAGACGTGGATGCCCTGATGGCGGCAACGGGGGCAGCGCCCGCGGTCAGCCCCGCCGCCGGCGCTTCTGCGCCGGTGCGGACTTCGCGGGTTTCCCGGCGACAGGGCCATGCGCAGCGGGAAGATCGTCCCGCTGCAGTAGGAAAACGGACTCCTCCCCGGAAGCGGTCTCGACCCAATTGAACGGAAGCCGCGGGAACGCGGCGTCCACCGCCTGACGGCCCCCGCCCACTTCCACCACCAGCAACCCGTCCTTGCTGAGGTGCCGGCGGGCTTCCCGCAGGATTGCCCGCACCGCGTCCAATCCGTCCTCGCCGGCGGCCAGGGCCAATGCCGGCTCGCGGTGGTATTCGGGAGGGAGCCGGCTCATGGATTCCGCCGTGACATAGGGCGGATTGCTGACGATCAGGTCGTAGCGTCCCGCGCCCAGATTGGCGAACAGGTCGGACTGCAACAAGCTGACCCGCTTTCCCAGCCCGTAATCCTCGACATTCCTGTGCGCCACTTCCAGCGCCTCCGGGGAGATGTCGCTGGCATCCACCCGCGCCTCGGGGAACGCCAGGGCGGCGAGGATCGCCAGGCAGCCCGATCCGGTGCACAGATCCAGGGCCGAATCCACTGCCCGGTGGGCAGGCAGCCAGGGGGCAAGGCGTTCCTGCAGCAGGCCGGCGATATGGGAACGGGGAATGATGACGCGCTGGTCCACGTAGAACCGGTGGTCGCCGAGCCAGGCCTCGCCCGTGAGGTAGGCGGCGGGAATCCTGTCCTTGATCCGGCGCTCAATAATCTTGAGGACGCCCGCGATTTCCCGGCCCGTCAGGCGGGCGTCGAGAAACGGCTCCAGGCGGTCCAGGGGGAGATGCAGAGTGTGCAGGATGAGGTATGCCGCCTCGTCGTAAGCGTTATCGCTGCCGTGGCCGAAATGCAGGCCCGCCTCGTTGAAGCGGCTGACCGCGAAGCGGAGCAGGTCCCGCAGGGTTGCGAGGCCGTTGACGGCGTGATGGGGCATCGGGTCAGCGGGATGTCAGCAGGTTTTCCATCAGCCGGCGATAAATGGCGCTGAGCGCGGCGATGTCCTCGACGGGCGTATGCTCGTTGATCTTGTGGATGGTGCTGTTGCAGAGCCCGAGTTCCACCACCTGGGGGCAGATCTCTGAAATGAAGCGTCCGTCGGAGGTGCCGCCGGAAGTGGAAAGGGCGGCTTCAACGCCTGTTACGCTGGCCACTGCTTCCCGGGCGGCCCGAACCAGGGTTCCCTCGGGCGTGAAATAGGGCAGGGCGGAGAGCGACCAATGCAGGTCGTAGTCGAGCCCGTGCTTGTCGAGAACGTGCTCCAGCCGGGCAGTGAGGGATTCCACCGTGCTGGCCGTGGAAAAGCGGAAATTGAACAGCACATCCAACTCTCCCGGGATGACGTTGGTGGCCCCGGTGCCGCCGCGGATGTTGGACACCTGCCAGGTCGTGGGAGGGAAATACTCGTTTCCCGCGTCCCAGGTCATTCCCGCCAGTTCCGCCAGGGCCGGCGCCGCCAGGTGCACAGGGTTGCGGGCCAGGTGGGGATAGGCTACATGGCCCTGGACCCCCTTGACCCGCAGCGTGCCCGAAAGCGAGCCCCGGCGCCCGTTCTTGATGGTATCTCCAACCCGCTTTTCCGCGGTGGGCTCGCCCACAATGCAGTAGTCCAGGCGCTCGCCCCGGGCCTTGAGGCGCTCCACGACCCGCACCGTTCCATCCACGGCGTCCCCTTCCTCGTCGGAGGTGATGAGGAGGGCGAGAGAACCGATGGGGGAGGGATGCTTCTCGAGAAACTCCTCCGCCGCGCACACAAATGCGGCAATGGCCGATTTCATGTCCGCCGCGCCGCGGCCATAGAGTTTCCCGTCCAGGATGGTGGGGGTGAAGGGGTCGCTCAACCACTGGTCGGGGGGGCCCGACGGCACCACATCGGTATGGCCGGCAAAGCACAGGACCGGCCCCGTCTGGATGCGCCGCATCCAGAGGTTGTCCACCTCCCCGAACCTCATCCGCTCCGCCGAGAAACCGAGGCGTGCCAGTCTCTCCACCAGGATGTCCTGGCAGCCAGCGTCTTCCGGGGTCACCGAGCGGCGGGCTATCAGCTGGGCGGCCAGGTCCGCTGCCGGGTGGCTCATCCCCCGGCGCGCCTTCCGGTTGCCTCGGCGCTACTTGTCGAGCATGCCGGCATCAATGGCGATGTTGTCGAAGGAAGTGCTGGGCTTGGAGCCGGCGACGGTTCCACGCCGGGGCTGGCTGGTTTCCACTTTCTCGGAGTAGTCCAGGAGGGCCGCCAGGTTGGTGGGCGAGTCGGCGTTGGACATGGCCTCTTCGCGGGTGATGCGGCCGCTCTTGAGGTGGTCGAAGAGAGCCTGCTCGAACGTCTGGGAGCCGGGCGTGAGGCTCTGCTCCATGGCTTCCTTGATCAGGTCGAACTCCCCTTTCTTGATCAGCTCCGCCACGTGCTTGGTGTTGAGCAGCACCTCCACGGCGGGCAGCAGCTTGCCGTCCATCCCTCGCACCAGGCGCTGGGAAATGATGGCCCGCAGGCTCATGGAAAGGTCGGCCTTCAGCGCGTCCCGCACGTCGTAGGGGAAGAAGTTCACGATCCGGTTGAGGGCGTGGTAGCTGTTGTTGGCGTGCAGGGTCGTCAGGCAGAGGTGGCCGGTCTGGGCATAGATGAGGGCGTGCCTGAGGGTTTCCCGGTCCCGCACCTCGCCGATCATCATCACGTCCGGCGCCTCGCGCATGGCGTTCACCAGGGCGTTGTTGTAGGAGAGGGTGTCCTGGCCCACCTCCCGCTGGTTGATGAGGGATTTCTTGTGGCGGAACAGGTACTCGATGGGATCCTCGATGGTCAGGATGTGGCCGGTCCGGATCAGGTTCCGGTGCTCGATCATGGAGGCCAGGGTGGTGGACTTGCCCGATCCCGTTGATCCCACCACGAACACCAGGCCCCGCTTCTCCATGATCAGGTCCTTGAGAACCGGCGGCAGGTTGAGTTCCTGGATGGAGGGAACCGATGTGTTGATGAACCGGATCACCACCGCCGACATGTTGCGCTGGCGGAACACGTTGACCCGGAAATTGCCGACCTCGCGCACCCGGAAGGAGAAGTTCATCTCCATGTTGGCCTCGAAGGTCTGGCGCTGCTCCTCGTTCATGAGCTCGCCGCACACCTGGTTGATGAGGTCGGGCTTCACCGGATCGTTGTTGAGGGGCGTGCACACGCCGTTGATCTTGATGTTGATCGGGGCGCCCACGGTGAAGAAAAGGTCCGACGCCTTCTTGTCCGCCATGAGCTTGAGCAGGGGAGCCAGAAACATGGTCGCCTCCTTGTGGATGAGGGCTCCGGGGGCGCGGACAATCCGCGCTCAGGCGCCTCTCAACAGTTCGTTGATGCCGGTCTTGGCGCGGGTCTTGGCGTCCACCTGCTTGACGATGACCGCGCAGTAAAGGCTGTACTTGCCGTCGGCGGAGGGCAAGTTGCCCGATACCACCACCGACCCCGGGGGGATCCGGCCATAGCTGATCTCGCCCGTGTCCCGGTTGTAAATGCGGGTGCTCTGGCCGATGTAAACGCCCATGGAAATCACCGATCCCGCGCCCACGATCACGCCTTCCACCACCTCGGAGCGGGCGCCGATGAAGCAATCGTCCTCGATGATGGTCGGGCCCGCCTGGACCGGCTCCAGCACGCCGCCGATTCCCACGCCACCCGACAGGTGGACATTCTTGCCGATCTGGGCGCAGGAGCCCACCGTGGCCCAGGTGTCCACCATGGTCCCGGAATCCACGTAGGCGCCGATGTTCACGAAGGAGGGCATGAGGACCACGTCCCGGGCGATGTAGGCGCCGCGCCGCACGGCCGCCGGGGGAACCACCCGAAAGCCGCCGGCGGCGAATTCCTGCTCGCCGTAGCCGGCGAACTTGGCGGGCACTTTGTCGTAATAGTGGGTGTAGCCTCCGGGCATGACGGCGTTGTCTTCCAGCCGGAAAGACAGCAGCACCGCCTTCTTGATCCACTGGTGGGTCACCCAGTCGCCCTGGACTTTCTCGGCCACGCGCAATTTCCCCGAGTCGAGGCCATGGAGCACGTCGGCCACGGCTTGGCGCAGGGCGGGGTCCGCGTTGCGGGGATTGATTTCAGCCCTGCGGTCGAATGCCGCGTTGATGGTCTGCTCGAGTTGCTGCATGCCGCTCCCTGTCATGATTTAAACCGCATTTTCCTGTTTCAGCTCCGAGGCGAGTTCGCCGATCCGGCGCGCCGCCTCCAGGCATTCCGCCATCGGGGCGACCAGGGCTATCCGCACATAATTGGCCCCCGGGTTCACGCCCCGAGCCGCCCGCGCGAGGTAACTCCCTGGCAGGACGGCAACATTATAGTCACGGTATAGACGCAGGGCGAACTCGGTGTCCGCCACCGGCGTGGGAAGCCAGAGGTAGAACCCCCCCGCGGGCATGCGGGCCGGGAAGTGCCGCGCCAGGATGGGCACCACCGCGTCGAACTTCTCGCGATAGAGCCGCCGGTTTTCCGCAACATGGGCCTCGTCGCTCCAGGCGGCGATGCTGGCGGCCTGGACCGGCGGCGCCATGGCGCAGCCGTGGTAAGTCCGGTACAGCAGGAATCGGGCGAGGATGTCCCGGTCTCCGGCCACGAATCCGGAGCGCATGCCGGGCACGTTCGAGCGCTTGGAAAGGCTGGAGAAAACCACCAGCCGCGGATAGCCGGAACGCCCGAGGTGGTGGGCGGCTTCCAGGGCGCCCAGGGGAGGCCGCGCTTCGTCCGGGTAAATCTCCGAATAGCACTCGTCGGAGGCGATCACGAACCGGTGGCGGTCCGAGAGCTCGAACAGGCGCCGCCACTGGGCCAGGTCCATGACCTGGCCGGTGGGATTGCCGGGGGAGCAGACATAAACCAGCTGGGTGCGGTTCCACACCTCGCCCGGCAGCTCGCCGAAATCGGGAGCGAAGCCATTCTCGGGCAGGGTGTTCAGGAACTGGGGCATGGCGCGGGCGAGGAGCGCCGCGCCCTCGTAGATCTGGTAGAACGGGTTGGGGCAGACCACGGCCGCGCCGGCCCGCGACCCGTCCACCACGGTTTGGGCAAAGGCGAACAGCGCCTCGCGGCTCCCATTCACCGGCAGCACCTGGGCCGCCGGGTCCGGGGCCGGCAGCCCGTAGCGGCGCTGGAGCCAGCCGGCGATGGTTTCCCGAAGTCTCGGGGTGCCGGACGTCGTGGGATAATTCGCGAGGCCGTCGAGCGCCGAGCCCAGTGCCTCGCGAACGAGCGGCGGCGTGGCGTGCTTGGGCTCGCCGATCGAGAGACTGATGGCGCTGCGGCCGGGGTCGGGGGTGACGCCCCGGAAAAGGTCGGCGAGCTTCTGGAACGGGTAGGGCTGGAGGCGATCCAGGTCAGGGTTCATTGCAACATCGGTCAGGCGCCGCGGAGGCGCAGATTATAAGGTGATCCATGGCCACCAAGGCGAAATTCCTGGCGCTCGCCAGCCTCGTGACCGGGGCGCTGGCCTGGGGGCTCATCTGGTACCCGTTTCGGGTCCTCGACCAGGCCGGCATCGGGGGCGCCTTCGCCACCCTGGTCACTTATGCCGTCGCCCTGCTCATGGGCATCCTGGCCTTCGGCCGCGGCGCCCGGCGCAGGCCGACGCCGATGCTGGCCGCCATCGCCGTTACCGCGGGATGGACCAATCTCGCCTACGTTCTGGCCGTGATCCAGGGGGACGTGGTGCGGGTGATGCTGCTGTTTTTCCTGGCCCCGCTGTGGACCATCATTTTCTCCAGGCTCCTGCTTGGCGAGAGAATGAGCAGTCTGGGCGGGGTGGTGATCGCGTTTTCGGTCGCGGGCGCGGTCGTGATGCTCTGGAACGCGGAAGCGGGCTTCCCTTTTCCGCGGGACGCGGCCGAGTGGCTGGCGCTTTCCTCGGGCGTCGCCTTTGCGCTGTCCAACGTCCTCTCCCGGCGGGCCCACGAGCACAGCGTGATCGGGAAGTCCTTTTCCATCTGGGTCGGGGTTACCCTGGTTTGCTTGGCCTACGGAGCATGGCAGGAGGGCTTCGTTCCGGAACTGGCGGCCATTCCGCCCGACGCATGGGCACTGGCCGTGCTGGTCGGGTTGGTGCTGTTCGCGGTGAACCCGGTGGTGCAGCACGGCTTGGCGCACACATCCGCCAACCAGGCCATCGTGATCATGCTCTCGGAACTGGTCTTCGCTGCTGTTTCGGCTTGGTTCCTTGCCGGCGAGGCGGTGGGGCCCCGCGAGTGGCTGGGGGGCGGGATGATCGTCGCTGCGGCCCTGTTTTCCGGACGGCTCGCCGGATCGCCCGCGCGGGAAAGTGCCGGTCAGCCGCGAACGCTGGGCTGAGCCTCCAACAGGGAAAGGTCCACCGGCGCCTGGGGCTTCCAGCCCTTCTTGCGATGCTCCGCGACCACCGTGGTGAAAATGCCCCCGCGCACATAGAAGCGGGCGGCAAGGCGCATGAAGCGCGGACGCGTCGCCCTGGCAAGGTCGTCGAGGATGCGGTTGGTCACCGCCTCGTGGAACGCCCCTTCGTCGCGGTAGGACCAGACATAGAGCTTGAGGCTCTTCAGCTCCACGCACAGCCGGTCGGGCACGTAGTCGAGGGTGAGGTGGGCGAAATCCGGCTGCCCGGTTTTCGGACAAAGGCAGGTGAACTCCGGAATCTCCATGTGAATGCGGAAATCCCGGCGTGGCTCGGGATTTGGAAAGGTTTCGAGGGTCCGGCTGGGCTTGGCTGGCATTATCGCGATGGGGCAAATCGGTTAGAATAGCCGCCCCATTATAAACAACCCCCCAGTTCGTCCGTGCGCCTCGCACAGATCAAGCTCGCCGGCTTCAAGTCCTTCGTTGACCCGACGCATATCGGCCTCCCGGGCGCCCTGGTGGGCGTGGTCGGCCCCAATGGCTGCGGCAAGTCCAACGTGATAGACGCCGTGCGCTGGGTGCTCGGAGAGTCCCGGGCGTCGGCGCTGCGAGGGGACACCATGCAGGACGTCATCTTCAATGGCGCCGGCGACCGCAAGCCGGTGGGGAGGGCCAGCGTCGAGCTGATCTTTGACAACAGCCTGGGGCGGGCCGCGGGGCAGTGGTCCCAATATTCGGAAATCGCCATCAAGCGCGTGCTGGCGCGGGATGGCGAGTCCAGCTATTACATCAACAACCAGCACGTGCGCCGGCGGGATGTCGCGGACATCTTCCTCGGAACCGGACTCGGCGGTCGCGGGTACGCGATCATCGAGCAGGGAATGATTTCCCAGATCATCGAGGCCAAGCCGGAAGAGTTGCGGGTTTACCTGGAGGAGGCCGCGGGGGTTTCCAAATACCGGGAGCGGAGGCGGGAAACCGAGCTGCGGCTTCAGGACACCCGGGAGAACCTGTTGCGGGTGGATGATATCCGGCAGGAACTCGAGAAGCAGCTGCTTCACCTGGAAGAGCAGGCCCAGGTGGCCACCCGCTACCACGAGCTCCAGGGGCAATTGCGCAACGCCCAGCAGCTGCTGTGGCTGGTGCGAAGGAACGACGCCGCGGCCCAGCGGGCGCGCCACGAGCGGGAAATCCAGAAGACCGAAATCGAGCTGGAGGCCCAGATTGCGCGGCTGCGGGAGGCGGAGCGGCGTATCGAGGCGGAGCGCGAACGGCAGTCCCAGGCGTCCGAAACCTTGCAGCGCGCCCAGGGGGAGCTGTACTCGGCCAATGCGGAGGTATCGCGGCTCGAGCAGCAGCTGGAGTATTTGCGCTCCAGCCGCCAGCGGGTGGAGTCCCAGATTACGGCCATACGCGGGCAGCTGGACCAGCAGGAATCCGAGCTCCGGACCCTGGGGGATAGCCTGGAGTCCTGGCGGGCGCGTCATGACCGGGCGGCGGAAGAGCATGCCCGCGCCCGCGAACAGGCGGAGGCCGACGCGGCCCGGGTTCCGGCGGCGGAGGCCCTGTTCCGGGAATGCCAGGCGCGCCTGGCGGAACTTGAACGGCGCCTGGTGATGGCGGAGCAGTCGCGGCAGCTGGAGGAGAGCCACCGCGGCCACGCCGACCGCGCCCGGGCGCAACTGGATGTCCGCCGCCAGCGCCTGCTGGAAGAGCGGGCCGCGCTGCCGCAAGGCGACGAGGCGAGGCTGGAGCGGGAGCGCTCCGATCTGGCCGGCGTGGAGGCCGAACTCGCCAGCCGGGAAGAGCAATTGGCGCATTTCTCGGCCGAGCTTCCGGACCGGATCGAGACTCGCAAGGCCCTGGCGCAGGAGGTGCAGGCCGCCGAGCAGCGCATCACCGAACTGGAGGCGCGCCTGGGGGCCATGGAGCAGTTGCAGCGCCGACTGGAAAAAGGCGAAACCCTGGGGGAGTGGCTTCAGGCCCGGGACCTCATGGGCGTGCCCAGGCTCTGGCAGAAGATCCGCATCGAGGACGGGTGGGAAGACGCCCTGGAGGCCGCCCTGCGGGACCGGCTCAATGCGCTGATCGTGGATCAACTGGACGCCGCCGGTAGCTGGGAGAGCGACGTCCCCCCAGCGCGCCTGACCCTTCTCGGGCTCGCCGGTTCCCGGGCGCCTTCCCAGCCTGCCCCCGCGGGGCTGATGCCTCTCCGGGATCTGGTTTCCAGCCGGGAACCCGGCCTGGAGCCTGCCCTGGATGAGTGGCTGCGGGGCGTTTACGTTGCGGAAGACCTGGCCGGAGCCCTGGCGCTTAGGGAGCGCCTCGAGGGCGTGGGATCGCTGCTGGTCACGCGCCAGGGGCACGTGGTCACCCGGCACAGCCTGACCTTCTACGCGCCCGAGTCCGATCTGCACGGGGTTCTGGGACGGCAGCGGGAGATCGAGGCGCTCCAGCAGGATATCGCCGGGCACCGCTTGGTCCTGGTCGAGACGCGGGCACGGCGGGCGGAGGCGGAGGGCGCGTGCCAGCGTGTCGAGGCGGAAATCGAGGCGGTGCGTGATGCGGCGGGCGAGCTCCGGGCGCGGCACCACGAACTCCAGTTGGGGGTCATGAAGCTCTCGCAGCAATCGGAGCAGGCCCGCACCCGGGACCAGCAGATTGAACGGGAACTGGAGGAGATTGCCCAGCAGGAAATCACGGAATCCGGCCAGCGGGAGGCCGCGGAACAGAGGATCGCGGTTCTCGAGAAGGAAATTGCCGAGGCCAGAACCGCCATCGAGGGAACGCGATCCGACGCGCAAATCTCGGAAGAGTCCTTGCGGAGTGGACGGGATGCTGCCCAGATGAGCGCCCAGGCGGCCCAGGCAGCGGGTTATGAAGAACAATCTTCATCATTCAAAATCAATGAGATAAAAAGTAATATTCATGTAATTTCTGAGCAAAGGGGCCGGCTCGAGAGTTCTCTCGCGGACCTGATTCAGGAGCAGGCCGGATACAACGAGGACGCCGTCGTCGGGCAATTGCAGGTGGCGCTGGAGCAGCGCCGCCAGCAGGAGCAGTCCGTGGCCGGTCTTCGGAACGACCTGGAAGGAATCAGTGCGGTCCTTAGGGAAACCGAACAGGAACGCCTGGCATCGGAACAGAACCTGGAGCCGATTCGCAACCGCATCAATGACCTGCGGCTCAAGGAGCAGGAAGCCCGCCTGAGCGAGGGGCAATACGCCGAACAGCTGCGGGAAGCGGGGGCGGACGAGGAGAGCCTCGTTCCGCAGCTGGGCAAAAATTCCCGGCCCACGGCGCTTCAGGCGGACATCAACCGACTCAACGAGGAAATCGCCGGCCTGGGATCCGTAAACCTGGCCGCCCTCGAGGAGCTGCACACGTCCCGGGAAAGGAAAAGTTACCTGGACTCCCAGGCGGCGGACCTGACGGAGGCCATGGCCACCCTGGAGGCTGCCATCAAGCGCATTGACCGGGAGACCCGGGAGCGGTTGATGACCACTTTCGACCAGGTCAACAGCCATCTGGGGGAGCTGTTCCCGGCCCTGTTCGGAGGCGGCCAGGCGCGATTGGAACTGACGGGGGAGGAGATCCTCGACAGCGGGGTTGCCATCGTGGCGCAGCCTCCGGGCAAGCGGAACGCGTCCATCCATCTCCTGTCCGGCGGCGAGAAGGCGCTCACGGCACTGTCCCTGGTCTTCTCCATGTTCCGCCTCAATCCCGCCCCCTTCTGCCTGCTGGACGAGGTGGACGCTCCTCTGGACGATCCCAACACCGAGCGCTTCTGCAGCCTGGTCAAGCGCATGTCGGAGCAGACGCAATTCCTGTTCATCAGCCACAACAAGATCACCATGGAGATGGCGGAACAGCTCATCGGGGTGACCATGCAGGAACAGGGCGTCTCCCATGTGGTCGCGGTGGACATCGAGGAGGCCATGCGCATGAGCGAGAAGGCGGCATGAGCCTGGTGTTTCCATGAACCGGCTCCCGATTCTGTGACATGAGCGACCTTCAGCTTTCCCTCATTGGCATCGGCGCGCTGGTGGTGGCAGGGGTCTACCTGTTCAACTTCATCCAGCAGCGGAGGCTTCGGCGCAAGACGGAGAGCGCATTCCGCGACAAGCCCGGGGATGCCTTGTTTCAAAGCGGGGCGGAGGAGCAGGGCGAGGCGGTGTCCCGCATAGAGCCCACACTTCGGCAACCCGACACCGAGACGGCCCCCGTGGATGCCTCCGCGCCTCCCTCGCCAGCGGATCCCGAAATCGACTACATCGTGGAACTCAGCCCGCGCCATCCGCTCAAGGCGGAGGCGATGGCGCCGGCCCTGCAACGCCGGGTGGACTTCGACAAACCGGTTCGCTGGCTCGGGCTCAACGCCCAGAGCGGCGCCTGGGAGGAAATCCAGGCGGGCAGGTCCGCTGTCTATTCCTCCGTCCAGGGAGCGCTCCAGCTGGCCAATCGCGCGGGGCCGGTGAGCCTGCTCAAACTGTCCCAGTTCCGGGACTTGGCCAACGAGATGGCGCAAAAGCTGGAGGCGGTGGCGGAGTGTCCGGAAGTGGAAGCGGCCCAAGCCAGGGCGGCGCGCCTGGATGGTTTCTGCGCGGATGTGGACGTGGTGATGGTGGTGAACATTGTGAGCAAGGATGGTGCGGCGTTCCCCGGCTCCAAGATCCGTGGGCTGGCCGAGGCCGGGGGCTTCCGGCTCGACCCCGACGGCATTTTTCGCTACCCCGACGAGGAAGGAGAAGTGCTGTTTTCCCTCGCCAACCAGGAGGATGCCCCGTTTGAGCCTTCCCTCGTCAAGACCATGACCACCCAGGGTGTCACTCTGCTGCTGGATGTCCCGCGCCTGAGCAAGGCCCAGCGGGCGTTCGAAACCATGGTGGACGCCGCGCGCAAGCTGTGCGCCTCCCTCGGGGGGGTGCTGGTGGACGACAACCGGGTCCCCCTGAGCGATGTCAGCGTGCGGCGCATCCGCGACCAGCTCCTGTCCCTCTGCGCAAAAATGGACCAGCACGGCATACCGGCGGGCAGCGAGCGGGCATTGCGGCTCTTTTCCTGATTCCATGGCGGCGCCCGATTCCGTTGTCCGCCGCGTGAAAAGGCTGCGCGAGGATATCGAGCGGCACAACTACAGCTACTACGTTCTCGACGCGCCCACCATCCCCGACGCCGAGTTCGACGGGCTGTTCCGGGAACTGCAAGAGCTGGAAACCCGGTACCCGGAGTTGGCCGCCCCCGATTCCCCCACCCAGAGGGTGGGCGCGCCGCCGCTCGACGAATTCCCCCAGGTCAAGCATGCGACGCCCATGCTTTCCCTCAACAATGCGTTCTCCGAGGAAGAGGTGGTGGCGTTCGACCGGCGGGTCCGGGAACTACTGGAAGGCCGGGAAGTAGAGTACGCGGTGGAGCCCAAGCTTGACGGCCTCGCCATCGGGCTTACTTACGAGGACGGAGTATTGACGGGCGGGGCTACCCGCGGGGATGGCTACACGGGCGAGGACGTCACCGCCAACCTGCGGACCATCCCTGCCATTCCCCTGCGTTTGCGCGCGCCGCAGCCGCCCCGGCGCCTGGAGGTGCGCGGCGAGGTCATCATGCGCAAACGGGATTTCGCGCGGCTCAACCAGCAGCAGCGGAGCCGGGAGCAGAAGGAGTTCGCGAACCCCCGCAACGCGGCCGCCGGCTCCCTGCGCCAGCTGGATTCCCGCGTCACCGCCAGCCGGCGGCTCGCTTTTTTCGCTTACGGGATCGGTATCGCGGAAGGCGCGGAGGTTCCAACGGACAAGCACAGCCGGCTGCTGGATTACCTGGAAGCCCTGCGCTTCCCGGTGCCGCCGGAGCGCAAGGTGGTGCGCGGGGCGGACGGCCTGATGGCGTATTACCGGGAGGTCGAGAGGAAGCGCGACAAACTGCCCTATGAGATCGACGGCGTCGTCTACAAAGTGAACGATCTCCGGAGCCAGCGCGAGCTGGGATTCGTGTCCAGGGCGCCGCGCTTCGCCCTGGCTCACAAGTTCGCCGCGGAGGAGGCGACGACGGAACTGCTGGATATCCACGTCCAGGTGGGCCGCACCGGAGCCCTGACCCCGGTGGCCCGGCTCAAGCCGGTCTTCGTGGGCGGCGTCACCGTGACCAACGCCACCCTGCACAACGAGGACGAGATCCGCCGCAAGGACATCCGGATCGGGGATACGGTCATCGTTCGCCGCGCGGGCGACGTGATACCCGAGGTGGTGGCGGTGGTCCCGGAGAAGCGGACCAGGGCCGCGCGCCGGTTCGTCATGCCGGACAAGTGCCCCGAGTGCGGTTCCCGCGTGGAACGGCCGGAAGGCGAGGCCGTGGCGCGCTGCACGGCCGGGCTTTTTTGCCCGGCCCAGCGCAAGCAGGCCCTGCTTCATTTCGCGTCGCGCCGGGCCATGGACATCGACGGGCTCGGCGACAAGCTGGTGGAGCAGCTGGTGGACACCGGCCTGGTGGAAACCCCGGCCGATCTCTACCGGCTTGGTCTTGACGAACTCGCGAGTCTGGAGCGCATGGCGGAGAAGTCCGCCGGCAACCTGGTGGAGGCCATCGAAGGCAGCAAGAAGACGACCCTCGCCCGTTTCGTTTATGCCCTGGGAATTCGCAATGTCGGAGAGGCCACCGCCCGGGATCTGGCCCGTCATTTCGGAAGCCTGGACGCCCTGCTGGAAGCGGACGAGGCGTCGCTGACGGAAGTGGCGGATATCGGGCCGGTGGTGGCGGCAAGCATCCGTGCCTTTTTCAAGGAGCCGCGCAACCGCGAGGTTATCGGGCAGCTGCGGTCTCGCGGCGTCACCTGGGAGGAGAGCGCATCCGGCAAACTGAAGGGCGGAGGACACCTGGCCGGCAAGACTTTCGTGCTCACCGGCACCTTGCCGCACTTCACCCGGGATGAAGCCAAGGCGATAATCGAGGGCGCGGGGGGGAAGGTCACCGGAAGCGTTTCAAAGAAGACAGATTACCTGGTGGCCGGGGACGACCCCGGCAGCAAGTACGACAAGGCGGCGGAACTGGGGATCACGATCCTCGACGAAGCTGGTCTTCAGAAGCTGATCGAGAAAGGGAGTGTTTGATGGCAATCGTAAACAAGGCAGTGTTTCCCGTGGCGGGTCTCGGCACCCGGTTCCTTCCAGCGACCAAGGCCAGCCCGAAGGAGATGCTGCCCATCGTGGACAAACCCCTGATCCAGTACGCCGTGGAAGAGGCGGCGGCGGCCGGCATCACCCAGATGATTTTCGTCACGGGCCGCTCCAAGCGCGCCATCGAGGATCACTTCGACAAGGCCTATGAGATCGAGGCGGAGCTGGCGGCCCGGGGAAAAACTTCCGTCCTGGAGCAGATCCAGCACATGTTTCCCCCGACCGTTTCTTTCGCCTTCGTGCGCCAGGCCGAGGCCCTCGGGCTGGGTCACGCCGTGTTGTGCGCCAAGGCTCTAGTTGGAGACGAGCCGTTCGCGCTGCTGCTGGCCGACGACCTGATTGATTCCAACCCGCCCACCATGAGCCACATGGTGGAGGCGTACAACCGGGAGCGGGTGAGCGTGGTCGCGGTCCAGGAGGTGCCCCGGGAGGAGACCCGCAACTACGGCGTGGTCAAGGCGCTTCCTGCCCGGGCGGGCCTTTACGAAATGGAGGCCATCGTGGAAAAACCGGCACCCGAAGTGGCGCCATCCAATCTCGCGGTGGTTGGGCGCTACATCCTCACCCCGAGGATCTTCCCCCATCTGGAGCGGGTGACCCGCGGAGCCGGAGGCGAGATCCAGCTGACCGACGCCATCTCGTCCCTGCTGAAGGTGGAAAGGGTGCTAGCGTGCGAGTTGAGAGGCCACCGCTACGACTGCGGCAGCAAGCTCGGCTACCTGGAGGCGACCGTGGCTTATGCTCTTCGCCATGCAGAGGTGGGCGAGGAATTCCGAAAATATCTGGAATCCGGGGATTGGCGGCAGACCAGGGAAGAGGTTTGAGCCCGGCGCCGCCGGTAGTATATTAGGTTGCACTAATGTTTCTGACAGCCAGCGCAAAGGAGGCAGTCCATGGCCGACAAGCTCATGATTATCATGGTGAACACCGATCCCCGGGACGGTCCTGAACTGGGGGCACCGTTTTTCCAGGCCACGGTAGCGGCCGCCATGGAGTTCGAAGTGGAAATGATCCTCACCGGCCGCGCCGGCGAACTCGCCAAGAAGGGCGTGGCCGAGAAGCTTTATGTGAAGGAGGGCTCCCCCAAGAGCGTCTATGACTTCATGAAGGACGCCCATGAAGCGGGGGTCAAGTTCAAGGTCTGCACTCCGACCCTGGAACTGTGGGGGGACGACCTCATTCCCGAGATCGAGGAAACGGTGGGCGGCGCCTACGTCATCCAGCAGGCCATGGACGACGACGTCGTCACCTTCACCTACTGATGCTGCCTCCCGAGGAGGCGAGGCGCATATTGAAGTCGGCGGAGCCGGTATGCTCCGCCGCCGAGGTCTCCGCAGCAGTGACGCGCATCGCTGCGGAGATCCGCGCGCGGTTGTCGGATACGAATCCCCTGGTGCTTTCCGTCATGGGCGGCGCCGTCGTCGTCACGGGGCAATTGCTGCCGCTCCTGGATTTCCCGCTGGACTTCGATTACATCCACGTGTCCCGCTATAACGAGGAAACCAGCGGCGGATCCATCCGCTGGAAGGTGCAGCCCAATTCCCGCGTCCAGGGCCGGGTTGTCCTGGTCATCGACGATATCCTGGACCAGGGGGAGACCCTGGCCGAGATCCGGCGACGGGTCATGGAAATGGGCGCGAGTTCGTTTTACAGCGCCGTGCTTGCCAACAAGGATCTGGGCCGCGACAAGCCCATCCGCCCCGATTTCGTGGGGGTGACCGTTCCCAACCGCTACGTGTTCGGTTTCGGAATGGATGTTCACGGCAGCTGGCGCAATCTCCCGGCCATCTACGCCCTCAAGGACTGACGATTTTGCCGACCGCCAGCGGTTCGCGAGTCGCGGTACAATCCCCGGCCCTTGCGCAGCAAAGACTCTCGATCACCCCAAAATAGTCAGGCATGCTGGCCCTCATCGGCGGATCCGGTCTAACCCAGCTTTCGAACCTGGAAGTGACGCGGCATCAGATCGTGCGCACGCCTTACGGGGAACCCTCGGCGCCCCTGATATTCGGCAAGCTGCGGGGCCGCGAGGTGGTGTTCCTGGCGCGCCACGGAATTGGGCACACTATCGCGCCCCATGAGGTGAATTACCGCGCCAACATCTGGGCGCTCCACGCCCTGGGCGTGTCGAGAGTTGTCTCGGTGGCGTCTGTGGGGGGCATCCGCACCGACTTGGGACCGGGAGCCCTCGCGGTGCCGGACCAGATTCTCGATTACACCCATGGCCGCAAGAACACCTATTTCGAGGGTGACTTGCCGGTGACCCATGTGGATTTCACCCACCCTTATTGCGACGCCTTGCGGGCCCAGTGCATCGCCGGGGCGAAGCGGGCCGGAGAGCGCGTTGTCGCGGGGGGCGTGTACGCCGCCTGCCAAGGCCCGCGCCTGGAAACCGCGGCGGAAATTACCCGGCTGGAGCGGGATGGCGCGGACATGGTGGGCATGACCGGGATGCCGGAGGCAGCCCTCGCCCGGGAACTGGAGATGTGCTACGCGGCCATAGCCATGGTGGTCAATCACGCGGCGGGACGCGGGGAGAGCGCCCACGCAATCCGGCTCGAGGACGTGAACCGGGTGCTGCGGGAGGCAGTGTCCCGAGTGCACGCGGTCCTGGAACACGTGATGGAGATCCATGGCGGCTAGAGAGGTCTTGAAGATGGGGGATCCCCGGCTGCTGCAGCCGGCGCAGCCGGTTGAACGCTTCGGGGCCCGGGATCTGGAGGCGCTGCTGCAGGACATGCGCGACACCATGCATGCCCTCGACGGCGCGGGACTCGCGGCGCCCCAGATCGGGGTGGGGCTCCAGGTGGTGATTTTCGAGGTGAGGAAGAATCCGCGTTATCCCGACGCGGACGAGGTCCCGTACACCGAGCTGATCAATCCGGTGCTGACGCCCATCGGCGAGGCGATGGAGGAGGGGTGGGAGGGCTGCCTGTCCGTGCCCGGCATGCGCGGACTGGTGCCGCGGCACCAGCGCCTGCGCTACCGCGGGTTCGATCCCGCGGGAAAACCCATAGAGCGCGACGTGGCCGGGTTCCATGCCCGTGTCGTTCAGCACGAATGCGACCACCTGATGGGAATTCTCTATCCCATGCGCATCCGCGATTTGCGCAACTTTGGCTTCACCGCGGTGCTGTTCCCCGACCTGCAGGTGATGGACGAGTAAGCGCCTGGGCCGGGAGTTCCGCCGCTTATTCTCCCCTGAATTGGGGCTTGCGTTTTTCCTTGAAGGCCCGGATGCCTTCCTGGTAGTCGTGGGAATCGTAGACCACCCGCCGCAGGCCCTGGACCCGCTCGAATCCCTGGGGGCTCATGGGATGAGCGCCGGCGAGTATGCGCAACTGCTCCTCCATTACCGAAATGCTGAGCGGCGCATTCTCGGCGATGGTCCGGGCCAGGGAGTGGGTAAAGCTTTCCAGCTCCGTGTTGGGCACCACGTGGTTCACCAGCCCCAGGCGCTCGGCCCGTTCCGCGCCCACGGGCTGGGCGGTGAAGGCCATTTCCTTGACGATGCGGAGGTTGGCTGCGTTGAGGAAGGTGAGCATGCCCGACACGTTATAGGGCACGCCGAGACGGGCAGGCGTGACGGCAAAGGTGGCGTCCGGACTGGCCACGATCAGGTCGCAGGCGAATACCGTTTCGCAGGCGCCGCCCCACACCCCGCCCTCGATCATGGCAATGACCGGGGCCGGGAAGTTCTCGATTTCCCGAACCAGGTGCCGCAGGGGATCGTCCCAGCCAAGGGGATCGCGCCGGCCGACGGGCAGTTCGCCGACGTCGTGTCCCGCGGACCAGACCTTGACGCCGGATTCCGCGCGGAGAATCGCCACCCGGGCCTTGCGCGCCTTGAAATGATCCAGGGCCGCCAGCAGTTCCTTGACCAGGTCCTCCCCGAGCGCATTGCGCTTGGCGGGATTGTTGAGGGTGATGGTTCCGATGTGGTCCTTGAGGTGCGAGACGATGAGTCCCATGGCATCACCCTCCTGGCCTGGGTTGTTCAGATGCTCTCCGGCTCCATCTTGATGGCGCCGCAGGGGCACTCGGCGACGCATACGCCGCAGCCCTTGCAGTAGTCGTAATTGAACTGGAACCGCTTGCCCGGCCCGAGTTTGATCACCGCGTTGTCCGGGCACACGCCGTAGCAGTTGTCGCACTCGAAGCAGTTGCCGCAGGAGAGACAGCGGCGCGCCTCGTAGAGGGCGTTGGACTCGTCGAGCCCGCCCTGCACCTCCTCGAAGGTGGACTGGCGGCGGATGATGTCCAGCGTGGGCCGCACCGTCTTGGACGCGTCGGTGTAGTACCAGGTGTTGAGCTTGTCGAAGGTGGCCAGCTCGCTCTTGGGCGGTGGCGCGTAGGCTTTCCCGCGCAGCCATGCATCGATGTTGCGCGCGGCCTTCTTGCCGTGCCCCACCGCCACGGTGACCGTGCGCTCGGACGGGACCATGTCGCCGCCGGCGAAGATGCCGGGATGGCCGGTCATCATGTTGCGCCCGACCTGCACCGAGCCGTCCTGGATTTCCAGGCCGGGCACGCCTTCCAGCAAACCGAGATCCACGTCCTGACCCAGGGCCAGCACCACTGAGTCCGCCTCCAGGCTTTCGAACTCGCCCGTGGGCTGGGGGAAGCCGGTCTCGTCCAGCTTCATCTTCTCCACCATGATGGTGCCGCTGTCCGCCTGCTTGATGGTGGAAAGCCATTTCATCATGACGCCTTCCTGCAGGGCTTCCTCCACCTCGAAGTCATGGGCGGGCATCTTCTCCCGGGTCCGGCGGTAGACGATGATGGCTTCCTCGGCCCCCAGGCGCTTGGCCGTGCGGGCCACGTCGATGGCGGTGTTGCCGCCGCCGTAGACCACGACCCGGCGCCCCAGCATGGGCTTCTCCTCGCCCTCCATGCCGCGCAGCACCGAGACCGCGTCCAGGATACGGGATGAGTCGCCGGCCGGGATGTAGGCACGCTTGCCGATATGGGCGCCCACTGCCAGGAAGGCGGCGTCAAACTTGCCCTCCTTCATGGATTCCAGAATGTTGCTGACCTTGCAGTTGAGCTTGAGGGTGACGCCCATGTCCAGGATCCGCCGCACCTCGGCGTCCAGCACGTCGCGGGGCAGCCGGTACTGGGGGATGCCGAAGCGCATCATTCCCCCGGCCAGGGGACCCGCCTCGTGGATGGTGACCCTGTGGCCCAGGCGGCGCAGGTGATAGGCGGCGGAAAGGCCGGAGGGTCCGGCCCCCACCACCAGCACGTGCTTGCCGGACTCCCGGTTGGGTGCCTGGAATTTCCAGCCCAGCGTGATGGCCTCGTCCCCCAGGAACCGCTCCACCGAATTGATGCCCACCGGCTCGTCCAGTTGCCCGCGGTTGCAGGCCGACTCGCAGGGGTGATAGCAGACCCGTCCCATGATGGCGGGGAGGGGATTGTTCAGCACCAGGTGGCGCCAGGCCTGCTCGTAATCCCCCGACTCGGCGTGGAACAGCCAGCCCTGGATGTCCTCGCCGGCGGGGCAGGCGTTGTTGCAGGGGGGCAGCCGGTTGAGATACACCGGCTTCTCGGTGCGCCAGGAGCCGGTGCGGTTGGCCAGGGACGAGCCGACATTGAGGGTGATGGCAAAGGGTTTTTCCATGTCACGCTCCCGCGGCCAGCAGGCCGTACTTGCGGATATTGCGATCGGCGAGGCCCTGGATGCGGGTGAGCACCTCCACCGCAGGCTTCCTGCCGAACAGGTGAGCGAAACGGCGCTGGGGCTTGAGATACTCCTCCACCGGCACCCGCTTGCGGATGTTGTAGACGCTGGTTACCTCGCCGTGCTCGGCCTCGAACAGCGGAAACAGCCCCGTCTCCACCACCAGCCGCGCCAGGCGGATGGTGTCGTGGGAGGGGGCGCCCCAGCCGAGGGGGCAGGGCACGAAAATGTGGATATAGCGCGCCCCGTGGATGCCCATGGCCTTGTGCACCTTGTTTTCCAGGTCCCGGAGATAGGCCACCGAGGCGGTGGCGACATAAGGGATGTTGTGGGCCATGGCGATCTCGGGCAGGAACTTGCCCTGCCCGAACACGTTGCCGGGCTGAGGCCCCACGGGCATGGTGGTGGCGGTGCGCGCCGCCGGGGGCGTGGCGCTGGAGCGCTGGACTCCGGTGTTCATGTACGCCTCGTTGTCGTAGCAGATATAGAGCACGTCGTCGTTGCGCTCGAACATGCCCGAAAGGCAGCCGAAGCCGATGTCGGTGGTGCCGCCGTCCCCGCCCTGGGCGATGACCCGGACGTCATGGCGGCCCTTGACCCGCAGGGCCGCGGCGAGTCCTGTGGCTACTGCCGCCGCATTGCCGAACAGTGAATGGATCCAGGGAATCTGCCACGAAGTCTCCGGATAGGGAGTGGAGAACACCTCCAGGCAGCCGGTGGCGTTGGTGGCGATCACCTGATTATTGGTGGCGCGCATGGCGGCGTCGATGGCATAGCGCGCACCCAGGGCCTCGCCGCAGCCCTGGCAGGCCCGGTGGCCGGAATTGAGGGAGTTGGTGCGCTCCATGTTGGCCTGAACCGAGCGCTGGGTCTCCTCCAGAAGCCGGTTGCCGACGGTGAAGGTGCCGGTCTGGTAGAACTTGATGGGTTGCATTTCCATGGCGGGCTCCTAGGAGATCTTGGCGGCGACGACACCGATGTCGCGCAGGATGTTTTCGGCGATGGGGCCGGAGCGGCGCTTTTCCCGCTCCCGGGACAGTTCCCGCTCCACCACCTCCTGATTGAGGTCCAGAAAGCTCACCGCTTCCAGCTTGTCCTGGATGGCGAGGCCCAGATGGTGGTGCAGGGACTTGCGGGTGATGGCCCGCCCCCCCAGCCCTCCGATCACCGTGTAGCCATGAAGATGGATCCCCGAGAGCGCCATGCGCACGTTGGTGGAAACGATACCGCCGATGCCCACCGCCAGGGCCTTTTCCAGCACCACCACGCGCTCGGCGTCTTTCAGTGCTTCCCTGACCACCGCCAGGGGAAAAGGCCGGAAGGAGGTGAGACCGAGCACGCCGATCTTGACCCCCCGGTCCCGCATTTCGTCCACGGTGTCCTTGACGGTTCCGAGAACGGAACCCAAGGCCACCATGATGGTTTTCGCATCCTCGCAGCGGTAGGTGTGCAGCAGTCCGCCCGAATCCCGGCCAAAAACAGCCTTGAACTCCGCGGCGAGTTGCGGAATGCGCTCCAGGGCCTGCAACTGCTTGGCGTGGGCCAGGTAGCGCACTTCCATGAAGGCTTCGGGCCCGACCATGGCGCCGATGGAAACCGGCTCCCGGGGATCCAGCACCTGGCGCGGCTCGTAGGGCGGCAGGTAGGCGTCCACCTGCTCCTGGGTGGGTATGTCCAGCCGCTCGTAGGCGTGGGTGAGGATGAAGCCGTCCATGCACACCATGACCGGGATGGAAAGCTCCTCCGCCAGACGGAAAGCCTGGATGTGGAGGTCGGCGGCCTCCTGGTTGGTTTCGGCGAACAGCTGTATCCACCCGGAGTCCCGCACCGACATGGCGTCGGTGTGGTCGTTCCAGATGTTGATGGGGGCGCCGATGGCGCGGTTCGCCAGGGTCATCACGATGGGAAGCCCCAGGCCGGAGGCGTTGTACACCGCCTCCGCCATGAACAGCAGCCCCTGGCTGGCGGTGGAGGTATAGGCCCGGGCGCCGCCCGCGGAGGCACCGATGGCCACCGACATGGCCGCGAACTCGGATTCGACGTTGATGAACTCGCAGTTCTGCAACTGCCCGCTTTTCACCATCTCGCCCAGTCCTTCCACGATGTGGGTCTGGGGCGAAATGGGATAGGCGCAGATCACTTCCGGCCGGCACAGGGCCACGGCCTCGGCGACCGCGTGGGATCCCTCGGTTTGCTTAAGCATGGGAGAGTTCCTCCATCTCCTTTTTCACGTAGTGGTAGGCTTCCGTGGCGGCCCCGATGTTGCCGTCCGCGATCTTGCCGGAGAACTTGTCGCGGATTGCCTCCGCCACCGAATCCAGGGAAATTATTCCGCTGACAGCCGCGAAGCCGCCCAGAAGGGCTGCGTTGGGAACGGGACGGCCCACGTGTTTCAGCGCCAGCTCCGTGGCCGGCACGGTGCAAAGGCGCTCGGGACGGAAGCCCCGCGCGAAATCGCCCAGCCCGAGATCGTCAAAGCTGCCGGTGGTGTTGATCAGGATGTAGCCGTCCTTCACCAATCCGCCAAAGACGTCCACCTGATGCAGCAGGGTGGGGTCCTGGATGATGAGGGCGTCGGGCTCGAGAACCGGCTCCCGCAGACGGATCTCCTGGTCGGCGATCCGACAGAAGGCCACCACGGGCGCTCCCGTGCGTTCAGAACCGAAGCTGGGAAAAGCCTGGGCATGCCTGCCCTGAAGAAAGGCCGCGATGGAGAGCATCTCCGCGCCGGTCACCACGCCTTGGCCGCCGCGGCCATGAATGCGCACCTGAAACATGGTTTTTCCCCCTCTGTTCGAAGCCCCAAAGCTTAGCTGACCCTGGCGTCAAGAGCCATTGCGGAAAACCGCAGGACCGGAAAAAACGACTAATCGATCTCAAGCCTGGAGTTGTTGGAACAGGTCAGTCTCCAGGCGCACCACGCTGCGCCCCTCGGCGAGCCCGCTGCCCGACACTAAAAACACGTCCTCCGCCCTTTCCCCGAGGGTGTTTACCTTGGCGTTGTGAACCTCCACCCCGTGAGCGACCAGCACCCGGGCGATGCGGTAAAGCAACCCCGGCCGGTCCCCCGCCACCACCGAGAGCAGGTGCCGGGTTCCGCGCTCGTCCGGCCGGAGGCTCACCTCGGGTGTGATGGGAAAGTGCCGCAGGCGGCGGCTGACGCGTCCCTGGACCGGCGGTTCCAGGGGCGCCTGCCGGGCGAGGCGCTCCGCCAGCTCATATTCAACATAGCTCATGACGTCGCGGTAGTGGCCCACGGTTCCACCCGGATCCATGACCTGAAAGCTGTCCAGGGCGTAGCCATGGCGCGTGGTATGGATCTTGGCCTCGACGATGTCGAACTGGGTGCGTTCGAAAAACGCGCAGATGCGGGCGAACAGTTCCTTTTGGTCCGGCGTGTAGATCATCACCTGGAGTCCTTCACCCGCCGGACTGAGCCGGGCCTTGACCACTGGCTGGGGGCTGTCCACGCGGTAGTTCAGCAGGCGGGCATGCCAGGCGATCTCGCTAGGCTCGTGGCGAAGAAAGTAAACCGTGTCCAGCTGGGACCAGAGCCTGTCCTGGGCTCCGGCGCGGATGGCGTAGAGCTGGAGAATCCTGAGGGCCTCGTCCTGGCGGGCCTGGACGCTGGTGGCGACGGTCACCGGGGCGCCGGCCAAGCGCCGCCGGGTCGCCCCGAACAGGTCCTCGAGGAGTTTTCCTTTCCAGGCGTTCCATACCTTGGGGCTGGTGCCCCGGATGTCGGCCACGGTGAGCAGGTAGAGCGCTACCAGCCGGCGATCCGTTTCCACCAGGCGGGCAAAGGATTCCACCACCAGCGGGTCCGCGATGTCCTGCTTCTGGGCCGTCGCGGACATTGTCAGGTGATGCTGCACCAGCCACGCCACCAGTTCAGCGTCTTCCGGTGGAAGTTCGTGCTCCCGGCAGAAACGCCGGGCATCCACTGCCCCCAGCTCCGAATGGTCGCCGCCGCGGCCCTTGGCAATGTCATGGAAAAGGGCGGCCAGATACAGGACCTCCGGGCGGTCAAAGTCGCTCATCAGCCGCGAGCAAAGCGGATATTCGTGGGCGAACTCGGGTGACGCAAAGCGGCGAATGTTGCGCACCACCATCAGGATATGCTCATCCACCGGGTAAACGTGGTAGAGGTCGTGCTGCATCTGCCCGACGACGCGACCGAACGCGGGAATGTAGCGCCCCAGAATGCCGTAGAGGTTCATCCTCCGCAGCACGTGGGTCTGGCCCCGAGGCTGACGCATGATTTCCAGGAAGAGCCGGCGATGATCCTGATCGCTCCTAAAAGCCCTGTCGATGTGATGGCTGGCGCGCCAGAGAGAGCGTATGGTCTCCGCCTCGAAGTCCTTTATCTCCGTGTGCTTCTGCAGCATCAGAAATGCCTCGAGAATGGCCGAGGGATGGCGCTGGAACAGGTTTTCATTGCGCGCCTCGAGAAGCGTTCCGCGCCGCCGAAAGCGCTCGTTGAGATAGACCGGGGCGGGATTCTCCCGGGGAATGATCCGGGCCTGAAGGTTCTGCAGCAGCAGCGCATTGAGCTGAACCACGGTCTTGGTGGTCTTGAACAGGTGCTGCATGAGGATTTCGCTGGCGCGCCGTGAGCCCCGGCCCTTGAGCCCCATTTCCTCGGCGAGGGCGGCCTGGTAGTCGAAAAGCAGCCGGTCCTCCCTTCGCCCGGCGCGGTAGTGAAGCCGAACCCGCAGGTCGTGCAGAAACGCCTCGTGGCGACGAATGCTGCGGGCTTCCGGGGCTGTAAGCAGGCCCTCGCGGGCAAGGGCGTCCCAGGACCCGCCCAGCCCGGCGCCCAAGCTGATCCATAGCACCGTTTGCAGGTCCCGCAAGCCGCCAGGGCTCTCCTTGATATTGGGCTCCAGGTTGTACGCCACTTCCTGCTGACGCGCACGGCGCTGCTGCTGCTCCAGAATCTTCGCCCGGCAGAAATCTCCCGGATCCAGGGCCGCGCGAAATTGTTCCGCGAAACGCTCGAAAAGCGCGACATCGCCCGCCACCGGGCGGGCCTCGAGTAGATTGGTCTGGACCGTGGTGTCCTTGGCGGATTCCTCGAGGCACTGCCCGATGGTGCGCACTCCGTGGCCGACCTCGAGACCGATGTCCCAGAGAGCGCCCACCAGCGCCTCCAGTTTTGCCTTTACCTCCGCCGGCGGGTCCTCGGGCAGGAGGATCAGGATATCCACATCCGAGTAGGGGAAAAGCTGCCCCCGGCCGTATCCGCCCACGGCGACCAGGGCCAAGTTCCCGGGGATGGCCAGTTCCCGCCACACGAACCGGAGCAGATCGTCCACCATGCGCGCCTGCTGCTGCACCACATGGGGGGCAAGATGGCGCGCTTCCCAGTCCGCCCGCAGGCGGGCGCGCTCCTCGGCGAGCATGCGCTTGCCGACGGCGACTTCAAAAGGGGGAAGGGGGGAAATTTCCGGGGGCGTGGCCTGACTGGCCATGGTCATGGGACGCAGGCCGGCTTGGGGCGCGCGCCGGCGGAGACTGTCAACACCTCGTACCCGTCCTCGGTGACGAGGACCGTGTGCTCCCACTGGGCCGAAAGGGCATGGTCCTTGGTGACGATGGTCCAGCCGTCCGCGAGCTGCCGGATGGCAGCCTTGCCCGCGTTGATCATGGGTTCCACGGTGAAAATCATCCCGGGCTCAAGCACCAAGCCGTGACCGGCCCTTCCGTAGTGCAGGACTTGGGGGTCCTCATGGAACTTCCTTCCGATGCCATGGCCGCAGAATTCCCTGACCACGCTGAACCCGTGCTTTTCGGCATGGCTCTGGATGGCATGCCCGATGTCCCCCAGCCGATTGCCGGGGCGGACCCGGTCAATGCCCGTCCACATGCATTCATAGGTGACGTCACACAGGCGGCGGGCCTGGATGGAAGGTTCCCCCACGTAGAACATGCGGCTGGTGTCGCCGTGAAACCCGTCCTTGATCACGGTGACGTCGATATTGAGGATGTCCCCGTTCTTGAGCTTGCGATCCCCCGGAACCCCGTGGCACACCTGATGATTCACGGAGGTGCAGATGGACCTTGGATAAGGAGGATAACCGGGCGGCGCGTAGTTGAGGGGCGCGGGCACCGTGCCTTGCTCGTTCACCATGTAAACATGGCAAAGGCGGTCCAGTTCGCCCGTGGTGATTCCGGGCGTCACATGGGGCGCGATGAAATCCAGGACCTCGGCCGCCAGGCGCCCCGCCACCCGCATCTTCGCGATTTCGTCGGGCGTCTTTATTTGAACGGACATGGAAAAGCGGAAATTCGGGTTGTCCCGATGGCGGGACCGCTAGGATAGTGGATCGGTGCCCCCCCGGCAATTCAGCAGGCATCTCCGGATCCGGCCGGGAACCGCCAGTTGAGGGCCCGGAGCGGGGGCTGATATAATGCGCGGCTCGCTTGGAATTTCCAGGCGAAATTCGCACACCCGCCGCTTCGAGGGTGCCCCCAAGGGGTCTTTTGGGCGGGTGGAGGCTAACCCTGAAGGAGAAAACATGTCTGTGACCATGCGCCAGATGCTGGAGGCGGGAGTCCATTTCGGACATCAGACCCGTTTCTGGCATCCCAAGATGGCCCCTTTTATCTTCGGCCATCGCAACAAGATTCATATCATCAATCTCGAGAAGTCCCTGGCCATGTACCAGGAGGCCATGAAGTTCGTGCGCCAGTTGACCGCCAACAAGGGCTCCGTGATGTTCGTGGGCACCAAGCGCCAGGCCCGGGAGATCATCCGCGAGGAGGCCCAGCGCGCCGGCGCCCCGTATGTCGACTACCGCTGGCTGGGCGGCATGCTGACGAACTTCAAGACCGTCAAGCAGTCCCTGAAGCGGCTGAACGAGCTCGACGCCATGGTCCAGGACGGATCCATGGACAGGCTTTCCAAGAAGGAAGCTCTGCAACTCACGCGCGAACTGGAGAAGCTGCAGCGCAGCCTGGGCGGGATCAAGGACATGACGGGCCTGCCGGACGCCCTGTTCGTGATTGACGTGGGCTATCACAAGATCGCCGTTGAAGAGGCCAAGAAACTCAACATCCCGGTGGTCGCGGTGGTGGACACCAACCATTCCCCGGACGGCGCGACCTACGTCATCCCGGGCAATGACGATTCAAGCCGGGCCATACGCCTCTACGCCCGGGGCGTGGCCGACGCGATCCTCGAGGGCCGCAGCCAGATCGTGCGGGAGATCGTGAGCGACGAGTTCGTCGAGGTGGATGAGGCCGCCGAGAACAGCCCGGCGGCCTGAAATGCCGGTCGCGAGAAAGGGGGCGACAGCCCCCTTTTTGTTGAAATTACCTTCCCGGGGAACGCCCGGGCAAATGTCAATCTGGAGCAAAGCATGGCGGAAATCACCGCAAGCATGGTCAAGGAACTGCGCGACAAGACCGACGCGCCCATGATGGAGTGCAAGAAAGCGCTGGCCGAGGCCGGCGGCGACATGGCGAAAGCCGAGGAGATCCTGCGCGTCAAGCTCGGAAGCAAGGCGACCAAGGCCGCCTCCCGCATCGCGGCCGAGGGATTGGTGGCGCAGCATATCTCTTCGGATGGCAAACTGGCCGCCATGGTCGAGGTGAATTGTGAAACCGACTTCGTCGCCAAGAACGAGGACTTCGTGGCATTTGCGCGCGCCCTCGCAGAGCTCGTGGCCAAGCAGAATCCGGCTGATGTGGCGGCCCTTTCCGGAGCGCCACTCGGCGGCGCCACCGTGGAGGAAGCGCGCAAGGCCCTGGTGGGAAAAATCGGCGAGAACATGTCCATCCGGCGCTTTGCCCGCATCGAAGCCAAGGGCAAGGTCTCCGGCTATGTGCACGGGGGCTCCAAAATCGGGGTGCTGGTGGATGTGACCGGCGGCGACGAGGCGCTGGCGAAGGATCTGGCGATGCACATCGCTGCGGCCAAGCCCAGGTCGCTGGACGCTTCCGGGGTGCCCGCCGACCTGATCGACACCGAGCGCCGCATTGCCATGGAGAAGGCGCGGGAGGGCGGCAAGCCCGAGGCCATGCTGGAGAAGATCGCCGAGGGCAGCGTGCAGAAGTTCCTCAAGGAAGTGACGCTGCTGGGCCAGGTGTTCGTCAAGGCCGCCGACGGCAAGCAGACCATCGAGCAGCTGCTCAAGTCGAAGGGCACGGCCGTCGCCGTTTTCCACCTGTACGTGGTGGGCGAGGGCATCGAGAAGAAGAGCAGCGACTTCGCCGCCGAGGTAATGGCCCAGGTCAAGCAGGCCTGAGGGGAGCATCGCCACCAAGCCCAGCCCATGGCCCAGCCCGCCTACCGCCGCATTCTGCTCAAGCTTTCCGGGGAAGCCCTCATGGGCGAGGGCAGCTACGGCATCGACCGCACCACCATCGAGCGCATCGTCGCCGAGATCAAGGAGGTGGTGGTCTTGGGCGTGCAGGTGGCCGTGGTCATCGGCGGGGGCAATATCTTCCGGGGCATCGCGCCCGGGGCGGCCGGCATGGACCGGGCCACCGCGGATTACATGGGGATGCTGGCGACGGTCATGAACGCCCTGGCATTGCAGGATGCCATGCGCGGCGTGGGCCTTCCCAGCCGGGTGCAATCGGCCCTCACCATCGAGCAGGTGGCCGAGCCCTATATCCGGGGCAAGGCGATGCGTTACCTGGAGGAGGGCAAGGTGGTGATCTTTGCCGCCGGAACCGGCAATCCGTTTTTCACCACCGACACCGCGGCGGCCCTGCGCGGCATGGAAATGAATGTCCAGATCGTGCTCAAGGCGACCAAGGTGGACGGCGTGTATACGAAGGATCCCAAGACCCATCCGGACGCCATGCGATACCAACGCCTGAGCTTCGACGAGGCCATCGTCAAGAACCTCAAGGTGATGGACGCGACGGCGCTCACCCTTTGCCGGGACCAGAACCTCCCCATCAACGTTTTCAGCATCTTCAAGCCCTCCGCCCTGACCCGGGTGGTCATGGGGGAGGACGAGGGCACCCTGGTCCACGCCTGATCCAGGCGTGGCTTGGACAAGTCCTTGAACAAAAGGTAGAATTCCGCAACTTTTTTTGGCTGGAGCCCCCCTTCATGATCGGCGACGTCAAGAAGACCACAGAGCACAAGATGCAAAAGACCCTGGAGAGCCTCAAGGTGGAGTTCTCCCATGTCCGCACCGGCCGCGCCCATGCCGGCCTCCTGGACCATATCCGGGTCGATTACTACGGAAGCGAGATGCCGATCTCCCAGGTGGCCAACGTGGGTCTGGCCGATGCGCGCACCATCACGGTCCAGCCCTGGGACAAGAAGATGGTGCAGGTCGTCGAGAAAGCCATCCGGGATTCCGACCTGGGGGTCAACCCGGCCACCGCCGGCGACATCATTCGGGTACCGATGCCGGCCCTGACCGAGGAACGGCGGCGGGAACTGGCCAAGGTGGTGAAGCACGAGGCCGAAAACGCCCGGGTGGCGGTGCGAAACGTGCGCCGGGATGGCATTCATCATCTGAAAGAGTTGCTCAAGGAAAAGAAAATTTCCGAAGACGATGAGCGCCGGGCCCAAGACGACATTCAAAAGCTCACCGACCGCTTTATTGCCGAGATAGACAAGATGCTGCACACCAAGGAAGCGGAGTTGATGGCGGTCTGATGCAGGAGGAGACCCCCAGCTCGACCCTGGCCGTTCCTCAGACGGAGGCCGTTCCGCGCCACATCGCCATCATCATGGACGGCAACGGCCGCTGGGCGAAAAGCCGCTTCCTGCCCCGGGTAGCGGGCCACAAGCGGGGCGTGGAAACGGTGCGCGAAGTGATCAGGAGCTGCGGAACGCTGGGAGTGCAGTACCTGACCCTGTTCGCCTTCTCCAGCGAAAACTGGCGGCGGCCGGCGGAGGAGGTTTCCTTTTTGATGCAGTTGTTTGTCCGGGCGCTTGAGCAGGAAGTCGCGCGCCTCGGCGAGAACGGCATCCGGCTGCGGGTGATCGGCGACCGCTCCCGCTTCGAGCCGCGGCTGCAGCAGCTGATCCGTGAGGCCGAGGAGCGCACGGCATCCAACTCCCGTCTCACCCTGTCCATTGCCGCCAACTACGGTGGCCGCTGGGACATTCTGCAAGCCGCCAACCGCATGCTCCGCGAGTGTCCCCAACTCGCGGCGGGATTTACCGAAAGCGACTTGACCCCGTATCTCAGCATGTCCTATGCCCCTGAGCCGGACCTATTCATCAGGACCGGGGGCGAGCAGCGAGTCAGCAACTTCCTCCTCTGGCAGCTTGCCTACACGGAGCTTTTTTTCACCGACACCCTTTGGCCCGACTTTGGCGCCGAGTCGCTGCAGCAGGCCATCGAGTCCTACCGTCGGCGGGAGCGCCGCTTCGGTCGCACCAGCGAGCAACTCCCGAACCGGGGCGCGCAATCCGGCCAAGCAGCGAGCGCCTGACGGATGGGAAACCCCTCCGGCAGCGCCGCGGCGGTGGATCTAATCCGTGCTTAGCACGCGCATCGCCACCGCGGTCCTGCTGCTGGCGCTGTTCCTGGGCGCGCTGTTTCTGTTGCCTGCCCTCGTATGGGGCATCCTGCTGGCGGCAGCGACCCTTGGGGGAGCCTGGGAGTGGGCCCGCCTGTCCCAGTTGCGGGGACAGCCCGCCGTTCTTTACGCGCTAGCCACCACGGCCGTCGGTGCCGTGATGCTCTGGGCGGCATCTCAGGCGGGCGGCCCTGCAGGGCTGGTCCTCGGAGCCTATTGGCTATCCTTGGCGTTCTGGGTCCTTTTGGTGCCGCTTGCGCTCGCGCGCAGGATCCGCTTGGCGCCGGGAATACAAAAAGCCCTGGCGGGCTGGGTGGTGCTGCTTCCCCCGGTAGCCGCCATGTTCCAGATTCGTTCCGTGGATCCCTGGTTGCTCCTCGGATTCATGGCGACCGTATGGATTTCCGATACGGCGGCGTATTTCACCGGGCGCCGGCTGGGCCGCCACAAGCTGGCGCCCAGCGTGTCGCCGGGGAAAACCTGGGAGGGCGTCGGCGGCGCATTGATCGGCGTAGCGCTGTACGGCTTGGCCTGGGGATACTGGGGTCTCGGGCAGACCGATCCGGGGAGGCTTTGGGGCTTTGTCGGGTTCCTGCTGGTCTTGGCCGCCTTTGGGATCCTGGGGGACCTGTTCGAGTCGGCGATGAAGCGCGATGCGGGAGTCAAGGACAGCGGATCAGTGCTGCCCGGGCACGGTGGTATACTCGACCGCATCGACGCCCTTACACCTGTTCTTCCCCTCGCTGCCCTGGCGACGATACTCACCTGACCCGGAATGGCATCCCTGCAGCGACTCACGGTACTTGGCTCCACTGGCAGCATCGGCGTCAGCACGCTCGAGGTCGTTGCTCGGCATCGGCAGCGTTTCGAGATCTTTGCCCTCACGGCAAACCGCCAGGTGGAACGCCTGTTCCAGCAATGCCGGCAATTCCGCCCGGCTCATGCCGTGATGCTGGACCCGGCGGCCGCCGAAGAGTTGCGGCGGCGGCTTCGTGAGGCAGGAATCCCAACGGCGGTTTCGGCGGGCCTGGACGCCATGGAGCAGGTCGCCGCCGACCCGGAAGTGCACGCGGTAATGGCTGCCATCGTCGGCGCGGCGGGGCTGAGGCCGACGCTTGCCGCCGCCCGCGCCGGCAAGCGGATCCTGCTTGCCAACAAGGAAACCCTAGTGATGGCGGGGACCATTTTCATGGAAGCGGTGGCGAGGCACGGTGCCGAGCTTCTGCCCATAGACAGCGAACACAACGCGGTTTTCCAGGTGCTTCCCCCCCGGTTTAACGGCGTGCTGGAGGGTTCCGGAATCCGCCGGATCCTCCTCACCGCGTCTGGCGGGCCGTTCCGCGACGCCACTCTGGAGCAACTGGAAACGGTGACCCCGGAGCAGGCCTGTGCCCATCCGAACTGGGTGATGGGCCGCAAGATTTCCGTGGATTCGGCCACCATGATGAACAAAGGCCTGGAGGTGATCGAAGCCCATTGGCTGTTTCAGGCTCCGCCCGAGCGGATCCAGGTGCTGGTTCATCCACAAAGCGTCGTGCATTCCCTCGTGGAGTATGTGGACGGATCGGTGCTGGCCCAGCTCGGGAACCCCGACATGCGCACTCCCATTGCCTACGCCCTGGGGTTCCCCGAGCGCATCGAATCCGGGGTCGAATCCCTGGACCTGCTCAAGGTCGGCGCGCTGCACTTCAGGTCCCCCGACCCGGTGCGGTTCCCCTGTCTTTCCCTCGCTTACGACGCCTTGCGGGCGGGGGGCATCGCGCCAGCGGTGCTCAACGCCGCCAACGAAGTGGCCGTGGCGGCGTTCCTGGGGCGCCGGATTCCCTTTACCGCCATACCCTCGGTCATTGCCCAGGCGCTGGAGGCGGTGGGTGGCGGTGCCGCCGCCACCCTGGAGGATGTACTGGACGCGGACCGGCGCGCACGCCAGGCATCCGAGGAATCCCTCGCTTGCCTGGCATGACCGGGAACACCCGCCGCCTTCAACTTTCCAAGTTGTAGACTTCGAGCTGAAATGGGCCTGCTTTACACCATCGCTTCCTTCGTCCTCGCCCTCGGGATACTGATCGTATTCCACGAACTGGGGCATTACGCCATCGCCCGTTGGTGCGGCGTCAAGGTGCTGCGCTTCTCGGTGGGCTTTGGAAAGCCGCTCCTGGTCAAGCGCCTGGGCGCAGACCAGACCGAGTGGGCCCTGGCCGCGTTTCCCCTGGGGGGGTACGTCAAGATGCTGGACGAGAGGGAAGGTGAGGTGGACAAAGAGGAGGCGCACCGGGCCTTCAATCGCCAGACGGTGGGAAAGCGCTTTGCCATCGTCGCCGCCGGTCCCATCGCCAACTTTCTGCTCGCGATCCTGCTGTATTGGGGGCTGTTCGTCCACGGTCTTCCCGGAATCAAGCCCGAACTCGGGCCGATCCCCGCGGACACTCCCGCCGCCGCGGCCGGATTTCGGCAGGGAGAACTGATTCGCCAGGTCGATGACGATCCCGTGGTCACTTGGAACGACCTGCGCTGGATGCTGCTCAAGCGCGCCGTCAATCGCGACGCGGTGCGTCTCGAGGTCGAGGACGCGTCGGGCGGGCGCGCCTGGCGCAGGCTGGATCTTTCCCAGATGGACTCCGAGGAACTGGATGGAGACTTCGTGCGCCGACTGGGACTGGTTCCGTTCCAGCCCGCGGTGAAACCCGTGGTGGGCAAGGTGCTCGATGACGGGCCGGGGGCCAAGGCTGGCCTGCGGGAGGGAGATGAAATCGTCGCTGCCGGCAACCGCCCGGTGTCCCAATGGGAGGAACTGGTGGCCGCTGTAAGGGGGGCGCCCGGGCGCGAACTGCTGCTGGAGGTCCGCCGCGAGGGACGGATGCTGGTGTTAACGGTGACGCCGGACGCCACCGGTGAGGGTCCGGAAAAGGTGGGGAGGATCGGCGTCGCGCCGCAGTTGGACCGCGGCGCCCTGGAGCGCCTTGTGACCCATGTTCGTTACGGCCCTTGGGAGGCCCTCTCCCAGGCGCTTCGCAAGACCTGGGAAACCTCGGCCTTCACGTTTCAGGTACTGGGCAAGATGATCACGGGGGAGGTTTCCTGGAAAAACGTCAGCGGCCCCATCACCATCGCCGACTACGCCGGGCAGTCGGCGCAACTGGGCTGGGTCTACTACGTGATCTTCCTGGCCTCCATCAGCATCAGCCTCGGTGTGCTGAACCTGCTGCCGATCCCCTTATTGGATGGGGGGCACCTGATGTATTATATGATCGAGTTGGCAAAAGGTAGCCCGCTCTCGGAAAAGGCCATGGAAATCGGGCAGCAGGTCGGCATTGCGTTGCTGCTCACTCTGATGGCCTTTGCCATTTATAACGATCTCAATCGACTCATTTCCGGCTAGCGAACCGATGTTGCGAAGGGCCGTTGCAGCCGCCGTGGCGCTGCTTGCCGCCTCTGCCTCGGCCATGGAACCCTTCGTCGTGCGGGACATCCGCGTCGAAGGCATCCAGCGCACCGAGGCCGGAACGGTATTCAGTTATCTGCCCATCAAGGTGGGCGACACCCTGGACGAGGCGCGGGCCTCCCAGGCCGTCAAGGCGCTTTTTGCCACGGGCTTCTTCAAGGATGTCCGTCTGGAAGCCGAGGACGGGGTTCTTCTCGTGATCCTGGAGGAACGCCCGGCCATTTCCCAGATAGATATCGTGGGCGCCAAGGAATTCGAGCCGGACCAGCTCAAGAGCGCTCTCAAGAGCACTGGGCTGGCGGAAGGCCGGATTCTCGATAAGTCGCTGGTGGACAAGGCAGAGCAGGAGCTCAAGCGCCAGTACCTCGGCCGCGGGCGCTATGCGGCCAGCGTCACCACCACCATCACTCCCCTGGACCGCAACAGGGTCGCGCTCACCTTCACCGTTTCGGAGGGTGACGTGGCCAAGATTCGCCAGATCAACATCGTGGGCAACCAGGCCTTCGACGAGGACGATCTCCTGGACCTTTTCGTGCTCACGACCCCGGGATGGCTGACCTGGTACACGAAAAACGACCAGTACTCGAAGCAGAAGCTCGCCGGGGACCTGGAAACCCTGCGCTCGTTTTACCTCAACCAGGGTTACCTGGAATTCAATATCGACTCCACCCAGGTTTCCATCACGCCGGACAAGCGGGACATCTACATCACCGTGGCCATTAACGAGGGCGCCAAGTACTCGGTGAGTGAAGTCAAGCTGGCGGGAGAAATGCTTGTTCCGGAATCGGAGCTTCGCCCCCTGATCCAGCTGAAGCCCGGCGAAACCTTCTCCCGGGAAAAGCTCACTGAGAGCACCAAGCTCATCAGCGACCGGCTGGGCAACGACGGCTACGCCTTCGCCAATGTCAACGCCGTGCCGGAGGTGGACCGGGAAAAGCAGCAGGTCGCCTTTACCCTCTTCATCGATCCCGGCCGCAGAGTCTATGTGCGGCGCATCAACATCGCCGGCAACTCCCGCACCCAGGACGAGGTCATCCGGCGGGAGTTTCGCCAGATGGAGGGCGCCTGGTACTCCCTGGACAAGATCAACCGCTCCAAGCAGCGCGTGGACCGCCTTGGCTATTTCAAGGACGTCACCGTCGAGACGCCGGCGGTGCCGGGCACGACGGACCAGGTGGACGTGAACATGACCATCGCGGAGAAGCCTACCGGCGCCATCCTGCTGGGCGCGGGGTTCTCCTCCACCGAAGGCCTGGTCCTCACCGGATCGGTCAGCCAGAGCAACTTCCTCGGCACCGGCAATTTCGTGTCGGTGCAGGTCAACACCGGCGACGTGAACACGGTTTATTCCCTGTCCTTCACCAAGCCCTACTGGACCCCCGACGGGGTCAGCGCGGGCTTCGACATCTACAAGCGGGATGTGGATGCCGAGGACACGGCGGTCGCGGCCTACAATACGTCCACCCTGGGTATCGCCGGCCGCCTCGGGGTGCCGATCACCGATGACGACAGCATCTTCCTGGGCCTCGGCTATGAATCCACCGATATCGGCGTCACGGCGCTCAGCCCGCTGCGCTATCGCGAGTTCGTGCGGGAGTTTGGGGAGAAGACGGACAGCATGCCGGCGACGGTCGGCTGGGCCCGGGACCGGCGCGACAGCGTGATCTATCCCACCAGCGGCACCTTTCAGAGGGCGTCCAGCGAGGTGGGTCTGCCGGGATTCGACCTCACCTTCTACAAGCTGAGTTATCAGCTTCAGTGGTATTATCCGATTACTAGGGACTTCGTGCTGTTTTTGAACGGGGAAGTCGGTTACGGGGACGGCTACAGCGGAAAGCCGCTGCCTTTCTTCAAGAACTTCTACGCCGGAGGGATTTCATCCGTGCGGGGTTACGAGGCCGGCACCATCGGGCCGAAGGACCTTTTCGGGGACGCGCTCGGGGGCAACGAGCGATACATCGCCAACGTGGAGGTGCTGTTCCCGGTTCCTGGGCTGCGGGGGGACAAGAGCACCCGTATGGGCGTATTTTTCGACGCGGGCGCCATCCGGAACAAGACGGCGGACGGAACCATCTTGCTGGACAATGACCAGTCCTTCCGCTTTTCCGCCGGATTGTCCGCGTTCTGGATCAGTCCCTTCGGCCCCCTCAAGTTCGCGTTCGCGAAGGCCTTGAACCCGAGCCCCCAGGACAAGACCCAATCGTTCCAGTTCCAGGTGGGTTCAACATTCTGAGTTTTGGAGAGAGATACGTGAAGAGCAGTTCTTCTCTATGGCCCCATCGCCTTTGCGCGAATCTGGGCGCTCTTGGTCTGGCCGCCTTTTTGTCCCTGGCGGGGCCGTTGTCAGCCGCGGAAGCCGCGGACAACCTCAAGGTCGGCTTCGTCAACACCGAAAGAGTTCTGCGCGAGGCCGCTCCAGCGGTGAAGGCCCAGAAGAAACTGGAAAAGGAATTCCAGCCCCGGGACCAGGAACTGCAAAAGATGGACAAGGAGATCAAGGAACTCCAGGGCCAGCTGGAAAAAGAGGCCATGACCTTGCCGGAGTCGGACCGCCGGAAGAAGGAGCGGGAGCTGGGAGAAATGACCCGGGAGTTCCAGCGCAAGCAACGAGAATTCCGCGAGGATCTCAACCAGCGGCGCAACGAAGAGCTGGCGGGAGTGTTGGAACGGGCCAACAAGGTCATCAGAGGCATCGCCGAGCAGGAAAAATTCGACCTGATCCTCCAGGAAGCGGTGTTCGTGAGCACCCGGATCGATATTACGGAAAAGGTGCTCAAGGCGCTGGCGGCGGATTCCAAGTAATGCCGGCCGGGTCCCCGTCGAACGGCAACGCCGGGGGCGATGGTAACCCGGATAGGCCTGCTCCATGAGCCGCGGAACCGGGTTGCGCATCGGGGAGATCGTCCACCGGCTGGGCGGCGAGCTGGTCGGGGATCCGTCTGTGGAAATCACGCAGGTGGCGCCGCTGCCCCGGGCGCGGGAATGGGAGATCGGATTCATCGCGCGTACCGCGTACCGCAGCCAGTTGGCCGCCACCCGGGCGGGGGCGGTGATTGTCCCGCCGGAGCTGCGGGGCGAGGTGACCACGGCGGCGATCGTGACCCCCGACCCCTATGCCTATTTCGCCAAGGTGTCGGCGCTTCTCAATCCCCCGGAGTCCCTTGTCCCGGGGATTCATCCGCAGGCGATCGTGGAGGGGGGGGCTGAAATTTCAGCCGGCGCGCGCGTCGGCGCCCTGGCCTGGATCGGGCGCGGAGCTCGCGTCGGGGGCGGCACGCTGATCGCCGAGGGCTGCTACATTGGCGAAGGCGTCACCGTCGGGAGCGACTGCCGGCTCTATCCGCGGGTGACCGTCTACCACAACTGCGTGATCGGCCACCGGGTGACGGTCCACTCGGGCGCCGTGATTGGAGCCGACGGCTTCGGCTACGCTCCGGAAGACGGGCGCTGGCTCAAGATTCCCCAGATCGGGCGGGTGATGATCGGCGACGACGTGGACGTTGGCGCCAACACGACCATAGACCGGGGCGCCATGGACGACACCGTCATCGAGGAGGGGGTCAAGCTCGACAACCAGATCCAGATCGGCCACAACTGCCGCATCGGCGCCCACACGGGGATCGCCGGCTGCGTCGGCATCGCGGGCAGCACCACCATTGGGCGCCACTGCATGATCGGCGGCGCCGCCATGATTGGCGGGCATCTGGAAATCGTGGACAACGTGATCATCTCCGGCGGCACCGCGGTGCCCGGCAGCGTAAAGCAAGCGGGACAGTACACCTCGCTTTATCCGCTCGTTCCCCACCGGGACTGGCTGAAGATGTCGGCCCAGTTGAAGAGCATCGAGCGGCTGGTGGAGCGCGTGCGTCAACTTGAGAAGCAGCTCGGTGACCAGAAGGGGGCCAAGTCGTGAGCACTTTGAATATCGAGGATATCCAGGAATACCTGCCGCACCGCTACCCGTTCCTGCTGGTGGACCGGGTTTTGTCCTACGAGCCGGACAAGGAGATCGTGGCGCTCAAGAACGTGACCATCAACGAACCGTTTTTCCAGGGTCATTTCCCGGGCCACCCGGTGATGCCGGGAGTGCTGATCCTGGAAGCGCTGGCCCAGGCAGCCGCGGTGCTTTCTTTTAAGAGCAAGGAGCAGAAGGTCAGCGAGGATCACCTTTATTACCTGGTCGGGATCGACGGCGCGAGATTCAAGCGGCCGGTGGTTCCCGGAGACCAGTTGATCCTCAAGGCGCAGCTCGAGCGTTTCATGAAGGGTCTTTGGAAGTACGCCTGTCGCGCGGAGGTGGATGGGCAGCTGGCGGCGGAGGCAACCATACTCGCCGTGCGCCGGGGCCGCGAATGATCCATTCCACGGCGCTGGTGGACCCGGGCGCGAAGATCGCGGCGGACGTGGAGATCGGGCCCTACGCGGTAATTGGTCCCCATGTGGAGATCGGTGAAGGCTGCTGGATCGGAGCCCACGCGGTGGTCACGGGGCACACCCGCATCGGCCGCAACAACAGGATCTACCAGTTTTCCTCCGTGGGCGAAGGCCCCCAGGACAAGAAGTACAAGGGTGAGCCGACTCGGCTGGAATTGGGCGACGGCAATGTCGTCCGGGAGTTCTGTACGCTCAACGTCGGAACGGTTCAGGGCAAGGGGGTCACGAGGATCGGAAACGATAACCTGTTCATGGCCTATGCCCACGTGGCCCACGACTGCGAGGTCGGGAACAACACCATTTTTGCCAACGCGGCCACACTGGGCGGGCATGTCTACATCGGGGATTTCGCGATTCTGGGGGGGTTCACCGCCATACACCAGTATTGCCGCATCGGGGCCCATGTCATGACGGCCGGCGGGAGCATGGTGCCCAAGGACATTCCCCCCTTTGTCCGGGCGTCGGGCAACTTCGCGCAACCTCACGGCATCAACGCCGAGGGTCTCAAGCGGCGGGGATACACCCCGGAGACGATCACCCGCATCCGCCGCGCCTACAAGACTCTGTATCGCTCCGGCCTGACCCTCGAGGAAGCGCGGGAGCGCTTGGCGGAGACGGCGCTGGATTCCCCCGAGGTCAGGCTGATGGTGGAGTTTCTCGGCCTGTCCCAGCGCGGCATCATCCGTTAGCAATGGCCTCCGAGCCGGCGGCGCGCCAGCCGGGGCCGCGCATCGCGATGGTGGCTGCCGAGCCCTCGGGAGATATCATCGGAAGCCACCTGCTGACCGGGCTTCGGCGCTACCTGCCGGAGGCGGAGTTCTTCGGCATTGGCGGGGGGCGCATGCAGGCGGTGGGTCTCGAGTCCTGGTATCCCATGGAGCGGCTCGCGGTTCGTGGCGTGGTGGAAGTCGTTGGCCACCTGCAGGAGATTCTCGCCATCCGGCGCCAGCTTGTCCGCCGCCTGCTGGAGAATCCGCCCGACATCTATATCGGCGTCGATGCTCCCGACTTCAACCTGGGAGTGGAGACCCGGCTGCGCAGGGCGGGCATTCCCACGGTGCAGTTTGTGGGACCGGCCGTCTGGGCCTGGGGCCGCGGCCGGATCAGGAAGGTCAGGCGCGCGGTCCAGCGCCTGCTCGCCATCTTTCCCTTCGAGCCGCCTCTCTACGAGGCCCAGGGCGTTCCGGTGACCTATGTCGGACACCCCCTGGCGGACGTCATTCCGGAGCACCCGAACCGTGAAGCGGTCCGGGAGCAAATGCGCCTGCCCCTGGACGCCACTGTCATCGCCGTGCTCCCCGGCAGCCGCAAGGCTGAGCTGCATCATCTGGGCGACGCATTCGTCGGCGCCATGCGCCTTCTGGCCGAGCGCGTGCCCCGGGCGCACTTCTTGGTGCCCTTGGTAACCCGCGAGACCCGCGCCCAATTCGAGTTGGCGCTTCATCGCAACGCCGCGACGGGCCTTCCCCTGACCCTATTATTCGGCCACGCCCTGGAGGCCATGACCGCGGCCAACGTGGTTTTGGCCGCATCCGGCACGGCAACCCTCGAGGCGGCCCTGCTGAAACGGCCGGTGGTCATCGCGTACCGGATGCCGGTCCTGACCTGGTGGATCTCGCGCATGAGGGCCTTTACGCCGTGGGTGGGGTTGCCCAATATCCTGGCCGGAGAATTGATCGCGCCCGAGTTTCTCCAGGACGCCGCGACGCCCGACAATCTGGCCGACGCCGTGGCCATGCTGCTCTCCGATGACGATCACCGCCGCCGGCTTGAGGAGCGCTTCGCGGAAATCCATCGCGCGCTGCGCCGGGATACGGCCGACACGGCGGCCCGGGCAGTGCTTCCCTACCTGGGTTTTCAGGAGGTCCCGTGAACCTGATCTGCGGGGTGGACGAGGCGGGGAGGGGACCCCTGGCGGGGCCGGTGGTGGCAGCGGCAGTGGTGCTGGATCCGGCATGTCCGATCCCGGGGCTCGCGGACTCCAAGAAACTCAGCGAAAGAAGGCGGCTGGCGCTCGCCGAGACGATCAAAGGGCAGGCGAAAGCTTGGTCCGTTGCCGAGGCATCGGTGGAGGAAATTGATCGTCTCAATATTCTCAGGGCCACGTTGCTGGCCATGGAACGGGCCGTCGGCCAACTCGGCATGGTGCCCGACGAGGTGCTGGTGGACGGTAACTGCCTGCCCGCGCTGCCGGTGCCCGGGCGCGCAATCGTGGGCGGCGACGCCACGGTGCCCGCGATCTCGGCGGCGTCGATCCTCGCCAAAGTCGCCCGGGACGCGATGATGATGGATCTGCACCGTCGCCATCCCGGCTACGGTCTCGCGGAGCACAAAGGGTATCCGACCCAGGCTCATATGGAGTCCCTCCGGCGCCTGGGCGCGGCGCCGTGCCACCGCCGAAGCTTCGCGCCGGTGAGAGCCGTGCTGGAGATCCGGCCCGGGGAAGCAGTGGTGAAGGTCAACGGGAGGCATCCATGAAGATCGCGGTACTGCTGCACTTGCTTGGCGTGGTGGTGTGGGTCGGCGGCATGTTTTTCGCTTACATGGCGCTGCGGCCGGCGGCCACCCAGCTCCTGGATCCGCCCCAGCGCCTGAGGCTTTGGGACGGCACTTTCCGCCGGTTTTTTCCCTGGGTCTGGGTATCCGTGCTACTTATCCTGGCGAGCGGCCTCTATCTCGTCTCCCTCATGGGCGGGTTCGCCGTGGCGCCATTTCATGTCCATGCCATGTCCGGTTTCGGGATCCTGATGATCGCGATTTTCCTGTTCGTATTTTTTGTGTCCTTCCGGCGATTGCGCCAGGCGGTGGCGTCCGAGGATTGGAAGCTCGCGGGCGGTGCCCTGGGACAGATCCGCACGCTGGTGGGCGTCAACCTTCTTCTTGGCCTTGCCACGATAGGCGTCGCCACGATCGGAGCCCAGCTGGCCGGGAGTTAGCTAACCTCCTTCAGCAAGCTGGCCAGTGCCGCCTTTTCCTGGCGGGGTGTGAACAGGGCGCGGCGCCGGTTGCACTGGCCCGCAAGCCTGCGGAGGAAGACCGAATCTTTCTCGGCCCGGGCCAACAGCCGGGCGAGGGCGCGCTCGTCTTCCAGGGGGTAATACCCGGAAAAATCGGTGCCCAGCATCCCCACATTTCCGGGGACCCGGGAGGCGATCACCGGCACGCCGCTGGTGATGGCTTCGGAAACCACGTTGGCCCCGCCCTCCATCCTGGAAGAGACCACCATGATCCGGCTGCGCGCCAGAACCTGCCGGGCGCGCCAGTGGGGAACCTCCCCGAGCCAGCGGTATCGGGGCTCCCGGGCCATCCACTGGCGGGCAAGCTGCTCCATGTCGCTGCTCATGGCGCGCCCCAGGTGGGTGACGCGGATGCGGCTCGAGGCGGGGAGGTGCGCCAGGGCGAGGGCGCAGCGAAAAGGATCCTTCTCTTCCCGCAGATGGCCGATGACACAGACTTCAAAGCAGGACTTGAGGGGCGCACGCCGCGCGGCGGCCCGGGCTGACTGTCGCACCACACGGGTTCTGCGGCGAAGTGCCGCCGGCAGTTCGCGCAACCCCTGCTCCTGGAGCACGATCATGCGCCGCGCCATGGCCATGGATGCCTGGGCGTCAGCGTCGAAGCGGATATCCCGGTACAGATCCGTCCCCGTGAGCGCCAGAATCAGGGGCCGATCAGGAAAGGCGGTCGCGAAGGCCCGGATCGAGCCGTGGCTCTTGCGGGCGTGCAGCGCGAGCATCAGGTCGGCGGGCTGTCCATCCCAATGCACCTGAACGCGGACCCGATGTCCGAGTTCGCGCAGGAAGCCGGCCCAGCGCACAGCCGTGTTGCGGTTGCCGCTCTTGGATGTACGCCCCGCCGGGGTGACGATGACGATTCTCATGGGGTGCTAGACTAGAGGCCGAATATAGCAGACCCGCCATGCCCGCATGCTGAATGGCCCCGTTCCCAGCGCCCGGTCGCTGTCATCGATGCTCGAGGACGCCCGCGCGCGGACCCTGGGTTTCGCGGCATCCCTGTCAGGCTCCCGGCTTTTCGGGCCCTATCGGCGCGAGGTCAATCCTCCCCTGTGGGAGATTGGCCATGTGGGATGGTTCCAGGAGCGCTGGTGCCTGCGCCAGAATGGCGCGCATTCCCGGCCCTCGCTCCTCCCCCGCGCGGACGCCCTCTACGATTCCTCCTGCATTTCCCATCGCGAGCGCTGCCAACTTCCGCTGCCGGGTCTGGAGTCAACCCTTGGCTATCTGGAGCGGGTTCAGGAGTCCGTGCTCGATGAACTGGAGCATGGGGAGCCGTCCGCGGAAACCGCCTATTTTGTTCTGCTCTCGGTGTTCCACGAGGACATGCACAACGAGGCGTTTGCCTGCGCCTGCCAGTTGCTTGGGCACGGCCTGCCCGGAGTGGACGGCGAGTGTTTCGCTCCCGGCAACGGACTCGTGTCCGGGGATGCGGTCATACCCGACGGGGAGGTCATGGTGGGGGCCATGCTCTGGGACGGCTTCGTGTTCGACAACGAGAAATGGTCGCATCCGAGGACGGTGAGCGCCTTCCGCATTTCGCGGGCGCCGGTCACTTTCCGCGAGTTCGCCGCATTCTGCGACGACGGCGGCTATTCCCGGCAGGAACTCTGGTCCGCCGCAGGCTGGCGCTGGCGAGAGCGCGAAGGGGCCGCGATGCCCGCCTATTGGACCCGTGGCGGCGGCTCGGAATGGCAATGGCAATGGTTCGGGCGGCCGGTCCCGCTCCCGCTGGACGCACCCGTAATCTTCGTGAACTGGTTCGAGGCCGGGGCCTTCTGTCGCTGGGCGGGGCGGAGGCTCCCCACGGAGACGGAATGGGAAGTAGCGGCAGCCACGGAACCGGATCCCGGCGGTGGCGGTGCGGATGGGAGGCGCCGGTATCCTTGGGGCAGCGAGGATCCCGGCCCGGACCTAGCCAATCTTTACGGCAGCGGCGGCCGGCTCGCCGCCGTGGCGGCCTTTCCCCGAGGAGACAGCGCCTGGGGATGCCGCCAGATGCTGGGCAACGTCTGGGAATGGACAGCCAGCGACTTCCTGCCATACCCTGGCTTTGTCGCGGATCCCTACCGGGACTACTCGGCGCCCTGGTTCGGAAGCCACAAGGTGCTGCGGGGCGGCTGCTTCCTGACGGCCCCGCGCCTGATGCGAAATACCCTCCGCAATTTCTACACGCCCGAGCGGCGCGACGTGTTTGCCGGCTTCCGGACCTGCGCCCCCGAATGATGAACCAGCCATGAAGCGGATCGCCTCCCGGGCGAATGCCTTCTTCAAGTTTCTGCAGGAAATCTCCGAATCTTCACGGGCCCGCCGCGGGCAGGGGCTGACACTGCTGGACGGACTTCACCTGGTGGAGACTTACGCGGCCAGGGGCGGCAGCCCCCGTCACCTCGTGGTCAGCGAATCGGGCGCGGGGCGGGCGGAGGTCCTGGCTGCATTGGCGCATTTTCAGGACGTGGACACGGTATCGCTGCCCGATGCCCTGTTCGGTCGCATTTCCCAGGTGTCTCCCGGGGTCGGCATCCTGGCGGTGATTCCGATCCCCCCGGAGCCACCGCCGGCCAATGGAGGGTTCGCTATCCTGCTCGAGGACATCCAGGATCCTGGAAACGTGGGTTCGATTCTGCGGACCGCGGCCGCGGCCGGGGTGTCCCGGGCTTATTTGTCTCCCCAATGCGCCGACCCGTGGTCACCCAAGGTTCTCCGGGCCGGGATGGGCGCCCATTTCTTCCTCTTGGTCGAGTCCCAGGCGGACCTCGTCGCCGTGGCCCAATCCTGGGCCGGCACCATGATGGCAGCTGCCGCGCAGGCGCCGAATTCCGTGTTCGATGCCGTGTGGGAGAGCCCCGCGGCATTCGTGATCGGCAACGAAGGCTCGGGCATCAGCGCGCCGCTGCTGGCCGCGGTGGACCGGAAGGTGCGCATACCGATGCCCGGCGGCATGGAATCCCTCAATGCGGCCGCTGCCGCCGCCGTCTGCCTGTATGAGGCCGTGAGGCGTCAACAGGGCGGGGGCCGACGGCGCCAGCCCCCGGGATCCCCGCCCGGCGCCGGTCAGTAAATGCGGCGCTGAAGCCGGGCGCTGTGAAGGATGGTGGTGGCCAGTTCCTCGATGGATTTGTGCGTGGTGTCCAGGTAGGGGATTCCCTCCTGGCGCATGAGGGCCTCCGCCTCCCGGACCTCGAACTGGCAATTGGCCAGGTTCGCGTAGCCGCTTCCCGGCCTGCGCTCGTTCCGAACCTGCATCAGGCGCTCGGCCTGGATGGTCAGCCCGTGGAGCTTGCTCTTGAGCTTGGTCAGGGACGCAGGCAACCGCATGGCGGCGAAGTCCTCCGGCACCAGGGGATAGTTGGCCGCCCGGATACCATACTGGAGCGCCAGGTACAGGCACGTCGGTGTCTTCCCGCAGCGCGAGACGCCCACCAGGATCAGGTCGGCGTCGCCCAGTTCGCGGGTGGATAATCCATCGTCGTGCCCCATGGCGAAGTTGATCGCCTCGATGCGCTCATGGTAGTTGAGGACGTCATGGGCGCTGTGGGTCCGCCCCACGGTATGGGAGGAACCCAACCCGAGCTCGGTTTCCAGCGGTTGGATGAAGGTCTGGAAACAGTCCAGGTAGCAGGCGTCGGCCCCGGCGAGGATGCGGCTGACCTCGGTGTCCACCAGGGTGCTGATGACCAGGGGACGGACCCCCTGCCGGGCGCCCCGATCATTGATCTGGGAGACCAGTTCCCGGGCCTTCTCGGGGGTGTCGATGAAGGGCACGGTGACCTCCTGGAAGGGCACCCCGTCGAATTGGGTCAGCAGGCTGTGACCGAGCATCTCGGCCGTGATGCCCGTGCGGTCGGACACGAAAAACGCGGTGCGTTTGGGATGCATCGGACAGCCCGTGGAAAAGGGAGAATGTAAAATACCGGTTTTCCCTCCGGGTCACAACGAAAGGCGCGGCGATGACCAGCAGCAAGTACATGGCGTGGTTCGATGATTTGCGCATGGCAGACGTTGAAACCGTCGGCGGGAAGAACGCGTCCCTCGGCGAAATGATCAGCCAGCTCGAGCATGCCGGGGTACGGGTTCCCGGCGGCTTCGCCACCACGGCCGCCGCCTATCGGGATTTTCTGGCCCATAACCGGCTGGAGCGGAAAATCCAGGATGCGCTCGAGTCCCTGGACGTGGACGATGTGCGCCGTCTTGCGGAGGTTGGCGCGAGCATCCGCCGCTGGATCGCAGAGGCCCCGCTTCAGCCCCGCCTGGAAGAGGAGATCAGCCGCGCCTACGAGAAGATGGTCGCGGACGCGGGGGGCGGGGATGTCTCCTTTGCCGTGCGCTCTTCCGCCACGGCGGAAGATCTTCCCGACGCCTCGTTCGCGGGGCAGCAGGAGACTTTCCTGAACATCCACGGCCTGCAGAACGTGCTCCAGGCAATCCGCCAGGTTTTCGCCTCGCTCTACAACGATCGCGCCATCGCCTACCGCGTCCACAAGGGATTCACCCATTCCGAAGTGGCCCTTTCCGCCGGAATCCAGCGCATGGTGCGCAGCGATATCGGGGCCAGCGGCGTGATGTTCACCCTGGATACCGAGTCCGGCTTCAACGACGTGGTATTCATCACCGCCTCTTACGGGCTTGGCGAAACCGTGGTGCAGGGCGCCGTCAACCCCGACGAATTTTACGTCTACAAGCCGGCCCTGAAGGCGGGACGGCCGGCGGTGGTGCGCCGCTCCCTGGGCTCCAAGGCGGTCCGCATGCGCTACACGGATTCCCGGGAGGCGGGGCGCTCCACCGAAACCGTGGAAGTGCCCGAAAGCGAGCGGCGGCAGTTTTCGATCACCGAGGCCGAGGTGCTGGAACTCGCGCGCTACGCCGTGGCCATCGAGACCCATTACCGCCGGCCCATGGACATCGAATGGGCGCGGGATGGCGAGGATGGAAAGCTTTACGTGCTCCAGGCAAGGCCGGAAACGGTCAAGGCGCAATCTGCCATGGACACCCTCAAGCGCTACCGTCTCAAGGAGCGGGGAGAGGTGCTGGCGTCGGGACGCGCCATTGGCCAGAAAGTGGGTTCCGGCAAAGTGTGCGTCATCCAGAACGCCTCGGAAATGGAGCGGGTGCAGCGGGGCGACGTCCTGGTCACGGACATGACCGATCCGGACTGGGAGCCGGTGATGAAGCGTGCCGCCGCCATCGTCACCAATCGCGGCGGCCGCACCTGTCACGCGGCCATCATTGCCCGGGAGCTCGGCATCCCCGCAGTGGTGGGATGCGGCAACGCCACCCGTGCCCTGCGCGAGGACAGCGTGGTGACGGTGTCGTGCTGCGAGGGAGACACCGGGCACGTGTACCGCGGAAAGCTGGATGTGGAAATCCTGGACATTTCCCTGGATGCGATGCCCAAGCCTCCGCTCAAGATCATGATGAATGTGGGCAATCCGGAGCTGGCATTCGACTTCCAGCGCCTGCCCAACGCGGGCGTCGGGCTGGCACGCCTGGAGTTCATCATTGCCCGCATGATCGGGGTCCACCCCAAGGCCATCCTGGCCTACCCCGATCTGCCGCTGGACCTCAAGCAGGCCGTCGAGCAGCATTGCGCCGGCTATCCCGATCCGGTGTCGTTCTATGTGGAAAAACTGGTGGAAGGCATCTCCACCCTGGCGGCGGCTTTTTTCCCAAAGCCGGTGATCGTGCGCATGTCGGATTTCAAGTCCAACGAATATTCAAGCCTGACGGGGGGAAAGCGCTACGAGCCGGACGAGGAAAACCCGATGCTGGGGTTCCGCGGCGCCTCGCGCTATGTCGCCACGTCCTTCCGGGATGCCTTCATGCTCGAGTGCCGGGCCCTCAAGAAGGTGCGCGACGAAATGGGCCTCACCAATGTCGAGATCATGATCCCCTTCGTGCGCACCGTGGAGGAGGCGAAGCGGGTGGTGGAACTGCTCGCGGAGAACGGCCTCGAGCGGGGAAATAACGGCCTGCGCCTGATCATGATGTGCGAGATTCCCTCCAACGCCCTGCTGGCCGACCAGTTCCTGGATCACTTCGATGGTTTCTCCATCGGCTCCAATGACCTGACCCAGCTCACGCTGGGCCTGGACCGGGACTCGGGGCTCATCGCGGAGCTCTTCGATGAGCGGGACCCCGCAGTGAAAAGCCTGCTGCACATGGCCATCCAGGCCTGCCGCCGGCGCGGAAAATACGCGGGGATCTGCGGGCAGGGGCCCTCCGATCATCCCGACCTCGCCCAGTGGCTGGTGGAGGAGGGCATCGAATCCGTTTCCCTGAACCCCGATACGGTAGTGGAGACCTGGCTGTTTCTCGCCCAGCAGGCGAAACAGAAGCTGTCGGCCTGACGGAGATCAGCCGCCCGCGACTCGTCGCAGGCCCTGACCGTCCAGCACCTCGATCTGCTCCCGTCCCAGCGCCACCAGCCCCTGCTCGGCGAAGTTCTTGAGCAGGCGGCTGATCATTTCGCGCACGCTTCCCAGGTCGTCCGCCAGGGACTGGTGGGTTGCCTGGATCACCCGCCCCCGGGTGAGCAGCAGCGCAGCAAGCCGCTGGTCGAGCTTGCGGAAGGCCACTTCCTCCACCAGTTGCATGAGTTCCGACAGGCGCTCGGAAAACAGGCCGAACACATACCCCCGGAACGGTTCCTGATTCCTGAGCAGTTCCTCGAAAGCGTCGGGAGGAACAATCAGAAGCTCCAGGTCGGATTCCGCCACGCCGCGGGCCGTGTACAGGGTCTTGCCGAGCAGGCAGCTGGACGTGATCACGCAGCTCTCGCCGGGGGTAACCCGGTACAACTGCAGTTCCCGGCCGTTGGGCGCGGTCTTGACCACCTTGATGGAGCCGGAGAGCAGCATGGGAAAGCCCTGGCAGGCGTGCCGCTCGTCGAACACCACCGCGCCCGCCGCCAGGGACAGGCTCCTGGCGCGGGCCAGGGCCTGATTTGCGGCGGCCGGTGGAATCTTTCCCAGAACGGGGTAAAGCTTCAGGACCTGTGAGAGTGCCGGCGACATGGCTGCGATTCGGGCTCGTCGGGATCATGATAACCGAGGCGGCGGCCGCGGCGCCCGCATTCCACGGCTGTTCCGATTTCCGCGTTTGCGCTATCATGTCGGTCCATGGCCAAGTATGTCTTCGTGACCGGCGGCGTGGTGTCCTCCCTGGGCAAAGGAATCGCCGCCGCTTCCCTGGCCGCCCTCCTCGAATCCCGCGGCATCAAGGTCACCCTTCTCAAGCTGGATCCCTATATCAACGTGGATCCGGGCACCATGAGCCCGTTCCAGCATGGCGAGGTGTTCGTCACCGAGGACGGGGCGGAGACCGATCTCGATTTGGGGCATTACGAGCGTTTCACCACGGCCAAGATGTCGAGGCGCAACAACTTCACCACCGGCCAGATCTATGAGCGGGTGATCAAGAAGGAGCGCCGGGGGGACTATCTGGGGGGCACGGTGCAGGTTATTCCCCACGTGACCGACGAGATCAAGCACTGCATCAAGGCAGGCGCGGGAGAGGCCCAGGTGGCCATTGTCGAGATCGGGGGAACCGTTGGCGATATCGAGTCGCTGCCTTTTCTCGAGGCGATCCGGCAGATGGCCCTGGAACTCGGCCGGCAGAACGCCTGTTTCATCCATCTCACGCTGGTGCCCTATATCGCCTCGGCCGGGGAGGTGAAGACCAAGCCGACCCAGCACTCCGTCAAGGAACTGCGGGAAATCGGGATCCAGCCGGACGTCCTGCTCTGCCGGGGAGACCGCTCCCTGCCCGAGGGCGAGCGGCGCAAGATTGCGCTCTTCACCAATGTGCCTCCGGAAGCCGTGATTTCCGCGGTGGATTGCGACAGCATTTACAAGATCCCCGCCATGCTGCACCTGCAGCTGCTGGACGAGATCGTTTGCCACAAGCTCGGCATTCTGGCGCGGCCGGCGGATCTGTCGATTTGGAACAAGCTGATCGACGCCCTGGAGAAGCCCGACCACGAAGTGAACATCGCCATGGTCGGCAAGTACGTGGACCTGACGGAGTCCTACAAGTCCCTCAGCGAAGCGCTGATTCATGCCGGAATTCATACCCGCAGCCGCGTGCGCATCCACTACGTGGACTCGGAGACCGTGGAGCGGGAGGGCACCGGCTGTCTCGCAGGAATGGATGCCATTCTGGTGCCCGGCGGTTTTGGCAAGCGCGGCGTCGAAGGCAAGATCGGGGCCATTCGTCATGCGCGGGAGCAGCGGGTGCCCTATCTCGGCATTTGTCTCGGCATGCAGCTGGCGGTCATCGAGTACGCGCGGCACAAGGCGGGACTGCAGGGCGCCCACAGCACCGAGTTCGACCCGCAGACGCCCCACCCCGTGGTGGCGTTGATCACGGAGTGGAAGACCAGCGAGGGCGGTACCGAAATCCGCTCCACGGAGTCCGACCTCGGCGGCACCATGCGCCTGGGCGCCCAGGCGTGCCTGCTGAAGCCGGGATCCCTGGCGAGGGAGATCTATGGCGCGGACCACATCCTGGAGCGCCATCGCCACCGCTATGAGGTCAACAACGGCTACCTAGAACGCCTGGAGCAGGCGGGACTCAGGGTTTCCGGGGTTTCGGCCACCGAGGACAAACTTTGCGAAATGATCGAGCTGCCAGATCATCCCTGGTTTGTGGGCTGCCAGTTCCACCCCGAGTTCACCTCCAATCCCCGCTGGGGCCACCCGCTGTTCAAGGCCTTCATCCTGGCCGCGCTCGCCAAGTCAAAAGGCGACGTCGCGCCGGCCGAGGTGGGCCGGGTCCAGAGCATCGCCTGAGACCGGCGTGTTCCGCTTGAGACGATCCCCATGAAGCTCTGCGGCTTCGAGGCGGGCCTTGACCGGCCGCTGTTCCTGATTGCCGGCCCTTGCGTGATCGAGTCCCGGGAATTGGCCATGGATACCGCGGCGCAGCTCAAGGAGCTCTGCGCCGGGCTCGGGATCCCCTTCATCTTCAAGGCTTCCTTCGACAAGGCGAATCGCAGTTCCCTCAAGTCCTTCCGCGGCCTGGGAATGGAGCGGGGCCTCGAGATTCTGGCCGAGGTCAGAGCGAAGATCGGGGTTCCGGTGCTCACCGATGTTCATGACGCGGAGGAGATCGGGCCGGTGGCGGCCGTGGTGGACGTCCTGCAGACGCCGGCCTTCCTCTGTCGCCAGACCGATTTCATCATGGCGGTGGCGGCCACCGGAAAGCCGGTCAACATCAAGAAGGGACAGTTTCTCTCGCCCTGGGACATGCGCAACGTGGTGGACAAGGCGAGGGCGGCCAGCGGCCAGGACAACATCATGGTGTGCGAGCGGGGAGCCTCGTTTGGGTACAATAACCTGGTCTCGGACATGCGGTCCCTGGCGGTGATGCGTGAGACCGGGTGCCCCGTTGTTTTCGATGCCACCCACTCGGTGCAGCTCCCCGGGGGGCAGGGCGAGCGCAGCGGGGGACAACGGGAGTTCGTGCCGGTGCTGGCCCGGGCCGCGGTGGCCGCGGGCATTTCCGGCATCTTCATGGAAACGCACCCGCGCCCCGACGAGGCGCTGTCCGACGGTCCCAATGCCTGGCCCCTGGGCCGGATGCGGGACCTGCTGGAGGTCCTCAAGGAGCTGGACGACCTGGTCAAGAAGCGCGGGTTTCCCGAGCAGGCACTGGCCCCGCATTGAGCGGGCGCCGTGGAATAATCTGGATGCAAAGCTGGCAAGGAACCAAGAATGAGCGCAATCGTAGATGTTATTGCACGAGAAATCCTGGACTCCCGGGGTAATCCCACGGTGGAGGCGGATGTGTTGCTGGAGTCCGGCGTTCTCGGCCGGGCGGCCGTTCCTTCCGGTGCCTCCACCGGCACGCGGGAGGCCATCGAGCTGAGGGATGGCGACAAGCAGCGCTACCTGGGAAAAGGCGTGCTGAAGGCGGTGGAGAACGTGAACACCGAGATCTCCGAGGCCATCATGGGCCTAGACGCGACGGAGCAGGGGTTTGTGGACCATACGCTGCTGGACCTGGACGGCACTGAGAACAAGTCCCGCCTTGGCGCCAACGCGATGCTTGCCGTTTCCATGGCGGTGGCGAAGGCCGCGGCCGAGGAGACCGGCCTTCCCCTTTACCGCTACCTGGGGGGCGCCGGGCGCATGGCGATGCCGGTTCCCATGATGAACGTGATCAACGGCGGCGCCCATGCCAACAATAATCTCGACATGCAGGAATTCATGATCCTGCCGGTAGGGGCGCAGAGTTTTCGCGAGGCGCTGCGTTGTGGCGCCGAGGTGTTTCATACCCTCAAGAAGATTCTTGGCGAGAAGGGCATGCCCACCACGGTGGGGGACGAGGGCGGTTTTGCCCCGAACCTGCCGACCAACGAGTCCGCCATTCAGCTGATCATGGAGGCAATCGAGAAGACCGGCTACCTCCCGGGTTCCGACGTGGCCATCGGCCTGGATTGCGCCGCCAGCGAGTTTTACCGGGACGGCCGTTACGTCCTGGAAGGGGAAGGCAAGCAGCTTGCCGCGGCCGAGCTGGCCGAGCACCTGGCGGGTTGGGCGGAAAAATATCCCATCATCACCATCGAGGACGGGATGAGCGAGCTGGACTGGGAGGGCTGGAAGCTCCTCACCCAGCGACTGGGCAAATCGGTGCAGCTGGTGGGAGACGATGTTTTCGTCACCAACACCCGCATACTCCGGGAGGGCATCGCCCAAGGGGTGGCCAACTCGATTCTGATCAAGGTGAACCAGATCGGAACCCTGACCGAAACCCTGGACGCCATCGAGATGGCCAAGCGCGCCGGCTACACTGCCGTGATTTCCCACCGCTCCGGTGAAACCGAGGACACCATGATCGCCGACATCGCGGTTGGGACCAATGCCATGCAGATCAAGACCGGTTCACTTTCCCGATCCGACCGTCTTGCCAAGTACAATCAGCTGCTGCGAATCGAGGAAGATCTCGGGGATGCCGCGAGCTATGCAGGGCGGGAGGCGTATTACCAGCTCCGGTAGCCGAGTTGAGGCGCGCCGCTGAAACCCGAGTTCCCGGTGGCGCCAACGGCCCCGACGTCCGGCGCCGCCCTTTTGGGCGCTCCTCGCGCCCGTGAGAACCCTTGCCCTCGTCCTGATCGCGCTTATCGGGTTGCTTCAGTATCCCCTTTGGTTCGGCAAGGGCGGCTGGGTGCAGGCCTGGGAAGTTGACCGGCAGCTGAAGAATCAGCAGGCGCTGAACCGGACCCTGACTCTACGCAACGCGGCCCTCGACGCCGACGTCCGCGATCTCAAGCAGGGCACTGACGCCATTGAGGAGCGGGCCCGGAGCGAGCTCGGCATGGTCCGCGAGGACGAGGTCTTTTTCCAGGTGGTGCGTGGCGCCGCCCAGGCGCCCGGCCCGCCCTGAGATCAGTTGACGGCGGCGGCCGGGCGCTTGAAGGGCAGGAAAGCCTGGCGCGCCGTGGCGCGTTTCAGCATGTCGCGCCAGATGGTTTCAGGATGATCGGAAAAGATGGTGTCGGCGTCGGCGCGGACGACGTACCAGTCTCCACGCGCGATTTCGTGTTGCAACTGGCCCGGCGCCCAGCCCGAGTAGCCGGCGTAAACGCGCAGGTCCTTGGTGGGATTTGCGCGCCTCAGCAATTCGGCCAGAATGGCCGGGGCGAAGCTGAGGTGCAAGTCCGGGAGAACCGTCAGCGCACCCTCCAGCCTGTTCGTCCCGCGGAAAGCGTAGACAAGCAGCTGGGGGGATACCGGACCGCCAAAAAAAACCGCCGCCTCGGAATTCCGGAGATTCTCATTGTCAGGGAACACCGTGCGCAACAGGAGCGGGGTCGGGCGATTGACGATCACCCCGACGGGACTGCGGCCGCCATGCTGGGTGACCAGAACCACCGATTCCCTGAAATTGGGGTCGGCAAGATCGCGCTTCGCCACCAGAAACACGCCGTTGGGGACTTCCTCCGGGCCACCCGGTTCCGCGGCGCGGAGAACTGCGCCGCCCGCCGGGGAAAGGAAGACGGCGCCCACGGCGAAGACCGCAGCCAGGGCTCGAGTTCCCAGGGACCGCCGGCGCGCCTGACCGGTCATCGCGCGGCGGCGCCGGACGCAGCGGCCGTATCTCTGGCGCGCACGAAATCCATGAACAGATCCAGCGGCAGAGGGCGGCTCACCAGGTAGCCCTGAATCAGGTCGCACGCCAGATTTTGCAGGCGAGCGGCGATATCCTGGTTTTCGACGCCCTCGGCCACCACGAACATGTCCAGGGCGTGGGCCAGGTCGATCATGGACCGGACCAGCTTCTCGTTGCGCTCGACCGTGACCATGTCCCTGACGAAGCGCATGTCGATCTTGAGCTCGTCCAAGGGCAGATCCTTGAGACGGGCCATGGACGAGTAACCCGTGCCGAAGTCGTCCATGGCGAGCAGCAGCCCCATGTCCTTGAAGCGGGAGAGCGCCTGCAGTGAGGTCGCCGCCTGGTCCATCATCGCGCTTTCCGTCAGTTCCAGCGTGATGTTTTCCGCCGACACGTCCCAGAGTCTCAGGGAGCGGGCAATGAGCTCCGGAAGCTGAGGCTCCCGCAGGTTCTGCACCGATATGTTTATGCTCACGTTCAACCGCTGCCCGGCGCGCCAGAGCATTCCGCAATGGCGGATGGCGGTGTTGCAGATCCATTCGGTGAGAGGCTCGATCAAACCGGTGCGCTCGGCGATGAGCACGATCTTGTCCGGCCGCACAAATCCTTCGGGACCGCGGTTCCAGCGCAGCAGAGCTTCCGCGCCGCGCACGGCGCCCGTCTTGAGGTCCACCAGCGGTTGATAAAAAAGCGCCAGTTCGTTTTCCTGTATCGCCTTCTGCAGGGCAGCATGAAGGTCGAAAGAAGCGCTCTCCGTTTCCGCCGCGGGCTCGAAATAGGCGATTCCCTCCGGCTTGTCGCGGGCCGCCTGCATGGCGAGATTGGCTTCCCGCAGAACCGTGTCGGGATCTCCGTCCCGGTCCTTGCGCACAGCCACTCCCAGGAGGGGAGTCGGCAGGATATCGTGGCCGGCCAGGGTGATGGGCTCGCGCAGGGCGCGCATGATCCTGTGCAAGGCAAGGGTCAGGTGCCCCTCGGAGGGCAAGCGGGACAGCAGGCAGGCCAATTCGGTTCGGCTCACTTCCGCCACCGCGTCACTGTCCCGGAGGGCAAGGGCGAGCCGGTGCAATTGCTCGCCGGATACGGCGTCTCCCGCCCGGTACCCCATGGCGCCGTCCAGCCGGGACACAAAATCGAGATTGACGACGATGACGGCGATGACTGAAAGCGTTCCCTGACCGGGCTGCATTTCCTGCCGCAGGCGGTCGTGAAAAGCGGCGTAGCTGAGGAGTTGGGCCACGTAGCCGGATCCCTAGGCCCCGGTGGCTGGCGAACCGGCCCGCACCCAGGGATGAACCGCCGTGGTCACAGACCCGGCGGTCCGCCCGCGGCTAAAGGTAGTATTCCTTCGCGTCAATGCCGTAGGCTCCAAATTCCAGGGGCCGGGCGATCTCGACCACGGGACCTCCCGCCTGCTGGGGTTCGTCCAGGTCGATGATGCGCGGCTCAGGATAGCGTTCCTTTTTATGGTCCAACAGAGCCATCACCTTGGGCTTGAGGCGCCGTACCCGATTGTTCTCCAAAACGACGCCCACCTCTCCGGTTGAGAGCTCGACGAGGCTTCCCACCGGATGCACGCCCAGGCACTGGATGAACTCCTCGATAAGATCGTCCTGGAACAGGCGACCCTTGAGCTCCGACATGGTCTTCAGCGCAGCATGGGGCGGCAGCGCGGGCGCAAATGCCTGATGACTGATAAGGTCCTCGTAGGTGTCCACGATGCCGGCGATCCGGCCGTAAATGCCGATCTGGGGCCCGGTCAGACCCCGGGGATACCCGCTCCCGTCCTCGCGCTCGTGATGGGTCGTGGCCATTTCCATGACAACCGCCGGGACCCAGGGCTGGCGTGTGAGCAGCTCGCTGCCGAGTTCCACGTGGGTCTTCATGATCCGGTGCTCCTCGCCGGTCAGGGGTGTCTTCTTGGCGATCAACTCCGCGGGGAGCTTGAGCTTTCCGATGTCGAGCAGAAGGCCGCCCATGCCGAGCAATAGCAGTTCATCCCGGGGAAATCCCAGGTGCCTCCCGAATGCGAGCATGTAGATGGAGACGTCGATGGCCCGCCCCCAGGTCTGGGAATCGGCTTCCTTCAGCTTCTGCAGCAAGAACAGGGCGTCGGGATTGCGGATGATGCTGTCGGTCATCCCCTGCATCGCTTCCTCAAACCGGCCTCGGTCAAGCACCCGGTCGCTCATGAGGTCGCGCTCCACATCGTGGATGAGCTGAAGGACGTTGTCGCGGACCTGCCGCGCGGTCTTCAGTTCCTGCTGAAGGGGCGCCGAGTCCTGGTAGTCAACGGCGTGGGCATGGCGGAACCGCGCCCTTGGGCGACCGGTTTCCGCGAAGTCGAGGGGCTGCAGCGTCCTGAGGTGGGCGACTACGCTACCCACCGATTTGTCGGGATCAATGAACACTTGCTGCGAATACTTCGCAAGTTCCTCGACTTCCCTGGTGCCCCGCACCAGCACCCCTTCGATGAGGAACGGGGTGCCGAGCCACGGCCGATCCAGCTCGCAGACAAACATGCCTGGCTTGAGCTCGTGAACTGGAACCTTGATCTTGTTCACGCGGGGAGGTTTGCGCTGATTATGGCGAAAGAAAGACGGCACCGCGGAAAAACCGACCCCATCATATCCGCTCGATAAAATGCGGGCAACCGAAGGGAACGTTGGTCGCGGGGCAAATGTGCCCGCCGTTGTCTGGGTGTCCGAAGAAGCCCGTGGCGGGCAAATTTGGCTCCCCGAGTAGGGCTCGAACCTACGACCTGCGGATTAACAGTCCGTCGCTCTACCGACTGAGCTATCGGGGAATTTTGAGGCTGCTAATGGTAAAGGCTGGGGCCTGATTGGTCAATGGAACGCCTTGATTCCCGCCGTCGAAACGGAGGTTCACAAGCGTGGCGGTGAACTCAGATTCCACCCGCTTGGGGAATGGTCCGCTAGTGCACACCATGCCCCCTTGGCCTCGGGAGGATATAACCGCTACGGCCTCCGAAGCTGATCCATCACCGGGGAAGTTCATGTGCGGCGAAGCCTGCATGGACAACGCTGCGGCAGGTAAAAAAAAAGCGCAGCCGAAGCTGCGCTGCCTACAATTCACCCCAAGGAGAGGGTGTGTGGAGACGACAACACGAAACCGTTAGCGGCCCGCCTGTGCTGTGTGATCCCGGGGGATGCTCTCGCCGCCCCTTACCTCGGACGGAAGCTGGCGGTTCGCGTGCTCCGCTGCCTCCCAAGGCTCAAAGCCTTCCTCGATGGCGGACCAGTAAAGCTGTTTCCAGGCGAATGTCGGATCGGAGTATTCCATGGCTTGATTCACCAAATTCCTTCCTAGTTAATCCCTTATAAGCAAGCGGTGTGCCAATAATTGATAAATCGCAAGAGTTTTCATAATCCGCTGATTTTGAAAATCTCATTGGCGAACCGGCGTAAAGCTTCCAAACCAGTAGATTCCTAGGAATGAAAATATCACTGGGGGATTTTTCCCGGATTCGAACAAAAAACCGTGAAATGCCCCAGTCCGTTACCCCCAATCTGGGGGCAAAAACGCCTGGATCGGGCCAAACATCCTGCACATCGCTTAGGTCACTGGTAAATGGGGCGGGCAGTGGGGCCGGCCAAGTGCCCGTGCCCAACAGGCCCGAATCGGCGGACCCGGCGCGGTGCCCGCGCCCCCCGGAGAAGCCCCGGAAACCCTTGGTTGAAATCAGGCCGATGGCCAGCCGATCAGTTGAAAAGGGCCAGGACCCCGGTGTAGCCGTAAAGGCGATCGCAGGAAATCTCGCCATTGCAGAAGAACCCCACCAATGGCAGATCGCCGAAAGTACCCTGGAGCACCTTGAGTTCCCCCGAGTCCGGACCAAACATATGCGGCCCCCGGCCGAGGCATGAGAAATACACGCCGCCCCGGAGTGAAGGTCCCGTGCGCTCCTTGAGTTCTCCCAGCATGCGCTCGAGATCCGCCTTGGCGCCGACAGGATCCCGGCGGCAAAAACGGACGAGCTGCCCGGGCGAAAGCCCCTCCCCGATGGCAATCAGACGGTTGCCCGGATCGAACCCCAGCAGGTTGCGCACCAGGTAATCGCCCCGGTCGGAGCCGGCGACGGGGAGCGCCGCCCCGATGTACCGCGCCGCCTGCTCCAGGTCCCGGGACAATATTTCGCCGATTTCCTCCGAAAAGACGTCCAGCGCGGGACGGTGATCGAGTCTGACCACGATGTTGCACTCGCACTCGGTGACTTCGTGGGTGTCACCGAAGGGCAGGCAGCTCTGGGTCAGATGGGTCGCCACCGAAATTTCGGGGGAGAAGAGGACGCCGGAGAGTCCGCCCGAGGTCACCTGATTCGCCACTTGAACGTAGTCGCCGCGGCTGGACGTGAGCCCTCCCACCAGGAACCCGTCGTTCAGCGCCGCCGCCAGCCGGGCGATCAGGTCGGGAAGCATGGGGTTGCGGGGGTCGCCGTGGACAATCCCGAAGCGGCAGCCGCTGGCTCGAATCCAGTCGCCATGGGCTGCCAGGAAATCGTCCAGACCTCCCGTCACGCTGTCGAACACCCGGAAACTGGCCTCGGGAAAAGCCGCGCCCATGACGCTGAGCGCGGTTTGCTCGTGGAACTCGGTGCCGGGAGCGCTGATTCCCATGCCCACGGTTCCAACCCAGTGCGGGATTCCGGTGCGGGCCCGGAGGTGGACCAGAATTTCGCCGAGGCGGGGCGCGAACTCGTCGCTCGCATACAGGAATCCCAGATTCCAATGGCCGGCAACGTCTTCCAGTTTTCGGGCGCACTCCTCCGCCGCATCCCGGGCATCGGCGCGGACGGAGTGGGCAACGGCAAATCGGCTCATGGATGGTTTACCCAAAATAATTAGTTACGGCGGGCCAAGCGGGAAGCGGAGCTTGCCGAGGGGCGGGATTCGCCGTTAGGCTTGTTTCCAGCGGATTTCGCATCCCTTGCGACCGGTTCCCGTTCGGCATTGGCGGGCAGCCGGGGTTCCGCTGGCAATGCCTTGGGCTCACGAACCAGAAACCCCGTCAGGGTAACGCAGGCACAGGCCGCATGCCTCCCTCCGATTCACTCCAACTGGACCTCCGTTCCTCGCCCCGCCTGATCTCGATGATGCTGGGCGTCCATATCCTTGCCTCTGGCCTGTTGCTGCCCCTGACGTTCCCAGTCTGGGCCAAGCTGATACTGGCCGCCGGGCTGGCCGGAAGCCTCGCCCTTCAACTGCTGCGGCAGGGTTGGCGCCTGCTGCCAGGTTCCGTGGTGACCCTTACGGTGCGGCGCGATCGGTCGGCAGGGTTGACCTGCGAGATCCGGCTGCGCAGCGGAGAACGGCTTCCCGGCCCGGTTCTGGGCACGAGCCTGGTCGTCCCCGGCTTGGTGGTGTTGAAAGTGGGGGGGCGGCTATCCGGCCCCTCCTGGACGGTCACGGTTCCCGGCGACGCTCTTGATGCGGAGGAATTCAGAACCCTGCGCGTGATGCTTCGCTGGGGCTTCCAGGCAATACCGCCCTGAATTCGGGACTGCGCCCCGCGGCCGGCATCCGCTGCAGCACGGTGTCGTTCGCCTTGGGCAGCATTTCGGGATAATCGCGGCTGAAATGCAGCCCGCGGCTTTCCCGCCGCGCCAAGGCGCAGCGCACGATCACGTCGGCGGTCACCACCAGGTTGCGCAGCTCCAGGAGGTCGTGAGTCACCCGGAAATTCGCGTAGTACTCGTTGATTTCCTCCGTCAGCAGGCGGATGCGATGACTGGCCCGCTCCAGGCGCTTGTTGGTCCTGACGATGCCCACGTAATCCCACATGAACCGGCGCAATTCATCCCAGTTGTGGGAGATCACGATTTCCTCGTCCGCGTCAGTCACCCGGCTCTCGTCCCAAGCCGGGAGGGTGACGGGCGCGGGCGCCGACCGCCCGAGAATATCGGCCGCGCACGCCCGGCCGAACACCAGGCACTCCAGCAGGGAATTGCTCGCCAGCCGGTTCGCGCCGTGCAGCCCGGTGTGGGCGGTCTCGCCAACGGCGTAGAGGCTTTCCACGTCGGTTCGCGCCGCCAGGTCCGTGACGATACCGCCGCAGGTGTAATGAGCCGCGGGCACCACCGGCATAGGCTGGCGGGTGATGTCTATGCCCAGTTCGAGGCAGCGCCGGTATATGGTCGGGAAGTGCTCCCGCAGGAAATCGCCCGGCTTGTGAGATATGTCCAGGTACACGCAGTCCAGGCCGCGCTTCTTCATTTCGAAGTCAATGGCCCGGGCCACGATGTCCCGTGGCGCGAGTTCTTCCCGCGGGTCGTGGGCGGGCATGAATCGCGTGCCGTCCGGCAGTTTCAGTTGTCCTCCCTCGCCGCGTACCGCCTCGGAGATGAGGAAGGACTTGGCATGGGGGTGGTAGAGGCAGGTGGGGTGAAACTGGACGAACTCCATGTTGGCAACCCGGCACCCCGCCCGCCAGCCCATGGCGATTCCGTCTCCCGTGGCGGTGTCCGGGTTCGTCGTGTAAAGGTAGACCTTGCCGGCTCCGCCCGTGGCCAGCACCACGTTGCCGGCGGCAAGGGTTCTGACATGCCCGGCGGCCGCGTCCAGGGCATAAAGTCCCAGGCAGCGGTTGTGGGGCAGTCCCAGCTTGGCACCGGTGATGAGGTCAATGGCGACGTGATGCTCGAGAATCGTGATGTTGGGATGGGCCAGGGCCTTTTCCGAGAGGGTGGTCTGGACCGCCAAGCCCGTGGCGTCCGCGGCATGGATCACACGCCGGACGCTGTGGCCGCCTTCCCGCGTCAGGTGGAAACCCAGTTCGCTTGCCGCGTCCCGGGTGAAAGGCACCCCTTGGGCGATCAGCCACTCGATACCCCGGCGGCCCTCGGCCACGACAAATCGGGTGACCTCCTCATCGCAAAGGCCGGCCCCGGCGACCAGGGTGTCCCGGATATGGGTTTCGGGAGAGTCTTCGGCCGACAGAACGGCGGCGATGCCTCCCTGGGCCCAGGCGCTGGCCCCGTCCAGGATGGCGCGCTTGGTCACCAGGCACACCTTCTGCTGGTGAGCCAAGTGCAGCGCCACGGTCAGTCCCGCCAGTCCGCTGCCCACAATGATGGTGTCGAAGCGCTCCACGGCCGAATCCTGAGGGGTTTGGTCGGGCAACTATAGCAGCGTCTTCCGCCACCCCCAATAACCCCGGCGGGATATGAACTTACCCTGGACGAGCAGGTCTGTGGATCATGGACTCTTGCATTTCGGCAGGCCCCCATCCCGCGGGGTATAATTTTCGCGCCGCAGCGCGGCCAATAAATCCAATTACACTCTCTCAGGGAACGGGCAGCATGGGTGATCGCGAAATCGATCAGGCTCTGGTCGATCGGGCGCAGCGCGGGGACAAGCAGGCATTCGACCTCCTGGTTTCCAAGTACCAGCGCAAGCTGGCCCGGCTCCTTTCGCGGTTCATCCGCGATCCGGCCGAGATCGAAGACGTGACCCAGGAAGCCTTCATCAAGGCCTACCGGGCACTGCCCTCGTTTCGGGGCGACAGCGCTTTCTACACCTGGCTCTACCGGATCGGAATCAACACCGCCAAGAACTACTTGGTCTCCCTGGGTCGCCGGGCGCCCACCAGCACCGAGTTTAACAGCGAAGAAGCGGAAACTTTTGAGGACGCGGAACATCTTAGGGACGTCAACACCCCGGAAAACGAGCTGATGAGCCGTCAGATCGCGCAAACGGTGAATGACACCCTGGGATCCCTCCCCGAGGAGCTGCGCTCGGCGATTACCCTCAGGGAGATCGAAGGGCTGAGCTACGAGGACATCGCCAGCATCATGAACTGCCCGATCGGCACGGTCCGATCGCGAATTTTCCGGGCGAGAGAGGCCATCGCGGAACGTCTCAGGCCTCTCCTGGGTACCAGCAAGGACAAGAGGTGGTGATATGACTGTTGAAATTTCGGAACTGATGGATGGCGAACTGGACGCGGCCGCCGCGGAAACGCTCGTTGCACGGATCAGCCGCGACCCGATCCCCAGAGAGGATTGGGCTCTGTATCACCTTATCGGCGACACCTTGAGAGGGGCGGCTTACTATTCGCCCGCCCTAGCCCCGGAGGTATCCAGCCGCATAGCCCGGGAGCCCGCTGTTCTGGCCCCGCGCCGCGGTCCGAGGGTATCCAAGGCCGCCAGATGGGGCCTGTCCGCGGCGGCATCCCTGGCCGCCGTGGCAGTGGTGGCCTGGATGGGTTTGCGCGGGCCCTTGGAGCCGGGGCCCGCCCAGATGGCGACGCTCGCGCCTGCAGGCACCCCGGTCCCGCAGCCTGCTCCTGCCATGACCAGCGCCGTCAATGATTATCTGGTTGCTCACCAGGAGTACTCCCCGCGATTTGCCATGCAGGGCTTGGCCCCCGCGGTGCAAACCGTGGCCTTCCCTGCCGAGGGCGCTGCCCGATGAAGTTTCTGGTTGCCGCCGCGTTGATGTTCGCGGCGGTTCCGGCGCTGGCAGTGGATTCCGCGGCGGGCGAGGGCATCAAGTGGCTGGAGCGCATGGGCAGCGCGGCCCGGTCCCAGAATTTTTCCGGAACCTTCGTCTATCAGCAGGGAAACCGCGTCGACACATCCCGCATCACGCACTACGTGGATGACGGGGGGAACGAGCTGGAGAAGCTGGAGAGCCTCGACGGCCCCGAGCGGGAAATCATCCGCCGGAACGACGAAGTCAGGTGCTACATTCCCGGCAGCAAGCTTCTCAAGGTCGAGAAACGCCGCGGGCGCAAGGCGTTCCCGGACCTACTCCCGGAACAGGTTAGCGCGGTCGCCGAACACTACCGGGTGCGTCTCGGCGGACGCGAGCGGGTCGCGGGGATCGAATGCCAGATCGTGATCCTGGAGCCCAAGGACGACATGCGCTACGGGCACACCCTGTGCGCGGACCGAGACAGCGGCCTCCTCGTCAAGGCGGTGATGCTGGACGAGAACCGGCAGGTGGTCGAGCAGTTTTCCTTCACCCAGGTGATCATAGGAGGGGTCATCGACCCTGCCCACCTGAAGCCGCGGTTTGCGGCCACCCCCGGCGAGTGGCGGGAGGAGCGGCTGGCGCCCCCCGTCATCAGCGAAACGGGCTGGAGCATTGCAAATTCGCCCCCGGGGTTCAAAAAGGTGATGGAAATGAAGCGCGCCATCCCCGGGAAAGGCGCGGAGGTCACTCACATTGTCCTTTCGGACGGGCTGGTGGCCGTGTCGGTGTTCATCGAGCCCTTGGGCGGGGACAAGCCTCCCCGGTCGGGATTCTCCCGGCGCGGCGGTGTCAATGTTTTTGCCCGTCCTGTTTCCGAACACATGGTGACGGTGCTGGGAGAGACTCCCGTCAGCACCGTCCAGCTCATTGGAAACTCCGTGAGTTACAGCGGCAGATGAGCCTGGGGGAGGCAGCGGGAAGGGTTGTCCGCCTCGACCGCAACGAGGCGGTGATTGAAGCCGAGGCGCGCCCCGGCTGCGGGCGTTGCGCGGAGACCCAGGGCTGCGCCACCGGTACCCTGGGCAAGCTGTTCTGCCGTTCGCCGCGCCAGTTTCGCGTGCGCAACGACGTGGGGGCTCGTCCCGGAGACCGGGTGGTGGTGGCGGTTGCAGAGGGCGTCCTCTGGCGGAGCGCCCTGGCCGCGTACGGCCTGCCGCTCCTGCTCATGCTGGCGGGCGCGGTTGCCGGCGCCGCCCTCGCGCCGGAGCTCGGCGGCCGGGACCTCTATGCAGCATTTGGCGCGCTCCTGGGCCTCGCCTGCGGCGCCATGACAGGGCGGGTCGCGTCCGCGGCGCTCGCGAGCCGCCCTGAGTATCTACCCAGGATCCTGCGCCGGTGCTGATCGCCATATCAAGTATTTTTCCCGGAAACCAAAACATGCTAAAGCGTCTTTTCCTGCTCCTTCCCCTGCTGATTCCCTTCGCCACTGGCGCCGCCGCGGGGGCGCTGCCGGATTTCGCCGACTTGGTGGAAAAACAGGGTCCGGCAGTGGTGAACATCTCGAGCACCCAGACCGTGCGCCACAGCGCGGTCCCCAACATTCCCAACATTCCCGAGGACGATCCGTTCTACGAGTTTTTCAAGAAGTTCATGCCTCCGAACCAGGGGGGACCTCGGGAATTCGAGTCCAAGTCCCTGGGCTCCGGGTTCATCGTCAGCGCGGATGGCTATGTGCTGACCAATGCCCATGTGGTGGAGCAGGCCGAGGAAATCCTGGTGAAGCTCACGGACAAGCGCGAGTTCAAGGCCAAGGTGATCGGGACAGACAAGAAGACAGACATCGCAGTGATCAAGATCGAGGCCTCGGGGCTGCCCAGGGTGGAACTGGGCGATCCCAACAAGCTCCGGGTCGGCGAGTGGGTGTTGGCCATCGGGGCCCCCTTCGGCTTCGAGAACAGCGTCACCGCGGGCATCGTCAGCGCCAAGGGCCGCTCCCTGCCCCAGGAGAATTACGTCCCCTTTATCCAGACCGACGTGGCCATCAACCCCGGCAACTCCGGCGGCCCCCTGTTTAATCTTCAGGGGCAGGTGGTGGGCATAAACTCCCAGATATACAGCCGCACCGGGGGCTTCATGGGCCGTTCCTTCGCCATACCGATCGACGTGGCCATG
>Ga0210362_1606000_pt1 | contig 84655 bp, 72 predicted proteins | sample S625metaT_FD_159713 | JGI IMG/M metagenome (GOLD analysis project Ga0210362, IMG submission 159713) | Metatranscriptome of estuarine sediment microbial communities from the Columbia River estuary, Oregon, United States - S.625 (Metagenome... | ecosystem: Environmental > Aquatic > Marine >... | reverse complement strand
CGCCGGGTGCTCCCGCACGGGTCGGCGCCCGGGCCGCTTTTCCGGCGGCAATCCGCTTCGCCTCCCGGCCTGCCGTTCGCGCTTCACCTCATGCCTCCCGGCGCTCGAGCACCGCCCGGGCCAGAGTCCCGCTGTCCACATGCTCCAGCTCCCCGCCTACCGGCAATCCGCGGGCGATGCGGGTGACCTTGAGCGCCCGCTCCCGAAGCAGCTCGCCCACGTAATGAGCCGTGGCCTCGCCCTCGACGGTAAAGTTGGTGGCCAGCACCACTTCCCTGACGATGCCGTCCTGGGCCCGCCGGAGCAGGCGGTCGAGATGGATCTCCCGCGGGCCGATGCCGTCCAGGGGCGAGAGCCTTCCCATGAGCACGAAATACATGCCGTCGAAGCACTGGGCCTGCTCCATCATGAGCAGGTCTCCCGGCGTTTCCACCACGCACAGGAGCGCCGCGTTGCGCCGGGGCGAGCGGCACAGCTCGCACACGGTGTCTTCGGTGAAAGTGTTGCACTTCTGGCAGTGGCGGATCCGCTCGACCGCCCGCGCCAGGGCACCCGACAGCCGCAGGGCGCCGGCATGATCCCGCTGCAGAAGATGGTAGGCCATGCGCTGGGCGGATTTGGGGCCCACCCCCGGCAGGCAGCGCAGGGACTCGATGAGTTCTTCAAGGGAGGAAGGAGTTTTCACAGAACCTGGCAGCGTCAAGTGCGCAACGGAGGCGCAGGAGAACCGCTTCGAAGCTTGGGAATTCCCCGTCTCCTCCGCGGCGAGCGCCGGGATCCGCCGGCTAGAAAGGCAGCTTCATGCCGGGAGGCAGCATCCCGGCCGTGGCGCTGGCCATCTTGTCCTGGACCGTGGCCTCCACCTTTCGCACGGCGTCGTTCACAGCGGCCGCGACCAGGTCCTCCAGCATCTCCTTGTCGTCCATGACCGATGCGTCGATGGCGACACGGCGCACGTCGTGGCGGCAATTCATCACCACGCTCACCATGCCCGCGCCGGACTGTCCCTCCACTTCCACGCTGCCCAGCTGCTCCTGCATCTTCTTCATGTTTTCCTGCATCTGCTGGGCCTGCTTCATCAGGGCGCCGAGTTGTCCCTTCATGGATCGATCTCCTTATCTCGTCACTGTATCGGCTTGATGGACGCCTGAATCAGGCGCGCATCCAGGTTTTCCACCAGGTCGCGCACGAACGGGTCGCTCTCGATGGACTCGACCGCCTTCGCCTGGCGCTTCTGCCGTTCCCGCTCTTCCACCGCCACCACCGAATTGCCGGTGGTGTCGCCGGCGATGAACGTGATGCGGCAGGGCCGGCCAAGATACGCTCCCACGGCGCTTCGCACCTTGTCCTGGTAGACCTTTTCCATGAGATGGCGGTGCATGTTCGGCACGGTCAGCTCGATTTCGTCACCCTCCTGCCGCTTCAATTCGCAGTACTGGGCGAGCATCTTGGCCATGCCGGAAAGCCTGAGCTGGGTCACCAGGGAAACCCAGTCGCCGTCGAAAACCCTGCCCTCCCGCGCTGACTTCGCCGCGGACTCAGGCGGGGACGGCTGCGCCGCCGCCAACGGCTTTCTGGCCGGCGCCCTGGACGGGAGCCTGTCGTCGCCACCGCCGGCGCCGGGTTGGAAAGCCAGCATTCGCAGCAGGGTCATGGTGAAACCGGCATAGTCGTCGGGGGCGTAGCTCAAGTCGGTCCGACCGTGGAGTGCGATCTGGTAGCAAAGCTGCACGTCCTCGGGGGAGAGGCGGGCCGACAGCGCGAGGATGCGCTCCCGCTCCGGCAGATCCTCGGGCAGGCCCTCCGGCACCGCCTGGGCCAGGGCCATGCGGTGGAACAGGGTTGCCAGTTCCTGCAGCGCGCCGTCAAAGGACAGGCTGCGGCGCTCCATCTCGTCGGCCACCTCCAGCAGCCCCGGGCCGTTCCCGTCCGCCACCGCTTCCACCAGTTCGAACAGGTAACTCTGGTCGATGGCACCCAGCATGCCCCGCACCGCCTCCTCCTCCACCCGGCCGCCCCCGTAGGCGATCGCCTGGTCCAGGAGGCTGAGGGCGTCGCGCATGGATCCGGCGGCGGCGCGGGCGATGAGCTCCACGGCGGGCGCCTCGAAAGGGATACCTTCCTGCCCCAGCACATGGCGCAGCCGCTCGCCGATGAGGCCGCGGGGAATCTGCTTGAGGTTGAACTGGAGGCAGCGCGACAGCACGGTCACCGGAATCTTCTGGGGATCGGTGGTCGCCAACACGAATTTCACGTGCTCGGGCGGCTCCTCCAAGGTCTTCAACATGGCGTTGAAGGCCGAGCGGGAGAGCATGTGGACCTCGTCGATGATATAGACCTTGTAGCGGCCGCCGGTCGGCGCATAAAGCGCGTTCTCCAGCAGATCCCGCATGTTGTCCACCTGGGTGTTGGAGGCGGCGTCCAGCTCGATCAGGTCCACGAAGCGGCCGCCGTCTATCTCGGTGCAGGGGCCGCATGTCCCGCACGGGGTCGAGCTCACGCCCCGCTCGCAGTTGAGGGCCTTGGCGAGGATCCTCGCGAGGGTGGTCTTGCCGACGCCCCGGGTGCCGGTCAGCAGGTAGGCGTGGTGCAGCCGCTCCTGGTCCAGGGCATTCCCCAGCGCCCGCACCACGTGCTCCTGCCCCGTGATTTCGGAGAAGCTCCTCGGCCGCCATTTGCGGGCGAGAACCTGCGTACCTGACACCTGCTCCTGCGTCCTCCGGGAAGGCCCCCTGGGGCCGAATTGGGTGGCGAGCCTAACCCCCGGCACTTGCAGAGAATAGCTGTGGCTGCTTCCTTCCGGACCTGACCAGATTCACTACCATGCAATGCGGGGAGGCCCGCCATTGATCTTGGAGGGTCCCATGCCGCCCCTCCGGGCCTGCCTGCGCCGCAGCCGCCCCCCCAAAAAGCGGACTTCCCGCTCGAGGCGCTGCAGCAAGGGGCCCTAGATTACCACATCTGGAGGACCCGCCGCGATGACTGCGACCGCAACCGGGAAATCCCGTCCGGGCAGACACTTGGCTTGATTCGTCTCCGCCCGGTGCTAAAATGTCGCCTCGCCAAAAATCCCCTGTCTTCGACCGAGGACGCGTTGCCCGGCGGCGTCGCATCGTGCCCATGGGGAGCATCGATGGGATGCGCGGGCCCGACGCGGCTGAATAGCAGTAAGGCGCCAGTAAGCATCAACAATCAGAATCCCCCATCCGCATCAACCCGTTTTTCGACTCAACGTTACGGAGGAGCAGTCCAATGTCGTCAGCGATCGAATCGGTTCTCCAGGAAAGCCGCGTCTTCCCCCCCAGCTCGGACATCGTCAAGAAAGCCACGATTTCCGGCATGGCGGCCTATGAGGCCCTGTGCAACGAGGCGGAAAAGGACTTCGAGGGGTTCTGGGGCCGGCAGGCGAAGGAGCACGTGCTTTGGCACAAGCCCTTCAACACGGTCCTGGATTCCAGCAATGCGCCTTTCTACAAGTGGTTTCCGGATGGCGAGGTGAACGCCTCCTACAACTGCCTGGACCGGCACCTCAAGACCCAGCCGGACAAGGTCGCGATCATTTTCGAAGCCGACGACGGCACCGTCACCAAGGTCACCTACAAGCAGCTCTACCACCAGGTGTGCAAGTTCGCCAACGGGCTCAAGTCCCTGGGCATCAAAAAGGGCGACCGGGTCCTCGTCTACATGCCCATGTCGGTGGAAGCGGTGGTTGCCATGCAGGCCTGCGCCCGCATCGGCGCCACCCACTCCGTTGTGTTCGGAGGGTTTTCCGCCAAGAGCCTGCAGGAGCGCATCGTTGACGCCGGGGCGGTGGCCGTCATCTGCGCCGACGCCCAGTACCGCGGCGGCAAGGAAATTCCCCTCAAGCCCGCGGTGGACGAAGCCTTCGCCATGGGCGGCTGCGAGGGCGTGAAGAACGTGGTCGTCTTCAAGCGCACGGGCGGCAAGATTGCCTTCAACGCCCCCCGTGACAAGTGGTGGCACGACGTGATCCAGAACCAGGCCGACGAATGCGCCCCGGAGTGGGTCAACGCCGAGCATCCCCTGTTCATCCTCTATCCCTCCGGCTCCACGGGCAAGCCCAAGGGCGTGCAGCACGCCACCGGCGGCTACATCCTCCACGCTGCCCTCACCATGAAGTGGACCTTCGACATCAAGCCCGACGACGTCTTCTGGTGCACCGCGGACGTGGGCTGGGTGACGGGGCACACCTACATCGCCTACGGGCCCCTGGCAGTGGGCACCACCGCCATCGTGTTCGAGGGCGTGCCCACCTATCCCGACGCGGGCCGCTTCTGGAAGATGATCCAGGACCACAAGGTCAGCATCTTCTACACGGCGCCCACGGCGATCCGCTCCCTGATCAAGCTGGGGGCCGACCTGCCGAAGAAATACGACCTCTCGAGCCTGCGCCTGCTGGGATCCGTGGGCGAGCCCATCAACCCCGAGGCCTGGATGTGGTACTACGAGACGGTGGGCGGCAAGCGCTGCCCCATCGTGGACACCTGGTGGCAGACCGAGACCGGGGGCCACATGATCACCCCGCTGCCCGGCGTGCACGCCCTCAAGCCCGGATCCTGCACCATGCCGCTCCCGGGCATCATGGCCGCCATCGTGGATGAGACCGGCGGCGACGTGGAAAAAGGCAAGGGCGGGTTCCTGGTGGTCAAGAAGCCCTGGCCCTCCATGATCCGCACCATCTGGGGCGACCCGGAGCGCTACAAGAAGTCCTATTTCCCCGAGGATCTCGGCGGCAGGTACTACCTGGCCGGCGACGGCGCCAACCGGGACCTGGACGGCTACTTCTGGATCATGGGCCGGATCGACGACGTGCTCAACGTTTCCGGGCACCGCCTGGGAACCATGGAGATCGAGTCGGCCCTGGTGGCGCATCCCCTGGTGGCCGAGGCCGCCGTGGTGGGCAAGCCCCACGACGTGAAGGGCGAGGCGGTGGTCGCTTTCGTGGTGCTCAAGGGCACCCGCCCCTCGGGGGACGCAGCCAAGGAAGTGGCCAAGACCCTGCGCGACCACGTGGGCGTGGAAATCGGCCCCATCGCCAAGCCGGACGAGATCCGCTTCGGCGAGAACCTGCCCAAGACCCGCTCCGGCAAGATCATGCGCCGCCTGCTGCGCTCTCTCGCCAAGGGAGAAGCCATCACCCAGGACGTCTCCACCCTGGAGAATCCCCAGATCCTTGACCAGCTCAAGGAGGCCGTGAAGTAAAGCAGCCGCCGAGGCCAACCCAGCGGGGGGCGATACAATCGCCTCTCGCTTTTTTTTCGCGCATTGCGGCCATGAATCCCCAGTTCAGAGACTTCGGCCACGGCATCAGCGCCCTGGACGCCGGCTACCAGCGGCCGGGCATGGCCGCTGTGCACCTGATCGTGGAAGGGAACCGCGCCGCCATCGTGGACCCCTGCACGAATTTCGCGGTGCGCGCCATTCTCGGCGCCCTGGAAGCCAGGGGCCTGTCCCCGGCGGACGTGGAGTACGTCCTGCTGACCCATATCCACCTTGACCACGCGGGGGGCGCAGGATCCCTGGTCCGTCACCTGCCCCGGGCCCGGGTGGTGGTGCACCCCCGGGGCGCCCGCCACATGGCTGACCCTTCCCGGCTGGTGGCCGGCTCCATCGCGGTCTACGGCGAAGCCGCATTCCACAGGCTTTACGGGGAGATTCTTCCGGTGCCGGCGGACCGCATCGTCGAGGCCGCCGATCAATTCAGCCTGGAAATGGGTGGGCGCCGCCTCCGGTTCCTGGACACGCCCGGCCATGCGCGCCACCACAATGTCATCTGGGATGAGCGGAGCCGCTCGGTCTTCAGCGGGGACAGCTTCGGCATCTCCTACCGGGAGTTCGACGTGGACGGCCGGGAGTTCGTCTTTCCCACCACCACGCCCACCCAGTTCGAACCCGACGCCGCCCATCACTCCCTGGACCGCATCATGGCCCTGGAGCCCTCCGCCTGCTTCCTGATGCATTACAGCCGCATCGGCAACCCGGCCCGGCACGCGGCCGCTCTGCACTCGTTCCTGGACCGATTCGTAGACCTTGGGCTGCGCGCGGAAGAGTCGGCCGACGCCCCGGCGCGGCTGCGGGAGGGCATGGGAGAATTGCTGGTGGGGGGCGCCCTGGCCCACGGCTGCCGCCTTCCGCCGGATCAGGTGGAAGAACTGCTGGCCCTGGACATCGAGCTCAACGCCGCCGGCATCGAATCCTGGCTGGAGACCCGCCGCCGGCCCTGAAAGCCCGCTTCCGGGCCGCGGGAAATTGGTAGTATTAGGCGGACAATCCACCGGGAGGAGCCAGCGTGCAAAAGTCTTCCATAAGGGGCCAGCGTCTGGTGGCGCTGTTCCTCATCGGCTTCCTGCTGTTCAACTACCCCCTGCTGTTCCTGTTCAATTCCGGAGGAACCGTCTTCGGCATCCCCCTCCTCTATGCCTACATCTTCGGCGCCTGGGGCGGCCTCATCGCCCTCATGGCCCTGGTGGTGGAAAAGGGCCGCTAGGGACCGTCCGCCGGAGCTTTCAACATGCTGCAGGGCTGGGTCGTCATCGTCTGCTCCTTCGCCTACCTGGGCGTCCTGTTCGCCATCGCCTACTACGGGGACAAGCGGGCCGACGCCGGCCGCAGCATCATCGCCAACCCTTACATCTATTCCCTGTCCCTGGCGGTCTACTGCACCACATGGACGTTCTATGGCAGCGTGGGGCGCGCCGCCAGCACCGGCATCGGCTTCCTTCCCATCTACCTGGGCCCGACCCTGATGGCGGCCCTGTGGTGGTTCGTAATGCTGCGCATCATCCGCATCAGCAAGGTGAACCGCATCACCTCCATCGCCGACTTCATCGCCTCCCGCTACGGGAAGAGCCAGCTGCTGGGAGGACTGGTCACCGTCATCGCGGTAATCGGCATCATTCCCTACATCTCGCTGCAGCTTAAGGCGGTATCCAACAGCTTCGTGATCCTGCTGCAGTATCCCCAGGTGGCCAGCCCGTCGGCGCTGGGCGAGGTGCCGATCCTCAGCGACAGCGCCTTCTACATCGCCATGCTGCTGGCGGCGTTCACCATCCTGTTCGGGACCCGCCACCTGGACGCCACCGAGCGCCACGAGGGCATGGTGGCCGCCATCGCCTTCGAATCGGTGGTGAAGCTGGTGGCCTTCCTTGCCGTGGGGGCGTTCGTGACCTTCGGGATGTACAACGGCTTCGGGGACATCTTCAGCCGCGCGGCCGGCATCCCCAAGCTGGACGCCCTGCTCACGCTGGGCGGCCAGGCCGGCACCTACGGCACCTGGGCGGCGCTGACCTTCGTGTCCATGCTCTCCATCATGTTCCTGCCCCGGCAGTTCCAGATCGCGGTGGTGGAAAACGTCAACGAGAACCACCTGGCCAAGGCCATCTGGCTGTTCCCCCTGTACCTGCTGGCCATCAATATCTTCGTGCTGCCCATCGCCTTCGGCGGCCTGATGCATTTCCCCGAGGGCACGGTCGATGCCGACACCTTCGTGCTCACCCTGCCCATGGCGGAGCGCCAGCCCGCCCTGGCCCTTCTGGTGTTCATCGGAGGCCTGTCCGCCGCCACCGGCATGGTTATCGTCGAAACCATCGCCCTTTCCACCATGGTCTGCAACGACCTGGTGATGCCGGCGCTGCTGCGCATGCGATCCCTCCGGCTCAACGAAAGGCCCGACCTGTCGGGCCTGCTCCTCGGAATCCGACGCTGGGCCATCGCCATCATCCTGCTGCTGGGATACTTTTATTTCCGCCTTGCCGGCGAGGCCTACGCGCTGGTGTCCATCGGGCTGATCTCCTTCGCGGCCGTCGCCCAGTTCGCCCCCGCCATCATCGGCGGCATCTTCTGGAAGAACGCCACCCGCAGCGGAGCCTTCGCCGGCCTCACCGCCGGATTCCTTGTCTGGGCCTACACCCTGCTGCTGCCGTCCTTTTCCCGATCAGGGTGGCTGCCCATGAGCTTCATCGAGGAGGGGCTTTTCGGGATCGCCCTGCTCAAGCCGCTGCAGCTCTTCGGGCTGGAGGGCATGGACCAGATCGCCCACTGCCTGTTCTGGAGCATGCTCGCCAACATCGGCTGCTACGTCTGGGGTTCCCTGATGTCGCGCCCATCGGTCATGGAGACCAGCCAGGCCAGCGCGTTCGTAGACGTATTCAAGCGCACGGTGGAGGGAGGCTCGACCCTGTGGCGGGGAAGCGCGTCGGTGGACGACCTGTTTTCTCTAGTGTCCCGCTTTCTCGGCCCGTCGAAGGCCGCGAGGGCCTTCGGAGACTTCGCCCAGCGGCACGGAGCCCGCTCGTTCCGCGACCTGCCGGCCAACGCGGCACTGGTCCACTTCGCGGAAACCCAGCTGGCCGGGGCCATCGGCAGCGCGTCGGCGCGGGTCATGGTGTCCTCGGCGGTGAAGGAGGAGCCCCTGGGCCTCGAGGAAGTCATGAATATCCTCGACGAGGCGTCCCAGGTGATCGCCTACAGCCACAAGCTGGAGCAGAAGTCCCGCGAACTGGAGGAGGCGACGACGGAGCTGCGCACCGCCAACGAGCGCCTCAAGGAACTGGACCGGATGAAGGACGACTTCATCTCCACCGTCACCCACGAACTGCGGACCCCCCTCACCTCCATCCGCGCCTTCTCGGAAATCCTGCTGGAAGACCCCAAGACCGACCTGGCTCAGCGCAAGAAGTTTCTCGGCATCATCGTCAAGGAAACGGAGCGGCTCACCCGTCTCATCAACCAGGTGCTGGACCTGGCCAAGCTCGAATCCGGCAAGGCCGAATGGCACAGCACCGAGCTTTCCCTGAGGGAGGTCGTGGAGGACGCGGTCGCCGCCACCAGCCAGCTGTTCAAGGACAAGGGCGTGGCGGTGGAGACTGCGCTTCCCTCCGAGGTGCCCCTGGTGGTCGCGGACCGGGACCGCCTCATGCAGGTGATCATCAACCTGCTTTCCAACGCCGTGAAATTCTGTCCCTCCCGGGAGGGCCGGGTGCGGATCCGGCTTTCCAAGGAGCGGGGAGACCTGCGCGTGGACGTGGAGGACAACGGTCCCGGCATCGATCCCGAGCACCATGAGGCGATTTTCGACAAGTTCCGTCAGGTGGGGGACATGCTGACAGACAAGCCCCAGGGAACCGGCCTGGGTCTTCCCATCAGCCGCCAGATCGTCGGCCATTTCGGCGGACGGATGTGGGTCGAAAGCGCCCGCGGCAAAGGGGCGACATTCTCTTTTACGCTTCCCCTGCCGATTCCAGCGGTGGGCGGCAGCGCCTGAGCTCCGTTTTGTGGAAAAATAACGGATAAACGAACCGCCGGGCGACTTTCCGGGCGCCCAGGCCGGAGGAGGAGTGAAGAATGAGCAAACGGGTGCTGATCGCGGATGACGAGCCCAATATCGTCATGTCCCTGGAGTTCCTGATGCAGCGCGCGGGCTACCAGGTCCAGGTGGCGGGCAACGGGGAGGACGCCTTGCGCATGGCGACCGACGGCCACCCCGACCTGATGCTGCTGGACGTGATGCTGCCCAAGATGAGCGGATACGAAGTCTGCCAGAAAGTCCGGGCCGATCCCGGCTGCGGGAACGTCAGGATCATCATGCTCACGGCCAAGGGGCGGGACACCGAGGTGGCCAAGGGCCTCGCCATCGGGGCCGATGCCTACGTCACCAAGCCGTTCTCCACCAAGGACCTTCTGGCCCAGGTCAAGCAGATCCTCGGCGAAGGGGAATGAAGGACAAGCTCAAGTTTGCCGCTTTTCTGGCCGCCTGGATGGCGCTGTCGGTGGCCACCATCGGCGCCATGGGCGCCGTCGTCTGGTCCAGCTTTAACGCGGAGCAGAAGGCGGCGGTGGGAGACGCGCTGATCTCCCAGATCGGACTCATCATCATTCTCGGCGTGCTGGTGGTGGCGGGTCTCGGCTTCATCCTGCAGGCCCTGTTCAACGTCTATATCGCCCCGCCCAAGCGCCTGGCCGAGGGCACCCAGGTGATCGTAACCGCGAACCCGTCCCACCGGGTACAACCCGAGGGCAGCGCGGAGCTCAAGGCCCTCGCCGGCGTCATCAACGCCCTGGCGGAGCGCTACGAAGCCATGCAACAAGACGTGGAGGCCAAGATTTCCGAGGCGAAGCGTACGGTGGAGGAAGAAAAGGACCGCCTGGCCGCCCTCATGTCCGAGCTCACCCAGAGCGTGATCGTATGCAATCTCGAGGGGCGCATTCTCCTCTACAACGCCATGGCCCGGCAGCTGCTGTCTCGCTCCGGCGAAACCCCCAGCGCCGGCCTCGTGGGCCTCGGCCGCTCCATCTTCGGCATCATCGACCGCAGCCTGGTGTCCCACGGATTGGAAACGCTGCACGACCGCCTGGGCGCCGGCGGATCTAGGCCCGTGGCGCAGTTTGTCGCCACGACCACGGCCGGGCAGCTGATCCGGGCCCAGATGGCGCCGGTCATCTCCGGCGCCGGGGAAATAACCGGATACGTGCTGATTCTCGACGATATCCGGCGCTCCGTAGAGGTGTCCAGCCGGCGCGACCAGCTGCTGCAATCACTGACCGAGGGCAGCCGTTCCGCCCTGGCGAACATCCGGGCCGCAGTGGAAACCCTGCAAGGCTTTCCCGACATGGAGCCCGCCCGCCAGCGCCGCTTCATCCAGGTGATTGGCGAGGAGGTTCACGGCATGAGCCAGCGCCTGGACGAGGTGGTCAACCAGCACGCGGACACCCTCAAGACCCAATGGCCCCTGGAAGACATGCTGGGCGGCGACCTGGTGGCGGCCGCCCGGCGCCGCATCGAGCGACGGGTGGGGATACCCACCAAGGCCGACGAAGTGGAAAGCCCCCTCTGGCTCAAGGTGGACAGCTATTCCCTGATCCAGTCCCTGACCTACCTGGCCAGCCGCCTGCATGAGGAGTTCTTGGTGCGCGAAGTGCGTTTCCGCCTCACCACCTCTGGCCGGCACGCCCAGCTCGACCTGGGCTGGACGGGCGCGACCTTGAGCTCCCAGACCATACTCAGCTGGGAGGACGAGCCCATGATTCTCGGCGGCGAGGCCAGTCCCCTCACCCTGAAGGACGTCATGGAGCGCCACGGCGGCGAGATCTGGTTCCAGGTCGAGAAGGCGTCGCACCGCTCTTACTTCCGGCTGCTGCTGCCGCTGACCCAGCCCGAGGAGGCTGCATTCCCCCTGGCGGCGGCCCACGACAGCCGGCCCGAGTATTACGACTTCGATCTTTTCAGCCAGCCCGGACAGACCCCGGAGCTGGACAACCGCAAGCTGTCCGAACTTACCTACACTGTGTTCGACACGGAGACCACCGGACTGGAACCGTCCAACGGGGACGAGATCATCTCCGTCGGCGCCGTGCGCATCGTCAACAACCGCCTGCTGCAGCAGGAGGCGTTTGACCAGCTGGTGGACCCTCGGCGCAAGATGTCCAAGGAGTCCATCAAGATCACCGGCATCGAGCCCGCCATGCTGGAAGGCCAGCCCACCATAGACAAGGTGCTGCCGGCATTCCACCGCTTCTGCGAGGACACGGTGCTGGTGGCCCACAACGCGGCCTTCGACATGCGCTTTCTGCAACTCAAGGAGAACACAACGGGAATCCGCTTCTCCCAGCCGGTGCTGGACACGCTGCTGCTTTCCGCGGTCATCCATCCCAACCTCAACTCGCACAAGCTGGAGGCCATTGCCGAGCGCCTCGGCGTCAATGTTCTGGGGCGGCACACCGCCCTGGGAGACGCCTTCGTGACCGGCGAAGTTTTCCTGAAAATGGTTCCCCTGCTCGCCGAGCGCGGCATCGTCACCCTCAAGGATGCCCGGGAAGCAGCCCAGAAGACCTATTACGCGCGCATCGACTACTGAGGCCCGAATTTCATGAAGGACGTACTTTCCGCCATCGAGCACCTGCGCCGGTTTCCGCCTTTCGACAGCATGGAGCCCGGGCATCTCAACTACCTGGCCGAGAACGCCGAGGTCGAGATCTACTCCCGGGGCCAGGCGATCCTGAAACCCGACGCCCCCGAGCCCGACCGCTTCTATATCGTCAAGCAGGGCATGGTGGAAGCGGAGCCTGAGGGCCGCGCGCCTTCAGGAGGCGACGCCGGATGGGAACTCGGCGAGGGCGACTGTTTTCCCGTGGGGGCCCTGCTTACCCGGTCCCCGGTGGCGAACGTATACCGGGCCCTCGAGGACACCATCTGCTACGCCCTGCCGGCGGACAGCTATCGCTCCCTGATGGCCATGAGCCCCGCCTTCAAGGATTTCTGCACGCACCGCATGGCGAACCTCCTGGACCGCTTCAAGCGCATGCTGCAGGCCCAATACTCGCGCCAGACCACGGAGCAGCATTCCATGGATCATCCGCTCTCCAGCATTCTTCGGCGGGCGCCGGTTTCCTGCCCGCCGGACACCCCGATCCGCGCCGTGCTGGAGACCATGCACGGCGAGCGAATCGGTTCCATGGTGGTCGTCGACGGAGAGAACCGCCCCCTCGGCATCTTCACCCTGCATGACGTGCTGGACCGGGTGGCCATCTCGCGGGCCGATCTGGAGGCACCCATCTCGCGGGTGATGACCACCGGCCTCATCACGCTGCCGCCCCAGGCGACGGGGTACGATGCCGCGCTGGCCATGGTGCGCCAGGGTATCCGTCATGTCCTAGTCGTGGAAAACGGCAGGCTGGCCGGCATCGTGTCGGAAAAGGACCTGTTCAGCCTGCAGCGCATCAGCATGCGCCAGCTCTCCAGCGGCATCAAGGCGGCCACCGGCATCGAGCAGCTCACGCAGTTCAGCGCCGACATCAACCAACTTGCCCAGAACATGCTGGCCCAGGGTGTCGCCGCGGAGCAGCTTACCCAGTTCATCGCCTCCCTGAACGACGTGCTGACCCAGCGCATCATCGACCTGGAATTCGAGAATGAGGATCTGGCCGGCATCGAGTTCTGCTGGCTCGCCATCGGGAGCGAGGGGCGGCACGAGCAGACCTTCTCCACCGACCAGGACAACGGCATCATCTTCACCATTCCGGACGGCATGGACGCCGACCAGGTCCGGCAGCGCCTGCTCCCGGTGGCCCGCCGCGTGAACGAGGCCCTGGACCGCTGCGGCTTTCCCCTGTGCAAGGGCAACATCATGGCCAGCAATCCCATGTGGTGCCTGAGTCTTGAGGAGTGGCGCCAGAGGTTCGCGCGCTGGATCGACGCGGGCGACCCGGAGTCTCTCCTTCACGGCGCGATCTTTTTCGACTTCCGCCCTCTTCACGGGAAATCGGAGCTGGCGGCCGAACTGCGCAACTGGCTGCTCAAGCATGTGAAGCGCAACACGCGATTCCTGCACCAGATGGCGGCCAACGCGTTGCAGAACCGCCCTCCGCTGGGACTGTTCCGGGACTTCGTGGTGGACACCAAGGGTGAGCACCGGGACACCATCGACCTCAAGCTGAACGGGACCACCCCGTTCGTGGACGCGGCCCGGATCTACAGCCTCGCGTCCGGCGTGGACAGCACCAACACCGCGCAGCGCCTGCGCCTGGTGGCGCCTCTGCTGAAATTCCCGGCCGAGGAGGTGGAGGCCTGGGTGGAGTCCTTCCTCTATATCCAGATGCTCCGCCTCCAGCATCAGCACCTGGAGAGCCGGCAGGGCAAGCCCATGGACAACCGCATCAATCCCTACGAGCTGCATGAACTCGACCGCCACATCCTTAAGGAATCTTTCAAGCAGGCGCGGAAACTTCAGTCCCGCCTGGCCCTGGACTACCAAGTATGAATTCCGAATGATGGCGTATCACAATATGCTCATATTGCACCGCATCGCATCATTTAGTTGCGCAAGCCATGCCCGCTGCTAGAATGCGCACATTCTGGAAAATCCATTGTTTTGAGCAGTTACCGGCCGGATCGCTGAAACGCCCAGAATAAACATCGGCAAGTCGGGCCAAATGCAGTATCGGGAGGAGGACCATGGGGGAAACGCGTATGCTCAAGCGCATGGCGGTCGTACGGCACTGTGCCGCGCCCTGCCCGCGTTGCTTTCTCCGGCCGCCACCCTTCCGACTCGCTATCTCGTTTGCTCCCGTTGCAGTTTTCAACCGCTGTACCCTGTGACTTCCCACTAATAAAAGGAGGACGCTTATGCAAATAACAGAGAGGCACCAGGAATACTGGCGAAAGAACCTCGCCATGACCGCCGTGCTGCTGGCAATCTGGTTCATCGTCACCTATGTTGTCGGCTATTTCGCGCGTGAGCTCGCATCGATCACTTTCCTGGGTTTTCCGCTGCCCTTTTATATTGGCGCGCAGGGTGCCCTGGTGGTGTACGTGCTGATAATCCTCTTTTACGCCATCTACATGAACAAGCTTGACCAGGAATACGGCGTCGCAGAGGGGGAGGAATAAGCCATGGCCGCTCAGACACAATCACAATTCAACCAGTCGCTCAAGAAGTATTACAGCTTCTATACAGGCGGCTTCGTCACGTTCGTCATCATTCTCGCCATCCTCGAGCAGCTTGGCGTTCCCAACCGGGTCCTCGGCTACATCTTCCTGCTTGCCACCATCGGCCTCTACGCCGGCATCGGCATCATGAGCCGGACGGCGGACGTGGCGGAATACTACGTCGCCGGGCGGCGGGTTCCTTCCCTGTTCAACGGCATGGCCGTGGGCGCGGACTGGATGTCGGCCGCTTCCTTCATCGGCATGGCCGGCACTCTCTATGCCTTGGGCTATCAGGGTCTCGCTTTCATCATGGGCTGGACCGGGGGCTACTGTCTGGTGGCGCTGTTCCTCGCGCCCTACCTGCGCAAATTCGGCCAGTTCACGATTCCCGACTTCCTGGGTGCCCGTTACGGCGGCCACATTCCGAGGATGATCGGCGTGTTCGCGGCGGTCCTGTGTTCCTTCACTTACGTGGTGGCGCAGATCATGGGCGTGGGCATCATCACCAGCCGTTTCACCGGCCTGGAGTTCGGAATCGGCGTGTTCGTGGGTCTCGCCGGTATCCTGGTCTGCTCCTTCCTGGGCGGCATGAGGGCTGTGACCTGGACCCAAGTGGCCCAGTACATCATCCTGATCGTGGCCTACATGATTCCGCCGGTGTGGCTTGCCGCCAAGCAGACTGGCGTGCCCGTTCCCCAGCTGGTGTACGGCTACCAGCTCCAGAAGGTGACCGCACTCGAGGACAAGATCCTGGCCGATCCCGCGGAGACCCAGGTCCGGGACACCTTCAAGAAGAAATCCGACGCGGCCAAGGCGGCGCTGAAGGACCCGGCCAAGGCGTACGCGGACGGGAAGGCGGCACTGGAAGCGAAGGTGGCCGAACTCAAGGCCGCCAATGCCCCCGAGGACCAGATCAAGAAGGCCGAGGAGGCCGTGACCGGCTATCCCAAGGACGTGGCCGCGGCGACCGAGCAATGGAAGAAGGATGAAAAGCTCGCCGCCCGGGCCGCCCCCCTGAAGCGCCATGCGGAAATCTTCCCCGGCAAGGATGAGGCTGACCAGAACAAGTCGCGCCGCAACTTCCTGGCCCTGATCTTCTGCCTGATGGTGGGCACGGCCGCGCTTCCCCACATCCTCATGCGCTACTACACCACGCCCAGCGTGAAGGAGGCGCGCATCTCGGTGGCCTGGTCGCTGTTCTTCATCTTCCTGCTCTATTTCACGGCCCCTGCCCTAGCGGTGCTGGTGAAATACGAAATCTACGCAAATCTCGTGGGATCGTCTTTCGCGACGTTGCCAAAATGGGTGGAGTTGTGGCGACAGGTGGACCCGGCCTTGCTCTCGGTGGCTGACGTCAACCTGGACGGCATCATCCAGCGCGCCGAAATTGCCATCGGCGGCGACATCGTGGTGCTGGCAACTCCGGAGATCGCAGGCCTGCCCTACGTGATATCGGGACTGGTGGCGGCCGGCGGCCTGGCCGCGGCGCTCTCCACCGCCGACGGTCTGCTGCTCACCATCGCCAACGCCCTGTCCCATGACGTCTACTACAAGATGATCGACCCCAACGCCCCGACCTCCCGGCGGCTGGCCATCGCCAAGACCCTGCTGCTGATCGTGGCCTTGTGCGCGGCCTACGTGGCGGGGCAGAAACCGGCGGACATCCTGTTCCTGGTGGGAGCGGCGTTCTCCTTCGCGGCAGCCTCGTTCTTCCCGGCCCTGGTGCTGGGCGTGTTCTGGAAGCGTGCCAACAAGCTGGGCGCCGTTCTGGGGATGACGGGCGGCCTCGTGGTGACCTTCTATTACATGGCCACCACCCAGCCCTGGCTGCGGGGGATCTTTGGCGTCACGACGCCGGTTGCCGAATTGGAGTGGTTCGGCATCTCGCCCATCTCCGCTGGTGTCTTCGGGATTCCGGCCGGCTTCGCCCTGTGCATCATCGGATCCCTGATCACACGGGCGCCCAGCAAGGAAGTGCAGGAACTGGTGGATCACGTCCGCTATCCCAGCCTGGCTGGCGACATGGACACCCGCGGCACCTGATCCTGCCGCTTTAAGAGCCAGAAAAAAGCCCGCTTCGGCGGGCTTTTTTTCGCTGGGGCGCCGTGTGGTGGCGACTAAAGATCCACCAGGTCCTTGACCAGATGCGCCAGGTCGGAGCGCTCCGTTTCCCGGATCAACTGACGCGTCATCCGGGGGTCAAAGCGAAACAGGTGGTGGATGACTTCCTTGACCTTGTCCGGGTTGTGGGTCGCATGGTAAGCCATCCCCAGGGCATACCAGGCATGGGGATTCATGGGCTGCAGATTGGCGGCCTCTTCAAGGGCCTTTGCGGCCTCTTGATGATGCCCCAGGCGGGCGTGGGCCATGCCCAATCCATACCAGGCCCGGTCCACCGTGCGCTTCAGTCGCACGGCCTCCCGGAACGCCTCGATGGCCCGCTCGTCCTGGTGCAGCTTTTCCCACGCGAAGCCCAGGTTGAAGAACGTAATGGCATTTTCCGGTTCCACCAGGGACGCTTCGGTCAGGACCCGAGCCGCATCCTCCCAGCGCTCCAGCCGCGCCAGGAGAAAGCCCAACGCATTGAGCGCCCGAGTCCAGCGAGGGGCGAACCTCAGGGCAATCCGGTACTCCGCGATGGCTTGGTCGTTGCGGCGCAGTTTCTCGAACATCCGCGCGCGCAGATAGTGCCTCCAGGGCTCGAATTCAATCATGGTTTCCTGACCGCATCGGCGGCAATGCCGCAAGGGAAGGCACTGGCCCCGGCGACGCGAGACCCTACCTCGGAAAAGGTCGCTATGTTACTCTCTCCGCCTTGAACGGTCTAATCTGAATGCTGCAAGTCGCGATTATTATCAAGGCGTTGGCGGAAGTGGCGGGATTCGCCCTGATCGGGCAGGGAGCCCTCTATCTGCTGGCAGGCGCCAATCGGGACAAGAACGGCGCCTACCAGATCCTGAGGACCGTCACGTCGCCCATCCTCAAGTTCGCGCGCATCATAACGCCCAGGTTCGTCCTCGATCAGCACATCGGCCTGGTAGCGTTCTTCCTGGTGTTCGTCATCTGGTATTTCGCCGGGCAGCAGAAGCTTCACCTCTGCCTCACCCAATACCCCGATCACCCCTCGTGCGTGGACATGATCAGAACCATCGAGGAGCGCCGCGGAGGCACCCAGGGCTAGGCTTTGACACCCGATGGCTTCTCTTATATTCTCCAACGCCTTCCGTGCCTGGCATCGCACCCGGAGAGATGACCGAGCGGTCGAAGGTGCACGATTGGAAATCGTGTGTACGGTTTATAGCCGTACCGAGGGTTCGAATCCCTCTCTCTCCGCCAAACAGAACGCCCCCCTCGCGGGGGCGTTTTCGCTTGATGGGCAGGGAGGTTCAGCAGAATTCTCCGGGTTCGGCGAGCGAGCATTGCTCGCGAGAGACGCCCGCAGGGCGGTCCCGCGGCGTGAGCCGAGGGACGAGGTTGCCGCAGAAGCAATGGGGCAACCGAGCAATCCCTCTCTCTCCGCAAGAAACAACTAGAGGACCCCATTGCGGGCGCTTTCTTTCTTCAATCTTCTCTCAGTGACCATGCTTCCGCCATTGCCAGTTCGCGGCGTAGGCCACCCGATTTCGAGCCATCATCAACAATGAAAACACTTTCCTCGAATTGCCTCCGACAACTCGTTCTTGCGCCCGCCCTGGTTCTGGGCTTGTGCGCATCGGCGGCCATGGCCCAGGAAGACATTCCTTCGGTCAAGGCCGATCCCGCGCAGGTGATTCCGGATAGCAACGCGCCGCCGAGCACCCGGAACCGGCTCACGCCTGAGATCAGCTACGGCGCGCGGCTGGAACTGGAACTCAGTGAGGAGAGAAATTTCGACCTGAACGGGGCCCGGGACGATCACCTGGTGCTGTTCGAACCCCGGCTGCGCGGCGCGGCCTCCTACGACCCCTCCGCGAATTTCCAGGCTTTTCTGGACCTAGAACTTTCAAAGCAGTTCGCCCTGGACGAACCTCGCAGCACGGATCGGGACGCCAGCCTGGAACTCAAGCAAATCTATGCATTCTGGAAACACCTGTGGGATGACCGCCTGGACGTGAAGCTGGGGCGCCAGAAATTCAAGGATCCCCGCAAGTGGCTCTATGACGAGGACCTTGACGCCGTGAGGCCCTATGTCAGGTTCCAGGGCGCCACCATCGAATTCTCGGCCAGCCGCCAGGGCCTCTGGGACGAGGACCTGATCGGCAGCGACAACGAGGACAAGATCGACAACTACATCGTGTACGCGTCCTACCCCATCCTGCCGAAGGCGGACCTGGCCGCCTACTGGATCCTGCGGGACTCAAAGGAGCCGGATGAGGATGAAAACCCGATTTTCCTGGGTCTGCAAAGCAGCGGCGAACTCACCAAGCGGCTGGATTACTGGGTGGAACTCGCCCACGTCCGCGGACGTGACGGCCGCAACAAGATCCGGGGCTGGGGATTCGACGTTGGGGGAACCTACGAGGTGCGCGTGCCCTACAGGACCTTCCTTACGCTTGCCTACGCCTACGGCAGCGGTGACGCCAACCGCAATGACGGAGAGGACAGGAATTTCCGTCAGACCGACCTGCAGGACAACGAAGACCGCTGGGGCGGCGTGACCCGCTTCAAGTACTACGGGGAGCTATTCGACCCGGAGCTTAGCAATCTCGAGATTTTCACGGTGGGCGTCGGCATGAGGCCCGTCAGCAGGGCATCCGTGGATGTTGTCTACCATCTTTACCGCCAGAACAAGGCTGCCAACCGCATCAGGGACTCCGACCTGGATATTCGCCCCAATGGGCTCAGCGAAAAGCTGGGCAGCGAGGTTGATCTGGTGGTGGGCTACCGCCAAAGGGAAGGAAGCCGCCTGACGCTGGAACTGGTTTTGGGGTACTTCATGCCTGACGACGCGTTTCCCGGTTCGGCTGCGGATGCATATTTCGGAAACGTCCAGTTCAAGATGACTTATTGATCGGTTCCGGTAGGCGCCTTAACCAGCCTGTTTGGATTTGCGGCAGGGACCAGGAACCCCGCACGGTGCAACGCCGGAAAACAAAACGCCCCGCGAGAAGGCGGGGCGCCGGATAGTTGGCGCGCCCGGCAGGATTTGAACCCACGACCCCCTGGTTCGTAGCCAGGTACTCTATCCAACTGAGCTACGGGCGCCTGAATGAGCGCGCATTATAGCAAAACCGCGCCCCGGAGGTGACTCACCGCGGGAGCCTGCCGTCTATGTGTTGCGGATCAGGGAAGCGACAGGCTCCCCATAAAATCGAGGCGCCCGGCGGCGGTGGTCCGCCGAACCAGGAGGGTTCGCCTGGTCCTTCCCGGACCGCCAAAAGGCGCCCCCCGCGCAGGGGCGTTATAGATCGGCGGACCAGCTCTGTCCGCCGTGAAAACCTGCCAGGATACCGGGGGTTTGAATCCTCACCGCCCTCGAAATGCCAGGATGTCCGGGGCTGGGGTAGGAAGAAACCAGGGTGATGAGAAGCTGCATCGCCGATTGTCCTGCGTTACCATCTTCCCTCCGCCGGCGATCCCTAACTGTCACCGTGGCATCGCATGCGCACCTCCGCGGAATTTCTTGGAGAATCCGTTCCTCGAACGTAGGAGTCCATGCCGCCTCCCAGGAACCCCGGCCGCATGAGCGTTTCCCCGCGGCGAGGCGAACTCGAAATTCCCCCCCAAGTGACCTCGTACAAGGGGGGTTCTCCAGATCCGAACAATGGAAGTAGCGGAATCGATAGCCGCCAGCGAATCGTAGTGGTATCAAGCCGTAATTCATAGAGAAAGGAGCAAGCCATGTCGAACGAAGCAAAGTGTCCACTCTCCGCGGTGCACGGTGCCCGGACCACCGCCGGCGCCCAGTCGAATCGGGACTGGTGGCCCAGCCAGCTGAACCTCAAGATCCTGCACCAGCACTCGGAGAAGTCCAGTCCCATGGATGGGCAGTTCAACTATGCGGAGGAATTCAAGAAACTCGACCTGGCCGCGGTAAAGAAGGATCTCTACGCGTTGATGACGGATTCCCAGGAATGGTGGCCCGCCGATTGGGGCCATTATGGCGGGCTGTTCATCCGCATGGCCTGGCACAGCGCGGGGACCTACCGAATTGCCGACGGTCGCGGCGGTGCCGGCACCGGAAACCAGCGATTCGCACCGGTCAACAGCTGGCCTGACAACGGCAATCTCGACAAAGCGCGCCGTCTGCTTTGGCCCATCAAGAAGAAGTACGGACGGAAGATCTCATGGGCCGATCTGATGATCCTGGCCGGAAACTGCGCGCTCGAATCCATGGGCTTCCGGACCTTCGGCTTCGGCGGCGGGCGCGAGGACATCTGGGAGCCGGAAGAGGACATTTACTGGGGCAGCGAAAACACCTGGCTGGGCGACAATCGCTACAGCGGAGACCGCGAACTCGAAAATCCCCTGGGCGCCGTGCAGATGGGCCTGATCTACGTGAACCCCGAGGGCCCGAACGGCAATCCGGACCCGGTGGCCTCGGGTCGTGATGTCCGCGAAACCTTTGCCCGCATGGCAATGAACGACGAGGAAACCGTCGCGCTCGTCGCCGGTGGCCACACCTTCGGCAAGGCGCACGGCGCCGGAGATCCCACCCTGGTGGGGCGCGAGCCCGAGGGGGCTCCCATCGAGGAGATGGGGTTCGGATGGAAAAACGCATTCGGCACCGGCAAGGGGGTACACGCCACGACCAGCGGCATCGAGGGAGCATGGAAGCCCAACCCGACCAAATGGGACATGGGCTATTTCGACATGCTCTTCGGCTATGAATGGGAACTGGTAAAGAGCCCGGCCGGCGCCTGGCAGTGGCTGGCGAAGGACGTCAAGGAAAAGCACCTGATCCCCGACGCCCACGACCCGTCGAAAAAGCACCGCCCCATGATGACGACGGCGGACCTGTCCCTGCGCTTCGATCCGATCTACGAGCCCATCTCGCGCCGCTTTCACCGGAATCCGAAGGAATTTGCCGATGCCTTTGCGCGCGCCTGGTTCAAGCTGACCCACCGCGACATGGGCCCGCGCGCGCGCTACCTCGGCCCCGAGGTGCCGGCAGAGGTGCTGATCTGGCAAGACCCTGTTCCGGCAGTGGACCACGAACTGGTTGGCGAGCAGGACATCGCGGCCCTGAAGGCGAAAATCCTCTCTTCCGGATTGTCCGTTTCCCACCTGGTGACAACGGCCTGGGGGTCAGCGGCGACATTTCGCGGTTCGGACAAGCGCGGCGGGGCGAACGGGGCCCGCATTCGCCTCCCCCCGCAAAAGGACTGGGAAGTGAACCAACCTGCCGAGCTGGCCAAGGTGCTGCAGAAGCTCGAAGCCATCCGGAAGGCGTTCAACGACGGACAGTCGGGCAAGAAGAAAGTTTCGCTGGCTGACCTCATCGTGCTGGCGGGCTGCGCGGCGGTCGAGGCGGCCGCGAAGAAGGCTGGGCACGACGCCAAGGTCTCCTTCTCCCCCGGGCGCACGGACGCCTCCCAGGAGCAGACGGATGCGGATTCGTTTGCAGTGTTGGAGCCAATGGCAGACGGGTTCCGCAATTACCAGCGCGAAAGCCTCAAGACCCCAGCCGAGGAACTGCTGCTGGATCGGGCCCAGCTGCTGACATTGACCGCACCCGAAATGACGGTGTTGATCGGCGGCATGCGAGCCCTGAATGCCAACGTCGGGCAGTCCAGACATGGCGTATTCACCAGCGCGCCCGGTACGCTGACAAACGATTTCTTCATCAACCTGCTCGACATGGATACCGAGTGGCGCCCTTCCTCAATCGAAGGGATATATGAAGGGCGTGATCGCTCGTCCGGCCAGGTGAAATGGACGGGCACTCGGGCCGATCTGGTGTTTGGTTCTAACTCCGAACTGCGGGCGCTTGCCGAAGTCTATGCCTGCGACGATGCCGGAGAGAAGTTTGTGAAGGACTTCGTGGCGGCCTGGAACAAGGTGATGAACCTGGATCGGTTCGACCTTGGGTAATCTCCAAGGAAGGCTCTCGACGGTGCCTTGAAGCTCAGCTGCGGTCGGGGACCGGGTTATTCCTGCCCGGTGGCAGCTGCGGAAGATCCGCTTCAGCACGGTGGAGGCGCCGGCCTCGGGGGGACCGCCCGACCCGGGCGAAGTAAGGCGCGGTCAGTCACAGCAACGAACCCCGCGAAGCGGGCAGGAAGGACTGGGGCTGGCGGAGAGGCGGGATTCCTCTGGTGCCGCATTGCCTCCGCGGCAACCTCGTCCCTCGGCTCACGCCGCGGGACCGCCCTGCGGGCGTCTCTCGCGAGCAGTGCTCGCTCGCCGAACCCCGAGAATTCTGCTGAACCTCCCTGTCCACCAAACGAAAACGCCCCCGCAAGGGGGGCGTTCTGTTTGGCGGAGAGAGAGGGATTCGAACCCTCGATACGGGTTTAAGCCCGTATAACGCCTTAGCAGGGCGCCCCCTTCGGCCTCTCGGGCATCTCTCCGGGGATTAGACGCGCGACCCAGGGCGCGCGAAACGAATTTTAACCCGGAGCCCTCTCCAGGTCGAACGCCTGGTGCAGGACACGCACCGCGAGTTCCATGTACTTTTCCTCGATCACGACCGAGATCTTGATCTCCGAAGTGGAGATCATCTGGATGTTGATGCCCTCCTCGGCCAGGGTCCGGAACATCTTGCTGGCGATGCCCACGTGGGAGCGCATGCCGACCCCCACCACCGAAACCTTCGCGATCCTGTCGTCGCCGGTGACGTTCCTGGCCCCGATGTGGGGCGCCACCTGCTCGCGCAGGATCTTCATTGCCTTCGCGAAGTCGTTGCGGTGGACGGTGCAGGAAAAGTCGGTCAGCCCGTCGTGGCCCACGTTCTGGATGATCATGTCCACGTCGATGTTGGCGTCGCCAATCGGCCCCAGGATCTGGTACGCGATGCCCGGCCGGTCTGGCACGTCCTCGACCGTGATCTTCGCTTCGTCGCGGTTGAACGCAATGCCCGAGATGATTGCCTGTTCCATGTTTTCGTCGTCCTCGAATGTGATGAGGGTGCCCTCGCCGCCCTCCTCGAAGCTGGAGAGCACCCGCAGGCGCACCTTGTACTTGCCGGCGAACTCCACCGACCGGATTTGCAGCACCTTGGATCCGAGGCTGGCCATCTCCAGCATCTCCTCGAAGGTGATGGTCCGCAGGCGCCGGGCCTCGGGAACGATGCGGGGATCCGTGGTGTACACGCCGTCCACGTCGGTATAGATCTGGCATTCGTCGGCCTTGAGCGCGGCGGCGAGCGCCACACCCGTTGTGTCGGATCCGCCGCGCCCCAGGGTGGTGATGTTTCCGGCCTCATCTACGCCCTGGAAACCCGCGACCACCACCACGTAGCCCTGTTCCAGGTCCTTGCGCATGCGCTCCTCGTCAATGCTGAGAATCCGCGCTTTCGTGTATGCGCTGTCGGTCAGGATGCGCACTTGCGCCCCGGTATAACTGCGCGCCTTGACTCCGAGCTCCATGAGCGCCATGGCGAGGAGCGCGATTGAAACCTGCTCCCCCGTGGACACCATCACGTCCAGCTCGCGGGGATCGGGATGCGGCGCTACTTCCCTGGCGAGGGCGATGAGACGGTTGGTTTCCCCGCTCATGGCGGAAACCACCACCACCACCTGGTGCCCCTCGCGTTGAAACTTCGCAACGCGGCTGGCCACGCTCCTGATGCGCTCGGTGCTGCCTACCGACGTCCCCCCGTACTTTTGAACGATTAGTGCCACCTGGATCGCCCCATCCTAAAAAGCGCTGAATTTTAACAGATTAATTTCTAATTGCCACCAAGATCACAGGATTTTTACCCACCAAACCTATCACTTTGATAGATTTTCTTGCGCTTCGGAAAAAAACGTTTTACATTAGCAACAGAGGCCAAATATGGCTTCGGAATACGACAACAACATGAGGATTGGCAGGCTAACATGAAAACCTTTGAGAAAATCGCGAACCCCAAAGACATCCGCCGCAAAAGGGGCATGAATCAGCAGGAGTTCTGGGGGATGATCGGGGTTACCCAGAGCGGCGGGTCCCGGTACGAGAGCGGACGCAACATGCCGCGGCCGGTTCGGGAACTGCTGCGCCTGGTGCACGTGGAGGGCGTCGACCTTGGAAAGATTCGCCGGGATGACATCCACGTCCTGGACATGCTCAAGTCGACCCAGCCGGATCTTTACAAGACCCTGAAGAAATCGGCGCGTACCCGCAGTCGCCCTGCGGCCTGAGGGGACCTGTCCGCGTCAGGGATTGGTCCGGGCCCTTAATCCGAGGGCCTCGATCTCACCCGCCAGGGCGTCCAGCCAGGCGCGGGACACAGGAGACAGGCGCGCCGCCTCTGGCTGCATGGAGGGGCGCGCCAGCCCGTAGAGCAGGACGCCCCTGATAGGAACGGCCCGCTCCACGCACCTGCGCAAAAAGCCGAGGTAGGCCTCCCGCTCATCGGGGTCCGGCGGCTCGTTGTCGAGGCGGAATACGCAGGTCTGGACCCAGGTCGGGCACAGCCCGGCAGCCTGGGCCAGCCGCGCAAAGGTCATTTCCGGGGAGCCGCGCACGCCATTGACCCGAAGCATTCCGCGGGGTGTTGCCCGGTCCACCTTGAACCACACCTCCCCGTTTAGGGCCGCCATGCGGGCGACCCCCGCCCGAACCGGTTCCCGGTCCATCATGCTGCCGTTGGTGATCAACACCGTTTTCACGCTCGCGGACACCCGGGACTTCTCCCGAACGCGACCTATCAGTTCCACGACCTCCGGGAATTGACGGGAGGTGGTGGGTTCTCCGTTCCCGGAGAGGGCGATGTCATTGAGCCTTCGCGCCCCGGTAGGCACACGGTCCTCCATGAAAGCCCCCTTAAGCAACTCCTTCAGGAACCCTGAAAGCTCGGATTCCAGCAGTTCCAGGTCGATTCGCGGGGCCGCGCCCCGTTTCAGGTCGGGCACCTGGCAGTAGATGCAACGCCAGTTGCAGGCGTTGTTGGGATTCAGGTTTATGCCGACCGATACCCCGCCCGCGCGGCGGGAAATCACCGGATACACGTATCGCAGGCCGGCGCTGTCCCGGGAGTGGTCCCGGGGCGTGAGCGTTGGAGGCGGGCGTCGGGTGCGCGGAGTCAACTGAGGAGGCTCGGGGTCGGGTGCTATAATCCGCGCTTTCTCAAGCACGTCCTTTCATGCTGATCACGCGCAGGCTGGAGTTCGATGCCGGCCACCGCATTCCCGGACATGGCAGCCAGTGCCGGCATCTGCACGGGCATCGTTACGCCATCGAGGTCACGCTCTCGGGAGACATTATCACCACCGAAGGAGCGGCCGAGCAAGGCATGGTGATGGATTTCTCCGAGGTGCGGCGCATCGCCAGCGAATCACTGGTGCAGGCGTGGGACCACGCCTTTCTCGTGTACAGCAGGGACACCCCGGTCGTGGAGTTTCTTCGCACCCTCCCCGGCCACAAGACGGTGGAAATGGACGCGCCGCCCACGGCGGAAAATCTCGCCAATCTCGCGTTCCGCATCCTGGACGCCGCCTTTCGCGACTTCTACGGCAACCACCTGCGGCTGGAACGCGTGCGCCTGTACGAGACCCCCAACTGCTGGGCGGACGCGGTGCGCGCCCGGCTCTGACCGGGCTATCCCTCGGCGCCGGCGGACGCGGGCTGCCCGTCCGGGTCACTCCACCCGCCGCCCAGGGCCCGGTACAAGGCCACCAGCGAGGATGCCCATGCAAAGCGCGCCGGGTCCAGAGCCTGCTCCGCCACCAGATACGCGCGCTGGGCGTCGAGCACGGTGGTGAGGTCCTCGGCTCCGTAGAAATATCGCATCTCCGCCAGGCGGTAGGCCTCCCGGGCATGCACCGCGGCCTGCTGCAGAAGCCGCGACTGCTCCTGAAAATGCTCGACCCCCGCCAGGGCGTCCTCCACGTCCTGGAACGACACCAGCACCGCCTTGCGATAGTTCTCCACCAATTCCTTCTTGCGGGCGATCGTCAGATCCCGCTGGCCGGAAAGCCGGCCCCCGTCAAAGATGGTGGCGAGCATGTCCAGTCCGATGCTGTAAAAGCCGGTGCCGGAGCGGAACAGCCGCGACAGGGTATCGCTTTGGTAGCCGCCCGCGGCACCCAGCGTGACGCTGGGGAACATGGCCGCCCGGGCCTCCCCGATGTCCGCGTTGGCCGCCCTGAGGCCCGCTTCCGCGCGGCGGATGTCCGGGCGCCGTTCCAGCAGATCGGACGGCAGCCCCGGCGACACCGGGGGCAGCGGCAGCGTGCGCAGGGTCTGGCCCTCGATAAGCACCTGGTCGGGTGTCCGGCCCAGCAACACGGCCAGCGCGTCCAGCGCCGCCTGGTGCTGCTGGCGCAGGGGTGGAATCGCGGCCTCGGTGGCCGCCACCACGGTGAGCTGCCGCTCCAGTTCCAGGGCGGAGATCTTGCCTGCCTCGTACTGCGCTTCAATCAGGTTAAGGAACCGCTGCGCCGAAGCCCTGCTCTGCTCCGCGGTGCGCAGCCGGTCCCGGATCGAGAGCAGCAGGAAATAACCGCTGGCCACGTCCGCCATGAGGGCGATCCGCACTGTCTCCTGGTCGTAGATGCTGGACATCAGGGCCTGCTCGCCGGACTCCGCGGCGAACTGGTTGCGGCCCCACAGGTCCAGTTCATAGCCTGCCCGCACTGAGATGTCGTAGAAGTCCTGGCGGGATTCGCCCACGCGGTCGCTCACTGCCACCGTGCCCGGCACGGTCACCGTGGGATACAGGCCGGCGCTGGCGATGCGCGAGCGGGCCCGGGACTGCTCCACCCGGGCGGCGGCCGCGTTCAGGTCGCTGTTCTCCGCCATGGCCAGGGTCACCAGCCGGTCCAGTTCAGGGCTCTGGAATTCCTGCCACCAGGCGCTGTCCGGCCAGGGAGTGCCGCCGGCCCCCGGCGCGGTCCCCATCCAGGCCTCGGGCATTTTCACTGGCGGAGTCTGGTATGGCTCGGCCAGGAAGCCCGCGCAACCCGCGCAAAGCATGGCAGCAAGGCCCACCAAGGCATTCCGGCGCCCCATGCTCACTCCGCCGCCAGCGCAACCACCGGATCCATGCGGGCCGCCCGCCGGGCCGGCAGAAAACCGAACACCAGCCCGATCACGAAGGCGCTGCCAAAGGCCAGGACCACGGGGGCCGCCGAGAACACCACCGGCGAACCGAGGCGCTGGGCGATCCACGCCGCCAGCAGGCCGCCCCCGACGCCGGCAGCGCCCCCGATGGCGCACACCACCAGCGCCTCGGTGATGAACTGCAGCAGGATGTGGAGCATGCGGGCACCGGTCGCCATGCGGATGCCGATTTCCCGCACCCGCTCGGTCACGGAAACCAGCATGATGTTCATCACGCCGATGCCCCCCACCAGCAGCGAGATGGCCGCGATCGACCCGAGCAGGATGGTGAGCGTGTTCTGGGTCTCGGTGGCGGTCTCCAGGTACGAGGCCATATTGCGCACCTGGAAGTCCTGCTTGCCGTGGCGCTGGGTGAGCAGTGCCTCGATGTCGGTCTGGGTTTCGTTGATTTTGGAAACGTCCGCCACCTGCACCATGATGGATCGCACGTGGCGTTTTCCGAAGAGGCGCATGTTCGCCGTGGTCAGGGGCATATAGACCGCATCGTCCATGTCGCTGCCCCAGGGCGTCGCGCCCTTCTGACCGAGCACGCCGATGACCTGGAACGGGATGTTGTCCACCAGGACATATTTCCCGATGGGGTCCTCGCCGGACACGAACAGGTTCTTCGCCACCGTGTGCCCGAGAACCGCCACCGGGGCGAAACTCTCCACGTCGGCATCGGAGAAAAACGCGCCGCGCGCCAGGGGCCAGTTGCGCGCCTGGGCGTAGGCCGAAGTGGTCGCGTTGCCCGTGGTGACGTAGTCGCTTTCGCCGTAGCGGGCCGTCACCCCCCGGCTGTACTCCGGGACCGAGTGCCGGACGTTGGGCAGGTCGCGAACGGCGTCGGCGTCCGCCGGGATCAGCGAGGCGATTTCCTCGCGTACCCGGACGTTCTTGGCTCCGGGCCGCACCACAAGCAGGTCAGTGCCCATGGCCTCTATCCGCGACAGCACCGACTCCTTGCTGCCCTGGCCGAGGGCAATCATGGCGACCACGGAGCCGACGCCGATGATGATCCCGAGCAGAGTGAGCACCGTGCGGAACAGGTTGGAGCGCAGGGACCGAAGCGCCATCTTCACGGCTTCCATCACGTCGGGGAGCAGGCGATCCCCGGCCAGGGAAAAAGGCCGCGCCGGCGTTTGGGTCGCCGGGCCCGCCCGGGTTCCCGAGTCGGAGACGATCAGTCCGTCCTTGATCTGGATGATCCGCCCGGCTTGGGCGGCGATCTCGGGCTCGTGGGTAATCAGGATAATGGTGTGGCCCCGCCGGTGCAGGGCGTGGATCTGCTCCATGACCTCCGCCCCGCTCACGCTGTCCAGGGCGCCGGTGGGCTCGTCCGCCAGGATCACGCGCCCGCCGTTCATCAGGGCCCGTGCGATGGAAACCCTCTGCTGCTGCCCCCCCGACAGCTGCGGAGGCCGGTAATCGAGGCGGTCCCCAAGCCCGAGGTCGGTAAGCAGCTTGCGCGCCCGCTCAGACCGCTCCCGGGACGGAATTCCAGCATAAATCGCCGGAATCTCCACGTTTTCCGTGACCGTTTCAGACGCGATGAGGTTGTAGCGCTGGAAGACGAAGCCGAAGGCACGGCTGCGCAGTTCCGCCAGCTCATCGGGCCCAAGCCGCGAAACGTCCTTTCCGGCGAACAGATATTGCCCGCTGGAGGGGCGATCCAGACACCCGAGGATGTTCATGAGGGTGGTCTTGCCGGAGCCGGAGGCCCCCATCAGCGCTACACACTCCCCCTCATGGATGGTGAGGGAAATGCCGTGGAGCACCTTCACCCCCAGGGCGCCCGTGTGGTAGGTCTTGGTCAGATCCCGCAGCTCGATGATCGGCTGCGCGGCCGAAGGGTTCGTGGCCGCCATGGTCACCGGAGCCGGGGCGTCCGCGCAGGCCGCTCCTGCCCGCCCCCGTTTTCGGACGTGCCGACCACCACGGTATCGCCCTCCGAGAGGCCCGCGAGGACTTCGGCCAAGAGCCGCGTGGACATGCCCACCTTGACCTGGCGCTCTTCCGGTTTGCCGTCCCTGATCACCCGGGCCAGGAAAATGCGCTGTTTTTCCGCGTCATTGGACCCCCCGCTAGGGCGGCCCTGCCCGCCTTTGGATGCGCCCTTGACCGGCTGAAGGGCAGCCACCGGCACCAGCAGGGCGTTCTCCGCCTTGCCGCTGACGAAGAAGACCTGCGCCGTCATCTGGGTCTTGAGCGCGCCATCGGGGTTCTCCACGTCGAACAGCACGTTGTAGAGAATCACGTTGTTGACGGTCTCCGGCGTGGGCATGACCTGGCGCACCTTGCCGTGCCAGCGGCGGCTGGGCTGCCCGAGAGTGTTGAAATAGGCGGGCATCCCCACCTTCACCTTCGGAATGTCCGCCTCGGAGACCTGTGCCCAGACCGTCATGGTGCTGAGGTCGGCGATGCGCAGGATGGTGGGCGCCTGCTGGCTTGCCACCAGCGTCTGGCCCTGGCGGGCCGTCAGCGATACGATGGTCCCCGCCATGGGGGCGAAGATCTTGGTGTATCGCAGATTGGCCTCGTCGCCGACCAGCTTGGACTCTACCTGCTGAATCTGCGCCTTCAGCGCCTTGACTTGGGCGGCCGCCCGCTCCGCCGCCGCCTGGCTCTCCTGCAACGCTTCCTCGCTGGCTGCCTTGTTGGCAAAAAGGCGCTGGTTGCGCTTGAAGACTTCCGCGGTAAAGCGCTCGTCAGCGAAGCGCTCGGCAAGCTGCGCTCTCAGCTGGTTGAGGGTCGCCCGGGATTCCTCGACCCGGGCCAGAAACAGAGTCGGGTCAATTTCCGCCACCAAATCCCCCTGGGCGACGGCATCCCCCACTTCCACCCGGAGGTTCTTCAACTGCCCGGTGACCTGGGTGCCGACGTCCACGTATTGCAGGGGCTGGAGCGCCCCGAGGGCGGATACCGAGTCCTCGATGTCGCCCCGTTCCACGGTGGCGGTGAGGTACTGCTGGACCTTTTCGTCACCATTCCGATAGAACCAAGCCAGCCCGCCGGCAATCAGCGCAGCTCCGAACAAAGCCAGCCACAGGAACCGCTTCATAGATGGCGGAGGGTGAGGGATTCGAACCCCCGGTGGGTTTCCCCACAACGGTTTTCAAGACCGCCGCATTCAACCACTCTGCCAACCCTCCGAATTCAGAAAATTTTCAACCCCGATGGGGCCAACACCCGCCGGCGGACGCCTTTGAAATCACGCCGCATTTCCCCGGTCGCGCCGGGGCATCTTACCCGCAAGCCCCTGATTTGGATAGGGGCGCGGAACTCCTGCTACAATACCGCGGTCTCAATCGCAGACAATTTTCTTAAGAGGAGCAACGCATGGCCCTTGCACCCGAAGTACTCCGCCCCACCTCATCCGCCCTGGCGTCGCAAAACCGGGTTTTGCGCAACACTTATTGGCTGTTGGCCCTGTCGCTGGTGCCCACCGCCATCGGCGGCATGATCGGCATGACGGTCAACTTCTCCTTCATGGCCGCCAGCCCCATCGTCAGCGGCCTGGTGTTCCTGGCCATGGTCTACGGAATGTTTTTCGCCATTGAGCGGAACAAGAACAGCGCGCTCGGCGTCCTGCTGCTGCTCGGCCTGACCCTGTTCCTCGGCTTCGCGCTGGGTCCGATCCTTCAGGTCGCGCTGGGCTTGAAAAACGGCGGCCAGCTCATCGCCCTCGCCGCTGGCGGCACGGCGGCCGTTTTCTTCGGGCTTTCCGCCGTGGCATCCGCGGCGAACCGCGATTTCAGCGGCCTCGCCAAGTTCCTGATGGTGGGAGTGATCGTGGCCATGATCGGGGTCGTTGCCAACATATTCCTTCAGATCCCGCTGCTGCACCTGGTGCTGTCGGGGGTGTTCGTGGTGCTTTGCTCGCTGATCATCCTGTTCCAGATCAATCAGATCGTCCGCGGCGGCGAGACCAACTACGTGACCGCAACGCTCACCCTCTACATGAGCGTCTACAACATCTTCGTGAGCCTGCTCAACATCCTGATGGCCGTCTCCGGCCAGCGCGAGTAGGCATCCTCTTTTTCGCAGGAACGGCGCGCCCGCGGGCGCGCCGTTTTTTTTCAGTCCCGCTCGAAGAGAGCCACGGACTCCACGTGGGAGGTGTGGGGAAACATGTTGACGATGCCCGCCGCCCGCAGCCGGTAATGTTTGACGTGAACCAGCACGCCCGCATCCCTGGCCAGCGTGGTTGGATTGCAGGAAACGTAGACAATGCGCCGCGGCGCGTCCTCCCCGACTTCCGGCAGCGCCTTGACCAGTTCGAGACAGCCATCCCGGGGCGGATCCACCATCCACTTGCGGAAATGCCCTTGTTCCGCCACCCAGCCGGCGTCCACGCGGAACAGGTCAGCCTGGCTGAATTGGGCATGATGGGACAGCCCGTTCAGCGCCGCGTTCTCCCCTGCCCGCGCCACCAGGGCGGCCGCGCCTTCGTAGCCCGTCACGGACGCGCCCCGGCGGGCCAGCGGCAACGAAAAGTTGCCCAAGCCGCAAAAAAAATCCGCGATGCGCTCGCCTTCCAGGGGATCCAGCAGCATGACCACGCGCCGGACCAGCATCCGGTTGACGCCCGGGTTGACCTGGGTGAACTCGGTGGGCAGAAAGGGCATCCTGACGTCGAATTCCGGCAGGCCGTAGGCCAGTCCGGGAGCTTCGGGCGGATGAAACGGGAATGCCGAATCGGGCCCGCGGGGCTGCAGCCACAACTGCACCCCCTCCCGCTCGGCGAAGCGCCTTACCAGCGTTTCGTCCCCTTTATTGAGGGGCTCCAGAATCCGCAGCACCAGCACGCGGACTTCGTCCCCCACCGCCACCTCCACCTGGGGCAGGCGTTCCCGGACCGAGAGTTGCTCAACCATTTCCCGGAGCGGCACGATGAGCCTGGAGATCGCCGGCGGCAGGACCTCGCATCCCCGCATGTCCGCGACGTAGCTGCTGTGGCGCTCCCGGAAACCCACCAGCGCGCCTCCTTTCTTCACGACGTAGCGTGCCGAGAGGCGGGCCCGGTGACGGTAACCCCAGGCGGGTCCGAAAATCGCCGGCAGGATCTGCTCCGGCCTCACCTTGCCGATATGCCAGAGCGCATCTTCCAGGGCGCGCTGCTTGGCCGCCACCTGGGCGCCAAACTCCAGGTGCTGAAGGCTGCATCCGCCGCAAATCCCGAAATGGGGACAGCGGGGAGCGACGCGGTAGGGGCTTTCGCGGTGGATGGACGAGAGCTTTGCCTGATCGAAGCTGGGCTTGCGGCGAAACACCGATATCCCCACCCGCTCGCCCGGCAATGCCCCGTCGATGAAGACCACCTTCCCCTCGACACGGCCAACACCGTGCCCCTCGTGATCGAGGGACTCGACGAACACCGGCTCCATGCTCACTGGGTTCTCGGCCCTGCCCCGGAATGCGCCGGATCGCGGCTCAGGCCCCGCCCGTCCACTCGGAGAGGAATTCCTTCCAATGGGCGGCCCGGGATTTGGAAAGGGTTGCCCGGATCAGGTCGCATTCCGCCCGGTGCTGGTCATCGCTGAGGTTGCCCCGCATCCTCTGGAAGCCCAGGTACACAAGATAAGTGTTGGCGGCGTCGGTCTCGCAGTAATTGCGGATGTCCGCGATTCGTCCCGCCTGGTAAGCATCCCAGACCTGGGAACCGTCCATACCGAGCTTGCCCGGCAAGCCCATGAGCTTCGCCATCTGGTCCAAGGGCGCGTTGGCCCGGGGCTGGTAGAGCGCCAGGAGGTCCATGAGGTCCAGGTGCCGGGTGTGGTAACGGCTGATGTAGTTGTTCCACTTGAACTCCCGGTCGTCCTCGCCCAGGTCCCAATAGCGGCGGGCGCGCACCCCGTGAATCAGGGAGCGGTAATGAAGCACGGGCAGGTCGAAACCGCCGCCGTTCCAGGACACCAGCTGGGGCGTGTACTTATCGATGCCCTCGTAGAAGCGGGAAATTATCTCCCGCTCGGGATCGCCTTCGCTGCCCAGGCTCCAGACCCGAAAGCTGTCGCTGTCCCGCAGGGCGCAGGCAATGGTGACCACGCGGTGCAGGTGAAGCGGCAGGAAATCGTTGCCCGTCGCCTGGCGCCGGAAATGGTGCGCCATGGCGGCCACGTCCCGGTCGGGAACCTCGGAACCCAGCCCGTGAAGGCGGCGCAGCCCCTCGGTGTCGGGGACGGTCTCGATGTCGAACGCGAGAACCGGGATCAACGCGTCACTTCTTGGTCCAGGCGCCAGCCGAATTCTGGTACCACCACCCCGCTTGGGCCTTGTCGATCCAGCGCTGGGCAAAGGTGCTGCGTATTTCGGCCTCCCACTCGGGGTGTCCGTTGGCCCGGGCAATCTCGCGATACAGGGCCGCCCGGTCCTGGTTTTCGGCGGCCACCAGGCCGTTCACCGCCGCGCGGCTGGGCAGGGGCACCAGGTTCGCATCCCGCACCGCCACCATTCCGTCCCGCGTAAGGCCCACGGCGCCGGTCCCGTAATGGGGCGCCAGCTTCGGGTGGCGCTGCTGCATGCTCCCCTTGAGGGCGTTGATCGCGGGCGTGTTGATCTCCAGGTCCGCGGCCAGGGCCGCGATCGGCGCCAGCGCCAAGCCGATCACCACCAGGGTCCACCAGCGAATGGAACGCATATTGGCCATCCTCGCCTCCTCAGTTTCCAGGTTGCGTCGGCGCGGGCTTCGGGGCCTTTGCCCCCTCCTGCGCCTCCCACACCTCGTCGATGATGCGATCCGCGGCCTTCTCGGCCGCCGCCGCCGGGAAATAAATATTGATCGTCACACAACCCGCGGCCAGTAGCAGGGCCGCGACACCAATCACCATCCGAGAAATCCGTGAATGCATGGCTCTCCGCCGCTATTGAATGACCGGTTTGACGTTTTCCTGGGTGATTCGCTGGAGCCGGGCGAGAAGCTCGTTCCAGCTCACCGTGCGATTGTAGCCCATGACCGTGAGAGCAGGAATGCCGCCACCTTTCACGATCACATAGCCGCCCGGCGCATTCTCGATGCCCGCCATGTGGCAGACGCCCCGCTCCAGGCGGCAGGAGAGTCCGAGCCGCGAGTAACCAAACTGTTCGAACACACCGATGAAGCTGCGCTGGATCGCGGCGGCCGCCCCCGCTCCCCCCAGGGCGCTGATATTCTGCACCGCCCGCTGGCTGATCTTCCGCGGATAGTCGCCGGGGCTGCTTGCCACCCGTGCTTCGAGCGCCACCGGCCGCCAGTTGGACAGTTCCAAACCCCGCACCGTGACGTCCACCCGGCCCTGCATGCTGCCGAAATCGAAGGTTCGGGTCAGCAGGTCCAGGTCCAACCGTTGCATGTCCACCTCGGCCCGCAGCCGGGGCGCGCGCCCCAGGGGCTCCTGCAGGGATAGCCCCGAAATAACCGCTGTTCCATCAAACGCGTTGATCAACAACGCCCCGTCCACGTCCACATTCTTTTCGGCGTAGCGCACCCGCGGCACCACGGCACTCAGCGTGCCGTGCATGACATGGATGCCGAGCGCGTTGGTGAGATCCTTCATGGAGATCGGCGACAGCCCGCCCCGCAGGGACCAGCGCCAGCCCGACGCATCATGCCCGGCCTCGAAATCCTCCAGTGTCAGGGTGCCCTCCAGCACCGGTATCCGCGCCGCCGCGACGCCAAAGCCCGCTGGCTGAATCTCCAGGGGAATCACCGCGGGGCCATAGGGCACCCGGAGCAGGTGGCCCGCGCCGATGGTGATTTCCCCGCGGACGGCCTCGCTCCGGGACCAGGGGACGCGAGCGTTCACGCCCCCCAGCAGGAAACGCTCCCGGGCGTCCAGCAGCGCGGCATGCCTCAATTCCACCCGGGCGGACTGCAGTTCTCCCCGCTCATAACTCAACTCCACGGCGGCCTGCCCCAGCGCTTCGGACTCCGCCAGGGCGGTGTCCTGGAGGAACGGGCGGCCGACCACGTTCATCAGTGGCGCGAGCTCGACTTCCGGCGCCCGCAGCGCGAGGCGCGCCACTTCCCCAAGCGCGCTGTCCCACTCGCCCTTGAATTCCGCGGCCCCGATGCTCCCGAGAACTGCAGTACCGGCGGTGACGCCCACGCGCTCCCGAGCCAATGGGCCATGGGCGCTGACGCGGTACCCGCCCCCCGAGAGATAAACCGGTTGCCAGAAGATCTCGCCCGCGGTCCACTCCGCATCGGCGGACCACTCGCCGCCCTCGCCGCGCCGGGTCGCCGCCAGCCTCGCGCGGCCCGCGACTTTCTCCCCCGCATGCAGGCCGGACTCGTCGCTGAAGGCCAAGTCGCTCAGATCCATCCGTCCCTCCACCTGCGACCATTGATCGCCGCGCCCGGAAGCCCTGAACTCGGCACCGACGATGCCCGCCGTCGGGCGGGGGATCGATTGAGGAAGCCAATCGGCAACGCGCACCGCATGACCATTGACGACGGAAACGGAGAGGGTCCAGGTCCCGCCGGCGGCCTTTCCTGCCACCGCCCACAGTTCGCCGGGTTTGGGACTCAACCTGACGTCGAAGCGCCCGGACGCCATCGAATACGAAAAAGTCGCGGCCACCGGTTCCGGCGCCCGCAACGTCCCATCGGTACAGGCCAACGCTTCCGTACTGAGCGAGAAACGCGCGCATTCAAGGCGGACATCCCGCCACGAACGCCCGCCGACGCTGAGCTCGCCGATACCCAGTCTCAGCCGGTCCAGATCGGCGCCGGTCAGTTCCAGGCTGATTCGGCGGGCCGCGAACGCGGGACTCTCGAGATCCTCGATTGACAGGCTGACGCGCGTGTCACCCGCCGTCACCGGGAGGACGAAGAGCACCCAAGCAGCCGCCACCAGGCCCAGGGACCGGACCACGGCTGCCGCCCCCCAATCAGGCCGGAAAGACGCCGGTGGAAAGATAACGGTCGCCGCGATCGCAAATGATGGTGACGATGACCGCGTCGCGGACCTCGGCGGAAAGGCGAAGCGCCGCCACCAGGGCTCCGCCGGAGGAGATCCCCGCAAAAATGCCCTCTTCCCGGGCAAGCCGCCGCGCCATTTCCTCGGCTTCCGCCTGGGACACGTAGATCAGCCTGTCCACACGCTTCGGATCATAGATCCTGGGAAGATAGGCCTCGGGCCACTTGCGGATTCCCGGTATCTGGGACCCTTCCTCGGGCTGGACGCCCACGATCTGAATCGCCGGGTTCTTCTCCTTGAAGAACCGCGAGCACCCCATGATGGTTCCTGTGGTGCCCATGCTGCTCACGAAGTGGGTGATCCGGCCACCGGTATCGCGCCAGATCTCGGGGCCCGTGCCTTCGTAATGGGATCGCGGGTTGTCGGGGTTCGCGAACTGGTCAAGGATGAGGCCCCGGCCTTCGTCGCGCATGCGCTCCGCCGTATCCCTGGCCAGTTCCATGCCACCGTCCTTGGGCGTAAGAACGATTTCCGCGCCGAACGCCCGCATTGTCTGCCGGCGCTCCACCGAAAGATGCTCAGGCATCACCAGCACCATGCGGTAACCCATCATGGCGGCGGCCATGGCCAGGGCTATGCCGGTGTTGCCGCTGGTGGCCTCGATCAGGGTATCGCCGGCCTTGATGTCCCCCCGCTCATGGGCCCGCAGGATCATGGACAGCGCCGGCCGGTCCTTGACGGATCCCGCAGGATTATTGCCCTCCAGCTTGGCGAGCAGCACATTGCCCGAGTCTCCGGGGATGCGCTTCAGTCGCGCCAGAGGCGTATTGCCGACGAAATCCTCAATGGTCTTGAACATCCGGAGGGGCAAATGCGATCGTGTCACCAATTATGGCACACCGCCCGCGCGGCTGCGGGCCGCGGTCAAACGGGTTCCAGCAGCTGTCGCACGTAGCGGGCCACCCCTTCCTCCACCGTGAGGAACGGCTCCGAATAGCCCGCCTGGCGCAACGCTCCGATGTCGGCCTGCGTAAAGCTCTGATACTTTCCCTTGAGGTCATTGGGAAAGGGAATGTAGCGGATCACGCCCTGCTCGCGCAGCTGGGCCAGCGTTTGATGGCGTTCCCCGGCGGCCGCGCGGCAGGCGTTCACCGCGGCCACCGCCACGTCGTTGAATGTCTGGGAAGCCCCGGTGCCCACGTTGAAAATCCCCGACCCGCTGCCCTCCTCCAGGAAGTGCATGGCCACCTTCACCACGTCCTCCACGGACACGAAATCCCTTCTCTGCTCTCCATCCCCGTACCCGTCCCAGCCTTCGAACAGGCGCACGCAGCCTTCGGAAAGGTACTGGTTGAAAAAATGGAAGGCGACGGAGGCCATCCGTTCCTTGTGGGCTTCCCTGGGCCCGTAGACGTTGAAGTACCGGAATCCGGCGATGGGCGCGGTGCGGTCGGCAAGCCGCCGCCGCACAACCTGGTCGAAGAGGAACTTGGAATAGCCGTAAACATTCAGCGGCCGCTCGTACTCCCTGTCCTCCACGAACACCGGTCCCGCCCCGTACACCGATGCGGAAGATGCGTAAAGCAGGGGCACCTCCTGATCCTGGCAGAACTCGAGCAGCGCGAGGGAGTAGCGGTAATTGTTGTCCATCATGTAACGGCCGTCGCGCTCGGTGGTGTCGCTGCAGGCGCCCTGGTGAATGATCGCCGCGATGTCCCCGTCGAAGGCGCCGGCCTCCAGTTCCGCCAGGAAAGATCCCTTGTCGAAGTAATCGGCGATCTCGCAATCAGCCAGGTTCCGGAACTTGTCGCCTTTTTTCAGATTGTCGATGGCGAGGATGTCGGTTTCCCCCCGCGCATTCAGCTCGCGGACGATGTTCGATCCGATGAAACCGGCGGCGCCGGTGACCACGTAGTACATGCCACTTCCCTTTCCTGGATTTCCAGATCCTGCGGGGCACCGAACCCCCTGTGGTCTGGAACGATTATCGGATCCTCAGGCCTCGAAGAGTTCTTCCCGCCTCACCACCGCAGTGCCGAGCTTACCGACCACCACGCCCGCCGCCCGGTTGGCAACCCGCATGGCCTGGCGCAGATCGGCGCCCGCGGCCAGCATGACGCCGAGGGTCGCGATGACCGTGTCCCCCGCACCGCTGACATCAAACACTTCCCGGGCCCGGGCCGGCTCGTGCAGAACTTCCCCTTCCCGGTACAGGGTCATGCCCTCCTCGCTTCGCGTAACCAGCAAACCCTCCAGGCCGAGGCCCCGGCGCAGGCGCTGGGCCCGCTCCGCCATGTCGTCCTCGCTCTTCCACCGCCCCGCGACTTCCCGGAACTCGTTGCGGTTCGGCGTAACGATGGTAGCACCACGATAGCGCTCGTAATCGTCTCCCTTGGGATCCACCAGTATCGGTTTGCCTGCAGCCTTTGCGATCTCGATCATGCGCCCGATATGGGCGAGCCCTCCCTTGCCATAGTCCGAGAGAATCACGACGTTGGCGTTCGCAACCATGGATGCAAAATCGTCAAGAGCATGGAGCAGCAGTTCATGGTTCGGTGCGTTCTCGAAATCTATACGCAGCAACTGCTGCTGGCGCGCGATGGCCCTCAGCTTGATGGTGGTCGAGATGCTTCTGTCCCGGTACAGGACCGCGTTCACTCCCTCCTCCCGGATCAGCCGCTCCAGTGCGTCGCCGGCCTCATCCGCGCCCACAACCGAGAGAAGGCTCACTGACGCGCCAAGGGCCGCCACGTTGCGCGCGACGTTGGCCGCCCCTCCCGGACGCTCCTCGCTGCGCTCCACCTTGATCACGGGAACGGGAGCCTCGGGAGAAATGCGCGACACCTCCCCGAACCAGTAGCGGTCCAGCATCACATCGCCCACCACCAGCACCCGGGTGCTTTCGAACGAGGGAACGATCAGGGCTTCCGCGCTTGTCATGTTCGGCATTTCTCAGTTGGCACCGTCAATCTCCCGCTGGATTGCCAGCAGCGCTGCCCGGGGATCCGGAGCTTGCGTCACCGGCCGGCCGATGACCAGGTAATCGGCGCCCGCCCGCACCGCGCCCGCCGGCGTGGCGACCCGGCTCTGGTCGTCCCGGGCCACCCCCGCCGTGCGTATCCCCGGCGTCACCAGGCAGAAGTCGGGTCCCAGGGTCCGCCGCAGCCCTGCAGCTTCCTGGGCGGAACAAACCACCCCGTCGAGCCCGCAATCCTGCGCCAGTGTCGCGAGCCGCATCACATGCTCCGAGGGCTCCCCGCGCAGGCCAATATCCGCCAGGTCGCCGCGCTCCAGGCTCGTCAGCAGGGTGACGGCCACCAGCTTCGGGCGGTGTTCGCCGCCCCCCAGCGCATCCCGGGCCGCCTGGAGCATTCGCCGCCCGCCGAGGGCATGGACGTTCATCATCCACACCCCCAGTTTCGCCGCCGCCGCGCAGGCCCGGGCGACCGTGTTCGGAATATCGTGGAACTTGAGGTCGAGAAACACCTCGAACCCCGCGCCCATGAGTTCCTGGACCAGGCCGGGTCCCGTGGACGTGAACAGTTCCTTTCCGACCTTGAGCCGGCAAAGCCCCGGATCCAGCCGGCCCGCGAGCGCCAGCGCCTGGGCGCCCTCGCTGCAGTCCACCGCGACGATGATGCGCGGATCCGTCATGCGGCCAGTTCCCGTTCCTCGGTGCGCCGGGGCGGATAGGTCTCCCACTCGCCGCAAGCAGGGCAGCGCCAGTAAAACTGCCGTGACTTGAACCCGCAGTTGTCGCAGCGGTACTGGGCGAGGCTGCGGGTATGCTGGTGCACGAGATTTTTAATGAGCTCCAGGTCCCTCCGCTTTTCCGGGGGAGTCTCCAGGAGCTGCGCCTCCAGCAGGCGATCCAGTCCCAGGAGAGTGGGGTTCCGCCCCAGTTCCTCCCGCAGCAGCCGGTAGGCCTTCTGGGGCCCTTCCCGCTCAAGGGTGCCCACGAATACGGCGTTCAAAAGGTCGAGGGACGGATGCTGGGCCAGATATCCCCGCAGCAGGCTCAGCCCATCATCAAACCGTCCGTCGTCCCGGTATGCGTCCAGAAGACGGGTCGCCACCAGCGATAAATACGCCGGCCGCTGGTTCTCCACGAGCTTCCAGGCAGCGATGGCCTCGCTGCGGCGCCCGGCCGCCAGCTCCAGATCGCCCAGCAGCAGATTGGCGCGCACGCACTTGCGGTGGGAATCCAGCGCCTTCTCGAGGTAACTCCGCGCCGGGTCGAACCGCGAATGGGTGATCTCGCCCGCCGCCAACTCGCAATAGAAATTGGCAATCTCCTTGTCCCGGGGCTGGCCCGAGCGCTCCGCCATCTCCCGCGCAACCTCGATGGCCTTGAGCCATTCCTTTTCCTGCTCGTAGATCTCGAGAAGATGCTGCAGCGCCCGCGTCTCGTGTGACGTCCCTCGAAGCCGGGCAAACGCCTCCTCGGCCCGGTCCAGCAGGCCCGCCTTCAGGTAATCCTGCCCCAGTTCGAACAGCGCGGACAGCTTCTGCTCCTCGGCCAGGTCCGGGCGCTCCACGAGATTCTGGTGCATGCGAATGGCGCGATCCACCTCTCCCCGCCGCCGGAACAGGTTGCCGAGAGCAAAATGCAACTCGACCGTTTCCGGGTCCACCTTGACCACCTCGATAAAGGCCTCGATGGCCTTGTCGTGCTGCTCGGTGAGCAGAAAGTTGAGGCCCTTGAAGTAGGACCGGGGCACGGTGCGTGATTCCGAGAGCAACTGGCGAATGTCGATCCGCGCCGCCAGCCACCCCATGCCGAAAAACACGGGGAACGCCACCAGCCACCAGAATTCGAATTCCATGGGTTTTCTAAGCCGGACGGATCAGGGAAGCATATTCCCCGCGTTCACGGCAGGGGCGCGCGTTCGGCAGGCACGGGATGAGTGTCGCGCTGACGCGCGGTAACCTCTCGGGACAGTCGGGCCACGCGGCGCCGCTGGCGCAGCATCGCCGGCACCAGTGCCAGCAGCCCGAGAGCGGCGCCGGCGGCGAAGGCCAGGAACAGCACGAGCACCAGAGGCGCCTCCCAGGCATGGTCCATGAAATAGCGCACGGTGACCGGGTCCTGGTTTCCGACCGCAAAGCTTACGATCACCAGGAACAGCAATATCCGCAGGACCCAAGTTATCAGGCGCACGAGGCTTCCCCCGAGCCCGCGTCCGTCGCTCATCACGGCCTCCTACCGCAAGAACGGGTGCCCGGCGGGCACCCACCAAAAAAAGGCGGCATGACTTTCGGCATGCCGCCCCGGCTGATCCGGTCCGCAACGGGCGACGTCACTTGTGATAGTCAACCCGCTCGCGAAGCTCCTTCCCCGCCTTGAAGTGGGGCACGTTCTTCTCCGGCACATGCACCTTCTCCCCGGACTTGGGATTGCGGCCCACGCGGGGCGGGCGGTAATTGAGCCCGAAGCTGCCAAAGCCGCGGATCTCGATGCGATCGCCGTCGGCGAGCGCCTTGGACATGGCATCCAGAACCATCTTGACCGCCAGCTCGGCATCCTTGGCCACCAGTTGCGGATGCCTGGCGGCCAGCTTTGCAATCAGCTCCGACTTCGTCATTTCCTCCCTCCGCTGGTTATTCGCTGCTCTTGTTGTCCAGTTTGGCCTTCAGCAAGGCGCCGAGACTGGTGGTGCCGGCGGTGCTGGCCGCGGTTTCCGCTTGCAGCTTCTGCATCGCGGCGGATTCGTCCGCCACGTCCTTGGCCTTGATGGAAAGATTGATGCCCCGGTTCTTGCGGTCGATGTTGATGATCATCGCGGTCACCTGGTCCCCTTCCTTGAGGCGGGCCCTGATGTCCTCAACCCGGTCCCGGGACACTTCCGAGGCCCGCAGGTATCCCTCCACTTCCCCCGAAAGCTGAACCACGGCCCCCTTGGCGTCGATGGATCTCACCGTTCCGGTCACGACCGCGCCCTTGTCGTTGGCGCCGACGAAGGCGTTGAACGGATCTCCCTCCAGCTGCTTGATTCCCAGGGAAATGCGCTCCCGCTCCACGTCGATGGAGAGCACGATCGCTTCCACCTCGTCTCCCTTCTTGTAATCGCGGACCGCCTCCTCGCCGGGCTTGCCCCAGGACAGGTCCGAGAGGTGCACCAGTCCGTCGATGCTCCCGGTGAGCCCGATGAAAATCCCGAAATCCGTGATGGACTTGATCTGGCCCTTCACCTTGTCGCCCTTCTTGTGGTTCATGGCGAACTCCTCCCAGGGATTGGCCATGCACTGCTTCATTCCCAGGGAGATGCGGCGCCGGTCCTCGTCTATCTCGAGGATCATCACTTCCACCTCGTCGCCCACCTGAACCACTTTGGACGGGTGAATGTTCTTGTTGGTCCAGTCCATCTCCGACACGTGCACAAGACCTTCGATACCACTCTCGATTTCCACGAAGGCGCCGTAGTCCGTGAGGTTGGTGACCTTCCCGAACAGCCTGGTGCCCGGCGGGTAGCGGCGGGAAATACCCACCCAGGGGTCCTCGCCCAGCTGCTTGAGGCCGAGGGAGACGCGATTCTTCTCCGCGTCGAATTTGAGCACCTTGGCTTCCACCTCGTCCCCCACCGTCAAAACTTCCGAGGGGTGCTTCACCCGGCGCCATGCCAGATCGGTAATGTGCAGCAGGCCGTCGATTCCGCCGAGGTCCACGAACGCGCCGTAGTCCGTGATGTTCTTTACGATGCCCTTGACGATCGCGCCTTCCTTGAGCGATTCGAGGAGCTTCTGCCGCTCCTCCCCGGCGCTTGCCTCCAGCACTGCCCGCCGCGACACCACCACGTTGTTGCGCTTGCGGTCGAGCTTGATGACCTTGAACTCCATTTCCTTGCCCTCGTAGGGCGAGGTGTCCTTGATCGGCCGCACGTCCACCAGGGAACCCGGCAGGAAGGCGCGAATGCCGTTGATCATCACGGTGAGGCCGCCCTTCACCTTGCCAGCCACCACCCCCTGGACCAGTTCGCCGTTTTCCAGGGCCTTTTCCAGGTCGGTCCAGGCCGCCAGGCGCTTGGCCTTGTCCCGGGACAGCCGCGTTTCCCCGTGGCCGTCCTCCAGCGCTTCGATGGCGACGCTCACGAAATCGCCGGCCTGGACCTCCAGCTCTCCACGGTCGTTGCGGAACTCGTCGAGAGGAATGAAGCTTTCGGACTTGAGTCCGGCATTCACCACCACAAAATTCGCGTCCACCCGCATGACTTCGGCGGTTATGACTTCACCGACGCGCATTTCCTTCAGGGAGAGGCTCTCCTCGAACAGCGCGGCAAAGTTTTCCGAGGTCTCGATTGCGGGGGAAGTAGAAGCAATAGCCATTAAGTGTTTTCCAAACAATGAACCCGTCAGCAGCAACGGGGCTGGTTTATCAAAGCCTGCCCGGGGCGGCCAAGCCGTTCCGTTCAGGCGCCTTGCGCGGAATTCTCTGCATACATCGTGAGCACCGTCTCCACTGCCTGCTCGATGGAAAGGGAGGTGGTGTCCAGCAGCCTTGCATCCGCCGTCTGCCGCAGGGGGGCGACTTCGCGGGCGCTGTCGCGCTCGTCCCGTTCCCGGATTTCCTGCAGAAGGTCGGGGATCGTAGCACACAAACCTTTATCCATCAACTGCTTATGGCGCCGCCGTGCGCGCTCCTCGGCGCTCGCCGTGAGGAACACCTTCAAAGCCGCATCCGGGAACACCGTGGACCCCATGTCGCGGCCATCCGCCACCAGTCCCGGGTGCCGCCGGAACGCGCGCTGCCGCCCCAGCAGCGCCGCCCGCACCAGGGGCAGCGCAGCCACGAGAGAAGCCGCCCGGCTGCACTCCTCGCTGCGGATCGCGTCCGTGACCTGCTCCGACGCCAGGTAAATCTCCCCTCCCCGGAAATCCGCATCCAGGGTTCGCGCCACCGCGGCCAGCGATGACTCGTCCGCCAGATCCCGGTGCTCCCGGAGCGCCGCCAGCGCCACCAGGCGATAAAGGGCGCCGCTGTCCAGGAAATGGTAACCGAGGCGCCGGGCAACCCGTTGCGCCACGGTCCCCTTTCCGGAAGCCGAGGGGCCATCGATGGCAATCACCGGAGCAGGAGCCGCCATGGCCCGCTTACCTCAACAGGATTGACTGGAACACGTCAAAGTAATCCGGGAAAGTCTTGCCGACGCATTTCGGGTCCCGGATGCAGACCGGCACGCCCCCCAGACATGCGAGCGAAAAACACATGGCCATCCGGTGATCGTCATAGGTCTCGATCTCGGCGCCCGCCGCCAGCGCGCCCCGCGGCGGAGACACCCGAACATAATCGGTACCCTCCTCCACCTCGGCTCCGAGCTTCCGCAATTCATTGGCCATGGCGGCAATGCGGTCCGTTTCCTTCACCCTCCAACTGGCGATGTTCCGGAGGCGGGTGCTGCCCTCCGCAAACAAAGCCAGCACCGCCAGGGTCATGGCCGCATCCGGGAACTCGTTGCAGTCCAGGTCAAGGGCCGAGAGCCTTCCTTCCCCGGGTCCCCGCGCCTCGATCCAGTCATCGCCCATGGCAACACGGGCGCCAGTGCGCGCCAGAACATCGGCGAAGACCACGTCCCCCTGGATGCTGTCCCGGCCGACGCCCTCCACCCTCACCGGCCCGCCCCCGATGGCACCCGCCGCCAGGAAGTAGGAGGCGGAGGAGGCGTCTCCTTCCACGTGAATCACCCCCGGGCTCCGGTAGCGCTGGCCCCCGTGAATGGTGAACGAGCGCCATTGGTTCCGCTCCACGGCGATGCCGAATCGCGCCATCGTGCGCAGGGTGATCTCCACATAGGGACGGGAAATCAGCTCGCCCTCCACCTGGACAGTCACTGTCCCGCTCGCCAGGGGCAGGGCCATCAACAGGGAGCTCAGGAACTGACTGGAAACGTCGCCGCGGACGGGCACGGAACCGGGTCGCAGGGTCGCGGGGCCGATCTCCAGCGGCGGGAATCCATCTTCTCCGAGGTACCGGATATGGGCGCCCATGGTGCGCAAGGCGACCACCAGATCACCGATGGGCCGCTCGTGCATGCGGGGCACGCCCGTCAGCCGGTAGCTGCCGCCCATGAAAGAGAGTGCCGCGGTCAGGGGCCGAAAGGCGGTGCCCGCATTGCCAAGAAACAGCTCCGCATTCCTGACGGGAAACGCACCGCCGCAGCCCTGTACCCGCCATTCCCTGGCCGAAACCTGATCCACGCCGACACCCAAACTGCGCAACGCGTCGAGCATGCGTTCGGTGTCGTCGGAGACCAGCAGGTCGCGGACGACCGTCTCCCCCTCGGCCATCGCCGCCAGCAGCAGTATCCGGTTGGAGATGCTCTTGGAGCCCGGCAGGCGCACGGTTCCGCGGGCGCCGCGGGCGCCCGCAAGTTCCAGGACCTCAACCGCTACGCCCACTTACTGGCCCGGCCCGTCGCGATCGTCGCCGCCCCGCTCGCCCCACTGCCGGCGGGCGGCACTTGCCTGGGCGAAAAGTCTCGCCAGGGCGGCCCCGTCCTGGGTTTCCAGGGCGGCGCGCATCTCGTCCACGGTGTCGCCGAACGCGTCCAGCGCCGCCAGCAGCGGTTCCCGGTTGGCAAGGCAGATGTCGCGCCACATTTCCGGGGAGCTGCCCGCGATGCGGGTGAAGTCCCGAAAGCCGGTCCCGGCGAGCTCCAGCAGGCGTTCCCGGGACGGATCCCGGGTAATCAGCTCCATGAACGCGAACCCCAGCGCATGGGGCAGATGGCTGATCATCCCAAGCACGTGATCGTGTTCCGCCGCGTCCATGCGAAAAACCCGGGCGCCACAGGATTCCCATGCGGCGGTCACCAGCCCCAGGGCGGCCGCGTCATTCTCGGGCAAGGGCGTCAGAATCACGTTGCGTCCCTGGAACAGGCTTTCGCTCGCCGCCGCCGCCCCGCTGCTTTCCGCCCCGGCCACCGGGTGGCCCGGCACGAAGTTCGGCAAATGCCGCGCGAAAAAAGTCCGCGCCGCGGCGATCACGCTCTCCTTGGTGCTGCCGGCATCGCTAACCACGGTGCCCCTCTCCAGCACCGGCTCGAGGTGCGCCAGAACGCGCGGAGTCTGGCCCACCGGAGGGGCCAGCATCACCAGCTCCGCCCCTCTTACCGCGACATTCAGGTCTTCCTGGATCTCGTCGATGGCCCCGACCTTCCGCGCCGTTTCCAGGTTGGCGCGCGTGCGCCCCACGCCGACGATGCGTTCCACCGCGCCCGCGCGCCGCATCGCCAGGCCAAAGGAGGCGCCGATCAGGCCGACGCCAACGATGACCAGCCTGCGAATGAATGGCATGGATTTATGTCCCGCCTTCCGCTCACCCCTGGGCGGGGGAAGCTGGAGTGTCCTCGTACACGGTCGTGCCCGCGCCGTCCACCACCCGCACCGCCACCGGTATGCCCTGCCGAATGCTGCTGGTCACGATGCAGAAGTCCTCGAATTGTCCCGCGCAGCGGTCGAAATGCTGGATTTCCTGGGCGCTCCGGCCGAGGGCAATCACGACCTCGAGACCGCCCACCCGCAGCCGTCCCCGCTCGTTCCGCGCCAGGGTGCCCGTGACCTGCGCCGTGATTCCGCCGGCGTCCTGCTTGAACTTTCCCATGCAGAAATTCAGGCTGGACGCCAGGCAGTGGGCCACCGCCACCGCCAGCAGGCGATCCGGGTTGGGCCCGGCCGCCTCACCCAGGGGAGGCGCCTCGTCGACGACGAGCGAAGGTATTTCCGCCATGTCGAACTTGACGTTGAACTCGTAGGCTCCCACCTGGGAGAGGGTCGCTCCAAATCGATGCTCGCTCATGTCGTCGTTTCCCGCCTCCCGGGCCAATTGCCCTCGCTAGCGCCCGCGCTCCCCGAGGACCTGGCCCAGGGCCGCCAGAAAGCGCTCGTTTTCCTCGGGCAATCCCACCGTGACGCGCAGATATTCCGCCATGCCGTAGTTGGCAATAGGCCGCACGATGACGCCCAGTTCCAGCAGCCGCCGGTAGGCGCTGCGCGCATCGCCCACCCTAAAGCTGACAAAGTTGCCGAAGGACGGAATGAAATCCACGCCCATTTTTCCGAATCCCGCGGTGATCCGGGCCATGCCCCGTCCGTTGAGGTCGTGGCTGCGCTGGACGAACTCCTGGTCCGCCAGGGCCGCCACTGCCGCGGCCTGGGCCAGGCTGTTGACGTTGAAAGGCTGCCGCACGCGGTTCATGAGATCGGCGACCTCGCGGCTCGCCAGGGCATAACCCACCCGCAGCCCCGCCAGGCCGTAGGCCTTGGAAAAGGTGCGGGTGATGGCCAGGTTCGGAAACTCCCCCAGCCAGTTGACGCTGTTTCCCCGGGACTCGGCCGGCAGGTACTCGTAATAGGCTTCGTCCAGCACCACCAGCACCTCCCGCGGGGCTTTGCGCAGGAATGCCTCGACCTGGCTGGACGGTAACAGGGTGCCGGTAGGATTGTTGGGGTTGGCAATGAACACGATCCGGGTCTGGGGCGCAATGGCCGCCAGCATGGCATCCAGGTCGTGGCCGAAATTCCGGGCCGGCGTTTCGATGCAGACGGCGCCCATGGCCTGGGTCACCAGGGGATAGACCGCGAACGCGTGCCGGGAAAAGACCGCGGCTGCCCCCGGGCGCAGGAACACCCGCGCTGCCAGCTCCAGCACGTCGTTGGAGCCGTTGCCGAGCACGATCTGCTCGGGAGCAATACCGTGATGGCGGGCCAGCGCAGTCTTCAGCTCGAAACCGTTACCGTCCGGGTAGCGCGCCACCCCGTCCAGGGCGCCGCGCATCGCCGCCAGCGCCAATGGGCTCGCTCCCAGGGGATTCTCGTTGGACGCCAGCTTGACGATATCCGTCAGTCCCAGCTCCCGCTGCAACTCGGAGACCGGCTTACCCGGCTGGTAGGGAGCGATGGCCTTCACATACTCCGGCGCGAGATCGCACAGGTCGGGGCTCGCCCGGTTCAGGTTCGCGGTCATCCTGCGTTGCGCTATCCGCCAGCCACCGGATAGGAGCCGAGGACCTTCAGGAAAGCCGCCTTCTCGCGCAGTTCCTCGAGAGCACGGGCCACGGCTCCGACCTGCTGATGGCCTTCGATATCCACGAAGAAGACGTATTCCCAGAGCCCGGTGCGGGAAGGCCGGGACTCCAGCTTGGTCATGCTCACGCCATGCTTCGCGAAGGGGCCCAGAAGCTCGTGCACGGCGCCCGGCTGGTTCTGCGCGGACATGACCAGGGATGTCTTGTCGCGGCCCGAGGGCGCCACTTCATCCTTCCCTATCACCAGGAAGCGCGTCGTGTTGCGCGGATCATCCTCGATGTTGCGGGCGATCACCGCGAGCCCGAACAGGTCCGCGGCCTTCAGGCCGGCGATGGCGGCCGCGCCCTCTTCCCGGGACGCAATCCGCGCCGCCTCCGCGTTGCTCGCCGCCTGCAACCGCGCGGCGTGGGAGAGGTTCTGGTTCAGCCACTCATGGCACTGCCCGAGGGACTGGGGATGGGAGTACACCTTGCGAATGGCCTCCAGGCCGCCCGAGTTGCTCAGCAGGGCATGGTGGATGGGGAGCATGATCTCGCCGCAGGCCTTGAGGCTGGTTTGCAGCAGGAGGTCCAGGGTGAGGCCGATGGTGCCCTCCGTGGAGTTCTCCACCGGCACAATGCCGTAATGGGCATTGCCCGCCTCCACCACCCGAAAAACCTCGTCTATGGAACCGCAGGGAAGGCCTTCCGCCGAACTGCCGAAGCGCTGCAGAGCGGCCTCTTCGCTGTAGGTTCCCCTTGGGCCGAGGAAGGCGACGGCAATGGGCTGCTCCAGGGCGCGGCAGGCGGACATGACCTCGCCGAACAGCCGCGCCACGGCACCCTCCGACAACGGACCGGGATTGTGCTCCTTCAGCCGCTGCAGGACCTGGGCTTCCCGCTCCGGCCGGTAGGCGTTGCCGCCCTTGACCTCGCCGATTTCCTTGGCCAGGGCGGCGCGCCGGTTGAGAAGCTGCAGCATCTGCTCGTCGATTAGGTCGATCTGCTCCCGCAGCTTCCGCAGCTTCTCATCCATGGGCCCGCGACCTCTAGTCAGTCTCCAGGGGCAGGCTGCGCACGGCAAGCACGCCCGGGATTGCCGCGAGCTTGTCCAGGATCGCCTGGGGAGGCGAGCTGTCAATGTCGAGCAGCGTGTACGCCATGTCGCCGCGCGATTTGTTCAGCATGTTGTGGATGTTCAGCCCTCCCTCGCCCATGAGGGTGGAAATCTGCCCCACCATATTGGGCACGTTGGCGTTCGCTATGGCCACGCGGAACGGCGACTCGCGGTCCATGGCGACATTGGGAAAATTCACGGTGTTGAAAATGTTCCCGCTCTCCAGGAAATCGCGCACCTGGTCCACCACCATCATCGCGCAATTGTTTTCCGCCTCCTCGGTGGACGCGCCCAGATGGGGAAGGCATACCACCTGGGAATGGCCCTGGAGCTTCTGGCTCGGGAAGTCGCAGACGTAGTACTTGATGCGGCCGTCCCTTATCCCTCCCAGGACGGCATCCTCGTCCACCACCTTGTCCCGGGCGAAATTGAGGAGGATCGTTCCCGGCCGCATGGCCTCCACCCGCTTTGCGCTGATCAGGCCGCGGGTCACGTCCAGCAGCGGCACATGCAGGCTCACGAACTCGCTCGCCCGCAGCAGTTCCTCGATGCTGTGGGCCTTGCGCACCTCGTGGGGAAGGCTCCAGGCGGCATCCACCGTGATCTCCGGGTCGAAGCCGGTCACCTTCATTCCGAGCCGCAGGGCGGCGTCCGCCACCAGGCGGCCCACCGAGCCAAGGCCGATCACGCCCAGGTGGCGGCCGGGAAGCTCCGTGCCGGCGAACTGCTTCTTGCCTTCCTCCACCAGCCGGTGCAGGGTCGCGTCATCCCCCACGAGTCCCTGGGTGAAACGCATGGCGGGCACCAGGTTGCGGGCCGCCATGAGCAGCCCGGCCAGCACCAGTTCCTTCACCGCGTTGGCGTTCGCGCCGGGCGTGTTGAAGACCGGAATGCCCCGCTCGCTCAGCTTTGTCACCGGTATGTTGTTGGTGCCGGCTCCCGCGCGGCCGATGGCCCGCACGCTGGCCGGTATTTCCATCTTGTGCATGTCATGGGACCGCACCAGGATGGCATCCGGCTCAGAAACCTGATTGCCCACCGCGTACTGCCCGGCAGGAAATCGCGCGAGCCCCACCTGGGCGATGTTGTTCAGGGTGAGGACGGAAAAACGCGGCTTAGCCATTTTTCGCGGCGAAGTCGTTCATGAAACCCACCAGCGCCCGCACGCCGTCCAGGGGCATCGCGTTGTAAATGGAAGCGCGCATTCCTCCCACCGAGCGATGACCCTTCAGCTGGATCAGTCCCCGCTGTTTTGCCTGCTTCAGGAACTCGTCATCCAGGGCCGGATCCTTCAGGGTAAAGGGGACGTTCATCCGGGAGCGGTCTTCCCTCGCCACCGGGCTGCCGTAGAAATCCATGGCGTCGATGGCGTCGTAAAGCAGGCCCGCCTTGGCGATGTTCTCCTTTTCCATGCCCCCGATTCCGCCCCTGGCCTTGAGCCACTGGAACACCAGTCCCGCCACGTATATCGCGTAGGTGGGCGGCGTGTTGTACATGGAATCGTTGTCGGCGTGGGTCTTGTAGTCAAACATGGTGGGCGTGCCGGGAAGCGCCTCGCCCATCAGGTCTTCCCGGACGATGACGATGGTAAGGCCCGCCGGCCCCACGTTCTTCTGGGCTCCGGCATAGATCACGCCGTATTTCGAGACATCCACCGGCCGCGACAGGATGTTCGACGACATGTCCGCCACCAGCGGCACGCCGCCCGTGTCGGGCACCCAGTTGAATTCCACGCCGCCAATGGTCTCGTTGGGCGTGTAATGCACATAGGCGGCCCCCGGGTCCAGCTTCCAAGCCGCCTGCTTCGGGGCGTAGCTGAAATTCCTGTCCTCGGCGCTGGCGGCCACGTTCACGCCGCAGAACTTCCTGGCCTCCTTGATGGCCTTCTTCGACCACTCCCCGGTGTTCACGTAGTCCGCGCTCTTGCGCCCCCGCAGCAGGTTCATCGGCACCATGGCGAACTGGGCCGTGGCGCCGCCCTGAAGGAACAGCACCTTGTAGTTCGCGGGAATGGCCATGAGTTCCCGCAGGTCCGCCTCCGCCTGCTGGGCGATGGCGATGAACTCCTTGCCCCGATGGCTCATCTCCATCACCGACATGCCGCTGCCGTGCCAGTCGAGCATCTCGTCCCGGGCCCGGGCCAGCACCTCTTCCGGAAGCACCGCGGGACCGGCGCTGAAATTGAAAACTCTCGTCATCATTCTTCCTCTTCGGGTTCGACGATTTTCTCGAGGCCGGCCAGTTTCTCACCCTGGTCCAGGTTGATCAACCGCACCCCCTGGGTGGAGCGGCTCAGCGCCCGGATCTCGGAAACCTTCATGCGGATCAGCACGCCACCGGTGGCGATCAGCATGATCTCGTCGTCCTTGTCCACCAGGGTGGCCGCAACCACCTTTCCGTTACGGGCGGACGTCTGGATGGCGATCATGCCCTGGGCGCCCCGCCCGTGGCGGGTGTAGTCGGCGATGGGGGTACGCTTGCCGTAGCCGTGCTCCGTGGCCGTCAGCACCATGCTTCCCTCGTTGTCGGAGGTGAGCAGCGAGATCACGCGCTGGCCCTTGGCGAGCTTCATGCCCCGGACCCCGCCCGCGTTACGGCCCATGGCGCGAACGTCCATCTCCGAAAAGCGCACCGCCTTGCCGCCGTCGGAAAACAGCATGGCATCCTGCCGGCCGTCCGTGATCGCCACCCCCACCAGGTAGTCGCCGTCCTCGAGGTTGATGGCGATGATGCCCTTGGACATGGGGCGCGAAAACGCCGCCAGAGCCGTCTTCTTGACGGTGCCGAACGCCGTGGCCATGAACACGAAATGCTGCTCGTCGAACTCCTTGACCGGCAGCACCGCCGTGATCTTCTCGTGCTCCATCAGGGGCACCAGGTTGACGATGGGCTTGCCGCGGCTGGCGCGGGTGCCCTGGGGCACCTGGTAAACCTTGAGCCAGTAAATGCGGCCCCGATTCGAGAAGCAGAGGATGTAATCGTGGGTGTTGGCGATGAACAGCCGCTCGATGAAGTCGTCCTCCTTGGTGGCGGTGGCCTGCTTGCCCCGGCCGCCGCGCTTCTGGGCCCGGTAGTCGTCCACCGGCTGAGACTTCATGTAACCGCCGTGGGAAAGGGTCACCACCACGTCCTCGGGCGCGATCAGGTCCTCCATCGAGAGGTCCTGGGTCTGCACCACGATCTCGCTGCGGCGGTCGTCCCCGTACTGCTCCCGGACCGCGGCCAGCTCATCGCTGATGATCTTGGTGATGCGCGCGGGCTTGGCCAGGACATCCACCAGGTCCGCGATCTGGTCCATGACTTCCCGGTACTCGTTGACGATGGAATCCTGCTCGAGCCCGGTCAGCTTCTGCAGGCGCAGGTCCAGGATCGCCTGGGCCTGGACGTCGGACAGCCGGTATCCCTTCTTGCCGAGGCCGAACTCCGGGGCCAGGCCCTCCGGGCGCGAGGCATCCGCGGCGGCCCGGGCCAGCATCTCCTCCACCAGCTTCGAGCGCCACACCCGTGCCATCAGCTGCTCCTTGGCCACCGGCGGCGACTCGGACTTCTTGATGAGATCGATGATGGGATCAATATTGGACAGGGCCACCGCGAGGCCCTCCAGGATGTGGCCCCTGCTGCGCGCCTTGCGCAGATCGAACACCGTGCGTCGGGTGGCCACTTCCCGCCGGTGGCGGAGGAAGGCCTCCAGCACCTGCTTCAGATTGAGCAGGCGGGGCTGTCCGTCCACCAGGGCCACCATGTTGATGCCGAAGGTGTCCTGGAGCTGGGTTTCCTTGTAAAGGTTGTTGAGCACAACCTCCGGCACCTCGCCGCGCTTGAGCTCGATGACCACCCGCATGCCGGATTTGTCCGACTCGTCCCGCAGATCCGAGATGCCCTCGATGCGCTTGTCCCGGACCAGCTCGCCGATGCGGACCAGCAGGTTCGCCTTGTTGACCTGGTACGGCAGCTCGTCGACAACAATGGCCTGGCGATTTCCTTTTTCGAGATCCTCGAAATGGGTGCGCGCCCTCATCACGACCCGGCCGCGACCGGTGCGATAACCTTCCTTGACCCCCTCGACCCCGTAGATGATGCCGGCCGTAGGGAAGTCGGGCGCCGGGAGAATGCCGATCAGCTCGTCGAGTTCGATTCCGGGCCTCTTCAGCAGCGCCAGGCAGGCATCCACGACCTCACGCAGGTTATGGGGAGGGATGTTGGTCGCCATGCCCACGGCGATGCCGGAGCTGCCGTTGACCAGGAGATTCGGGATCTTCGTCGGAAGAACGGTGGGTTCCTGCTCCTTGCCGTCGTAGTTGGGGACGAAATCCACCGTCTCCTTGTCGATGTCGGCGAGGATTTCGGAGGAAATCCGCTCCATGCGGCATTCGGTGTACCGGTAAGCCGCGGGCGCGTCCCCGTCGATGGAGCCGAAGTTGCCCTGGCCATCGATAAGCGGATAGCGCATGGAAAAGTCCTGGGCCATGCGCACCAGCGCCTCATAGGTGGCGGCGTCCCCGTGGGGATGGAACTTGCCGAGCACGTCACCCACTACCCGGGCACACTTGACGTAGGGGCGATTCCAGACATTGTTCGCCTCGTACATCGCGAACAGGACCCGCCGATGGACGGGCTTGAGGCCATCCCGGACGTCGGGAAGGGCGCGCCCCACGATCACGCTCATGGCGTAATCGAGATATGACCGGCGCATCTCTTCTTCCAGGCTTATCGGAAGAGTTTCTTTGGCGAATTGCTCCATTGAATATTTTTTCTAATCTATCAGAGGGTTGGCGCGAAGGCTGGGGGCTCCACCTGGAGCCTCAAAAGCTGGGAATCTTATCACGCGACCCCGGCCGGAGCCACTTTGCCCGAACGGTCGTCCGGTTATTATCTGTTGCGTTTTTACAACGCTTGTTCTTGACACCCGTGAGCCAAAAACTTGATAATTCGGCGGCACTTACAACCAACCGTGATATTATTTTCGGCAACAAAGTGACGAACTGCTGCCACGCAGCAGCCCCCGACGAATTCCTTCCTATCCCGTACCAAGAAAGAAAGGGCTTAACCACAATGTTGATGTCGCAAACGAAGAAGATCCTCGCCGGTCTCGCGGGCGCTGCCGTGCTTATCGCGAGTGGCCCCGCTCTCGCCGCCAAGCACATGGCCGGCGAGCAACCCGCCGAAGACTGGGGAGCCTACTGGCGTGACAGCGCCGATCCCCTAGTCTGGAAGAACAGCTATGGCCAGTGCTGGCGCGCCGGCTACTGGACCCCCGCTACCGCCAACTGCTCCTGCGACAAGGATATCCTGCCGAAAGAGAAGTGTGAGCCGCCCGCGCCCATGGCCGAGAAGAAGCCTGAGCCGCCGCCTCCCGCCCCTGCGCCGGCGCCCAAGCTGGCGCCCGAGAAAGTGACTTTCTCGGCCGACGTCCTGTTCGATTTCGACAAGGCGACCCTGAAGCCCGCCGGCAAGGAAGCGCTGGATGCATTCGCCGGCAAACTCCAGGGCGTGAACTACGAGGTTGCCGTTGTGGTTGGACACACCGACCGGATCGGCGCCGAGGCATACAACAAGAAGCTTTCGGTGCGCCGCGCCGAGGCGGTGAAGGAGTATCTGGTCAAGGAGAAGGGCATCCCGGCCAACAAGGTCTACACCGATGGCAAGGGTGAAGCCGAACCCGTGACCAAGGACTGCAAGGGCACCAAGGCCACCAAGGCCCTGATCGAGTGCCTGCAGCCTGACCGTCGCGTGGAATTGGAAGTGGCCGGCACCCGCGAGCCCGGCAAGTAATCAGCCAGATCCGCGGTCAAGGGAAGCCCTGCCACGCGCAGGGCTTCTTTTTTTGTGGCGCCCTGCTTCGGTGCGCCATCGGAAGAGAGCATGCAACCCAAGACACCCGTTGATCTGATCTTGGATGCCCGCTGGGTCATCCCGGTGGAGCCCGCGCGGCAGGTTCTTCACGGACACAGCGTCGTGGTCCGCGACGGACGCATCGAGTCTATCCTGCCCACCCGCGAAGCCCACGAGCGATTTGCGGCCGCGCGGGAACTGGCCCTGCGCCAGCACGCCCTGATCCCGGGGCTCGTCAACCTGCACACCCACGCCGCCATGACCCTGATGCGCGGCCTTGCAGACGACCTGCCGCTCATGGAATGGCTCAAGAACCATATCTGGCCCGCGGAAACACGCTTTGTGAATCCGGAGTTCGTGTTCGACGGCACGCGGCTCGCCTGTGGCGAGATGCTTCGCGGCGGAATCACCTGCTTCAACGACATGTATTTCTTTCCCGAGGCGGCCGTGAATGCCGCCGTCGCCGCCGGCATGCGCGCGGCCATCGGAATGATCGTCATTGATTTTCCGACCCAGTACGCCTCAGACCCCGACGACTACCTCAACAAGGGGCTCGCCCTGCGCGACCAGCATCTCGGCAACCCGCTGCTGAAATTCTGCATGGCGCCCCACGCGCCCTACACCGTCAGCGACAGGACTCTCTCCAAGGTGCTCACCTACGCCGAACAGCTGGAGGCGCCGGTGCACATCCATCTTCACGAAACCGAGGACGAGCTGCGGGAAAGCCTGGAGCGCTACGGCGTGCGCCCCCTCGCGCGCCTGCATGCTCTCGGGATGCTCGGCCCGGGCCTGATCGCGGTGCACATGGTGCATCTCACCGAGGACGAGGTGGAACTGGTGGGCACCCAGCGCTGCGCCGTCGCCCACTGCCCTTCCTCGAACCTCAAGCTCGCCAGCGGCATGGCGCCCCCGGTGGCGCTGCTGGCGCAAGGCATCCCGGTCGGCTTGGGCACCGATGGCGCGGCCAGCAACAACCGTCTCGACCTGTTCGAGGAGATGCGCCTCGCGGCGCTGCTGGGCAAGGTCGTCACGGGCCGCCCCGAGACTCTGCCCGCTTACCAGGTGCTGGAAATGGCGACCCTGAATGGCGCGCGGGCCCTCGGCTGGGATTCCGAAATCGGCTCCCTGGTGCCCGGCAAGGCCGCGGACATGGTTGCCGTGGACCTCTCCTCCATCGGCGTTTCCCCGGTGTACGATCCCCTCTCCCATCTGGCGTACGTGGCTTCGCGCCGGGAGGTCAGCCACGTCTGGGTGGCCGGGCGCCCGGTGGTGTCGGACGGGGACCTGGTCACGCTCGATGCCGGGGAACTGGTGGGACGGGCCAATCAATGGCGCGACCGCATCCAGTCCGCGGAGGCTTCTTGAGACTGGCGGAACCTTCCCCGCCCCGGCATCTCTCAGTTTCTTTGCGAGGCAGCCATGGAACAAACCGTTAACGTCGACCCCCGGGAACTCGAGAAATTCAGCGCCCTGGCCCATCGCTGGTGGGACCCCAACAGCGAGTTCAAGCCCCTGCACGACATCAACCCCCTGCGCCTGGGCTGGATCGAGCAGGTTGCAGGCGGCTTGGCGGGAAAGACGGTGGTGGATGTGGGCTGCGGCGGCGGCATCCTGTCAGAGGCCATGGCAGTGAAGGGCGCCTCGGTCACCGGTATCGACCTCGCCGACAAACCCCTGAAGGTTGCCAAGCTCCACCTCCTGGAAAGCGGCAACAAGGTGGACTACCGGAAGATGGCGGTGGAGGAACTGGCCCGGGAGACCCCCGCCAGCTTCGACGTGGTTACCTGCATGGAAATGCTGGAGCATGTGCCCGATCCAGGGAGCACGGTGCGGGCCTGCGCCGAACTGGCCAGGCCCGGGGGGCATGTCTTTTTCGCCACCATCAGCCGCAATCCAAAGTCCTTCCTGTTCGCCATCGTGGGCGCGGAATACGTCCTCAATCTCCTGCCCAAGGGGACCCACGAATACGCCAAGTTCATCCGACCGTCGGAACTCGCGCACATGGCCCGGGACGCCGGGCTTTCCGTCGGCGAGGTGATCGGGATGACCTACAACCCCTTCTCCAGGGTGTACTCCCTGGGCCCCGACACCGCCGTCAACTACATCATGCACTGCGTGCGCTGAGAGTCCGGCGCGCCAGATATTGATTCCTCGCCCTCCCAGATCCTGCCCCAATTCATGATCCGCGCAGTCCTCTTCGACCTGGACGGCACCCTCGCGGATACCGCGCCCGACCTGGGCCTGGCCCTCAACCGACAGCGAACCGCCCGCGGGCTGCCCGCACTGCCCATCGAGGAGATCCGCCCTCACGCCTCCGCTGGCGCCCGTGGGCTGCTCAAGATCGGGTTCCAGATGGAGCCGGGAAGTCCCGCCTACGATGCCATGCGCGAGGAGTTTCTGAATTTCTACGCCGAGCAGCTGTGCCGTGACACGCGCCTGTTTCCCGGCGTCGAGCAACTCCTGGAGTCCCTGGAAGCCTGGGGGCTGCGCTGGGGCGTCGTCACCAACAAGCCCGCCCGCTTCACCCTTCCCCTGCTGGATCTCCTGGGCATCTCCAGCCGTGCCGCGTGCATCGTGAGCGGCGACACCACACCCCACCCCAAGCCCCATCCGGCCCCCCTCCTGGCCGCCAGCGAAGCCCTGGGCCTCGCGCCGCCGGAATGCCTGTACGTGGGCGACGATCGCCGGGACGTGGAGGCCAGCCTGGCCGCCGGCATGCCCTGCATCGTCGCCTCCTACGGCTATCTGGGGAACGGCGGCGATCCGGCGGAATGGGGAGCCGCGCGCCTTGTAGCAAGCCCGCTGGATCTCCTGCAACTGCTTCCCGGCTGGTAGAATACCCCTGCGGCTTCAGAACTTACGGAGCCGGCAGCAGTCTTACCTTCCATGGGGGCGACCTGGCTTCGACGTGGGTCGCAAAGCAGCGCAGGGCATACCAAGGTCCAGTCAACCTTGTAAATCAGGCTGGAATCTAGATAGTCGCCAACGACAATCGTTACGCTCTAGCCGCCTAACACCGGCTAGACTCTGCCCCGGTTGGCTCATGGGCCGGACGGGGGAAACCCCGGCGCAGAGTCATATTCATGAGCTAAGGTGCTTTCCTGCCGCGGGGGAAGCGCTCGAAAACCCAGCGGATCGCCTGCAACCAGCCTGCCCGTCGGCGGGTTGCGGGTCAAATGAATCGACGCGGCTAAGTATGTAGAACTGACTGCGGAGGGCTTGCGGACGCGGGTTCAATTCCCGCCGCCTCCACCATTTTTTCATATGGGCCGCTCACGATGCGGCCTTTTCTTTGCGCGTGGCCGCTCCGTGCGCTTTCCATACTCGCAGTTTGATTCTCTCGGCGGAAACGGGCCCTCCTGTGCGCAAGCCGGTATGACGGCACCCCATTTCCATTCAGCCCAAGACAGATTGTGCCGTCGTCAGGCGTGAATGCGCGACCGATGGCACCGCTCAAGTCCGGGGCCCGCTCCATGGACGCACCGATGTGCATCCGGTACGATGAATAATCTCGTCGCGGGCAACTTGGCTAGTGCCTCGCCTGCGTCAGTGCGTGGTGTTCCCTGACCTTCGAGAAGCCGTGTATCCAATGCGCCGATTGCAGTCAATCTCGCTGACACGGTATCGGACGCGCTCATTCGTCGCTACTCGTGCGAGAACAACCGGGTCTCGGCTCAGCCCTGTCGAGACTTGGATGCATCCGTCGCATCTACGCTATCCCGCTCGGGGACTGGTGCAGCACCCATGGACTTTTTCATAGCGGGAGACTGAGATGCTCGACCCCCTGCTACTCACGGCCGCGCGCGTTCTCACTTTCACGCAGCAACGTCCGTTGACCAATGCCAGCGGTTTCTTCTTCGAACGCGACGAGCGGCTGTTTCTCGTGACGAGCCGGCATGTGCTGCTTGACGAACCGACCGAGCACTTCCCGGATCGCCTCGAAATCGAACTGCACATAGATCCAGACAACTTGGCCAGATCCACAGGGTTCACAATTCCTTTGTACCAGGACGGCAAGAGTGTCTGGCGCCAGGGCCTCGACTCCGCCGGCGAGATCGACATAGCGGTGATCGAAATCGAGCGCTCTGTACTGCCCGACACGGCCGTTTATCGTGCCTTCACGCCCGATCACCTTCACCGCCCCCCCGACTTGGTCGAGGTAGGCACCCCTTTACTGATTGTTGGATTCCCGCTGGGCTTCCACGATGCACTGCACCACATGCCCGTTGTGCGCCATGCAGTCCTCGCGTCTTCGTTCGGTCTCCGCTTCCAGGGGCAGGGTTATTTCCTCACCGATGCGCGCACCCATCGGGGCACCAGTGGCTCGCCCGTCGTGATGCGCATATCGGAGCGCAGGCCTAAGCTCGGCGACTTACCGTGGATGCTTCTCGGTGTGCACTCGGCGCGCCTCGATCTTGGCAGCCGGGACCTGCTGCTTGACGAAGCGCTTGGGCTGAACTGCGCCTGGTATTCTGACATCATAATGACGCTGACTACGTGATGAGATGGCGTACTCCGAGATTGCACTCATACCCGGCGTAGCAACCGCTTAAATCGGTGTCTTAGCCGGACTGGAGTTGGAGTTCACCCGATTTCGTGGGCGGTTATCCGCTAGGAAACCTGGCGATTTCGGGGGCTGCAATCGGATATCTGGTGACGAGTGATTTGTCCTGAGCATGACTGCTTTCAACGTTGACTGAGGGGATGCGCCCGAGCGCCGAGTGGCGGCGGCGACCGACCCCGGGGGCAGCATCAGCCGTTACGAGCAAGACCTGGAGGACCGGCGCACCCGAATCGTCGATTCCCTGGGGCAGGTAACTCCCCTTGCCTACGACGCCAACCGGAGCCTCCTCTCCGGCGGCGCGAAGGCCTTTTTACCTGGCACCCGAGGAACCGACTCACGAGCCTCTCGGAACCGGCGACCGCGAGTTTCCAGTATGACGCCTTCGGGCGCAGGATCCCCAGGACGGTGAACGGGGTGACCACCCGACTCCTCCACGACGGGCTGAACCCTGCGCAGGAACTCGTTGCCGCCAACAGTCCCGTCGCCAACCTGCTCCCGGAACTTGGGCTAGACGAGTTCTTCACCCGCTGCGACGCTCAGGGCGTGCGGCACATCCTCCCCGACGCCTTGGAGCGCGATTGCGCTCCCCGATCCCGCCGGCGCCTACCAGGGTTATAGCGAGGGCAAGAATTCCAATGCAGCCGGGTGGGTACCGCAGCAAACACAGTGGTGGGCGCGGCAGCAGGCGTAATCGCTCGGGCAACCCCGCATCAAGCCGCCTCTGGCGCCTATTACCAATGGGCGAGTGGCAAGGACATTAACTGGACGGACGTCGCAGCCGACGCGGCCACTGCTGGGGCCGCTGGGTGTGTGCGCCGCCACGTCGCCGTTGCCAATGCAGTTCACTATTTCCGCGGCGGCGGTTACCCGGTGGAGCGCCTGCGACAAAATGGATGGTAGAACGAGCCGTCCGGTGCGGAAAATACGCGCAAGCATACGGCGGAGCTTGCGAATGTACCTGGCACCGCTCCGCGAACCGCTTGCCTTCGCTCATCGCGGGAGAGGTTCCCGAAGAGCACATTGTGGGGTAGACTCGTCGGCCCGAAGCGCGAAATCGCCAAAGAACACTCGCCACAGTCGGAGCCTACGGACCACCTGCCGCAACATGTTTTCGACGCTTGAACCAGTCAGGAGACGAGAGATGACTTGGAGATCTAAGGCCAGAACGCTTTTGCTGATTTCTGGCGCCGCCATGCTGACCCTTTTGCCACCAGTGGTGCATGCCCGCTCGGCGGCCGATTGCGCCGCCGAAGCGGACTACGTGTCCCGAAGCCGCGGCACGATGGTCGGCGGAGCTGCCCGCGGAGCAGTTCGTGGCGCCGCTTTTGGCGCCATCGTGGGAAACCGGAAATCCGCCCGCCGCGGCGCTGCCCTGGGCGCGGTGGTTGGAGGCGCCCGCCGTGCCAACGAGCGCAATTACATTTACAGCCGCGCCTATGAAGACTGCATGCGCGGATATTGATGGATCGTTTTCGTATATGGCAACCTTTTCTTCCAGGGAGAATTTCATGACTCTAGGGTACTCCAGGCATCTTTCCACCGCCCTGATCGTTTCCTCGCTTCTTCTCGCATCGAGCACCGTGGCCGCGGAAACGAAAAATCAACCAGGACATTCGGAACCGAACGACCTGAAGACTGTGACCTGCAAGGAGGTCATGCGCCTGTCGGGAGAGGAGCGCTGGGCTGCATTGGGCGTGCTGCACGGATACGCACTCGCGAAAAAGGGCACTACGGTCTACGTGATAGACAAACTCGCCCAGGCGACCGACGATTTCATGGATTATTGTCTGGAGAACCCGAAGGCGGGGGCGTTGGACGCGATGCTGAAGTTCACCAAGTAGCGGGGGCGGGCACGATGCGGACCCGGATCCGCATCGGGTGAAATGGGAAGGGCTGCCGGTGGCAGCCCTTCGTCATGATTGAGTCCTGTGGCGAGCCGCCCTTTCTCCATCCAAGGAGACACCAAACCCATGCTGCCGATCCTGTTCCTGGACGACAACGTGGTGGCAGTCCACAAGCCCCCCGGTTTACTGGTCCATCGCACCGATCTCGACCGCCAGGAGCGCCGCTTCGCCCTGCAGCTCTTGCGGGACCAGATCGGCCGCGAGGTATTTCCGGTGCACCGCCTGGACCGGGGCGCTTCCGGGGTGCTGCTGTTCGCCCTGAACCGGGAAGCGGCCGGCAACCTCAACCGGCAGTTCGAGACGCAAGCTGCGGAGAAATCCTATTTGGCCGTTGTGCGAGGGTGGCCGCCGGTTCAGGGGGAGATTGTGCATCCCCTTCCCCGCCGCCTCGACGAGTACGAGGGACACAGTGGCATGACGCAGAACGTTGCCCAGGATGCCACGACCCGGTTTCGGCGCCTCGCCACCACGGAGCTGACTCATTCCGTGGACAGGTTCCCCACCAGCCGCTACGCCCTGCTTCTTCTGGAGCCCCTCACTGGGCGCCGCCATCAGTTGCGGCGCCATTTGAAACACATCGCCCACCCCATCATCGGCGACGCCACCTATGGCAAGGGGCGGCACAATCGCCTGTTTCAGGAATTGTTCGGCTGCGGACGGCTGCTGCTTGCCTGCGTGGAACTGCGGCTGCCCCATCCCGTGACGGGGTTGGCGCTGACGCTGACCGCTCCCTTGAGCGGCGAGTTCGCCGCGCTCATACGCCGGCTCGGGTGGACCGCAAGCCTTCCCGTGCGCTGGGCCTCCAACATCTCGCCGGCTGCGAATTCGGACCTCATCCGGCCACCATAGCCTGATTCCGGGGGCGCGGCCCGACGTTGTTCAGGAGTGGGCCGATCCACTTCATCTGCCTCGGGCACCTCTTGCCGCAGACTATTCCGGCGTCTCAGGCCTGATTCCCAATTCCTTGGGAAACACGTCTTCCAGCAGCAGCCGGTTAAGCCTTTCCAGCTCCACTTCCTGGAGATCCCGTTGCAGCATTTCCTGGGTCTCCTCGCGCAGGCGAATGTCGCCGAAGACCTTTTCGTCATAGATGGAGGGCCCGGAGACGATGGCGTTCAGGTCCCGCAGCAGGGTCTCCTTCAGTGCCTCGTCCCGACCGTCTCCACACGGGTCGCAAGGAGCGGGATGCGCATGAACAGGGAGTTCCCCCACGAGTCCGGTGCGCCGAACCCGGAGCGTAAATGCACGCCGGTGAGCCTTCATCAGATCTGACAGTAACAATGTCAGTCGAGTTCGAGTCTGCTCATGGACTCTCGCCGGAAACGCCAAGCTTGCGAGGCGTCCCGCGGAGGGGTAATTTTCAGGCGAGAAAAAGCGGGGCCAAACGTTTGAATTTACCCCGGGTGGCGCTGGACTACCCCCATCAGCTTGTAAGCCAACAGGGCCGCGGTGAAGTCGAAGGCGTGGAAGCCCGGGATGGGCGCAAATTCCAGGATGTCGAAGCCGATGATGCGCCGCTGCCTCGCCACCGACTCGAACAGCCCCAGGGTCTGGTACCAGCCGAGCCCCCCGGGAACCGGCGTGCCGGTGGCCGGCAGCACCGAGGGGTCTATGCCGTCCACGTCCAGGGTGAAGAAAACGTCGGCCGGGAAATCGGGAGGCAGCTCGAAGGCGCTGATGTTTTTCGGAACCAGCTGGTCGGCGTCCAGGTAGCGCACGTTGTGCCTGGCGCGCGCCTCGCGCTCTTCCAGGGAATAGGCGCGGTTCCCGAGCTGGAACAGGGGGACGCCCGCCTCCACCACGCGGCGCATGACGCAGGCGTGGGAAAGCTTGCTGCCCTCGTACTCGTCCCGCAGGTCGGCGTGGGCGTCGATCTGCACCACGCCGAAATCCCGCCGGCCGGCTTCCAGGTAGCCCCGGATCACGCCCCAGGTGACGGTGTGCTCGCCGCCCAGCACCACCGGCATCTTGCCCAGCCGCAGGATGCGGGCAACGGCGGCGGCGATGGAATCGATCACCCGCTCATCGGGACCGCTGCAATCCACCGCGTCCCAGGTGTAGATGCCCTCCGCGCCGGGATCGCTGTGGCCATCCCAGCGTTCGAGCTGGCCCGATGCGGCAAGGATCGCCGCCGGGCCATTGGCGGTGCCGCCGCCATAGGACACGGTTTTCTCGTAGGGCACCGGCAGCACGTGGAAGCGGGCCTGTTCCGGCCGCAATTCCGGCAGCTCGGACTCGAGAAAGCGCGATGCATGGACCGAAGGCGCGCTCATGACAGCCGGTTCCTGAAGTCCTCGTAGCCGAAGCTGCGAACCACCCGCAGGGCGTCGGTCCGGGAGTTCCAGACGGCGATGGACGGCAAGCGGATGCCGTTGAAGGTGGTGGTCTTCACCATGGTGTAATGGGCCATGTCCTCGAAAATCAGGCGCTGCCCCACCCGCAGGGGTTCCGGGAACGAATAGTCGCCGATGACGTCACCGGCGAGGCAGGTCTGCCCGCCCAGCCGGTAGCTGTGGGGATGATCGCCGGGCAATCCGGCACCCAGGATGCCGGGCCGGTAGGGCATTTCCAGGGTGTCCGGCATGTGGCAGGTGGCTGAAGTGTCCAGGATCGCCAGGGGCATGCCATTCCAGGGCAGGTCCAGAACTTCCGCCACCAGCGCCCCGGACTGGATGGCGATGGCCTCGCCGGGTTCCAGGTAGAGTTGCACGCCGTGCCGGTCGCGGAAATCCACCAGCAGGCGGATCAGCCCATCCACGTCGTAGTCCTCGCGGCTGATGTGGTGGCCGCCGCCGAAGTTGACCCACTCCATGCGGGGGATGAACTCGCCGAACTTCTCCTCGAAGGCCGCCACGGTGCGCTGCAGGGGCGCGAAATTCTGCTCGCACAGGGTGTGGAAGTGGAGTCCGGTGATGCCCTCCAGATCGTCGCCGGGGAAGCGGGAGCGCGGCATTCCCAGCCGCGAGTACGGGGCGCACGGATCGTAGAGCGCCACCTCCCCTTCCGAGTGCTCGGGGTTCACCCGCAGACCGAAGCGCAGTCCCGGCCGCTCCGCCGCCGCCTGCCGGGCCAGGGATCGGAACCGCTGCCACTGGGACGGCGAATTGAAAACCACGTGGTCCGAGATCTTCAGGATCTCGGAGAGATCGGCTTCGGTGAACCCGGGGGAGAAGGTGTGCACCTCGCCGCCGTACTCCTCCCGGCCCAGGCGCGCCTCGTGCAGGCCGCTGGCGCAGGTGCCCTTGAGGTAGCGGGAGATCAGGGGCGCCAGGCTGAACATGGAAAAGGCCTTGAGGGCCAGCAGGATCTTCGCCCCGCTCTCCCGCTGGACCCGGTCCAGGACCCGCAGGTTCTCCTCCACCGCCACCTCGTCCACCACGAAGCACGGCGAGGGCACCCGCATGGGATCCAGATGGCGGAACCGCTCGACCCGGCTCACCGGGATCCCCGGTTCAAACAAAAAAGGCGCGGCCCGCCTGCGGCCGCGCCCCGCTTGGCAGTCGCGCTCATTCCATGGGCCGGTCGAGGGTGGTGACGGTCCACGGCAGGCCGTAGCGGTTCATATCCGCCATGAAGGGATCGGGATCGAACTGCTCCATGTTGAACACGCCCTTGCCCCGCCATTGATCGGACAGCATCATCTTGGCGCCGATCATGGCCGGCACGCCCGTGGTGTAGGAGATGGCCTGGGCGCCCACTTCCCGGTACGCGTCCTCGTGGTCGCAGATGTTGTAGAGGTAGGCCACCTTGTCCTTCCCGGCCTTCTTTCCCGTCACCAGGCAGCCGATGCAGGTGCGCCCCTTGGTCAGGGGCCCCAGGCTGGAAGGGTCCGGCAGCAGCGCCTTCAGGAACTGCAGGGGGACGATGTCCCGGCCCTGGAACCTGACCGGGTCGATGCGGGTCATGCCCACGTTCTCCAGCACCCGCAGGTGGGTCAGGTAGTTCTCGGAGAAGGTCATCCAGAAGCGGGCCCGCTTCAGGGTCGGGAAATTCCTGGCGATGGACTCCAGCTCCTCGTGGTAGAGGAGATAGATCTTCATGGGCCCGATGCCCTCCGGAAAGTCGAAGCTGCGGCTCACCGACAGGGGATCAGTGGACTTCCACTGGCCCCCCTCCCAGTAGCGGCCCCGGGCCGTCACCTCCCGGATGTTGATCTCGGGATTGAAGTTGGTGGCGAAAGGCTGGCCGTGGCTGCCGGCGTTGGCATCGATGATGTCCAGGGTCTCGATGGTGTCGAACTCGTGCTCCTGCAGCCAGGCGGTGAACACGTTGGTGGCGCCGGGATCGAACCCGCTGCCCAGCAACGCCATGATGCCGCGGTCCCGGAACCGGTCATGGTAGGCCCACTGCCAGCTGTACTCGAACTTGGCGGTGTCCCGGGGCTCGTAGTTGGCGGTGTCCAGGTAGTCCACCCCGGTGGCGAGGCAGGCGTCCATGATCGGCAGGTCCTGGTAGGGCAGCGCCACGTTGATCACGAGGCGGGGCTTTTCCCGCTCGATGAGGGCCGTCATCTGCTTGACATCGTCGGCGTCCACCTGGGCGGTGGCGATGGGCCGCTTGATCTGGGCCGCGATCCTGCGGCACTTCTCCTCGGTGCGGCTGGCGAGGACGATTTCCGAAAACACCTCGGGCACCTGGGCGCACTTGTGGGTCACCACCTGCCCCACCCCGCCGGCCCCCACGATCAGAACCTTGGACATGCTGCGACTGCTCCCCTTCTCAATCCTCGAAATAGGTATAGCCCCGCAGGCTGGCGGAAAAGGCATCCAGCACCGCCTGCCGCTCCGTCGCCGAGATGCGGCCCTTGCGCACCGCCTGCTCCGCCGTGCGGCGGAACTGCTCCACCAGCTGCTGGGGCTGGTACTCCACGTAGCTCAGCACGTCGGCGATGCTGTCGCCGTCCATCTCGCGCACGAAGTCGAAGCTGCCATCCTCGTTGATGCGCACGCTGACCACGTTGGTGTCCCCCATCAGGTTGTGGAGGTCGCCCAGTGTCTCCTGGTAGGCGCCCACCAGGAAAACCCCCAGGTAGTAGGGCTCGCCCTCGATCACCGGATGCACCGGCAGGGTCTGGCGGATGCCCCGGGGGCCGATGAAGCGGTCGATCTTGCCGTCGGAGTCGCAGGTGATGTCGGCAATGATGGCCTGGCGGGTGGGCGCCTCGTTCAGCCGGTGGACCGGCATCACGGGGAAGATCTGCTCGATGGCCCACACGTCGGGCAGGGACTGGAACACGGAGAAGTTTCCGTAATAGACGTCGGACAGGGACTCCTCCAGGCGCTCCAGTTCCGGCCGCACGCGCTTCGCTCCCTGGATTTCGTCGACGATGGCGCGCACGATCTCGAGAAAGATGTTCTCGGCCAGGGACAGTTCCCGCAGCCGGATCTGGCCGCGCTTGAACAGCTCCCGGATTTCCTCCCGGTAAAAGAGGGCATCGTTGTAGCTCTCCTGGGGGTTCTTGGGAGAAACCATCTTGAGGGCTTCCCGCAGATTGCCGATGAGTTCGTGCTCCCCCTTGGGGTCCGGTTCCGGGACTTCCCCGGGCTCGAATCGGGTCACGTCCAGGATGTTGAACAGCAGCACCGAGGAATAGGCCACCGTGGCGCGCCCGGACTCGGTGATGATGACCGGGTGCTCGATGTCCTCCGGATCCAGGGCCGTCATGATGGTTTCCACCATGTCGGAGCAGTACTCGTCCAGGGAGTAGTTCTTGCTGTACTCGTAGTTGGTCTGGGAGCCGTCGTAGTCCACGGCCAGACCGCCGCCCAGGTCCAGGTAACGCAGTGCCGCCCCTTCCCTCACCAGGTCGGCGTAATAGCGGCAGGCCTCGAGGACGCTGCTGCGGATGTCCCGGATGTTGGGGATCTGGGATCCCAGGTGGTAATGCAGGAGCTGCAGGCAGTCCAGCATCTGGTGCTCCCGCAGGGCATCGATCAGGTCCACGATCTGGGCGGTGGTGAGCCCGAAGATGCTGCGGTCCCCGCTGCTCTCGTTCCAGTAGCCCCCCACCCGGGACGAGAGCTTGACCCTCACGCCCAGCATCGGGCGGATGCCCACGCGCTTGATCTCCTCCAGGAGAATGGGCAGCTCGGTCGGGGTCTCAATCACGAAGAACACCTTGTAACCGAGTTTCAGTGCGCGCAGGCCGAGGTTGATGAACTCGGCGTCCTTGTAGCCGTTGCAGACGATGTAGCCGGAGTCGGGGTCCAGGCTCGCCAAGGCGATCAGCAGCTCCGCCTTGCTCCCCGCCTCGAGACCGTGGCCGTAGCGGGCCCCGAAGCGCGCGATCTCCCCGATCACCTCGCACTGCTGGTTGACCTTGATGGGGAACACGCCGCGGTAGCTGCCGCGGTAGCCGAGGGCCTGCATGGCCCGGGCGAAGCTGTCATTCAGGACCGAGATCTGGGCATCGAGGATGTTCTCGATGCGCAGCAGGGCGGGCATCTGCACGCCACGCTGCTGCATGGCGGCGATGATGGTCATGAGGCTTACGCCCACGCGCTTGCCGTCCAGGGGCACCGTGACATGGACGGTGCCGTCGTCCCCCAGGTCGAAATAGCCGGCGCCCCAGCTCCGGATGCCATACAGTTCGGCGGACTCGGCGGGGGTCCAGACGGACGGGAGATCTCGTTTCATGGTTTTTGCCCTCCAGCGCTGCGCCAGCGGACTCGAAAAAGGGCCCCAATCTTGAACGCTTAAATGTTAAAAATCAAGCGCAAGAGCCGATAAGTTTTAACAAATTAATGGGCGCCGTTCCCCGGCAAAGAAAAGGGCCGGCATCCGCCGGCCCTTTACCGCCCCTGCGCGGGGCAAAAACCCCGCTTCAGCGCTTCACTTTCATGGGATCGCTGTCGTAGCCCAGGGCCTTCCAGTCCAGGCGCGCGTCCTTGCCGTGGCAATCGGTGCACTTCAGCGCCTTCTCCTTGGGCACCACCATGTGGTTCACCTTCCAGTACATGTCGGTTTCGGTCCAGCCCAGCTTGCCGCTGTAGGGCAGTCCCGCGGCCACCATGCCGTCGGTCACCGCCTTGTTCCAGTCCCAGTGCTTCCAGTAGCCGCCGAAAAGATGGGGAACGGCGATGGTGTCATTGCCCGCGTCGTAGGGCTGCTTGCCCTTCATGATCTTGAACGGCGTGAGCCGGGCGGTGGGGTCCTTCCGGTCGCCCAGGGGGTAGTTCAGGTGCGTGACCTTGGCGGGATCGATCTTTTCACCCCCGAGGTACCGTTCCGTTGACCCGTTGAACCACATGTACGTGGGCTGCACGTCCTTCGCCCACTTGAAGTCCCCCTTCATCTTGTCGTAGGTCTTCTGCCCGTACCGGTCCTTGGGGGCTTCCTTGTCCTGGCCCGCGGTGGACCAGTCCCACCACACCTTGGTGGGCAGCGTGCGCGCGAAGGTGGGAATGTGGCAGGTCTGGCAGGCCACCTTCTCGGCGTGACGGTTGATGATCTTGTTCTTGTGGGGCGTGCCGGCGTGGCAGTCGGCGCAGTCCAGCGTGAGTCCGCCGCCCGAAGCCGAGACCGAGAGCGCCTTGCCGGGTATGACGTGCTTCTCCGCCTTGTGGCAGTCGCTGCAGGTCATGTTGGCGCCGTCCACCGCCATGTGGACATCCAGGGCGCGCTTGGGCGCCGCCATGCCGCTGTCCAGGTCGCCGTGCTTGACGTGGTCGCCGCCGCCGCCGAAGAAATGGCAGGCGCCGCAGGTATCGCGGCTGGTGCGGCCCACGCTCGTGGCAACCTTCTCCAGGTCCACCGCCTTCCAGGTCTTGCCGGACTTGGGCGGGAATTCCTTATCCTCGTAGGCCGGATGGCCGGCGGCCGTCGGGAACTTCTTGTAGGTGCCCGTGGTGTCGTGGCACACCAGGCAATCCACGTTCTCGGCCTTGCTGAAATCAAAGCTGGCGTCCTTCCAGCCGTAGCCCGCGTGGCAGCTGGTGCAGCGCGGCTCGTTGGATGGCAGGGCGATGCAGAAGTTGTTGAGGGCGTTCTTCTTGCCGTAGTCCTGGCTGCCCTTGCCCGGAACTTCCTGCTTGGCGCTCCAGGTCCAGTGCACCGTCTTCATGAAGTCCTTGCCCTGGGACTCGTGGCACTGCAGGCACGCCTTGGTCACGTCGGAGCCCGTCTTGAACGGGCCTTGCACCTTGTCCGAGTGATCGGTGGCCGCGGCCAGCGGACCCGCAGCCAGGAGCACCGTCGCGAATACGAACCTCAATATGCTGAGCGTCATGTTTTTTCTCCTCTTCAATCGAGTTTCGCCAGTGAATCAAAGAATGCCTCTAGGTGCATTGCAGCATATTGATCTGGATCAAGAATATTAGCAGGCATGAATATGCTAACAAATCTATATCCTTATGTTTTTTGGACATGTTTATTCTTTTGCCGCGCCAGCGCCAACAGCTAGGTCCCGCCCCTGCAGGCGCTGAAATGGCCTGCACCAGGGTTTAGCCGGGCCGGTGCCAAGGGGCCGGGCGTCGCGGAGCCGGCCGTCTTCCGGGACTCCGTGCCCCCGTTCACGGTCTCCCCGGGCAGGGACGGCTATGATTCAAGCGATGGCCTTCGACACCGCTCCCGACGCGCCCCCCAACTCTTCCAGAACCCGGCGCCGCTATCTCAAGTGGATTGCGGCCGGCACCGGAGCAATCCTGCTGCTGTCGGTCATCGCCGCCGTGATCGCCCTTTCGTCCATCGACCCGCGCAAATACGGGAACATGGCCATTGCCGCGGTCAAGGAATCCACGGGGCGGGATCTCAAGGTCAGGGGCGCCATGGATCTGCGCGTCTCCCTAACCCCCCAGATCGTTCTCGAGGACGTTTCCTTCGCCAACGCCGAATGGGCCACCCGCAAGGACATGATCCGCCTGCGGCGGGCCGAACTGGAGATTTCCCTCGCGCCCCTCCTCCTGGGCGAGGTGCGGATCGCCCGGCTGGTGCTGGTCCAGCCCGAGGTGCTCCTGGAAATAGACGAAAAAGGCCGGGCCAACTGGGATTTCAGAGCGGATCCGGAGGCACCGCCCAAGACGCAGAAGGGAGGGGGCGACGGGCCGCCTGTCAGGCTGAACGAGGTCACGCTCGAAAACGGACGGCTGATTTTCCACAACTGGAAGGCCGGCAAGCGCACCGTGCTGGCCCTGGCTCACGGCAATCTGCAGCGGCCCCATGCCCTTTCCCGCAACCTGAAAGTGGCCATCGCCGGCGCGCTGGACCAGAAGCCGTTCCAGCTGGACGGCACGGTGGGCCCGCTGCGCGCGCTCCTGGGCAACAAGCCCTGGCCGCTCAACCTGACGGGCCGCATCAACGGCGCCACCCTCACGGTGACGGGGGACATCGGACGGCCCCTGGACATGGAGGAGCTTGATCTCGCCCTGGATGCCGACGTCGGCGACCTGTCCACCGCCGGGAAATTCGCCGGCGCGTCGCTCCCGAGGCTGCCAAGCTTTCACCTGGAGGCGGAAGTTCGCGATTCCGGCAACCTGCGGATAATTGATCCCCTGCGCGTAAGCATGGGGAAGAGCGCGCTTTCCGGCGACGTGCGCATCGAGCGCGATGGCGAACGCCAGCGGGTCACGGCCCGGATGAGCGGACCGCTTCTCGACCTTTCCGCGGGTCCGCCCAAATCACAGGCTGCGCCTGCCCGGCAGGGCGACGGTCGCGTGTTCTCCCAGGATCCCCTGCCCTTTCCCATGCTGGGCACCGTTGACGCCGACATGGAGCTGGCGGCGGACAAGGTTCTGCTCCCGGGCAACGATGAGCTCGGAGATTTCCGGGTGCAGGCGTCGCTGCACGGCGGCCGGCTCAAGCTGGACCCGGTGGGTTTTTCGACGACCGGGGGCCGCCTGAATGCCAGCCTCGAGCTGGACGCCTCCTCGGGCAAACGCGGCCAGTTAAGCATGAAGGTGGAGGGCGATGAGGTACCTGCGGGGGCGTTATTTTCTCTCGCCGGCTTTCCCCAGCGCCTGAGCGGCGGCCGCACCCAGATTCGCATCAGCGGCGCCGGCTCGGGCGCCTCCATGCAGCAGCTCATGGCGTCGCTGAGAGGGCACGCCTGGATCAACATGGGGCCCGCGCGACTGGAAGGAAGGGGCCTGGACCTGGGGGCCGACCTCTTCACCGAGATGGCCAATGTGCTCAACCCCACCCGCCAGACCGACCCCGCCATGCAGTTCGAGTGCTTTGTCCTCAACGTCCCCGTTCGCAACGGAGTCATGACCCTGGATGGCCGCGCCGGGCTAGAAACCACGAAGATCCGGATGTCCGCCGAGGGCACCGTGAATCTCGGCAACGAACGCCTGGATCTCGCGGTCCGTTCAAAGGCCAAGGAAGGAATCGGGGTCGGCCTTGCCAATTTTGCCGGCGCGGCGCGGATTCAGGGGACATTCGCCAAGCCGGCCGTCGGCGTGGATGCCCAGGGTGCCGCCGGAATCGCCGCCACCGCCGGTGCCGCCGTGTTCACTGCGGGCCTCTCCCTCATCGGCCAGTCCCTCTTCGACAAGGCTTTTCCCGATTATCCCTGCAAGCAGGCCCTGGCCGCGGGCAAAGCGGCGCCGGAAAAGCGCGCGGCGCCCCAGGAAAAAAAGGAGCCCGGATTTTTTGAACGCCTGTTCGGGCGCTAGCCTGCCTCAGGCATCCGTGGAGCCGGGGGAATGGCTCACGGCGATGGCGGGGGGATTGCTGAGGGTCTGGTAGTTGACGCAGTAGCGCTCGGTGAGACGGAAAAGATTTGCCAGTTGCTCCGGGCTGGCGTCGGTATCGAGATCGAAGTGAAGCCGGATAGCGGTAAAGCCCACCGGCGCATCTTTCGCCACCCCCAGGGTTCCCCGGAAATCCAGGTCCCCTTCGGCCGTTACCGTCCCGTTCCGGATTCTTATGCCCATGGCGGTGGCAACCGCCTTCAGCGTCACTCCGGCGCAGGCCGCCAGCGCTTCCAGCAGCATGTCGCCCGAGCACGCTTCCTCTCCGCTGCCGCCGGTCGCCGGATGAAGGCCCGCCAGGATGGGGGCGCTCCTGCCCGTCGTAATGTTGCAGGTCACGCCGGTTTCCCCGAGTTCGCCCCGGGCACGCAACGTGAGCCGCGCGGCGGCGGGATCTTCCTTGTAGCGGGACTTGAGAGGCGCCTGGCTGGCGCGAAGCTTGTCTGCGTCCACTGGATTCTCCAAATCAACCGAACAAAGCCCCGGCGCGGCGTGAAAGCGCTGCGCCGCGGGACAGCCCCAAGTATAGCGGCGCCGGCCTGAGGCACCTACCCGGCAGGACGTTTATGGCCCCCGGCCGGGTTGCGGCGGGGTGGATGCCGCCACGCCAAAAAGCTTACAATTTCGAGCCATCGCGTTTCGCGCCGGCAGGATTCGCCCGGTTTTCCCGGCCCTCGATCCCTCTTTGTGGGAGGTCCCTTGCGTCATTTTTTCGCAGCCGCATGTATTCTGGGTTTTCTCATCCCGCCCGCCATGGCAGGTTCTCAGCCGGGCACCCTGGACAAGATCAAGTCGTCCGGAACGCTGGTTCTCGGGCATCGGGAATCCGCGGCATCCTTCTCCTTCAGGCAGAAGGACGGCACCCCCGCGGGCTACTCGGTGGACCTCTGTCTCAAGGTCGCGGACGGGATCAAGCGGCAGCTCAAGCTCGATGACCTGAAGATCAAGTGGGTGCAGGTGACGGCGGAGGACCGTATCGCCGCGGTGGAAAAAGGCGTCGTCGACCTGGAGTGCGGCGTCACCACGGTGACGCTCTCGCGCATGGAGCGCGTGGACTTCAGCAACCTGATCTTTGTGGATGGCGGGACCATGCTGGTGAAGAAGGCATCCGGCATGCTTCGCCTGGAAGACCTCAAGGGCAAGAAGGTGGCCGTCCAGCCGGGAACCACCACCCTGGATGCCCTGCACCAGGGACTGCCCAGGCGAAAGATCAACGTGGAGATCGTGACCGTTCCCGATCTCTCCCAGGGTCTCCAGCTGCTGGAACAGGGCAAGGTGGACGCGCTGGCGGCGGATCGCACCGTTCTCACCGGTCTCGGCGCCTCGTCCGCCGGCGCCGACCAGCTTTCGCTCCTGGACGAGGACTTTTCCCTTGAGCCCTTTGCCCTGGCGATGCGCCGGGGCGACCCGGACTTCCGCCTGGCCGTGAACCGCCAGCTGGCCGCTCTTTATCGCAGTGGCAACGTGGACGAAATTTTTTACCGCTGGTTTGGCAAGCTCGGGAATCCGAGCGTGCTCACCAAGGCGATGTTCTACCTGAACGCGTTACAGGAGTGAGCGGGCCGGGGATCCTCGAATGACCGGATCCAGTATTTCCAGGGTGCGGACCGGGGCGGTCCCTTCCTCCCGCTGAGGGCCGGCTTTTTTCCCGAGCAAGCGCGGCCCCGCGATACGGCCGGCGTCTCGATCCGGCGCCCGGCTACTCCGCCGGCACCAGCTTGCCCATCACGATGCGGACCCGGTCCCCGATGCGCCAGCCCTGGGGCTCATCTTCCTGGATGAGCTGGTACCTGCCGTCGTCCAGCTTGACGATCACTTCCCAGGTCTTCTCGGTCATCGCGTCCCTCATCTCCGGCGACCCCACGGCCCCGACGTAGGACTTTTTCCAGCCTTGGCCGGCACTGTAACTGGACGCCGCAACCCAGCCCACAGGACTGCCCCCGGATAGCCCGCCCGGAAACTGCCCCGGACTGGGCGCGCCCGCGGGAGTCGCCGTCGCCCGCGGAAGGGCGCGCTCCCGGTCCACCTCGCGCACCGAATAGACCGTGGCACAGTTTTCGCAGGCCCCATCCGCGGCCCTGGAAACACCCGGCCCGAGGGCCGCCATGGCGATCAGCATCGCCGCCGCCCAGCCCCGATAACACCTGCTCATTGGGATTTCTTCACCCCGGCGCCGGGAGCAAACTCCCACCCGCCATCCTTCTTCCGGCAAAAAGGATAGGTTCCCTTCTCGCGCCTGCCCTTGGCATAGCTGTCCAGGTAAACATCGCGGCAGCGCCTGTCTCCCTCATCGAAGGTCCTGACAGCCTTGACGCTGCCCTTGGCCTGGGTCTCGGGGTTCTCCCACTGGAATTCCGATCCATCCTTGCTGTCCGCGAGGGCCTGTCCCATCGCCTCGCGGAACAGTTGTACGTCTTTCTCGTTCATGTGCGTGATGGGAGCCCCCGCCCAGATCGGAATCGGCTGCGCCAGGGCGCTGCCGCCCAGGGCGGCTTCCAGCAATACCAGGAGAACTGTTCCACTCGGCACCCGTAGCCTCATCTCGACCCTTCCTTGATTCTCATTAGGCGGCGATCCCCGCGCCGAATTCACCCGGCGCCGGGCCCGCGGGTACTTTACGTTCACTCCGCCCCTCGCGTCCAGCTTCGAGGCCCGCCGGGGTGTGCGGCGGGGCACGGATTACCGGGGCACCCTCGGTTATACTTGGCCCGCGTCGGAAAAACCTTCGGGAGGAAAACAATGGGCGTGTTCTCCATCGCAGTGCTGGGCCTGCTGGCCGTCGTGGTGGTCTACGGCATCATGATTTTCAACAACCTCGTGGCGCTCAAGCACAACGTCGCCAAGGCCTGGTCGAACATCGACGTCCTGCTCAAGCAGCGCCACGAGGAGCTTCCGAAGCTGGTGGAGACCTGCAAGCAATACATGAAATTCGAGCAGGAGACCCTGGAACGGGTCATGGAGGCGCGAGCCCGGGTGCAGAGCGCCCGGGAATCCCAGGACATCGGCGCGCTGGGCCAGGCCGAGGGCGCCCTGCGCCTGGGCCTGGGCAATCTGTTTGCCGTCGCGGAAGCCTATCCCGACCTCAAGACCAACGAAACCTTCCAGCATCTGCAGGCGCGCATCACCGGACTGGAGAACTCCATCGCGGACCGGCGGGAGTTCTACAACGAGAGCGTCAATGTCAACAACATCCGCGTCGAGCAGTTCCCGGACACCATCGTCGCCGGCCTGTTCGGCTTCAAGCCGTTCCAGTTGCTGGAGTTCCAGGCCGAGGAAAAAGGCGACGTGGACGTGAAGACCCTCTTCGCCTGATTCGGATCCCGCAACCGCCGCCGCGGCGTTCCGCGCCCGGATCAACTGAATCGCCATGACCTCCCCGTTCCGGGAGAGCTACCTCAACGCCCTCACTTCCGGCGCCCATCTTCTCCTGGTCTTTATCGGGTTCCAGATCGGAAGCCGAAATGCCTGGCTGGCAACCCTGGGCGCGGTCGGGTTCATCAGCATCTTTGCCTGGGCCGGGAATTTCCGCCGCCATCGCCTGATGGGCGACACCCCCACCTCCCGGGTGGCGTCTGCCGCCCAGGGCTATGTGGAGCTGCAGGGGACCGCCCAGTACGCACCCGGGTCCCAGCCCCTGTCCAAGCTCACCGCCCTGCCCTGCGTGTGGTACCGCTATGTGGTGGAGCGCAAGGACAGCAACGACAAGTGGGAGCGCCTGGACGCCGGAGTGTGCAGCGACACGTTCCTGCTCCGCGACGGAACCGGGGACTGCGTCATGGACCCCGATGGCGCCGAGATCCACACCCGCCATCGCCAGCGCTGGACGCGGGGCGATTACCGGTACACGGAATGGGTGCTGCTCCCCAACGATCCCCTGTACGCCATTGGCGAGTTCTCGACCCTCAACCCTGCCGCCGCCCCCCTCAGCCAGAGCCGGGATATCGGGGCCCTGCTCGCCGAGTGGAAGCGCAACCGGCCGCGGCTCCTGGAACGGTTCGACCTCAACAAGGACGGGGAAATCGACCTCCGGGAATGGTCCCTCGCCCGGGCCGAGGCGCGGCGCGAGGTCCGGCGCAGGCACGACGAGATACGCCAGTTGACCACGGCGATCCATATCATGCGCGCCCCCAAGGATGGCCGTTTGTACCTGCTGGCAAACCTCGACCCGGACAAGCTCTCCCGCCGCCACCGGATCTGGGGGCTGGTTCATCTTGCGATACTATTGGCGGCCGGCGCAGGCATGGCCTATTTCTGGTCGGCAACCGTAATCTAGGAAACCCGAGCCCACGCGAAGGATGGGCCCGGCCGCGAACGCCGGGACGTTTTTGCTGCCCAAGACCGGGAATGCGCAGTCAACTCAGCCAGCAGCGTTACAACTGGGGAGCGGTGGGCCTGCACTGGGCCGTCGCCATCCTGGTCATCTGCACCTTTCCCCTCGGCCTCTATATGGTCGGGCTGAATCTTTCGCCCCTGAAGCTCAAGCTGTACTCGTACCACAAGTGGATCGGGGTCACCGTGTTCCTGCTCATGACCATCCGCATCGTCTGGCGCCTGCTGCGGCCGCCGCCCCCGCTCCCTCCGTCCATGCCCCTGTGGGAGCAAAGAGTCGCCGGAGCGGCCCATGCGCTCCTTTACCTGCTGCTGATCGCCGCCCCCGTCACCGGCTGGCTTTTCAGTTCGGCGGAGGGCTTCAAGACGGTCTATCTTGGCATCATTCCATTGCCGGACCTCCTGGCCAAGGATAAGATTCTGGCGGAATTTCTGCGCTTTATTCATATGCTGCTTACATTCACTCTCGGCGGCCTGGTCCTTCTCCACGCCAGCGCGGCCCTCAAGCACCACTTTCTGGACCGGGACGAGGTGCTGTCCCGGATGATCCCCTGGCTGCGGAGGAGAGAAACACCGTGAACGCCCGCTTCCCGTTGCTGGCCGGTCTCGCCCTTCTGGCATCTGCCGGGAGCGCAGGAGCCGTGGAATACCAGAAAGTGCTTCCGGAAAAGAGCGACATCCGCTTCGTGTCGCGCCAGATGGGCGTCCCGGTCGAAGGGCGTTTCCCGCGCTTCGACGCCAAGCTCTCGTTCGACCCGGCCAAGCCTGAATCCAGCAAGACCGAGATCACCGTGGACCTGGGGGCCATTGACACCGGCAGCGAGGAGGCCGATCAGGAAGCCAGAACCAAGGGCTGGTTCGACATCAAGAGCTTCCCCAAGGCGTCCTTTGTCTCCACCTCGGTGAAGCCGCTGGCGAACAACCGCTACGAGGTCTCCGGAAAGCTTTCCATCAAGGGCCGAACCCGGGACATCACCGCTCCGGTCACGTTTCGCCAGGACGGTCAGAACGCGGTCCTGGAAGGAAGCTTCACCCTGCTGCGCCTGCAGTTCGGCATCGGGGAAGGTCCCTGGTCCGACGTGGAAACGGTCGCCGATGAAGTGCAGATCCGATTCAAGGTAACGGCGGCGCCCGCCGGCAAGTGAGCGGGCCCGTGTCTCCCCTGTCGTAAACAACCCACTCAAGGAGCATTCGTTGATGAAAGCAATCCTCGCCACCCTGGCCGCCGCGGCGGCATTTCCCGCCCTGGCCGCCCCGGAATCCTACTCCGTGGACTCCCGGCACACCTTCCCCAGCTTCGAGGTGAACCACCTGGGCTTCTCCACCCAGCGCGGGCGCTTCAACAAGACCACGGGCAAGATCACCCTGGACCGGGAGGCCAAGACCGGAACCGTGGAGATCGAGATTGACGCCGCCTCCGTGGACACCGGCCTCGACAAGCTGGAGGAGCACCTGGTGGGCGAGGATTTCTTCGATGTCGCGAAGCATCCGACGCTGACCTTCAAGTCCAGGAGCATGACGTTCAACGGTGACAAGCCGGCGAGCGTCGCCGGCGACTTCACCATGCTGGGCGTCACCAAGCCGGTGACCCTCACCATCAACGCCTTCAATTGCGGGGTGCATCCCATCAACAAGAAGAACGTGTGCGGCGCCGATGCCAGCGCCACCCTCAAGCGTTCCGAATTCGGAATGACCAAGTACGTGCCGGGCGTGAGCGACGAGGTCAAGCTCCATATCCAGGTGGAAGCCTTCAAGGACTGAGGGCGGCGTGCGCCTCCTCCGCGCCGCCCTGGCAACCGGCCTGCTGGCGGCGGCAACGGCGTCCAGTGGCGGGGAAGTCTATACGGTGGACCCCCGCCACACCTTTCCCACCTTCGAGGTGAGCCATCTGGGCCTTTCCACCCAGCGCGGGCGCTTCAACCACACCGAGGGCGAGATTGCGCTGGACCTTCCCGCGCGGCGAGGATGGGTGCGGATCCAGATCGACCCGGATTCGGTGGACACCGGCGATGCCCAGCTGGAAGCCATCCTGCGTTCCGAGACCTTCTTTGACACCGCCAGCCACCGCTACATCTATTTCCGCTCCACCGGGATGGAATTCACGGGAGACCGGCTCTCCCGGGTGCGCGGAGACCTCACGCTGCTGGGCGTGACCCGCCCCCTGGACCTCCAGGTGACGGGCTTTCGCTGCGGCCCGCATCCCGTCACGAAGCAGCCCACGTGCGGCGCCGACGCCACCGCCGTGCTCAAGCGGTCGGACTTCGGCATGACGCGCCACATCCCGGCAGTCGGCGACGAGGTGAGGCTGCTGATCCAGGTGGAGGCCACGCGGCAATAGGCAACGGCCTCCGTGGTTCGCCCGACAGGAAAACAACAACAATGTCCGAATACCCTCAGAATCTGGTGCGCAGGCGGCACCTTTTCAACGGTGTCCCGGTCACCGTCCGGCCCATCCGGCCCCAGGACAAGGACATCGAGCAGAGCTTCGTCCGCGGTCTGTCCCAGGATTCCCGCTATTACCGCTTCATGGAGCAGATGCGGGAGCTTTCGCCGGACAAGCTGAAGTACTTCACGGAAATCGACTACGACCGCCACATGGCGCTCATCGCCACGGTGGAGGCCGACGGAATCGAAAAGGAAGTGGCCGTGGCGCGCTATGTAGCGACCCCCGGGAGCGACTCCTGCGAATTCGCCATCGCGGTGGACGATGCCTACCAGGGCACCGGGCTGGCCGGGATGCTGATGGCGTCCCTCATCGATTCCGCCCGGGTCCACGGCCTCAGGACCATGGAAGGCCTGGTGCTCACCGACAACCACAAGATGCTCAAGTTCGCCCGGCAGCTGGGATTCGCGATCCGCCCCGAACCCGGAGAGCCGGGCAGCCGCCGCATCGTGCTGCAGCTCTAGCCCGTCAGCACAATACCCGCAGTTCCCTGAGCGCCACCGAGAGCATGGCGAGGTCGGGCGCGCCGCCCGACTCCAGGTCGTGGAGGACCTGCCTGATCCGCTCCAGCCGGGACGCGTTGCGGGACTCCCAGTGGCCGATCACGTCTTCCGCCGCCATCAAGGCGGGCTCGTCCCGCAGGGCCCCCGCCACCAGCTGCCGCTGCAGGGCCGCGAGGTCGTCCCGCAGGGCCGCCCGGGCCCTGCTCTGCCAGAGAGTGTCCGTCGGCAGGGTTCCGATCTGGCGCCGCAGCCGGGGGAGGCTGAGGCGCCCCCCCAGCGCAAAGAAGACCCGGCACACCTGTTCCGCCGTGCGGCCGCTGGCGGCGGCGATGGCGGCGATGTCCAGCGTTGCGTAAAGCAGATCCAGGGACGCGGTCTCCCCGGCCAGCGCCTCCGGCACGCCCTGTTCCATCAGCCCGCGGGCCTCCTGGTCCAGCGCCCCGCGCCCCTCCTCCCCGACGCTCTCCCGGAGCAGCCGGGACACCGTGGCGCGAACCGGGGTCAGCGAGGCGATGGATCCCGCCAGGTCGGAGAGCTGCTGCGGCTCCCGCAGGAACCACAGGGTTCCGCGCACCACCAGGCGCCCGGCGTCGATCAGCATCCTGGCCTGGGCCGCGGCGGGAACCGCGTTGTCCAGGGACTCGACGCCTTTCCAGAAATCCACCAGCCCGAACACCTCCCGCGTCGCCATGTAGGCCTTGACCACGCCGGGCGGCGTAGCGCCCGCCTCCTCCTGCATGCGGTGAACGAAGGTGCTTCCCACCCGGTTCATCATGCTGTTGGTGACGTGGGTGGCGACAATCTCCCGCCGCAGGGGATGGTGGCGCATCTGCTCCCGGTACCGATCGCGCAGGGGCGCCGGGAAGTAGCGCTCCAGGGCCCGGGAAACATAGGGATCGTCGGGCACGTCGCTATCGACGAGTTCCTGGTAGACCCAGATCTTGCTGTAGGCGAGCAACACCGAGCGCTCCGGCGTCGTCAGCCCAACCCCCTGGTGCCGGCGCTCGGCGATTTCTTCCTCGTCGGGCAGGAACTCGATGGCGCGATTCAGGCGGCCGCTCTTCTCCAGGAAGCGGATGAATCGCACCTGGGCATCCAGCAGCAGGGGGCCCCGGGCCCCGGTCACGAACAGGGACTGGTTCTGGAAGTAGTTGTCCCGCAGGACCAGTTCCGCCACTTCGTCGGTCATTTCCTCCAGCAGCTGGTTGCGCTGCTTGCCGGTGAGTTCGCCGTCCCCCACCACGGCGTCCAGAAGGATCTTGATGTTCACCTCGTGGTCCGAGCAGTCAACGCCCGCGGAGTTGTCGATGGCGTCGGTGTTGATCCGGCCTCCGGCCAGGCCAAACTCGATGCGGCCCAGCTGGGTGAGCCCCAGATTCCCGCCCTCCACCACCACCTTGCAGCGCAGCTCGCGCCCGTCCACCCGCACCGCGTCGTTGGCGCGGTCGCCGGCTTGGGCGTGGCTCTCGCCGGCGGCCTTGACGTAGGTTCCGATGCCGCCGTTGTAGAGCATGTCCACCGGCGCCTTGAGGATGGCGCGGATCAGGTCCGCCGGGGTCAGCCGCTCCGCCGCCACGTCGAGGGCGCGCCGGACCTCCGGCGAAAGCGGGATCGACTTCGCGGTCCGGGGCCAGATGCCGCCGCCCTTCGAGATGAGCCCGGAGTCGTAGTCCGCCCAGCTGGAGCGCGGCAGCGCGAACACCCGCTCCCGCTCCCGGAAACTGGCCTCGGGATCGGGATCCGGATCCAGGAAGACGTGGCGGTGGTCGAATGCCGCCACCAGGCGGATATGGCGGGAAAGCAGCATGCCGTTTCCGAAAACATCCCCCGACATGTCCCCGATCCCGGCCACGGTGAACGGCTGGGTCTGGATGTCCTTGCCCATCTCCCGGAAATGGCGCTTCGCCGACTCCCAGGCGCCCCGGGCGGTGATGCCCATCTTCTTGTGGTCGTAGCCGGCGGAGCCGCCGGAGGCGAACGCGTCTCCCAGCCAGAACCCGTAGTCCCGGGCCACCGCGTTGGCGATGTCCGAGAACGTGGCCGTGCCCTTGTCGGCCGCCACCACCAGGTAGGGATCGTCGCCGTCGTGCCTGACCACGTTCGGCGGCGGCACCACCTTCCCGCCCACCAGGTTGTCGGTGAGATCCAGCAACCCGCACAGGAACATGCGGTAGCAGGCGATGCCCTCCTTCAGCGCGGCTTCCCGGTCTCCCGCGGGCGGCGGCGCCTTCACCACGAAGCCGCCCTTGGATCCCACCGGCACGATAACGGCGTTCTTCACCATCTGCGCCTTCATCAGTCCCAGCACCTCGGTGCGGAAGTCCTCCATGCGGTCGGACCAGCGCAGCCCGCCGCGGGCCACCTTCCCGCCGCGCAGATGCACACCCTCGAAGCGCGGCGAATACACGAAGATCTCGTACATGGGGCGGGGCTCGGGCAGCCCCGGCAGGCGTGCCGAGTCCAGCTTGAACGAGAGATAGTTCTTGGGCCCGCCGCCGTCCGCCGTCTGGTAGAAGTTGGTGCGCAGGGTTCCCAGGATCAGCGCCAGGTAGCCGCGCAGGATCCGGTCCTCGTCCAGGACCGACACCGATTCCAGCGCGGCCTCGATCCGCTGCACCAGGTCCGACTCCGCCGCGGACGGCGCGCCCCGGCGATCCGGATCGAAGCGCGCCTGAAACAGGGTCACCAGGAGGGTTGCGATCGCCGGATGGGCCGCCAGCGTGTACTCCATGTATCCCTGGCTCAGGGAGAATCCCGTCTGTCGCAGATAGCGTCCATACGCCCGCAGCAGGCCGACTTCCCGCCACCCCAGCCCGGCCCTGAGGACGAGACGGTTGAAATCGTCGTTCTCGGCGTCGCCCCGCCACACCTTGAGGAAGGCCTCGTGGAACTTGTCCCGCACCGCCGCCAGTTCCAGGTCCTCTCCGTCGTGGGACATGCCGAAGTCGTGGATCCACACGGCGGGCCGCCCCGCGGGCTCCACTTGGTAGGGGCGCTCTTCCAGGACCTTCACGCCCATGTGCTCCAGCATCGGCAGGCTGGTGGTCAGGGCCACCGGCGTGCCGCTCTGGAAGATCTTGAATCTCAGGGAACCCGCCTGGGCCTCCACGGGCCGGTAAAGGTGCATACGGACCGGCTGCTCTTCGGAAAGCCCCTCCAGGGATTCCAGGTCGTGAACCGCGATCCGCGCCGGCGTGTCCTCCCGGTAGCCCGCGGGAAAGGCTGACCCGAAGCGCACAAGCAGGGTATTTCCCCGCTCTTCCCCGAAACGCTCCACCAGGGCCTCGTGCAGGGCGTCCTGCCAGCGGCGGGACGCCTGGACCAGGCGCCCCTCCAGGTCCGCGGCATCGTATTCCGGGATGGCCCCCACCGGCGTGCGCACCGTGATCAGAATCCGCGCCAGCACGGATTCGGAAAACTGCACGTTGAACTCCGAGGAGACGCCGTTGAACGCCGCCATCAGCACCCCCTGGAAACGCACCCGCAGCTCGGTGTTGTAGATTTCCCGGGGAACGTAGATCAGGCAGGCCACGAAGCGCTGCCAGCGGTCCCTGCGCACGAAGAGCCGGATGCGCTGGCGCTCCCCCAGGCGCAGGATTCCCGTGGCGAACTCGTACAGGTCATCCTCGGAGATCTGGAACAGCTCGTCGCGCAGGTAGGACTCCAGTATCGTCTGCAGATCCTTGGCCATGTGCCCGCCGGGAAGGTAGGCCGCGCGCCGCGCGACGTTCGCGATCTTCTGGCGAAGGATCGGAATCTGGGTCGGATTCTCGATGTAGGCGGTATGGGTATAGAGGCCCAGGAAGCGGCGTTCCCCGACGACATGCCCGGCCTGGTCGAAGCGCTTGACGCCGATGTAGTCCAGGTAACCGGGACGATGAACCGTGGCCCGGGCATTGGCCTTGGTGAGCACCAGCAGTTTGGGCTCCCGGGCCAGCCCCCGGATTTCCGGCGGCAGGGCGGCAAAGCTTCTGGCCACGTCCTGCTCGCTCTCGTCGCGCAGGATTCCGAAGCCGCTTCCCGGGACGATCTTGAGTTGCACCCCGTCCCCGCCTTCCACCAGCTCGTGGTCGCGGCACCCGAGAAAGGTGAAATGGTGATCCAGGGCCCAGGCAAGAAAGGCCCGGATCTCGTGGACGTCCCCGGCCAAAGGCGGATGGTTCGCTTTTTCGACCTCGGCGATGGTGTCGCGCATCCGCGCCTGCATGGGCTGCCAGTCCTCCACCGCCCGGCGCACATCGCCGAGCACGCGCTCGATGCCCTCTCTCAGATCGCCAAGCACCCGGGGATCGGTGCGCCGGTCCACCTCCAGGTGCATGAGCGATTCCGGATTCCCCGCCGGCGGCCCGGACCCCAGATCATCCAGCTTTCCCGATGGCCCGCGCTCCACGCGCAGCACGGGATGGATGATCAGGTGCAGGGTCAGCCCCTGGCGGTTCACCTCCATGGTGACCGAGTCCACCAGGAACGGCATGTCGTCGTTGACGATCTCGACGACGGTGTGGGGCGACTGCCAGCCGTTCTCCTCCAGGCGCGGATTGATCACCCTCACCTTGGGGCGGCCCGCATCCCGCTGTTGCATGAAATTCCAATGGGAAAGGGCGGCGCCCAGAAGATCGCCGGCCTCCCGCTCGCGCAGGTCCCCGGGATCCACTTGCGCGAAATAATGGCGGATGAAAACCGCCGCGGGCTCCGCCTGGGCCGCCGGCAACCGCTCCCGCACCAGGACATCCAGCTGCTCCAGCAGCCCGACGCCTGCCTGTTTCGCT